>OCAI01000711.1_pt1 | contig 25844 bp, 19 predicted proteins | sample 1538271 | NCBI WGS metagenome assembly OCAI01 (sample SAMEA2580269, study PRJEB22360) | human gut metagenome | biome: human gut; feature: human-associated habitat; material: faeces | place: Denmark | collected 2008/2010 | reverse complement strand
ACTCGCGACCTCAACCTTGGCAAGGTTGCGCTCTACCAACTGAGCTACTCCCGCATTTCCAGCGAAGAATGCGAATTATACGAAGCTACGGGATTTTGTCAAGCAAACGACGGTATTCACGTACTGTTGAGTGAGTTCCCGATGCGGAGGACCGCATCAGACTTTAAATGCCCGCTTTCTTCTGGACTTTACTGCCCAAAACGCAGAGCGCCGCCCCCACCATGAAGGCGGCGCTTTCCCCTTGAACGGTTCCTCAGAAGTTCGCCAGGTCGTTAAGCGCTTCACTCATGCTCGGGTGCGTGAAGATGAAGTCGCGCAGGAACGTGTACTTTTGTCCCGTCTTCATGGCCACTGCTACGGTGTTGATGACTTCCCCGGCCTCCGGTCCAAAAAGCGTGCAGCCCAAAATCTCCTGGGTGTCAGCATCCACCACGATCTTAAAGAGCCCTTCGGCCTGATTGAGCGTTCTGGCACGCGGGATTGCCGCTACGGGCAAGGTGTTGACCTTAATGTGCCGCCCTAGAGACTGCGCCTCTTCGGCCGTAAGCCCGATGTGCGCGAGCGGCGGATCAATAAAGACCGTTGAGCTCACGGGGTCGCGGTCGGAAATCCTGCGGTCTCCGGTCCCATAAAGACTGCTGCACACAATGCGGAAGTCATCTAAGGAGATATAGGTGAAAAGCGGCCCGCCCTTGACGTCGCCCAAGGCGTAGACCTGCGGGTTGGTGGTGCGCAGGTGTTCGTCGACCACGATGGCTCCGCGCGCATTGACTTCAACGCCCGCTTTTTCAAGTGCCAACGCTTCAGTGTTCGGACGGCGGCCAGCCGCCAAAAGCACCGCGTCCCCTTCCAGCCGAACTTCTTTTTGGGCGGCACGGTCTTCATAGACCACGGTGCCGCCGTCAATCTGGGTCACATTCACATGCGTCTTAAACTGCACGCCTTTCTTTTCCAAAATGCCCTGCACGGCTGCGGCAATATCCCGGTCTTCGCGCGGCAATACTTGGGGCCCTTTTTCGAGCACCGTGACCTGCGTACCAAAAGAGGCAAACATTGAAGCGAATTCGAGCCCAATGTAGCCTCCGCCGACGATAGTGAGACGCTGCGGCAGTTCCTTGAGGTCTAAAAGCGTCGTACTCGTAAAGACGCGAGGATTACCTGTAACGCCGGGGAGATCCGGGATGACCGTTTCCGAACCCGTATTGATAAAGATCTTGGGCGCCTCCAAGGTGACCGCCAAATCCTTGCCGCGTACCTCGACCGCATTTTTCCCTGCAAACGAACCCACGCCCAGGAAGATAGTCACATTGGGATCGTCGGCAAGCTTTTCATAGTTCTTTTCGCGCAGAAAGCTTACGACGGCGTCTTTTTGCTCCATCGCCGCACGGAAGTATTCCTGCTTTTCCTTCCAGGAAACATCACGGCGCGCAAGGTGTGCCGAATGCACGAGCGTCTTTGTTGGGATACAGCCGATATTGATGCAGGTGCCGCCATACATCTTCTCGGAGCGCTCGATCAGGGCGACCTTTTCGCCTTTCTTTGCCAAGAATCCCGCTAAGGTCTTTCCGGCCTTGCCAAAACCAATAATGATGGCGTCAAATTTCATGGTGTTCTCTGTCTTTGCCCGCGGGCGTTGGTTCGATGGAATCCATCGTAGGAGAAACTACTGTTGGACACTGATGATTATCAAGCGTGCGGACGGAGCCTCCTCTGCCCAGATTGTTACTGTCTTTGTTAGCCGAGCCCTAGTGGATATCCTGACGCTCCCGAACCATGTCACTGATATCGCTCTGATCATCACCCCCTCCTCTTTCCTTTGGACTACGGCACAGCACGGTGCGCCACGAAATGCAATGGGATGGAATACACCGGCGCATTTCAGATTCGAGAGGAACTTTAGTTTCAATTTCGGCTTAACCCAGCCTTTAACGTCACGCCCGATCGGGCGCAAAGTCGCCCTGCTTATTCATTCCTAATGAGATCCCAAAGAAAATCCGAAATCTCTTGACCCTGCTGGGCTGCAGTTACCTCCGCGAGTATGCCGGGACCGCATGCACCACAGAGAATTTTGGAGAAATCATTAAAAAAATCCCGAACCGCTAAGATCGGCTCGGGATTTTGGTTTGGTCCCAGAAACGGGAATCGAACCCGTACGCCCGTTTAGGGGCGGCGGATTTTAAGTCCGCTACGTCTACCAGTTCCGTCATTCTGGGACCACATACGAAAAAAGGGAAACTGCTCAGTGTTTCCCTTCTTTTGTATCTGGAGCGGGAGACGAGTCTCGAACTCGCGACCTCAACCTTGGCAAGGTTGCGCTCTACCAACTGAGCTACTCCCGCACGCTCCGCTTGGTGTTCCCTTAACTGCAGTTCGAACAGAAGTCGATGGAGCGGGAGACGAGTCTCGAACTCGCGACCTCAACCTTGGCAAGGTTGCGCTCTACCAACTGAGCTACTCCCGCACTGAGAAAATTAATTTTAATGAAAACCCAAAATAAGTCAAGACAGCCCATCAGAGCGGCTCTACATATAAATGGGAGCGGGTTATCACCTATCTTTAGACTGCTAAGCAAAAAAATCGGGACTCTCCGAAGAGAATCCCGATTTCGCACTAACTATCTATTCAGGCAAAGCTGATTAGAAGATGCTGATCGCGAGGAAGCCCAGAGCAACCGAGAAGACAATCGCGAGGACACCCGGGATGAAGAAGGCGTGGTTGAACACCCACTTGCCGATGCGGGTCGTGCCGGTGTCGTCCATCTGGACCGCGCCCAGAAGGGTCGGATAGGTCGGCAGAACGAACAGAGCAGACACAGCAGCGAACGAAGCGACGAGCATGCCGGAATCGCCAGGGTTGGCGGCGGTGATGCCGAGCGCCGCAACGATGGCCGGGGTGATGGCCTTAGCAGTAGCTGCCTGCGAGTACAGGAGCATGGCCGCGAAGAAGAACACGACAGCAAGCAGAGCCGGATAGGCAACAACGGTGTCAGCAGCGAACGTCTTGATTTCAGCCGTGTGGCCGGACACAAACGTGTCGCCGAGCCAGGCAACGCCGAGCACGCAGACGCAGGCAACCATACCGGACTTGAAGACCGAGCTTTCAGAGGCGATATCAGAGATGTCAACCTTGCAGCAAATCGTGATGAGCGTTGCAACGAGGAGCATCAGGGACATGATGGCGGCGTCACGAGGAACAATGACGGGGCTGATCAGACCGATGGCCGGCGAAATAGCGGACGCATAGAGCACCACAAAGAGCACGCCTATCAGGAAGATGCCGACGGAGCGCTTGGCAAAAGGCTTGAGTTCCGTCTGAGCGGCACCCTGACCAATCTTGACGAGACCCTTGGCAAGACGTTCCTTGTAGACCGGATCGCTGTCCAGATCCATGTTCTGGATCTTCGTCATGACGAAGGCCGTCAGCATGCAGCCGGCAAACGTGGTAACGAGCCAAATGCCGATCAGAGCCGGGTAGGACCAGCCGAACGGTTCAAGCACGCCGGACATGTAAATCACGGCTGCGGAAACCGGAGAAGCGGTAATGGCGATCTGCGAAGCCACGACGGCGATCGAGAGCGGGCAGCAGGGACGAATCTTCTGTTCCTTAGCAACTTCAACGATAACCGGAATCATCGAGAAGGCCGTATGACCCGTACCGGCGAAAATCGTCAGCACATAGGTCACGACAGGAGCGAGGTAGTTGATGTACTTCGGGTTGCTGCGCAGGATGCGTTCAGCAATCTGAACAAGATAGTCCAGACCGCCGGCGAGCTGCATCGCCGAAATAGCTGCGATCACCGATGCGATGATCAGAATCACGTCCCAAGGAATGTTGCCCGGCTTCATACCGAGAATCAGACCAAGTACGAGAACGCCGGCGCCGCCGGCATAGCCGATGCCGATGCCGCCCAAGCGAACACCGAGGAAGATCGCGCCCAAAAGGACGATGATCTGGAGAATGAGCATGATATCCATAATGCCTCCAGGCATGGATGAGAAACCCCGTCTGCCGCTGCTTCATTATTTGGCTCTATTGGCCGCTGCAGCTTGCATCAGAGGATGCGGAGACTGTCTGTCCTCGATCCCTTTACGGATATCTGAGTACCTGAGAATCCCGCTTTGGTGGTATTTGAACCTGCGGCCGTTCCGCTAGGAGCGACCGCAGTGTTCTATTTCCGGATCTTGCGTCCGGACGTCACCCGATTACTGTTCGAACTTCGGGTTGATCAGGTTGTCGTGCGTGAAGACCTTGTCCCACTGTTCCTGCGTGAGCATCTTCTTTTCGTCGACGATGAGTTCATGCAGGGACTTGCCGGTGAGGAAGCCTTCGCGAGCGATGTTCGCGCAGGGCTTGTAGCCGAAGTGGGGCTTGAGAACCGTGATGATGCCGAGCGAGCCCATCACGAGGTCTTCGCAGTGCTTGGCGTTGACAACGATGCCGTCAATGCACTTTTCACGCAGAGCGTTGCAGGAGTTCGTCAGAACCTTCATCTGCATATACAGAGCGAAGGAGATGACCGGTTCCATCACGTTCAGTTCAAGCTGGCCGGCGGAGGCGGCAAGCATGACGGAGGTGTCGAGACCGATGGCGAGGAACGCAGCCTGATTCGTCACTTCCGGGATAACCGGATTGACCTTGCCCGGCATGATCGAGCTGCCCGGCTGGAGCTGGGGCAGAACGATTTCGCCAAGGCCGGTACGCGGGCCGGAGGCCAGGAGACGCAGGTCATTGCAGACCTTCGTGAGCTTGACGGCGAGGCTCTTGCAGGCCGACGAGAGGGCGACATAGGCGCCGCAGTCGGACGTGGCGGCGATCAGGTCATCGCTGTTGACGAACGGGATGCCCGTCAGTTCAGCGAGGCGCTTGACAGCCTTGGCCGGGTATTCCGGATGGCAGGTAACCGTCGTGCCGATGGCGGTGGCGCCGAGGTTCACGACCTTGAGGTGTTCCTGAGCTTCACGGATCGTCTTGATTTCGTCGCCGATCGTGGTGCCCCAGCCGTGGAATTCCTGAGCGAAAGACATCGGAACGGCGTCCTGCAGGTGGGTACGGCCCATCTTGAGGACATCCTTCGTCTTTTCTGCCTGCTTGTAGAAGCTGGCGACGAGGTCTTCAACGGCCTTCACGAGGACGTTGGAGCGAAGGATCAGCGAGAGGTGAAGAGCCGTCGGATACGTGTCGTTTGTCGACTGGCCGAAGTTGGCGTGGTCGTTCGGGGAGACCTTCTTGTCACCCTTCGCGAGGCCAAGGTGTTCGCAAGCGAGGTTGCAGATAACTTCGTTGCAGTTCATGTTCGTGGACGTGCCGGCACCACCCTGGAGCCAGTCAGTGACGAACTGATCGTTGTACTTGCCGGCGATGAGCTGGTCGCAGGCCCACACGAGCGCATCGGCAACATCAGCCGGGATCGTGCCGAGTTCCTTGTTCGTGAGCGCAGCGGCCTTCTTCACATAAGCGAAGGCGATGGCAAAGAACGGTTCCTGCGACATCGGCATTTCCGTGATGTGGAAATTCTGCTTGCCGCGCATCGTCTGGACGCCGTAGTAGACGTCATCAGGGATCTCGAGGGAACCAAGGAAGTCGTTTTCAATACGGGACATGTATATGCTCCTCAATATGTCCTAAGCGAGATTTCTGCGTTTGGGTCCGCTTTCATCCGCTTTGTGTTGAACCTTTGGATTCAGTCGAATTTCTAAGTAGAAACTCGTTGGTCCACCGAATCAAAAGGTGTTTTCTTTCGGTTCCGAGCTCTTCAAGCTAAGGGAATCTGCTTATCAGAGCTCGGGCACCTACCGAATAACTAAATATTACTGCATAATCGGCTTGATGGGAATAGATTTCTTCTGCGTCGGCAGGACCTTATCGTAATTCCCCATACCCTGCTCAGCCATCTTGCGGCGGATGAAGGCGATCTGCGTCTTAAGGGGCAGATCCTTCGGGCAGAAGTCATGGCAGGCCAGCAGCGACATGCAGCCGAACACGCCGGACTCGTCACCGACCACTTCGTAGTAGTCAGCGTCGTTGCGTTCGTCGCGCGGGTCAAGGCGGAAGCGGGCAATCTTATTGATGCCCACAGCACCGATGAAGTCCGGACGGACGCGAACCGTACCGCAGCCGGCAATGCAGCAGCCGCATTCCACGCAACGGTCGAGAACGTAAATGTCTTCGGCGAGCTGCGGGTCCATCGGCACTTCCTTCTTGCGAAGGTCGATTTCCTCGTTCTTCATGTGAACCCACGTTTCCATGCGTTCGGACATGTTGCGCATCCACTTGCCGGTGTTGACCGAAAGGTCGCCGATGAGTTCGAACGCAGGCAAGGGGGCGAGCGTGAATTCCGTCGGAAGATCCTTGGTAAGCGTACGGCAGGCGAGGCCGGGCTTGCCGTTGATCAGCATGGCGCAGCTGCCGCAAATACCAGCGCGGCAAACGAAGTCGAACTGCAGGGTCGGATCCTGCTCGTTGCGCAGATCGTTGAGCGCAATGAAGAGCGTCATCGAGTCCGATTCCTGGAGCTCGTACGTCTGCATGTGCGGAACGCTGTCAGGATCCTGCGGGTTGTAGCGCAGGATGCTGATCTTGAGCATGCGGTGCTGCTTCTTAGCAGCGGGAGCGGCCGGGGTGGCGGGAGCCGCCGGGGTCTTCTGAGCTTCTTGGGTCATTTTTGTTACCAGCTCCAAATTAGTCGTTCAGCGGTTCGTCGATGCGTTCGTTGCGGCCCAGCAGGCGCTTGGGCAGCAGGTGCTGATACGGCATGATCGCGTCCTGAATGGCCCAGCGATCCTTGCCTTCGGCTTCCATCTTCTGACGGATAGCATCAACTTCAGCCTGACGCTTGGCAGATTCGGGGTTCTCGATGTAGTTCTTCACACCGTAGCCGCGGAAGCCCGGGGGAAGTTCCATCTTGCTGATGTCGAGCGGCTGATACGAAAGAGTCGGCAGCGTATCACCGTCCTTCCAGGTCGCAATCGTGCGGTTGAGCCACTTGACGTCATCGCGAACCGAGAAGTCTTCGCGGTAGTGAGCACCGCGGGATTCCTGACGATTGAGAGCGCCGTAAGCGACCGTCAGAGCGACGCGCAGCATCGAGCGGGTGCGGTAGGCATAGACGAGCTCGGGGTTGTTGCCCACGACGTCCTTGACCGGGATGTTGAAGGAGCGCTTGTAGAGTTCTTCGAGCTCCGTCACCGCTTCTTCCATATCCTTGCCGCGGCGGAAGATGCCGATCTTGGTCGTCATCACTTCCTGCATGCGGGTGCGCAGCTTGACGGCGTCTTCATTGCCGGTGCACTTAATGAAGCCGTTGAGTTCGTTCTGAACCTTGGCGAGCGACTCGTAAATGATCGAAGTCGGGATGTCGATGCCGTTTTCAGGCTTTTCGCAGAAGTCGGCGATGAATTCACCGACGATCATGCCGGCGACGACGGTTTCAGCAACCGAGTTGCCGCCGAGGCGGTTGAAGCCGTGCATATCCCAGCAGGCGGCTTCGCCGGCAGCGAAGAGACCTTTGAGCTGCGGAGATTCGCCGGTCGGGTTCGTGCGGACGCCGCCCATCGTGTAGTGCTGGGCCGGACGAACCGGAATCCATTCCTTCGTCGGATCAACGCCGAGGAAGTAGTGGCAGATTTCGTAAACTTCACGAAGCTTATGCTTGATGTGATGTTCGCCAAGCAGCGTGATGTCGAGCCAGAGGTGTTCGCCGTACTTGGTCTTGACGCCCTTGCCCATGGCAATGCGTTCTTCCATGCGGCGGGAAACCACGTCGCGGGAGGCGAGTTCCTTCTTTTCCGGTTCCACGTCCGGCATGAAGCGGTAGCCGTCAACGTCGCGGAGCAGACCGCCGTCACCGCGGCAGCCTTCCGTCACCAGAATGCCGGCCGGGAAAATGCCCGTCGGGTGGAACTGAATGGCTTCCATGTTCGAAAGCGAGGCAACGCCGGTGGTGAGCGCCAGGTCGTAACCCACGCCGTCGCAAATGACCGCGTTCGTCGTGACGCGGTAGATACGGCCGGCACCGCCGGTGGCGATGGCAGTGGCCTTGGCCACGTAGGCCATCAGTTCGCCCGTGATCAGGTCACGGACGATAGCGCCGTAGCAGCGCTTGCCGTCGTGAATCAGACGAAGCGCTTCAACGCGTTCGATCACCGGAACCTTTTCTGCGATGAGGCGGTCGGACACCACGTTGAGCATGGCGTGGCCGGTACAGTCGGAGACGTAGCAGGTACGCCACTTCTTCGTGCCGCCGAAGTCACGCTGATTGGCGAGACCCGCTGCTTCCTTGCGTTCGGTAATCGTGACCTTTTCACCGTTGATGATCACCTGACGGTCGCCCGGGGTGATGCGGCTCCAGGGACAGCCCCAGGCGGCGAGTTCGCGCACAGCCTTGGGCGAGGTGTTCACAAACATGCGGACGACTTCCTGATCAGCGCCCCAGTCCGAACCGCGGACCGTATCACCGAAATGGACGTCTTCATTGTCGCCCAAGCCTTTGATCACGTTGCCGAGCGATGCCTGCATACCGCCCTGAGCGGCCTTGGAGTGGCTGCGCTTCGGCGGAACGAGGGAAAGGACGATCGAGTCGTGACCGCGGCGCTTGGCAGCAACAGCCATGCGGAGTCCAGCAAGGCCGCCGCCGATGACCAGCACGTCGGTGTAAATGATTTTCATGAGTTTTTCCTCGGAAATCCCGCCTATTGGGCGGGAGGATCGGAACGCAGCTCCTGTCTGCGCATCCGCCCAGTCTTCTAAGAAGCCCTGCGCCTGCCTTCTTTCGAGGCCGTTCACAGAACCGCTCCGGCTTTTTGAGCCTATTCCCGTTGGTTTTCGCCGCCGCCGCCGCATCTGCCCGCGTTCGTCTGAACGGAACTTCTGTATTGGAAGCGGGGAAAACTTCCTATACAGGTCTTAAAGCGCATTGTCGACGTTCCGTTTCTGGGACTCGCACCCAAGGAGGACATCAAAACCCGAGGCATCATGATGAAGCCCCGCGGCTAGAACCCGGAAGACGCTTAGGGAGGGATGAAAACATCTGCGCCCAATTCACCTGAGTCGCTGTTCTCCTTCGAGCGGCTCAGTCAAACTAAAGGCATCCGAAGCCATTCCTGACGGCGTTTCTGCGGCAACCCGATCTTTTTTCCGGCAAACGGATCCTGAACGGTCTGCACAAAACTGTTGGGTCTCTAAGCTCTTCTACTTAGAAGTCTAACAACCTGTTGCATCTGGAACCACAGTGTTTTACGTTCAGACTGCGTTAATTGCTTATTCCAACGCAAAGAACCCGTGGATTTCCCTTGGCCTTCTGATCTATTTCTAACGGATAAGTATTGAGTCGTCGGCGCGCAGTTTAGCCGTCGACCTATCCCTAGAAATATTCGTATAAACCCCTAATAAAGCCTGACTTTTAAAGCGAAGCTTTTGTTCTGTCGAATGCAGAAAAATTCTGTTTTATTCCTTTTATTTCATATAAATAATAAAATCTTTAAGTCTCTATTACAGATTGAAGGGATCTAAAGCATTGACACTCTATTGTAGGTAGGTATTTACGCTAATAACACCATAGCATAACTCACCGAACATATTGTTCGGTTTTACTTTACGAATATAAGTCTTTTTACCTATATTTCTTCAAATTTCACTTCTAATTAAATATTAATAAATTATTTTTAGAAATACATTTTATAAATCTCTTCGGAAAACCCTAACGAGATATGCCTTTCGACATTTCACTTAGATCGCATCATGGGTCATAAATAGTTTGTGCTTAACAACATTCATAACCAGGACCTCTATTAACTCCCCAAAATCGATAGAATCAAGCATCAGAACTTTTTTTCCTAGATGCTCTCGGAAGCACCTACAAGAGGAGAACTCAAATGGCCAACCGTATCGTTCAGACTGATTACGCTCCCGCCGCCATTGGTCCGTACAGCCAGGGCGCCTTCACGCAGATTGCGCTTTACTGCTCAGGGCAGCTCGGCATTGATCCGGCCACGGGAAAATTGGCTGACGGCATTGAAGAACAAGCAACGCAGGCCTTCAAGAATCTGCGCGCAGTCATCACGGAAGCCGGTCTCACGATGGCCGATATCGTCAAAGTAACGATCTTCCTTACCGACATGGCCAATTTCGACGCCGTCAACAAAGCCATGAAAACCTTTGTGCCGGCGCCGTTCCCTGCCCGCTCCTGCTTTGCCGTGGCGGCGCTCCCGAAGGGCGGCCTCGTTGAAATTGAGGCAATCGTTGATCGCATCGGTCAGCCCTTCTGAGCGTGAAGGCCCCCGCACCCATGCCGCCGCGTCCTTATGCCCGGCCTGCCGCCGAATCCTCTTCAGCCGCCTCTGAGCGCCGAGGAGGCTCTCGTCCTGCGGGCGAGATCAAGAGCGGCAAGCTTGACCCGCTGCCGGTGCGTCTCAAGCGCTTGGGACTTGTCTCCGACTGGGATTTCGTGCTGCATCTTCCGCTGCGCTATGAGGACGAAACCCGCATTGATCCGATCGGTCTGCTGCGGGCGGGGGAAACGGCTCAAATTCAGGGTGAAGTAGTGCGTTCGAGCACCATTTCAACGGCCCGCGGTCCGCAGCTGGTGGCTGAACTCGCTGATCAGACCGGGAGGGTGACGCTGCGCTTTATCCACTATTACCCGACGACGCGCTCGCTGCTCACAATAGGGACGACGCTGCGGGCCTTCGGCGAACCTCGTCCGGCCTATTCCGGCGGACTTGAACTCATTCATCCCAAACTCAAGAAGCCCGTGGCCGGTGAAGATGCGCTTCCTTCGTCACTCACGCCGGTTTATTCGCTCGGCGAAGGGATACAGCAAACCTGGCTGAGAAAGCGTATCAACCGTGCGCTTCTCGATCTAATGGGGATGGATGATCCGCTTCCGGCGGAAGTTGCCGCAGCGCTGCAGCTGCCCGGTCTCAAAGCTTCGCTTGAATACCTGCACCATCCGCCTGCCGATGCGCCCCACGAACCGCTGATGAACCGTACGGATCCGCACTGGCAGCGGCTTAAATTCGACGAGCTGCTGGCCCAGCAGATCACGCTTAAACAACTGCGCGCAGCCGTGGGGCAGGAAAGTGCCCCAGCACTCACCGATTCGGCCGCAAAGCTCACGACAGCCTTTCTCAATGCGCTGCCCTTCGCACTCACACGGGCCCAAACGCGCGTGTGGGATGAAGTCGCGCACGATCTTGCCGAGCCTCGTCCCATGCACCGCTTGGTTCAGGGGGATGTCGGCTGCGGCAAGACCGTCATTGCCGCCATGGCGGCGCTTCGCGCGATTGAAGCCGGACGGCAGGCAGCCTTAATGGCGCCGACGGAAATTCTGGCCGACCAGCATTTGGAGAAAATCGCCCGCTGGCTTGAGCCCCTCGGGGTAAAAATCGTGCGCCTTACCGGCCGCCTCAAAGCTTCGGAAAAAACCGCCGCGCTGGCCGCTGCCGCGTCCGGCGAGGCTCAGCTTGTTATCGGCACGCATGCGCTCATTCAAGAGGGTGTTGCCTTCAAGGCACTCGGCCTCGCGATTGTCGACGAACAGCACCGCTTCGGCGTCGAGCAGCGCTTAGCACTCACGCGCCTCATGCCGGACGGACGCCGTCCGCATCTTCTGATGCTTTCTGCTACGCCCATTCCGCGCACGCTGGCAATGAGCTATTTCGCCGACATTGATGTATCCGTGATTGACGAACTTCCGCCGGGCCGAACCCCCGTTGCCACCAAGCTCGTTCGTCTGGACCGACGCGATGCCGTTCTCGCCGTTGTCAACGATACCGTCAGCAAAGGACGGCAGGTGTACTGGGTCTGTCCGCTGATTGAAGAAAGCGAAATGCTGGACCTGACGCCTGCGTCGCGATGCGCCGAAGAGCTTGCAGCCAGACTTCCGCACGTTCGCGTGGGTCTCCTTCACGGCGCAATGAGCGCAGCTGAAAAGGAAGCGGTGATGTCGGACTTTGCTGCCGGGCGCATTGAGCTTTTAGTCGCCACAACAGTGATCGAAGTGGGGGTCGACGTGCCCAACGCCACTCTGATGATTATTGAGCATGCAGAGCGCTTCGGCCTTGCTCAGCTTCACCAGCTTCGAGGACGCGTCGGCCGCGGCGGCGGAGCTGCCGCCTGTGTTCTGCTTTTTGACGGCAATCTTTCCGAAACGGGCAAAGAACGCCTGAAAATCATCCGAGAAAGCAATGACGGCTTTGAAATTGCCCGGCGCGACCTCGAGCTGCGCGGTCCGGGGGAATTTCTCGGTGAACAGCAGTCCGGCATGCCCATGCTTCAGTTTGCCGATCTGGATTCCGACGCTGAGCTCGTTGAGACAGCATCACGCACGGCCGACCTGATGCTCAAGCAATACCCCGAGCAGGCCGCGCGCCACGCCGCAAGGTGGTTTTCCGCTAAAGCGGAGCTCTTAAAAGCTTGACTGCAGCTGGTTAAGTACTGATTTTTTAACACCTTCCCAACATTTCCATCATGACACTCACTGAACTGAAATACGTTATCGCTGTCGCGCGGGAGCGGCACTTCGGCCGCGCCGCAGAAAGCTGCTGCGTGAGCCAGCCTTCCCTCTCGGTAGCTATCAAAAAGCTCGAAGAAGAACTCGGTGTCACGCTCTTCGAACGTCGTTCGAACGACATTGCCGTCACGCCCATCGGCTCTCAAGTAATCGCTCAAGCCCAGAAGGTGCTCGAAGAAAGCCGCCGCATCATCGACATTGCCCACAGCGGTCAGGATCCGCTCTCGGGACCGCTGCGCCTCGGCGTGATTTATACGATTGCGCCCTATCTTCTGCCTGAGCTCATCAGTGCGATGACCGTTGCCACGCCCAAAATGCCGCTCTTCCTTGAAGAGAACTTCACTTCTGAGCTGCTCAACAAGCTTCGCTCGGGGCAGATTGATGTGGCCGTCACCGCCAACACGCTCTCCGACACAGGCTTCATGACCCAAGAGATCTATGAAGAGAACATGGTCGTGGCCGTACCCGCGCATCACCCTTGGGTGAACCGCTCCTATGTGGGTCCCGATGAGCTCAAAGACCAGACGATGCTCCTGCTCGGCACCGGCCACTGCTTCCGTGATCAAATTCTCGGCATCTGCCCCACCATGGCGCGCTTCCAGGCTTCGGCCTCCACTGTGCAGCGCACCGTTGAAGGCTCTAGTCTGCAGACGATCTGCCACATGGTCGCTCAGGGCCTGGGCATCACCGTGCTGCCGTCGTCGGCCGTGCCCTATCTTGCGGGGCTTTCCAACACTGTAAAGATCATTCCGTTCAAGAATCCCACGCCGACGCGCCGCGTTGTGCTCGTCTGGCGCAAGAGCTTCACCCGCATGGCGGCGGTGGACGCACTGCGCGAGCAGATGAAGAAGCTTCGCCTGAATGGCTGCGTGCCGCTTAACGAACCCGCACTTCTGCGCTGATCTCGACGGCTTCGAGCACTCAAACCAAGGAATCCGCCATGACCGATGACCAGCAGCCGGCCCCCGGCGCAGCAGAACGCAGAAGGAGCACTGCTCGATCTGCTGCCGCCAAGCGAGTGCGCGGCGATTTCGTCGCTCAAATTCCCAAACGGTTTTCAGAAGGCTTCACGGAACGCATCGACCTCATCATTCGGATCGTCTTTATGGTCGTGGTGGCCGTCGGCTGCTACCTTGTGCTCGAACCGTTCCTGACAGCCATTCTGATCGCTGCCGTACTTGCAGTCGTAACCTGGCCGGTTTTCAACAAACTGCGCAGCGGCATGCGGCAGTCCTCTACCGCGGCAGCCTCGGTGATGGTTTTGTCGATTGTGGTGCTGGTGCTCATCCCGCTCTCCTTCCTGCTCGTCGCCTTGGCGCAGCAGGTGCCTCGCGGGGTGCAGGCCGCAGCGGCCTGGCTTAAGGACCCGCTGCCGATTCTCCAGGCCGTGCAGAGCATCCCTTATGCGGGCGATTGGCTTTACGGAGAACTCGTTTCAGCCATCGATCCGCAGACCTTTGCGCACACAATGCAGCGCATTCTCGAGCCGCTTTCCACGTGGGTGCTTAACGCCGCAGTCAATGTCGGCTCGGGCGTCATGCAGCTCGCCTTCGTGACTTTCATCGTGTTCTTCTTCTATCGCGACGGTTCGTGGTTTGCCGACCGCATTTCGGCCGTGGTTGAACGCGTTTCGGGCGGAATTGCCGAAGAAATCACCAAGATTCTCGTCAACACCACTCGTTCAGTGGTCTTCGGAATCGTGGGCACTGCCATTGGTCAAGGACTCGTTGCCGGCATCGGCTTTTGGATTGCGGGAGTTCCGGGCGTACTCATCTTGTCCTTTGCCGTCTGCGTGCTGTCTGTCATTCCAATCGGCCCTCCGCTCATCTGGCTGCCGGCAGCCGTCTGGCTTTGGAGCAAAGGGGAACTTGGCATGGCGGCGTTTCTCGTTCTTTGGGGAACACTTGCCGTCTCAAGCGTAGACAATTTCATCAAGCCGCTCTTGATTGCCCGCGGCACTTCAATGCCGATCGCGCTCATCTTTCTCGGCGTATTCGGCGGCGTGCTCGCCTTCGGCTTCCTCGGCCTCATCCTCGGGCCGCTTCTGCTTGCCGTCGGCATTGCGCTCTTCTCGGCCTGGCTTAAGCGCCCGGTCATTGCGCTAGCCAATGCTGCGGAGCAAGCCTCTGCGGCGGAACAGCCTGCGGCCGCGGACAGCGAAAAGCTATAAGCCTCACGAAGCACTGCGGCGGCTTAAGAAGCCGCCGCAAGAATGAAAGCGCAGCCGAATCACTCGCAGCGCAGAATTTTCGCGAGTCCGCCGCGGCTCGTTTCCCGGTATTTGGCGTTCATGTCCTTGCCGGTTTCATACATCGTTTTAATGACTTCATCGAGCGGCACGCGCGGTGCACTCGTGCGCCGAAGCGCCATACGAGCGGCATTAACAGCCTTAACGGCAAAAATGGCATTGCGTTCGATGCAGGGCACCTGCACCTGACCGTTCACCGGATCACAGGTGAGTCCCAGCGAATGCTCCATGCCGATTTCGGCAGCCATTGCCACTTGCGAGGGCGAACCGCCCATCACTTCTGCAAGACCGGCTGCCGCCATCGAACAAGCAACCCCCACTTCCCCTTGGCAGCCCACTTCTGCACCGGAAATGGAGGCGTTTCTTTTGAAGAGCCCGCCTATTACAGCTGAAGCCAGAAAGAAGCGCAGGCAGGGTTCGGGCTTGGGCTCGCCGATAAACTTCGCCCAGTACGCAAGCACTGCCGGAATCACGCCGCAGGCTCCGTTGGTGGGCGCTGTAACCACACGGCCGCCGGCAGCGTTTTCTTCAGACACCGCAAGCGCAAACATGTTGATCCAATCGAGCACCGCCATAGGATCCACGGAAAGACGTGCGGTCGATTCGAGCGCACGGTTAAGTGATGGGGCACGGCGCTGCACTCTCAGCGGACCGGGCAGCAGCCCTTCAGTATGAATGCCTCGCGCAATGGCTTCTTCCATCACTTCGCGAATTCGCGCAAAGTGCGCGTAGATTTCTTCGCGCGTATGAAACACCAATTCGTTTTCCATCGCCAGACTGGAAATGGAGAGCCCCGTTCTTTCACAGGCGGCAAGCAGTTCCGCAGCATTCTTATAGGGGTAAGGCACGGGCTTTTCGGCCTGCGGCTCCAAACCAAAGTGCGCATCATCAACGATGAAGCCGCCTCCGATCGAATAGTAGGTATTCGAATAGAGCAGTCTGCCGGCATCATCCCAGGCAGAAATCTTCATGCCGTTTTCATGTTTAGGCAGAAATTCCGCATGAAAGACCAGCCCCGAAGCCCTGAGAAACGCCGCTTCATGGCGGCGGCCAAGATCAATGCGTTCGTCTTGCTCCACCCGCTTGATGATTGAAGCAATCTCTTCGAGCGGCACGGTCTCAGGCAAATAGCCTTCCAGCCCGAGGATGACAGCGAGGTCTGTATGGTGACCGCGGCCGGTAAGCGAAAGCGACCCGTAGACATCCACCTGAATGCGCGCCGTCTGCTCTAGCAGATTTTTCTCAACGAGCTCGCTGAGAAAAGCAGCACCGGCCTTCATGGGCCCAACGGTGTGTGAGCTCGAGGGACCAATACCGATCTTATAGATGTCAAAGGCGCTGATCATGGCGGAATCTTGGAGATTTGAAGAGTTGTGAAGCACATAGCCGGCAGGATTGCCCGCCGGCGGTCGGAAAGTGTATCAAGCGGCACACAGTCCATGAGAACGGCATGTTCGTATACCAAAAAAATGCCCGTCCGAGGAAAAGAATTTCCGCAAACGGGCTTTTGCTTTGGTCCATCACGTCAAGAGCGGCGGAACTGCCGCCCTGACGTTTGAGCGCTGAGCGCTATTGCGCAGGCATTAAACCATAATCAGCGCGCAGACGATGGTCGCAGCCAGCATCGGCAGAGCCGTGCGCTTGATCACTTCGATCGGCGAGACCATAGCGATACCGGAGACGAGAATCGTCACGCCGGCAAGCGGAGAGGCCGTACGGCCGGCAGCACCAGCAAGGAACGCGAGACCGCCCAGACCCTGAATCGACATGCCGAAGTCTTCAGCATGCGGGGTAACCGTTTCATTGAAGGCCAGCGTAGCCGCGTCGCCTGAACCCGTGATCACACCCATGATGAACGGGCCGATCGAACCGCCCCAGCGGGCGATCTCATTGGATTCCTTGAGCGACTGCACAAAGACATCGATCAAACCGGCTTCACGCAGACCAGCAGCGAACACGCCCGCAGCAATGATGATGCCCATCACGTCAGCATAGCCCTTGCCGCAGCCGTTGAAGAATTCCTTCGTGAAGGTTTCGGGATTCGGACGAGCAACCGCCAGCGCGATCACCGCACCGAGCACCATGGCCTGCGCCACACCCATCTTGATGAACGGGCACCAGAGGTTGCCGACAACCAGAATGGTGATCGGAACGAGCGGAACCAGCGCCTTAATGGGATTGGGCGTGAAGTCGTCCGTCTTCTGTGCCTTGGACTCATCAATCTTGGCGTTCTTGTCGCCCTTGCCGTCCCCCAGCAGGATGCACATGATGAGCGTACCGATCACGCCGAAAGCACCGATCATGATCGAGTACGGCGCATGGAAGCCGATGAACTCCATCACGTCAATGTGCGCCATGTTGGCCACGTACGGATTGTGGGACGTACCCGGCGAGAGGTATGAGCCGATCGTACCGGCAAGCACCGCAGCAGCGGCGCCTGCAGGCTTGATGCCCGCGCGGAGCATCACCGGAATCAGCGTGGAGCCGACGGCTGCCGCGCAGCCGGCAGCTGACGGGATGGCGATATTAACGAAGAAGGTAATCGCCGTGCAGACCGGAACGAGGAAGATGCCAAGACCGCGAATCGGCGCGGAGAGGTAGTGAACGAGCGAGCGGTCAGCCTCTGTGTACTTAGCAACGAAAGCAAAGCCCATCGAGCCGCAGATGGCCATCACCAGCGAGGCGTTGGTCATCGATTTGGCGAAGGCATTCAGGCCGCCGACGAGGTTCCATGAAATCAAGCAGAGCAGAAGGCCGGAGCCAATCAGCACAAGGCGTGTTTCATAGCGTTTGATAAGGCAGTACACGACTGCAAATATCACCAATACGGCAACCCATTCGGTAATACCCATGGCGAGATCTCCTTGATGGAAGAATGTTGTATCTAATTATTTATTATTAGGCGAGTTCATTATGCACGGTTTTGCATACTTCAGGACTAGTAGATACGCGTGGTAGACCACATTTTTTTGTAATAACTGCGTTTATCAATTAGATACGAAATACTTCCTGCCGATACCAGGAAAGTTCATGAATACTTTCCGCAATATCCGCAAGGGCTTGATGCTTGTTGACACAAGTTCCGACCCAAACTTTTTCCGGAGCCCACCGGCGGCAGAGTTCCTTGATGGTTGACACGTCAATCGAGCGATAGTGGAAATAACGCTCCATGCCGGGAATCCAGCGCGCCATAAAGCGGCGGTCCTGACCGATCGTATTGCCGCACATTGGGCTTTTGCCTTCTGGCACATAGCGGCGAAAGACCTCAGTGAATATCTGCGCGCATTTTTCTTCATCCACCGTACTTTCAAGGCATCGTGCAACAAGTCCGGATTTAGTATGCGTTTCCGTATTCCAAGCATCCATCCCGTCGAGCACAGCCTTGGGCTGATGAATTGCCACCACAGGACCTTCATGAAGAATGTTCAAATTCTTGTCCGTAATGATCGCTGCCACCTCCAGGACGCGATTCACCTCGGGCTGCAGCCCCGTCATTTCCATATCAATCCAAATGAGGTTGTCGTCGGCATAGGACGGATCCCGTTCAATGGCATTTGCGCAAGGCTCTGTAGTCATCTTCGCTCTAATCTCTAATAAATAAGTGCCGGCATTGGGAAACTGCGGCGCCAGACCGTCTGCTCACCGCCGACCTGCAAGTCAACTTGCCGGAAGTCTAACGCAGGCGGCGAATACTTCCTGCCGTCAAGATGAAGCATCAGCCATCCGACCTGCGATAATTTGGCCAAACCACAGCGGCTGTCGCACGATCAAAACGCCTGAAGCCAGAGACCTCCTGTCAACGAATGCAACTTTCTGCCAACAACATCGAGCACATTCTTCTCATCTCCTGCGCGCTCTACGTCTTCGTCGAGTGCTTTGCCTGCGCACGTCAGGTCATTGCTGCAGAACGCGGAATCGGCAAGGTGCCGACAGGATTCCGAAACAAACTGTCATTAGCGGCTCATCAAAAAGCCGCAGCCTTTACAAGTGAATCGGCCCAGTCGCGCCTGGTGCTCGCCTTTGTCTCCGCGGCTTTTGCCGTGCTGATGACCACGGGGCATGGTCTCACCTATCTCACGGCCCTCTTTGAAACCCTCACGGACAACACGCTTCTCGTGCAATGGTCGCTCCTTGTGAGCATCATGGGGCTCATGGTCGTCGTGTCTCTTCCGCTGGAGTGGCTGATTCGGTACCGACTGCGGGAACGGTTCGGCTATCAGCGGCGATCGCGCAAGGAATGGTTTAAGCGAACCGTCGGCATTTCAACCGCCGGCTTGGCAGCTGCGCTCCCCGCAACAGCGCTCCTGCTCATACTGTGCGAAGTGACCGGTCCCTATTGGTGGCTCCTCCTCTGGATGCTCTATCTGGCGTGGCTTTTCTGGCGCTGGCGGCTTTCGCTGATGCGCGGACAACTTTGGAGCCGAGCCTCTCGGCCAATCCAAAATGAAGCCCTTCGCCGCAAGGTCCGCTCGCTGCTCGCAGAGGAGGGCTTTCGCATGGAGGATTTGGTCATCATGACGCGGCCGCCAGCCTGGAAGTACGCACACGTGCTGCTGCCGGGCAGCGGAGAACTTCGCCGCGTCGTTGTTTTTGCTGATACAGCAGCCAAACTCACGGAGGACGAACTGCTCGCCGTCATTGCTTCGCAGGCTGCGCGCATCAAGTTTCACCACGGCCCCTGGCGCATTGCGCTCTCGGCAGCAGGGGGTTTTATCACCTGTGCTGTACTCGGCTGGGCCGCAAACACGCCGGTATTTTTTGAAGGGCTTGGATTCTCACCTATTCTCACCGTCATGCAGCCCGGCACCCACGCCGGATTTGCCATGGCTGCGGCGGTTATTGCCTTCCCGATCGTCTTCTTTCCGCTGCGGGCGCTCAACAACTTCATCATCCGGCAGCTTCGCTACGCCGCAGACCGGTGCGGCGCGGCAAAAATGGGCGGCGATACGCTCGCACGGGCACTCGCCAAGCTTCACCGCGACTACACCAATACGCTTACGCCCTCGCGCTTTTATTCGGTTTTGCACTACGATCACCCGCATGCTGCCATGCGCGTTGCGCATCTTCTAAAGTACATGCGTGCACGCAAACTCGAGCCGCACCTTGCGGATCCGGCACCAGCGCTCCCAACGGTGCTCTCTCAGGAGCAAGCCATTACACGAGCGCTGCGCCGTGAACGCACGTCCTTTAACGCTGCCCGGCGTGAAGCCGAAGAAGCCCTCACTCAGGAACTGCTCACGCAGCACGACTGGGTTGACGATGATGGTTTCGAGGACGATCCCAGCAAAACCGGAAAATCCGAACGCCCAACACCGAAAGCTTCAATTTCAATGCCTGACGTCCCCCATATTGCCGCAGTGACTCCTGCGGCATCCTCACCTTCTCAGCATGGCTAAACGCAACTCTTCCGGCCGACGTCCGGCCTCTGCCGCACAGCCCGAAACACTCCTTTTCGGTCGAGTCACTGCCGGTCACGGGCGCCACTATGTCGTCACGCTCGATACCGGTGAACAGCTCGTAGCGCACCGCCGCGGGAAAAAGGGAGATGTCGCCGTGGGGGACCGGGTGGGCTGCACGCCTCCCGTCTCGGGCATTGCCGCAATTGAAACGATTGAAGATCGTCGAACGCTCCTATACCGCTCTGACGAGTGGCGCGTAAAAACCTTAGCCGCCAACGCGGATCTCTGCGCCGTCGTTTTTGCACCGCGGCCGACCTTTAATCCGTGGTTCATCTGGAAGGCGCTGCTGGCTGCCCACCAAGCCGGGATTCCGGCAGTTGTCATCCGCAACAAGCTCGATCTGTCAGACGGCCGAGCGGCCGCCGACCAGCAAACAGCGCTGCTGCGCTCGATCGGCGCACAGACGATTGAAATATCAGCGTCAGAGCGGCCTGATGAAGCCCGCGCCAAACTGCTCGAAGTCTTTACGGGCAAAACCGTGCTCCTCGTCGGACAGTCCGGCATGGGCAAGTCGACGATCCTCAATCTCCTCGTGCCGGAAGCTAATGCGCAGACGCGAGAATTTTCCGAAGCACTTGACCTCGGCAAGCAGACAACGACGGCGGCTGCCTGGCATGCAGCCCCTGAATGGCAGGGTGCCGTCATCGACACGCCGGGTTTTCAGGAGTTTGGGCTCGCTCATCTGTCGCTTTCAGACATTCTTCGCGCCATGCCTGACATCGCCGAGCACGCCGTCGGCTGTCGCTTCTTCAACTGCCGCCATCTCCATGAACCCGGCTGCGGCGTCAAAGCAGCACTTGAGGCCGGTTTGATTGACCCCGCCCGCTACGCCTTTTATGAGGCAGCGGCTAAGGATGCGGATCCGCTGCCTCGCTAGAGGCTGTCGTTTTTTTGAAGCAAATTCGACAGACGATCTTTGGACATCGTCAATTTCGCAGCAGGTTACTTCTCTCGACGGATAGTTTTTGCGGCCGATCTCTTCCTACAATCTTTCGCCGCCCAATGAGCGGCCGCAAGAATAAAGAATACAGACCAGTCATGATCACCGACCCTACCCTGTCGAGCACGCATCCGAAGCCTTCAGCGCCCAAAGCGACTAAGGTCATCCGCATCACGCCTCGCCCGGCGCTGCCCATTCCGCAGTCCGGCCCCGTTATGCGTGCGCCGCGTCCCGACGGACTTCCCGGCACGCGCTGGATCGACCGCCTTGGCCGACCGCTCACCGACCTGCGGATCTCCGTCACCGACCACTGCAACTTCCGCTGCCGCTACTGCATGCCGAAGGAAAAATATGCCCAGAACCACAACTTTCTGGCGATGACGGAGCTCCTCACCTTTGACGAAATTCTGCGTGTCTCGCGCATTGCTGTTGCCAACGGCATTGAGAAGATTCGTCTCACCGGCGGGGAACCGCTCTTACGCAAGGGCATTGAAAATCTCGTAGCGCAGCTTGCCGCTTTGCGGACGCCCGCGGGCAAGCCCATCGATCTGGCCATGACGACGAACGGATCGCTTCTCATCAAAAAGGCGCAGGCTTTGAAGGACGCCGGCCTTGGCCGAATCACGGTGAGTCTCGATGGCATCGATGAAGACATCTTTCAGAGCTTTAACGACGTAGGCTACCCCGCCGCGAAGGTACTCGAGGCCATCGACTTCGCCCGTCAGGTGGGTTTCAAGGTCAAGGTCAATACCGTTGTCAAAAAAGGCGTCAATGAAGGGGAAATCCTCAAGATCTGCGAAGTCTTCCGCGGCACCGGCGTGACGCCGCGCTTTATTGAATATATGGACGTCGGCAATGCCAACGACTGGCGCATGGACGAAGTGGTCCCTTCACGCGAAGTCGTGGCACGCATTGCCCAACGCTGGCCGGTGGAATCGCTTTCACCCACAGCGCCCGGCGAAACTGCCGCACGCTGGCGTTACTTGGACGGCGGCGGCGAATTCGGCGTCATCAGCTCCGTCACGCGGGCCTTCTGCCGTACCTGCTCACGCGTGCGCCTCTCAATGGAAGGGCGCCTTTACCTCTGTCTTTTTGCCTCGATCGGCTGCGACCTGCGCACCATGCTTCGCGGCGGCTGTACGGACAGCGAACTCGAGACTGCCATCGGCCGAATCTGGTCCGCGCGAGAAGACCGCTACTCGGAACTGCGTTCCATGGGAGCGGCGCCGAGTCGTCAGAAAGTCGAAATGAACTATATTGGCGGCTGATACCGCCGCCCATTGAATAAATAGATCATTTTCGATTGTTTTCAGAGAAATTTGCCATTTTATTGGTAAATATCGGTCTGCATCCGACTTCTCAATTAGGCGATCTCCCTCGGCTGACCGCAATCGGGCCCTATACTTCACAGGCTCAGCATGGGCGAGGAGTCGGTTTTGAGGACTCTTCGCGCCTGCCGTCCCTCAAAAACACGCGTCCTCCTGAACCCGATCAGGATCGGGAGACGTCCGCTAACAAACAAAAAGCTACCAAGAGAGCGCGCGAGTCCTATGTTTTCCAATCCTACAGCCGTCACCTTCATCGGCTACCTCATCGTGATGGTCGGCGTCGGCGTCTTTGCCTATTACTACACCCGCAGCTACACCGACTTTATTCTCGGCGGACGCAGTCTCGGAGGCTTTGTGACCGCGCTTTCCGTCGGCGCTTCCGATATGAGCGGCTGGCTGCTGATGGGACTCCCAGGCGCCGTTTTCCTCTTTGGCGTTTCTCAAAGCTGGATCGCTATCGGGCTTATTCTGGGTTCATGGCTCAACTGGCGATTTGCCGCTGCACGACTGCGCGTCTATACCGAAAAAGCGCATAACTCCCTGACGCTGCCCGATTATCTGACGCATCGGTTTGAAGACAAGTCCAACGCTCTTCGCATCATTGCCTCTGCCGTCATTCTCATCTTCTTTACGATCTACTGCGCCTCAGGCGTCGTCGCAGGGGCCCGCCTCTTTGAAAACACCTTCCACATGGAATACGAAACCGCACTCATCATTGGTGCGGCAGCGACGATTCTTTACGTGTTCATCGGCGGCTTCCTCGCGGTCAGCTGGACCGACACCATTCAAGCGGCCATCATGTGCGTTGCACTCGTCGTCACCCCGATTGCCGTCATGTACGACGCGGGCGGCTTTTCTGCGACGACAGCACGTCTGGCAGAAATCAACCCGAGCATGCTCAACATGATGGAAGGTCAGACGGTTATCGGCGTCATCAGTCTTCTGGCATGGGGACTCGGTTACTTCGGGCAGCCGCATATTCTCGTGCGCTTCATGGCCGCCAAATCCATCAAGGTGATTCCGAATGCCCGCCGCGTCGCCACGCTGTGGATGCTCTTTTGCTTGGCGGGCGCTGTGGGCGTGGGCTTCTTCGGTGCTGCGTACTTCTCGCTCCACCCGGATGTAGCGGGCCTTGTCAAGGAAAATCACGAACGTGTCTTCATTGTTCTCTCCTCGCTCCTCTTTAACCCCTGGATCGCCGGTCTGCTGATGTCAGCCATTCTTGCGGCCGTTATGTCCACGCTTTCCTGCCAGCTGCTCGTCTGCTCCTCCACCCTGACGCAGGACTTCTACCGCAGTTTCCTTCGCCCCAAGGCCACACAGCGCGAACTCGTCTGGGTAGGCCGCGCCATGGTGCTCGCCATTTCGGTGGTCTCTGTCTGGATGGCAAGCGACCCTTCGAGCCTGGTGCTCTCACTGGTCTCTTACGCCTGGGCTGGCTTTGGCGCAGCCTTTGGTCCCGTGATTCTCATCTCCCTCTGGTGGAAGCGCATGACCCGCATGGGCGCGCTCTGCGGCATGGTGGTGGGTGCCGCCACGGTGCTCATTTGGAACCATTTCGCTTGGTTTGGGCTCTATGAAATCATTCCCGGATTCCTTTTTGCCTCGATTGCGATCTATCTCGGCAGCATGCTTGACCGCAAACCTGATGGCGAAGTGACTGAAACCTTCGACGCCGTAGAGGCTGAAGTGAAGGCCGCAGGCGTGCGTTAAATTTCCCCGCGTGCGCAGCGGCGCACGCAGCATCGCCTCCCAAAGCCCGGCGTTCAAGCGAACGTCGGGTTTTGTCGTTTCAGAAGTGTTGACATTTTTTATTCGTTCAGAGCTTGACCCCGGCAGCAGGAAACTAGGATAGAACCCTTAAGAACAAATAGATAGTCTGCAGTTTTTGAATTTTTGCACTGACTATGCTTCTACTTAACCCTTAGGTCAATCGATGCAGTTTCCTTCATTCCGCATCGATCATTTCAACGATATCAACAGCATATTTAGGATAAAAAATCATGGCTGTTCAATACTTCTCACGCAGCGCGCGCACCCGCACCATCCGCCTTTCGTCCGTTTTTGCAATCATTGCGGCGGCCGGGATTGCCGCGGCTGGTTCGATTAACGTGCAGGCACGGGATTTAACGGCGGCTGTGAACTCCAACTTCTCGTCACTGGACTCCTGGGACACGATCGACAACTTGTCGCGTGCAGTTTCGGGTTCCATCTACGAAGGGCTCTACCGGTTCGACACCAACCTCACGCCTCAGCCGCAGCTCGCCGAGTCCTATACCGTGTCCGACGACGGCTTGGTCTACACCTTCAAGCTCCGCCCGAACGTCAAGTATCAGGACGGCTCAGACTTCACCGCTGAAACGGTCAAGATGAACTTTGACCGCGGCATGAATCCCGCCTCCAAGCTTTCTCGCCGCACCTTCTTCTCCTTCGTGGATAAGGTAGAAGCCGTTGATCCGCTTACCGTCCGCTTTACGCTTAAGCACCCCACTGCCGGCTTCATTGCTCGACTCTCCAACGGTACGGCCTCAATGATCTGCCCGAGCCTTCTCAAGAAGGCTGCTGCCGCTGGTGATGCTGCAGCCGCCAAGAAGGTAACGGCCTATGAAGCCTGCGGCACTGGCCCCTATATGCTCAAGCACTTTGAACCCACCGAAGTGCTCGAAGTGGTAAAGAACCCCAACTACCGCGTCGCGGGACTGCCCAAATTCGACAGTCTTCGCTGGGTTCCTGTTGCTGAAAACTCCACCCGCGCCATGATGCTTCGCACCGGTGAAGCGCAATTCATCTGGCCCGTGCCGGCGGAACAAGTGAAGGCACTGGAAGCCGACGACAAGCTTTCCATTCAAAAGACGCCTTCGGTAGTGACCCGCTACATCTCCATGAACGAGACGAAGAAGCCCTTTAACGACGTGCGCGTACGCAAGGCCATCAGTCTTGCCATCAACCGCAATGCACTCATCAAGGTGGCCTATAACGGGCTGGCGGTGCCCTCCACCGGCTATCTGCCCCCGCAGATTGAGGGCGCCGTCAACTATGGCGCCTTCCCGTATGACCCCAAGGCTGCTCGCGAACTTCTGAAGGAAGCGGGCTTCCCGGATGGCTTCCATGCGACGCTCTGGTCGGCCTACAACGACGGCAAGACGCTCAAAACGCTGCAGTTCCTGCAGCAGCAGCTCGCTCAAGTCGGCATTCATGTCGAGACCCGTGCGCTTGAAGCCGGTCAGCGCTCGCTCATTTACAGCGCCCAGACACCGGCCGACAGTCAGCATCAGCTCTATCTGATCGGCTGGACCAACTCTGCCGCAGAGCCCGACCGGGGGCTGCGTCCGCTGCTCGACAGCCGCCGGCACAAGGGGCG
>OCAI01000683.1_pt1 | contig 26714 bp, 24 predicted proteins | sample 1538271 | NCBI WGS metagenome assembly OCAI01 (sample SAMEA2580269, study PRJEB22360) | human gut metagenome | biome: human gut; feature: human-associated habitat; material: faeces | place: Denmark | collected 2008/2010 | reverse complement strand
ACGCCATCCTGCCGCCGGTCACCCGCTCGTCCAGCGCTTCCATGCACAGGCTGGTGGTCTCGTGGCCGCCGGTGCCGAAGGCAAGGCCCGGGTCAAGGATCAGCTTCACCCGGTCGGTGTCGTACTGCTGCCACGAGGGCACCACCGCCAGCCGTTTGCCGATCTCCAGAGGGTGATAATACTTGCGCCAGCCGTTCTGCCAGTCCTCCTGCTCCACGCCCTCGGTCTCTGCGGTGTAGGCGATGCCGGCGGCTTCCATGCGGGCGGCAATGAGGGCCAGCGTCTCCACGGGGGAAGCACCCGGCTCCAGATACATATGGATGATAACGGTGTCACGGGGCTTGTCCAGCAGCTCCTGCTCGATCAGATCCACATGGGCGATCTCGGCCACCTGCTGCTCGATGTCGCTGTAGTCTTCGATATAAATACCGCCCTCGGCGATCATGGTGGCAACGGCTTCGGCGTTGTCGGCATCGGCCTTGGCCACGGTCAGGCGGATATCAGTCCATTCCATAAAGTAAACCTCCTTCGGTTCCCGGCTTTTCTTATAATAGTATAGTACCCGATTCGGCTGTGGGATGCAAGCCTTTGGGCAAAATGTACGCAAAAAGAAAGGAATTTTCAACACAAAAACGGTACGCGTGCGGAAAAACCAAAAATTATCGACTATAAAGCCGGTAAATAAGGACTTTTGACGCATTTTGATAGAAAAAATGAGAAAGGGGCTTTCTTTTCTTTCAAAAATATGTTACTATTCTATTACGGAATTATGGACGGCCGACAACCAGAGGCGTCTGTAAACACAAACATTTCTTAAGGAGGAATGTGCTTTATGATGAAGTATCTCCAGAAACTGGGCAAAGCCCTGATGCTTCCCGTCGCTGTGCTGCCGATCTGCGGCATCCTGATGGGTCTTGGTTATGCCCTTGCTCCGGGCGTCATGGGCGTCCCCGGTGCTGCAACCTCCGGTGCAGCTTACACCGTTGGCTTCCTGCTGGTCAAGGCAGGCGGCGCTCTGATCGATAACATGGCATGGCTGTTTGCCATTGGTGCCGCTGTCGGCCTTGCTGACAACGACGGCACCGCAGGTCTGGCCGGTCTGGTCAGCTTCCTGATGATGCAGCAGCTGCTGAACCCCGGCGTGGTCGGCATGGTCCGTCACCTGGAAGAAGGCACTGCTACCTACATCGCCTTCCAGAAGGTCGCCGGCAACTCCTTCATCGGCATTCTGGCCGCTGTCGTGGGCGCTGCCTGCTACAACAAGTTCAAGGATATCCAGCTGCCTGACTGGCTGGCATTCTTCTCCGGCAAGCGCTTCGTTGCAATCGCTACCGGTTTGATCTCCATTCTGGTGTCCGTTGTTCTGCTGTTCGTCTGGCCCGTCATCTTCGACGCTCTGGTCGCAATCGGCAACGGCATCGCTGGCATGGACGGCGTCGGCGCTGGCATCTACGCCTTCCTGAACCGTCTGCTGATCCCCACCGGCCTGCACCACGCTCTGAACAACGTGTTCTGGTTCGACACCATCGGTCTGGGCGACCTGAGCCACTTCTGGGCTGGCGAGACCTCTGCTGATGTGGGCTGGAGCCTTGGTATGTACATGTCCGGCTTCTTCCCCTGCATGATGTTCGGTGTCCTGGGCGCTGCTCTGGCTATGGTCAAGACCGCTAAGAACAAGAAGGCCGCCATCGGTCTGGTTCTGTCTGCTGCAATCTGCGCATTCGTCTGCGGCGTTACCGAGCCCTTCGAGTTCGGCTTCATGTTCCTGTGCTTCCCGCTGTACGTTGTGTACGCTGCTCTGTACGGCATCTTCACCGTCATCACCTACTACTCCGGTTTCCGTGCCGGCTTCTGCTTCTCTGCAGGCGCTACCGACCTGGTGTTCTCCGCTTCCCTGCCCGCAGCTGCCAAGACCTGGATGATCATTCCTCTGGGCATCGCAGCCTTCGTGGTGTTCTACGCAGTGTTCTACTTTGCCATCACCAAGTTCGACCTGAAGACCCCCGGCCGTGAGGACGAGGACGAAGAGTCCGAGAAGAAGGTCGTTCTGGCAAACAACAACTACACCGAAGTTGCTTCCGCTGTTCTGGCTGCTGTCGGCGGCAAGGAGAACGTGAAGGACGTTGGCTACTGCGCAACCCGTCTGCGCTTTGAGGTCAAGGATAACGCCAAGGTGGACGAGAAGGCCGTCAAGGCTGCTGGTGCTGCCGGTGTCATCCGTCCCAGCAAGACTGCCTGCCAGGTGATCATCGGCACCAAGGTCCAGTTCGTGTACGACGAGCTGAAGAAGATGCTGTAACACAAGGCATTCCATCTGACCCGATGCGGGAGACTGGTTGATCCCGCACCATCATAAAACTGCCGCCGGGAGACGGGACTCAGCTGTCCGCTCCCGGCGGCTTTTTGCGTTCCCGCACGGAGTATGCTATACTGGAAGCAGCAAAACAGGGCGCACCTGCCCGGGAGGAGAAAGCGATGAGCAAAACGTACAACTGGCGGAAACTGAACGAAAAAGAGCTGACGCGGGTCTATCTGGACGAAATGCGGCGGGACTTCCCGCCCACGGAGCTCAAGCCCCTGAGCATGATCCTGAACAGCGAAGCCAACGGCACAGCCCACACATGGGGCGTGTTTGACGGCGAAACACTGGCGGCGTACCTGCTCATGGTGCGTCCGGCGGGCAGCAGGGTGAGCCAGCTGGATTACTTTGCCGTGCTGCCGGAATACCGTGCTGCAGGGCTGGGCGCGCAGCTGCTGGCCGACCTGCCGCAGCACGAGCGGGGTGCACAGGCCATCCTCATTGAGGCCGAATGCCCGGATAAGGCGGAGGACGAGACAATGGCGGTGCGGCGGCTGGGCTTTTATGCCCGGTGCGGGGCCCGGGACTCCGGCTTCACCGAGCATCTGTTTGATGCATGGTTCCGCATTCTGGTGCTGGACTGCCCGGGTGCCGGTACCTTTGCGGACCGGCAGGCCGTGGATGCACTGGTGGATTGCTACCGCCGCACCATCAGCGAGACCGAGTGGCAGAAGTACGTGCAATTCTACTGCCCGGACGGAACAAAATACTGCTGAGCAGAAGGCGCTCCATAGAGAGTGCCTTCTTTTTTTGTCACTTTGCCCAGCCGAAAAATGGCATTTTCGGCATATTTATCCTGTTTGTAAAATCCGAGTGCAGGTTTTTCATCCCGGCTTTACGTAGGCTTGACACGGCAGCCGGAGCCTGTGCAAAAGCTTTACCTCCATTTTGCGTGTACATGGTCGCAGCGCGCATGGTGGTGCGGTACAATAAGGCCGTTCCCAAGGAAAACACATAGAAACAAGAAAACATCGGCCGGAACTGCATTCCGGCATTTATTGGAGGAAAAGGGTTATGAAAAAGATCACTCGTCGTTCGTTTATCACTGTCTGCGGCGCTGCTGCTGCAGCGATGGCTCTGACCGCCTGCGGCGGCGCAGCCTCTTCCACTGTAGCATCCTCTGCTGCAGAGTCCACCTCTTCTTCTGCCGCTGCGGAGACCGCTGCAGGCACCCTGTCCGGCAATGTGGCTACCGGCGGTTCTACTTCCATGAAGAACGTCATCGCTGCCCTGACCGAGGGCTTTGCCGAGGTGGAGCCGGGTGTCACCGTCAGCTACGACCCCACCGGTTCCGGCGCAGGCATCACCGGTGCTACCGATAAGACGCTGGACATCGGCCTGTCCTCCCGCGCCCTGAAGGACGATGAGAAGAACGATGTGGACGGCACCATCGTGGCGCTGGACGGCATCGCCATCATCGTGAACAAGGACAGCAAGGTGGCAGACCTGACCGTGGAGCAGCTCAAGAAGATGTTCACCGGCGAGATCACCAACTGGAAGGATGTGGGCGGCGACGACGGCGAGATCGTTCTGGTGGGCCGCGAGGCTGGTTCCGGCACCCGTGATGGCTTTGAGAGCATCGTGGACGTGAAGGACAGCTGCAAGTACGCACAGGAGCTGACCGCTACCGGCGCAGTCATCAGCGCTGTGGAGGCCAATCCTCTGGCCATCGGCTACGCTTCCCTGTCCGCTGTGGGCGACACCGTTGCCATGGTCACCGTGGAGGGTGTGGAGTGCAGCGAGGATACCGTCAAGGATGGCAGCTACAAGATCCAGCGTCCCTTCGTGTTCGTCACCAACAAGAGCGTGACCCTGTCGGAGCAGGCACAGGCCTTTGTGGACTTTGCCACCAGCAAGGACGCTGCCGACCTCATCCGCACCGCAGGCGCTGTGCCGGTGAACGAGTAATTACCGGGTGGTCTGCCGGGGAAAGCTCCCCGGTGAACCGCCTGCCCCGCCTCTGAACAAGAAAACTGCCGCGTCTGGCTGCCGTTTCTGCGGGCCGACGCGGCTTTTATAAAGGATTTCGGCTATGAACAAAAAATCCTATCTGAGCCGGGTGCGGCTGCCTCGCACCCCCGCCGAATGGCTGGAAGCGGTGATGAACTTCATCTTCTTCCTGTGCGGTATGCTGGCGGTGGGCTGTGTGGTGCTTATCTCGGTGTACATGGTGATCTCCGGCGTGCCGGCCATCCACAAGATCGGCCTGTTCCAATTCCTGTTCGGCACAAAGTGGGCCTCCACGGCAGCCCAGCCGCTGTTCGGCATCCTGCCCTTTATCCTGTCCAGCATCTACGGCACGCTGGGCGCTGCCATCATCGGTGTGCCCATCGGTCTGCTGACGGCGGTGTTCCTCTCCAAGGCCGCCGACCCCAAGCTGCGCACCGTGGTGGTCACTGCCATCGAGCTGCTGTCCGGCATCCCCAGCGTGGTGTTCGGCCTGCTGGGCATGCAGGTGCTGGTGCCTGCCGTGGCAAAGACCTTCGGCAAGGCTTCCGGTGCCTGCCTGCTGAGCGCTATCGTGGTGCTTTCCATCATGATTTTGCCCAGCATCGTGTCCGTGTCGGTCACGGCGCTGAATGCCGTGCCGCCGGAGTATGAGCAGGGCAGTCTGGCACTGGGTGCCACCGACACCGAAACGTGGTTCAAAATCAGCATCCCGGCTGCCAAAAGCGGCATTGCCGCAGGCGTTGTGCTGGGCATCGGCCGTGCCATCGGCGAGGCCATGGCGGTGATGATGGTGGCAGGCAACAGCCCCAACATGCCGGACAGTCCCTTCCGCAGCGTCACCTTCCTGACCACTGCCATCGCCAAGGAGATGAGCTATGCCGGCGGTTTGCAGCGGCAGGCGCTGTTCAGCATCGCGCTGGTGCTGTTCGTCTTTATCATGATCATCAATGTTGTGCTGAATGTTGTGCTGAAGGGAGGAAGCCGGGATGAATAAGGGCCTTTCGCCTTCCCGTCAGATGTGGAACCGAGTGATGACCGCACTGGTCTGGGCCAGCGCCGTGCTGGTGATGGTGCTGGTGGCCGGTATCATCGGCATGGTGCTGGTGCGAGGCATCCCCCACATCAGCTGGAAATTCCTTTCCACCACCGCCAGTGTGCTGAAAAAGACCGACGGCATTCTGCCTGCCATCCTCAACACACTGTATGTCATTGTGCTGACATTACTGATCGTACTGCCGCTGGGCGTAGGCGCGGCGGTCTACCTGACCGAGTACGCCTCCAACCGGCGGCTCATCGAGGTCATCGAGTTCACCAACGAAACGTTGGCGGGCATCCCCAGCATCATCTACGGTCTGGTGGGCATGCTGGTGTTCAGTCAGGCGCTGGGCTTCCAGACCTGTCTGCTGTCCGGTTCGCTCACGCTGGTGGTCATGAACCTGCCCACCATCATCCGCACCACGCAGGAATCCCTCAAGACGGTGCCGCAGGGCTACCGGGAGGGTGCCATGGGTCTGGGTGCAGGCAAGTGGCACATCATCCGCACCATCGTGCTGCCCTGCAGCATCGACGGCATCGTGACCGGCTGCATCCTTGCTGTGGGCCGCATCGTGGGCGAAAGCGCCGCCCTGCTCTTCACCGCCGGTGCCGCAGAGGTCATTGCCAAGAGCGTGGCCAAAGCCTACACCTCCAACGGTGCCACCCTGTCGGTGCTGCTGTACCTGCGTGCCTTTGAGGACGGCGACTTCGCCTCCGCATGGGGCATCGGCGCAGTGCTGCTGGTGCTGGTATTGGCCATCAACCTTGCGGCGCGGCTGGCAAAGACCAAGCTGAAACAGAAACAGTAAAATTTGATTTTACTGTTCAAAATGGCCTCCGCATTCGCTCTGGCCATGAATAGCGGAAAAATTATTTTTAGTTTCGTAGATTTGAAAAATCTGCGGATTTTTCAAATCTACCTTTTCACGGGAAGGGCCGAAACAGTAAACTTCCTGTTTAAATTCAACAATGAGGTACTCTATGGAAAACACGAATGTGCCGGTGATATCGGCAAAAGACCTGAACCTCTGGTACGGCGACTTCAAGGCGCTGAAAGGCATTTCGTTGGACGTGGGCGAGCGGGAAATCACCGCGCTCATCGGCCCTTCCGGCTGCGGCAAATCCACCTTTCTGAAAACCCTCAACCGCATGAACGACCTTGTGCCGAATGTGCGCATCGAGGGCGATGTGCGGCTGAAGGGCGAGGACATCTTTGCCCGGGAGATGCAGCTCACCGACCTGCGCCGCCGGGTGGGTATGGTGTTCCAGAAGGCCAATCCCTTCCCCATGAGCATTTACGACAATATCACCTACGGCCCCAAGCTGCACGGTGTGCGCAATAAGGCCGAGCTGGACGAGCTGGTGGAAAGCTCGCTGCGGGGTGCGGCCCTGTGGGACGAGGTGAAGGACCGCCTGAAAAAGAGCGCGCTGGGCCTTTCCGGCGGACAGCAGCAGCGTCTGTGCATCGCCCGTGCACTGGCGGTGAAGCCCGAAGTGCTGCTGATGGACGAGCCCACCAGCGCACTGGACCCCGGTTCCACCATGAAGGTGGAGGAGCTGATGAGCGAGCTGAAGAAGAACTACACGGTGGTCATCGTTACCCACAACATGCAACAGGCGGCCCGTATCAGCGACCGCACCGCCTTCTTCCTGCTGGGCGAGCTGGTGGAAGTGGGCCCCACGGCGCAGATCTTCAGCGCACCGCAGGATAAACGCACCGAGGACTACATTTCCGGTCGGTTCGGTTAAAGGAGGAAACAGCTATGAGTATCCGTAAACAGTACGACACCGATCTGGAATCGCTGAAAAAATCGCTGACCGAAATGGGCCGCAACTCTGCCGATGCCGTGGAGAACGTTCTGGAAGCGCTCTGCGTCGCTGACGCCGATGCAGCTGCGGCCATCGTGAAGGGGGACGCCCGCATCAACAACATGGAGCGGGATATCGAGCACCGCTGCATGACCCTGCTGCTGCGTCAGCAGCCGGTGGCGGGCGACCTGCGCCGCATCTCCACGGCCATGAAGGTGGTCACGGACATCGAGCGCATCGGCGACCATGCCGCCGACATCGCCGAGATCATCCCCCACCTTGTCACCGTCCGCAAAGAGGGCGACCCGGCGGTAAGTCAGGCCATTGCCATGGGCAAAAAGGCTCACCAGATGATCCTGGATGCCCTTGCCGCCCTGATGGCCGAAGATGAGCTGGCGGCGCGCAAGGTCATTGCCGCAGACGACGCGGTGGACTACGATTTCAACGCCATCAAGCATCAGCTGGCGCAGGAGATCGCCGAAGACCCCGGCAAGGTGGATGCAGCGCTGGATCTGCTGATGGTCATCAAGTATCTGGAGCGCATCGGCGACCACGCCGTAAATGTGGCCGAGTGGGTGCAGTTCGTGCGCACCGGCCGCTATAAGGACGAGAGCATGTTCTGAGCATTTCCCTTCCTCATTTTTGAGGGTTCGTGTTTTCTTTATTTCTCCTGAAAAAGGCCGTTTCTGCCCTGTGCAGAGGCGGTCTTTTTCTGCAGGACGAAAATTGACTAAAAATTTTTTAGCTTTCTGCAATATTCCGGTGCGTCGGTTCGTATCTGAGGTGTAGGGCGGCAGGAGCCGCCATTCCCTGTGCGGCGGGGGTCCGACACCCCCCGCTCCCCGCCCGCCGCACCCTTTACGGAGGAAACGCAGATGACACAGACGAATCCTATCCTGCCGGAAGTCAGGGCCGGAACGGTCAGCCGCGAAGCGCTGGTGCAGGCGGCACTGAAAGAGATCACCCAGAACTACCGGGAAGCCAGCCTTTCCAACGTGGCGCGGGAGTATGGCGTTTCGCTGGCATACGTCAGCGAGTGCGTGCGTGCCGAGACCGGCCGCACCTATAAGGAATTGCTGCAAAAGCACCGTATGGAGACCGCTGCCCGTCTGCTGCGCCGCAGCGACATGAACATCCAGCAGATCATTTCTCTGGTGGGCTACGAGAACACCAGCTATTTCTACCGCCTGTTCCACGAGCGCTACGGCCTCAGCCCCCGGGAATACCGGCTGGTGCGCACGGGCCATACCCGCACCAGTGCATGAACCACAGCCTGACCAGACAAAACAGGGCACAGCAGACGCCGTGCCCTGTTTTGTTGTTTCGGAACGTTTTATGGCAGATCGATGCAAAAAACTGGATTTTTATGGAAAAATGGAGTACAATAGAACCATTCTAGCCGCATCGGTGCGGCGCTGTCGAAAGAGGTGGAATGAATGTTTCGTGGAGCAGTGAGAGGGGATCTGCCCCAGATCCTGAAGATCTACGCCCATGCACGTGCAGTCATGAAGGCATCGGGCAACCCGACCCAGTGGGGGGATGATTTCCCGCCGCAGGAATTGCTGGAGGAGGATATCGACTCGAACCGGTTGTTCCTCTATGTGGTCAACGGCCAGATCGAGGCCGTGTTTGCCTTTATTCTGGGGGCGGACCCCACCTACGCCGTCATTGAGGATGGTCAGTGGCTGGACGATACCCTGCCCTATGGCACGGTGCACCGTCTGGCATCGGCCGGCAAACAGAAGGGCGTGGGCAAGGCCGTGCTGGACTGGAGTCTGGAGCACTGCCAGAGCCTGCGTGCGGACACCCACGCCGATAACAAGATCATGCAGCATCTGCTGGAACAGAACGGCTTTACCCGCTGCGGCGTCATCCATGTGCGGGACGGCTCGCCCCGCTTTGCCTACCAGAAGCTTGCGCCCACCCAGCCGCTGCGCTGAAAACAGAATACCCCCCAAAGAGCCCCGGTCTGCGGATGCAGAGCCTGCCATGCAGGACTGCGCACGCAGGCTTTTTTGTTTGCCCCCGCTCGCTCCGCCCTGCGCCGCTCGACGGTGACGGAGAGAACGAAGCCGCGAACGGTTAAACCTGTCCTCGCTACAAATACAGATCAACGGAAAAACCCCATGGGCACCGACCTGAACGCAAATTTGTGAACGAAAAATGTCTGAAAACGCTTTCATTTCTTTGCCGTGTGTGCTATAATAACACCCGTCCTCGTGTAAGAGACAGGAAACTGTGCGCCAATGGCGTACAATAGGAAAGAGGAGTGTCTATATGAAAACGTTGAACAAGGCAGTTGCCCGCTACAACGGCATCAGCCTGATCGTTCGCATCCTGATCGGTCTGATCATCGGTGCGGTGCTGGCTCTGGTGGCCCCCGGTGCAGGCTGGGTGGGTGAACTGGGCAGCCTGTTCGTTGGCGCACTGAAGGGCATCGCCCCGGTGCTGGTGTTCGTGATTGTGGCAAGTGCTCTGGCACAGGGCTCTTCCAAGCTGGACCGCCGCTTCGGCACGGTCATCTGGCTGTACATGCTCACCACCTTTCTGGCTGCGGCCATCGCAGTGGTGACCAGCTTTATGTTCCCGGTCACGGTCGTGCTGGCAGACGCTGCCCAGTCGGACGTGGTGCCGCAGGGCCTGGGCGAAGTCATGGGCACCCTGCTCACCAACTTTGTGGCAAACCCCGTCAGCGCCATCATGAGCGGCAACTACATCGGCATCCTGTTCTGGGCCTGCATGTTCGGCGTGGCCATGAAGAAGATCGGCTCTGACACCACCAAGACCTTTATGGCAAACACCGCCGATGCGGTCTCCCAGATCGTGCGCTGGATCATCAATCTGGCTCCCTTCGGCATCATGGGTCTGGTCTACACCAACGTTTCCGGCAACGGCCTTGCCATCTTTACCCAGTACGGCAAGCTGCTGGCCCTGCTGGTGGGCACCATGCTGTTCATGGCCCTCATCGTCTCCCCCTTCATCATGTTTATCTATCTGGGCTGCAACCCCTATCCGCTGGTGTTCCGCTGCCTGCGTGAGTCCGGCCTGACCGCCTTCTTCACCCGCAGCTCCGCCGCCAACATCCCCGTGAACATGGCTCTGTGCGAAAAGCTGGGGCTGGATAAGGATATGTACTCCGTCTCCATCCCGCTGGGCGCTACCATCAATATGGACGGTGCCGCCATTACCATCACCATCATGACGCTGGCCGCTGCCAACACGCTGGGCATTCAGGTGTCTCTGCCTGCAGCCATCGTGCTGAGCGCCATGAGCGCTCTGGGTGCCTGCGGTGCTTCCGGCGTGGCCGGCGGTTCCCTGCTGCTGATCCCCATGGCCTGCTCCCTGTTCGGCATTTCCAACGATGTCGCCATGCAGATGGTGGGCGTCGGCTTCATCATCGGCGTGGTGCAGGACTCTGTGGAGACTGCCCTGAACTCTGCCGGTGACGTGGAGTTCGCTGCTACGGCAGAGTACCATCAGTGGCGCAAGCAGGGCAAGCCCCTGCCGGAGTTCCTGACCGGTAAGAAGAACTGAAAAATTTAAAAATATAGAAAAGGGCTGTTGCCAAACTCCTTCCGACATCGCTTACGCGATGCCACCTCCCTCAATGAGGGAGGCTTCACAGCTTACCGTCATGTCAGGCTCCCTCCGTGAGGGAGCTGGCGCGGCGAAGCCGTGACTGAGGGAGTTCTTGGCAACAGCCCTTTTTGCGTGTCGGGAACTCAATCCATGACCTTTGCCTTCTGCAAAGCCACCAAAATCAGCGGGATAAGCACCAGCTGTGCCACAATGCCCGGCACGGCGGTGAGCAGCGCGCCGGACAAAAACGCGCTGAACGGAAAGGACGAGCCGGTGAGACCTGCCAGCACAAAGCGGACGGCACCCCACACCAGACGTCCCGCCACCATGGCGGTAACGAGAGAAGCGTACATCATGGAAACGGTGTGATTCACCTTGCGCCAGAGCACGCCGGACACAAGGCCGTAAGCGGCCAGCTCAAAGGCCATGGAGATGGCGATGGGGAACATGGGCGGCATGCCGAACAGCACCGACCGCACCAGCGGAGCAATAAAGCCCACAGCAAGGCCCCATGGGCCGCCCAGCACAAAGCCGCACAGCAGAATGGGAAAGTGCATCGGGCACAGCATGTTGCCCACCTGCGGCACATGGCCGGTGATCATGGGCAGCACAAAGGCCAGTGCAAGGAACAGTGCAGCCAGCACGAGGCTGCGGGTGGTGGAACGGGGGTTGGGTTTCATAAAAAAGCTTCCTCCTTTTGCCAGATAAAAAAGGGGCCTGCCCGGCTTGCAAGCCAAAGGCAGACCCCTTCGTGGCGTCTATAGCAACAAAAATAAGATGGCGGGGCCTGGACCGGCCCGCCGCGCCGCGCACATACGCAGGGCGCAGATGCTCCGCACAAATGGAGAAAACAGGCTTCTGCCTGCGTATCCGGCTTCCTGCCGGAATCTGTGAAAAATATAGCAGATGCCTCTGGCTTTGTCAAGATACGGCAAAAAGCCTGCAATTTAACCAAAAAGCGGCAAATTTCCATGAATATTTCCCCGCGTATGTACATTTTGCATGAAGAAGCTTGACCTTTTTGCATAGAATAGCTAATATAAAATTGAAAAAGAGCGCGCTGCGGGCAGCAGGACTGCACCGGCGCTGACGAAAGGCTTTTTTGAACATGTGCAAATCTGAGGTTCATACGGGAGGACCATCATGACAAATGCAGAAAAACTTACTCTGGCCAAGCACGCCTGCCACATCCGCATGGGCGTGATCGAGGGCACGCACAGCGCAAAGTGCGGCCATCCGGGCGGCAGTCTGGATATCGCCGAGCTGCTGAGCTACCTCTATTTCGTGGAAATGAACATTGACCCGAAGGACCCCAAGATGGCCGACCGCGACCGTCTGGTGCTGTCCAAGGGCCATGCTGCACCGGCACTGTATGCAGCGCTGGCAGAGCGCGGCTATTTCCCGGTGGAAGACCTCAAGACCCTGCGTAAGATCGGCAGCTATCTGCAGGGCCACCCCAACATGAACGAGACCCCGGGTGTGGATATGTCCACCGGCAGTCTGGGTCAGGGCATCTCTGCCGCCTGCGGCATGGCACTGGGCGCCAAGCACGCCGGCAAGCCCATCAACGTCTACACCATCCTGGGCGACGGCGAGGTGGAAGAGGGCGAGTGCTGGGAAGCCTTTATGTTTGCCGCACACTACGGCCTTTCCAACCTGTGCGTTGTGCTGGACCGCAACCATCTGCAGATCGACGGCACCACCGAGACCGTGATGAACAGCGCCCCGCTGGAAGAGAAGCTGAAGGCCTTCAACTTCAATGTCATCACCATCGACGGCCACGACTACGACCAGATCGAAGCCGCCATGCAGGCGTTCCATGCAGAGACTGTAAAGCCCACCTGCATCATTATGGACACCACAAAGGGCAAGGGCGTTTCCTATATGACCAACTCTGTGGACTGGCACGGCAAGGGCCCCAACGATGACGAGTACAAGATCGCAATTGAGGAACTGAACGCCGCATACGCCGCGCTGGAGCAGGAGGAAAACTAAGATGGCAGATGTGAAGAAGATCGCTACCCGTGAAAGCTACGGCAACACCCTGAAGGAGCTGGCCGCAGAGGGCCACGAGGATCTGGTGGTGCTGGACGCAGACCTTGCCGCTGCCACCAAGACCGGCATGTTCCGCAAGGCTTACCCGGACCGCCACTTTGACTGCGGCATTGCCGAGGGCAACATGATGGGCGTGGCCGCAGGCCTGTCCACCATGGGCTACGTGCCCTTTGTTTCCAGCTTTGCCATGTTCGCCGCCGGCCGCGCCTTCGAGCAGGTGCGCAACTCCATCGGCTACCCCCACCTGAACGTGAAGATCGGTGCCACCCACGGCGGTATCTCGGTGGGCGAGGACGGTGCTTCCCATCAGTGCTGTGAGGACTTTGCCCTCATGCGCAGCATCCCCGGCATGACCGTGATCTGCCCGGCGGACGATGTGGAGGCCCGCGCCGCTGTGCGTGCCGCCTATGAAATGGAAGGCCCCGTCTATCTGCGCTTTGGCCGTCTGGCCGTTCCGGTGTTCCACGATGCCGAAAACTATCACTTTGAGATCGGCAAGGGCGAGCAGATCACCGAGGGCAGCGACATTGCCATCATCGCCACCGGCCTGATGGTCAACGAAGCCCGCATGGCTGCGGAGCAGCTGGCTGCTGAGGGCATCCACGCCCGGGTCATCAACATCCACACCATCAAGCCTCTGGATGAGGAGATCGTCCTCAAGGCTGCAAAGGAGTGCGGCAAGGTCATCACCGCCGAGGAGCACAACGTCATCGGCGGTCTGGGCGAGGCCGTCTGCGCCGTGCTGAGCGAAAAGCTGCCCACTCCGGTGCGCCGCGTAGGCGTGCAGGACGTGTTCGGCTGTTCCGGCCCGGCATGGGACCTGCTGAAGTTCTACGGTCTGGATGCTGCCACCATCTGCAAGACTGCCCACGAAATGCTGGGCAAATAAAGCTGTCCGGAATATTATAAGAGCTGAGGGGCTGCTGCACGTTCGTTCAAAAGGATGTGCAGCAGCCCCTTTTTGCGTTCATTCTTCGCCCAGCAGCTTTGCACGGCTGGCGTATACAGCGGTGAATACCTCCCGCAGCCGTTGGATCTCGGGACGCGGGTCGTCCCGCAGGGTCAGCAGACAGGTGTCCGGCAACGGCAGCTGCAGCGGCAGGTACCACGCCGCCGGAAAGGCCGGGTATTTCATCGGGCACAAAAACATGCCGCGCCCGGCAAGCAGATCGTTGTAAACACACTCGTAGTTTTCCACCATGTGCCAGCTTGGTGCGGAAAACGGCAGGCCGGGCTGAACAACGGCAAGATCCACCATTTCCTGATACAGCGGCTCATAAAACAGCTGCTGCCCGGCAAGATCGGCCAGCGTCAGAGCGCTGCGCCCTGTGAGCGGGTGCTCCGGCGATACGATCAGGTAAAAGGTGTTGTGCAGGATGGGGGTGCGCTCGATCTCCGGCTGCAGCGGCCCAAAGGGCAGATAGAGGGCTGCGTCTGCCTCGCTGCAGAGCATTTCGTGGGGGTTGCGTGACACGGGCCGAGTGTCCACCGCAAACTCATACCCCGGCAGCGCGGCGTGCAGCCGTGCCATCAGGATGGGATAAATGGGGTCCCGCTGCAGCAACACCGGCGGCAGGCGCAAGGTCAGTGTGTGCCGCCGGGCAAAGCCCTTCAGTGCGGTGCGGGCGTTCAGGATGCTGCGATAGATCCCCTCCGCCTGCGGCACAAAGGCCCGGCCCGCTTCGGTCAGCGCCACGCGGGTGGTGCTGCGCTCAAACAGGGCCAGATCCAGCTCCTTTTCCAGACTGCGGATCTGGTAGCTGAGGGCGGGCTGGGTGCAGTACAGCTCCCGGGCGGCTGTGGTAAAATTCAGGGTCCGGCTCACGGTGAGAAAACACAGCAGCTGGTGGTCGTTCATCCGAAAAAGCTCCTTTCTGTGCAGGGAACGCTCCGTCTGCTCTCAGTATAGCATGGCGGGAGACAGTTATAAACACTTTTTATCAGGGTGGCAAAATTTTTTTGTTTCCCTTTTACTTCGTTATATTTTATACTAAGTGCAGCGCGGAAAAACTCCCGCAGAGACGAAGAGAAATTGATGAGAAGAAAGAGGAACTCCAAATGGAAAAGATCTCCCGCAAAGGCTTTTTGAAGGTCGCCGCCGCTGCCGCCATGAGCGGCGTCACCGCCGGTGCACTGGCTGCCTGCAACTCCGCAGCTTCTTCCAGCACCGCCGCTTCCGGTGATGCCATCTACACCGCCGGTACCTACACCGGCACGGCCACCGGCATCGGTGAGGTGAAGGTGACCATGACCTTCAGCGAGACCGCCATCACCGAGGTGGTCATCGATGCCTCCAACGAGACCGAGAGCATCGGCGGCGTGGCCGCACCCACCCTGCAGGAGGCCATCATGGCCGCACAGGGCACCGAGATCGACAACGTCTCCGGTGCTACCGTCACCACCAATGCCGTCAAGAAGGCGGCTGCCAGCTGCATCGAGCAGGCCATGGGCGTCAAGGCAGACGGCGCAGACAGCTCCGCTGCCGCTTCGGAGAACGACTGGCTGGGCACCGAGCCGGAGATCGACGAGAGCAAGGTCACCAAGACGGTGGACGTGGATGTGGCCGTGGTGGGCTGCGGCGTTGCCGGTGTGGCAGCCGTGCGCAGCATCGCCGAGGACGGCGGCAAGGTGGCAGCCTTTGAAAAGGCTGACGGTCCCCAGTGCCGCAGCGGCGAGTATGCCGTCATCAACGGCAATGTGCAGGCCAAGTGGGGCCGCAACACCTGGACCCGTGAGCAGATCGACGAGATCGTGGATTCTCACATGGTGGAGAGCACCTACCGCTGCAAGCGCTCCATTATGAGCAAGTGGGCCCACAACATCGGCGATGCCTTTGACTGGTGGGTGGAAGCAAACCCGGATCTGTACTACGCCGAGACCACCCGCAGCGCCATCCCTGACGAGAATGCAAACAACTTCCTGATCCCCATTTTCTACCCGCTGCCCGAGAACTACGACTGGAAGCAGGAGCGCTTCCCCTGCTACCCCACCTCTGTGGAGTTCCTGCCCAACCAGTCCGTCACCGTCAATGCCAACATGCAGAAGGCCGTTGACACCGGCAACGTGGACACCTTCTACGGCTGCTTTGTGGAAAAGCTCATCATGGAGGACGGCCGCTGCGTGGGCCTGTATGCCCGCGATGCTGCCACCGGCGAGTACATCAAGTGCAACGCCGCCAAGGGCGTCATCCTGTCCACCGGCGATTACTCCCAGAACACCAAGATGCTGCAGCATTTCTGCCCCGAGGTCATTGAGAACAACATCCAGTGCCTGTTCACCAACGTGGACGTGGAGGGCAGCTTCACCAATCAGGGCGACGGCATCCAGCTGGGCATGTGGGCAGGCGCTCAGGTGCAGCAGAGCCACGCACCCATGATCCACCATATGGGCGGCGGTGCCGACCTGTCCGGTGTGGGCGTCATGGGCAACGCAGGCTTCCTGAATCTGGATCTGAACGGCAAGCGCTTCATGAACGAGGACCTGCCCGGCCAGCAGCTGGAAAACCAGATCGAGCTGCAGAAGAACCGCGAGAGCTGGCAGATCTTCGACTCCAACTGGCCCGAGCAGCTGCCCTATATGCCCGCAGCCCACGGCGGTGCCTGCTACTATGAGGACTACGCCAGCGAGGACGAAGGCCCCAAGAACAACACCACCTACCGCAACTACAAGAGCCCCTATCAGCTGGAAGCAGCCGTGGCCGATGGCCGCGCTGTCAAGGCTGACACGCTGGAAGAGCTGGTGGCAAAGATCTACCCCGATGACACCGCTGCCCAGCAGACCGCTCTGGAGTCCATCCAGCGCTACAACCAGCTGGCCAAGGACGGCTACGACGAGGACTTCCACAAGCCTGCATCCCGCATGTGGGCTGTGGAGAACGGCCCCTTCTACGCCGACAAGTTCACCACCGCCCTGCTGCTGGTCTGCATCGGCGGTCTGGAAAGTGACGAGAACTGCCACACCTTCGACGCCGACCGCAATGTGATCCCCGGCCTGTATGTGGCAGGCAACGTGCAGGGCAACCGCTTTGCCACCGAGTACCCCATCGGCCTGAAGGGCGTCAGCCACTCCATGGCCATGTACTACGGCTACGTTGCCGGCAAGAACGCCATGCAGGAAGTCTGAGCCTGACAGCACAATAACATAACCATTCCCCGCCCGGAGCAGTATTCTTTCTTCCTGCTCCGGGCTTTTTTGCGCCCCAATGTGACCCGGTTACGGAAAAGCCCCGGCATTTGGGGTATACTGATGCCATAAGAACAACCACGAACGAACCCTTTCAGGAGGTAGAAATATGGCAGTTGTTACGATCACGAAGGAAAATTTTGAGCAGGAGGTGCTGCAGAGCACAAAGCCCGTCCTGCTGGACTTCTGGGCCAGCTGGTGCGGCCCCTGCCGGATGCTCAGTCCCATCGTGGACGAGGTGGCCGAGGAGCGCACCGATGTGAAGGTGGGCAAGGTGAATGTGGACGAACAGCCGGAGCTGGCCGGGGAGTTCGGCGTCATGAGCATCCCCACCCTGCTGGTGTTTGAGCAGGGCAAGCTGGTGCGTCAGGCCGTGGGTGCCCGCCCGAAGGCCGGTGTGCTGGACCTGCTGGGATGAAATCTGCCTGAAAAGGAGCTGCTGCATTCGGTGCGGCGGCTCCTTTTTTTCTGCCCTCTGTACAAACGCACAGAAAAATCATGCCATAAAACAGAAAACACTGGCACTTTTCTACTTTACAACTTTATCTTGATAAAGTAAAATAACAATAGAACCAATTCCGTATGGAAAAGGCGCGGAGGTGCCGCGCAAAGGATCGCCGGGCAGTGGGGCCCGGCGGATGAGGTAGAGGAGTCGAAAAGTGCCGGAGAACGCCGGCGATGGATGTAAGAAACAGGGGGGACCGACGATGGAATTCAGCCTTGCAAACCTGCAGCCCAAGGAGCGCGCCTCCTTTGCGCTGCGCGCCTTGTACGAAGCGGCGGGCTGCCGCAAGTACCACATGGGCCGCTTTGAGGAGTACGGCCTGTATCAGGAGAACCGCAGCTTCCTCTCGTCCGAGCAGGTCATCACCTTCACCGATCTGGACGGCCGTCTGCTGGCCCTCAAGCCGGACGTGACCCTCTCCATTGCCAAGACGGCGCAGCCCGCTCCCGGCGAGACCCTGCGCTACTACTATCACGAGAACGTCTACCGCCCTTCCGCCGAGAGCCACACCTTTAAAGAGATCAGCCAGATGGGCCTTGAGATGCTGGGCGCGGTGGGCGAAGCACAGGTGCAGCAGGCGGTGTGTCTGGCAGCGCGGTCGCTGGATGCGCTGGGGGCCGATTGGGTGCTGGAAGTGAGCCACATGGGCTACCTGTTCGGCCTGTTCGACGCACTGGGCGTGCCGGATGCCGCCCGCGCAAAGCTGCTGGAAAAGCTGCGGGAGAAAAACGCCCACGAGCTGCGGGCTGCAGCCGGAGCCGCCGGTCTTGCCGATGCCGCCGCCGACATCCTGTGCAGTGTGCTGAGCCTCTGCGGCAGCTATGCCGATACCCTTGCAAAGGCCGCTGCCCTGTGCCGCAATGACGCCATGCGCGCGGCTGTGGCCGAGCTGGAAGCGCTGGCTGTGCCGCTGGAAAAGGCGGGCGGCGTCATCCGGCTGGACATGACGCTGGCCGGTGAGATGGAATACTACAACGGCCTTGTGTTTCAGGGCTATCTGAAAGCCCTGCCCCGCCCCCTGCTCAAGGGCGGCCGCTACGACCTGCTGATGCAGAAGTTCACCCCCGGGGCCGGTGCTATTGGCTTTGCGGTCTATCTGGACGAGCTGGACCGCCTGAGCGCCCCGCTGCCGCCGGTGCAGAAGAACAGCACCGACAGGGTGATGCTGAACGTGGCCCTGCCCAAGGGCCGTCTGGGCGATAAGGTGTATCATCTGCTGGCGGGCATTGGCTACGGCTGCCCGGAGGACTACAACGCCACCCGCAAGCTGGTGGTGGAAAACCCGGAGGCCGGCATCCGCTACTTCCTCGTCAAGCCCAGCGATGTTGCCATCTATGTAGAGCACGGTGCCGCCGATGTGGGCATCGTGGGCAAGGATATCCTCACCGAGGTTTCTGCCGATGTGTACGAGCTGCTGGACACCGGCCTTGGCAAATGCCGCATGTGCGTTGCCGCCCCGGCTGATTACAAAGACGACCCCAGCCGTCCGGTGCGGGTGGCCACCAAATTCGTCAGCATCGCAAAAAGCTATTACGCATCCATGGGGCGGGACATCGATATCATCAAGCTGAACGGCTCCATTGAGCTGGCTCCCATTCTGGGGCTGTCAGACGTCATCGTGGATATCGTGGAGACCGGCACCACCCTGCGGGAGAACGGCCTGAAGGTGGTCACCGAGTTCATGCCCATCTCGGCCCGGTTCATTGCCAACAAGGCCAGCTACCAGTTCAAGCACGCCGAAATGGACACCATGCTGGAAAAGCTGCGGGCGGAACTGCAGAACAAGGAGGAAGCAAAATGATCAAGCTGTATAACTTTGACGAGCTCAGGCCCGAAGAGATTCTGAACCGCGATATCCGCGCGGAAAAGAACGTGGAGGATGTGGTGGACGGCATCATTGCCGATGTGCGCGCCCGGGGCGATGAAGCCCTGAAGGATTACGCGCTGAAATTTGACGGTGCAAAGATCGATGCCCTGCAGGTGACGCAGGAAGAAATCGACGAGGCCTTTGCAAACATGGACCCCTACTTCCTCGAGACCCTGCGCGAAGCCGCCGCCAACATCGAGAGCTTCCACCGCCAGCAGGTGCACAAGAATTTTGTGGTGAACGACAAGCCCGGCATCGTGCTGGGCCAGAAATATACCCCCATTGAAAAGGCCGGTGTCTATGTGCCCGGCGGCACGGCGGCCTATCCCTCCACCGTGCTCATGGACGTGATCCCCGCCAAGGTGGCAGGCGTATCCGAGATCGTCATGACCACCCCCGCCGGAAAGGACGGCAGGGTGAACCCGGTCATCCTTGCCGCCGCTGCCACCGCAGGCGTGACCAAAATTTTCAAGACGGGCGGCCCACGGGCTGTGGCGGCGCTGGCCTACGGTACCCAGAGCATCCCGGCGGTGGATAAGATCGTGGGCCCCGGCAACATCTACGTTGCCACCGCCAAGCGCAAGGTGTTCGGCAAGGTGGGCATCGATATGATCGCAGGCCCCAGCGAAATTCTGGTGCTGGCCGACGGCGGCTGCAACCCTGCATGGGTGGCGGCGGATCTGCTGAGTCAGGCCGAGCACGACAAACTGGCAAGCCCGGTCCTCGTCACCGACAGCCCGGAGCTGGCCAAGGCCGTGCAGGCGGAGCTGGAGGTGCAGATCCCGCAGCTGCCCCGTGCCGCCATCGCCCGCGCCAGCGTGGACGACAACGGCAAGATCATCCTCTGCACCGACCTGCACAAGGCCATTGAGGCCTGCAACATCATTGCACCGGAACATCTGGAAGTGTGCGTGGAGGACCCCTTCGGTGTGCTGAACGAGATCAAAAACGCAGGCAGCATCTTCCTTGGCCGCAACGTGCCGGAAGCGCTGGGCGATTACTTTGCAGGCCCCAACCACACCCTGCCCACCAGCGGCACCGCCCGCTTCTCCAGCCCCTTGGGCGTAGACGACTTTGTAAAGAAGTCCAGCTTCCTCTACTACACCCGGGAAGCGCTGGGCGAAGTAGCCCCCCGCATCGCCGATTTTGCCGAGCGCGAGGGCCTGCACGCCCACGCCCGCAGCGTGACCATCCGGTACGAAAAGTGAGGATTTGAACCATGAGTAAATTCCTTTCTCCCACGCTGGCCGCTGTCACCCCCTACATCCCGGGTGAGCAGCCGCAGGATCAGCAGTACATCAAACTGAACACCAACGAAAGCCCCTATCTGCCCTCCCCGGCGGTGATCGCCGCCGTGAGCGAGCACGAGGTGGAAAAGCTGCGCCTTTACTCCGACCCCGCCTGTGCTGACCTGCTCAAGGCGGCCGCAGCCCACTTCGGCCTGCAGCCGGAGCAGATCATGCCCGGCAATGGCAGCGACGAGAACCTCTTCTTTGCGCTGCGTGCCTTCTGCGACGCAGACCACCCGCTGGCCTATGCTGACATCACCTACGGCTGCTACGGCGTGTGGTGTGGGCTGATGCACATTCCCAGCCACATCATCCCGCTGAAAGAGGATTTCACCCTTGACCCGAAGGATTACTACGGCCTGAACCAGACCATCGTCCTTGCAAACCCCAACGCCCCCACCGGCATTGCACTGCCCCGGGCGGAAATTGAGGGCATCCTGAAAGCGAACCCGAACAATGTGGTCATTGTGGACGAGGCCTATGTGGACTTTGGCGGCGAGAGCTGCGTGCCACTCATCGACCAGTATGAGAATCTTCTGGTGGTGCAGACCTTTTCCAAGTCCCGGCAGCTGGCCGGTGCGCGTCTGGGTCTGGCCATGGGCAATGCAAAGCTCATTGCCGACCTGAACCGAGTCAAGTTCAGCCTGAACCCCTACAACATCAACCGCCTGACCCTGAAGGCCGGGCAGGCTGCGCTGGAAGACACCGCTTATTTTGACAGGACCCGCGCCGCCATCGTGGACACCCGCGCATGGACAAAACAGCAGCTGGAACAGCGCGGCTTTGCCGTGCTGGACAGCCGCTCCAACTTCCTGTTTGCAAGTACCGACCGGAAAGACGGCGGAACACTCTACAAAGAGTTGAAGAAAAACGGCATTCTGGTGCGCCACTTCGACGCGCCCCGCATCCAGAACTGGCTGCGCATCACCATTGGCACATCGGAACAGATGAAGATATTCGTGAACACACTGGATAAGATCATGGAGGAATGAACCATGCCGAACCGAATGATCTCGCTGGAACGCAACACCAATGAGACCCAGATCGACCTGACCCTTGATCTGGACGGCACCGGCCGCTACGAGGTGGACACCGGGTGCGGCTTTCTGAACCACATGCTGGAGCTGTTCGCCCGCCATGGCCGTTTTGACTTAGTGCTCACCTGCCACGGTGATGTGCAGGTGGACTACCACCACACCACCGAGGATGTGGGCATTGCGCTGGGTCAGGCCTTTGCACGGGCACTGGGCGATATGCGCGGCATCCAGCGCTACGGCAGCTTCTATCTGCCCATGGACGAAGCACTGATTTTGTGCGCCGTCGATCTTTCGGGACGCTGCACCCTGAACTGGGACGTCCATTGCAGCACCGAAAAGGTGGGCGATTTTGACGTGGAGTGCGCTAAGGAATTCTGGCTGGGCTTTGCCCGCAGTGTGCCCGCCACTGTCCACTTTGTACAATTTGCGGGAGAAAATACCCACCACATCCTCGAGGCCTGCTTCAAGGGCGCAGGCCATGCACTGGGTGCGGCCGTGAAGATCGACGAAGCTCACAAGGACGAGATCCCTTCCACGAAAGGACTGCTGGTATGATCGCAATTATCGATTACGGCGTGGGCAACCTGTTCAGCCTGAAGTCCAGCCTGAAGCAGCTGGGGCTGGAAGCCGTTGTGACTGCGGACGCGGACACCATCCGCAAAGCCGACCGGCTCATCCTGCCGGGCGTGGGCGCTTTTGCCGACGCCATGGCAAAGCTGGAGGCGACGGGCCTTGTGCCGGTCATGAAAGAAGAAGCCGAAAAGAAGCCGCTGCTGGGCATCTGCCTCGGGATGCAGCTGCTGTTTGAAAAGAGCTACGAGTACGGTGAGCACGAAGGCCTTGGCTTTGTGAAGGGCGAAGTCTGCCCGCTGGAGTCCGACCTTGCGGACAAGAGCCTGAAGGTGCCGCAGATCGGCTGGAACGCCTTGCACATTGTAAAGGACGACCCGCTGTTCAAGTACATCCGTGAGGGCGAATACGTCTATTACGTCCACAGCTACTACGGCAAGAACTGCGCCGAAAGCACGCTGGCCGTGAGCGATTATTCCATTCCTGTCACCGGCGCGGTGCGGGCAGGCAGGGTGTACGGCACCCAGTTCCACCCGGAAAAGAGCGGCGACACCGGACTGAGGATCTTGAAGGCGTTTTCTGAATTGTGAGGCGGCTTGCCCTCTTAGTCAAAAACGGAAACTTTGCCGTACTGCCAAGGCCTCTCCCTTTGGGAGAGGTGGCACGGCGCAAGCCGTGACGGAGAGGGCGAGGACGCTAAAGGAGAAACAACTATGCAGCTATTTCCAGCCATTGACCTGCGGGGCGGCAAAGTGGTGCGTCTGACGCAGGGTGATTACGACCGCATGACCGTCTATGGTGAGGACCCCTGCGCACAGGCGCGGGAGTTCCTTGCAGCGGGGGCCAAAAATCTGCACGTCGTCGATCTGGACGGCGCAAAGGACGGAATCCTTTCCAACTACGATACCATTGCCGCGCTGGCAAAGCAGGGCGGCTTATACATTGAGGTGGGCGGCGGCATCCGCACCGAGGAGCGCATTGAAACATATCTTTCCCTCGGCGTGGGCCGCTGCATCCTTGGCAGCGTGGCGGTGACGGATTTTGCCTTTACCGCCCGGATGCTGCAGAAATACGGCGATAAAATTGCCGTGGGTGTGGACGCAAAGGACGGCTATGTGGCCATCCATGGCTGGAAGGAGGTAAGCCGGGAGCCGGGCGTGGACTTCTGCAGGCGGCTGGCAGATGCCGGATGCACCGCCATCATCTACACGGACATTGCCTGCGACGGTGCCATGAAGGGCACGAATCTCGGCCTGTACCGCCAGCTGGCAGAGGAAGTGCCCGGCGTGGCCTTTACGGCCAGCGGCGGCATCTCGTCCGAAGCGGAGCTGCTGGAGCTGAAAAAAATGGGCACTGCCGCTGCCATTTTGGGCAAGAGCCTGTACACCGGCGCACTGGACCTTGCGCGCTGCGTGCAGCTGGTGCAGGAGTGAACGGAGGGGAAACGACATGATCACCAAACGCATTATTCCCTGCCTTGATGTGCGCAATGGCCGCGTGGTCAAGGGCACGAACTTTGAAGGCATCCGGGACGTGGCCGACCCGGTGGAAATGGCCCGCATGTACAACGCTGCCGGTGCCGACGAGCTGGTGTTCTACGATATCACCGCCAGCTTCGAGGGCCGGGCACTGTTCACGGATATCCTGACCCGCGTCGCCAGCGAAATTTTTATCCCGCTCACGGTGGGCGGCGGCATCAACACGCTGGAAGACTTCGACCGGGTGCTCAAGTGCGGTGCGGACAAGGTCAGCGTCAACTCGGGCGCATTGAAGGACCCCGGCCTTATCCCGGCGGCGGCACAGCGCTACGGCAACCAGTGCGTGGTGCTCTCTGCCGATGTAAAGCGGATGGACGGCCAGTTCCGGGTGTTCGCCAAGGGCGGGCGCGAGGACACCGGCCGGGATGCACTGGACTGGATCAGCTGGTGCGTGGACCACGGCGCGGGCGAGATCTGCCTGAACAGCATCGATACCGACGGCGTGCGCAGCGGATTCGACCTTGAGATGCTGGATGCAGTTGCGGCGCGGGTGAACGTGCCCATCATTGCCAGCGGCGGCGCAGGCAAAAAGGAAGACTTTCTGGAGCTGTTCCACCACAAGGGCATCGATGCAGGCCTTGCCGCGGGCATCTTCCACCAGAAGCTGCTGACCATCCGGGATCTGAAGGAATACCTCAACGCAAACGGCGTGGAGATGCGGCTGTAACACCGGGGTATTTCTCCCCGGCGCGGGGAAAAGCCGTAACGCGAAACTGGATTTCCGCAAAAACAACCCGCAAACTCTTGCGTTTGCGCACCGAATACGCTAAACTAGTAATATCCCCATCCGGGGAGGGAGAACCGTTATGAATCTGAAATTTGATGAAAAGGGCCTGATTCCTGCCATTGTGCAGGACCACTACACCAAAGAGGTGCTCACCCTCGCATACATGAACGCCGAGACGCTGGCGCTCACTATCGCCGAGGGCCGCACCGTGTTCTGGAGCCGCAGCCGTCAGGAGATCTGGCGCAAGGGCGAGACCAGCGGCAACGTGCAGCGGGTGGTGTCCATCACCGCCGACTGCGATGCCGATGCTCTGGTGGTGGAAGTGGTCAAATCCGGCCCCGCCTGCCACACCGGCGCCGAGAGCTGCTTCTTCAACGAAGTATACGTCTCGCCGGAGCTGAAGCAGTTCAGCTGGCAGGGCTTGTACGAGCTCATCAAGGGCCGCAAGACCGATCCGCAGGAGGGCAGCTATACCACCTACCTGTTCGAGAAGGGCAAGGAGAAGATCCTGAAAAAGGTGGGCGAAGAGTGCACCGAGGTCATTATTGCGGGCGAAAAAGAGGATAAGGAAGAAACCGTTTACGAGATCAGCGATCTTGCCTACCATGTTCTGGTGCTGATGGTCAGCGCCGGCATCACGGTGGAGGATGTGACCCGTGAACTGGAAAAACGTCACGTCATTGACCACAAGGTCAAACAGGAAAGGATGCAGTGAATTATCTATGGCAGATTATAAGAAGTCCAGTGTCCATTGCCACTCCACCATGTGCGATGGCAAAAATACTTTGCAGGATATGGCAAGTGCTGCATGTGCGCAGGGCTTGACCACGCTGGGCTTCACCGGCCATAGCTACACCCAGCGCGACCGCGAATACTGCATGAGCCCCAGCCGCACCGCCCAGTACAAGGCCACCATCGCAAAGCTCAAGGCCGAATACAGGGGCAAGGTGGATATCCTGTGCGGCATCGAGTGGGATATCCTCAGCGAGGACAAGCGCACCGGCTACGATTACTGGATCGGCAGCGCACACCACCTGTACGGCAAGAACACCGGCAAGTATTATGAGATCGACTTCCGTCCGCAGGACCTGTGGGACTGCATCAACGACGACTTTGACGCAGATCCGCTGGCCGCAGTGGAAGCCTACTTTGCCGAGGTGGAAAAGGTGGCTGCCCTCAAGCCGGATATTCTGGCCCACATCGACCTGATCAAGAAGCTGAATGCCAACGGCGAGTTCTTCGACGAAGAGTCGCCCCGCTACAAGGCCGCAGCCCTGAAGGCCCTGCAGGCCGCAAAGGCGAACGACTGCCTGCTGGAAGTGAACACCGGCAGTGTGTACCGCGGCTACCGCAAGGACTTCTACCCCGGCCCGTGGCTGCTGGGCGAGTGGCAGAAGATGGGCGGCAAGGTCATCATCACCTCGGACTCCCACGACATTAACAGCCTGACCTTCGGCTTTGACGAAGCTGCCGCCGCCATCAAGGCTGCAGGCTTTACCAGTGTGCAGGTGCTCACCGGTAACGGCTTTGAGACGCAGGAGCTGTAATTTTATGGCACGGACTCCTTCCGTCACCTTCGGTGACACCTCCCTCTGAGAGGGAGGCATTGGCAAAACCAGAAACTTTACCGTCATGCCAAAGGCTCCCTCTTTGAGGGAGCTGGCAAATCCGAAGGATTTGTCTGAAGGAGTTCAGGTCCGCAAAAAGATTGATCATCTGCAATGCCTTTTCCTGTTTTTTATAAATCGGGAAGGGATTGCAGATGTTTTGTTTTGTGTACAGATATCTTAAAAGTTATAATTCGGAGGAACCCTATGACCCACGCGCAGCCCCAAAAGAAAAGTTTATGGAACATGAATGTGGACCTGATGCACGGGCCTATTTTAAAAAGCCTGCTGCTCTTCATGCTGCCCATTCTGATTTCCAATCTGTTCCAGCAGCTCTACAACACGGTGGATACCATGATCGTGGGCAATGTGCTGGGCGACACGGCCCTTGCCGCCATTGGCTCCTGCGGTTCGATCTACGAGCTTTTAGTCGGCTTTGGAATCGGTATCGGCAATGGCCTTGCCATCGTTGCAGCGCGCTCCTACGGCGCGCAGGACGAAGACCTGCTCAAGCGCACGGTGGTGGGGTCGGTCGTCATTGGCCTGATCGCCTCGCTGGTCATTACAACGGCAGGCTTTTTCGGCCTGCATGCCCTGCTGCAGCT
>OCAI01000675.1_pt1 | contig 26900 bp, 26 predicted proteins | sample 1538271 | NCBI WGS metagenome assembly OCAI01 (sample SAMEA2580269, study PRJEB22360) | human gut metagenome | biome: human gut; feature: human-associated habitat; material: faeces | place: Denmark | collected 2008/2010 | reverse complement strand
ATAAATAAAAGATGCGGCGGCGAAACAGCCGCCGCACCGTTCATGATGCTGTGATTATGCGTTCTGGATGACTGCGATGCCGGGCAGCTCCTTGCCCTCCAGATACTCCAGAGAAGCGCCGCCGCCGGTGGAGATGTGGGTCATCTTGTCGCCCAGACCCATCTGCTGCACAGCTGCTGCGCTGTCGCCGCCGCCGATCACGGTAGTAGCGTTGCTCTCAGCCATAGCCTTAGCAACTGCCAGAGTGCCAGCTGCCAGAGTGGGGTTCTCGAACACGCCCATGGGGCCGTTCCACACAACGGTCTTGGATGCCTTGACAGCATCGGCAAACAGCTTCATGCTCTCGGGGCCGATGTCGCAGCCTTCCATGTCAGCCGGGATCGCGGTGACAGGAACAACAGTGGTCTCAACAGGAGCATCGATGGGATCGGGGAAGTCCTTGATGCAGACAGCATCAACAGGCAGCAGCAGCTTCACGCCCTTCTCCTGAGCCTTGGCCATCATTTCCTTGCAGTAATCCAGCTTGGAATCATCGCACAGGCTCTTGCCGACCTCGTAGCCCTGAGCCTTGACGAAGGTGTAAGCCATGCCGCCGCCGATGATCAGGGTATCGACCTTCTCCAGCAGGTTGGAGATAACATTCAGCTTGTCTGCGACCTTTGCGCCGCCCAGAATAGCGGTGAAGGGACGAACGGGATCGTTCACAGCGTTGCCCAGATACTTGATCTCCTTCTCCATCAGGTAACCAACAGCGGTATCCTTGATGAAGTCGGTGACGCCTGCGGTGGAGCAGTGTGCACGGTGGCAGCTGCCGAATGCATCGTCAACATATGCATCAGCCAGAGAAGCCAGCTCTTCGCTGAACTCGGGCATGTTCTTGGTCTCTTCCTTGCGGAAACGGGTGTTCTGCAGCAGAACGACGTCGCCGTTGTTCATGGCAGCAACAGCAGCCTTTGCGTTCTCGCCGACAACATTGTCGTCATCTGCAAACACAACGGTCTTGCCCAGCTTTGCGCTCAGAGCCACAGCAACGGGTGCCAGGCTGAACTTGGCCTCGGGGCCGTTCTTGGGCTTGCCCAGATGGCTGCACAGGATGACCTTTGCGCCATCATTGACCAGCTTCTGGATGGTGGGCAGAGCTGCGTTGATGCGGTTCTCGTTGGTGATGACACCGTCCTTCATCGGGACGTTGAAATCGCAGCGGACAAGCACCTTCTTGCCGCAGTAGTTCTGATCGTCGATCGTCTTCTTACCTAAACCCATGGTAATAAACTCCTCTCAAGTTTTAATGTCTGAACTAGAGTTTCGCTCGCATTCGGGGACCATGCCCCGTTACGATACTATTATAAACAAAAACCGTGCACATTGCAAGGTTGCAAGATAGATAATAGTTTAACAAACATTTGCCGCTGATGCACGGAAATGTGTGTATTTTGACCGAAAGGGGCGAATAAGCTGAATCAATGCTGTGATTAGGGCCGGCAGTTGATCCCAAAACTTACCCCTCGTCTGCTTCTGTCTCCGCAGTGATGTAAATGGGGCGGTGCTTCACTTCCAGATAGGTCTTGGCCAGATATTCACCCACGATACCCGTACACAGCAGCTGCACCCCGCTGCACAGCAGAACGATGCATACCATACTGGGCCAGCCGGAAGTAGGGTCGCCGAAAATCAGTGCACGCGCTATCACGAAGATGATGCCGATGAATGCCAGAGCGCAGAAAAGTACACCAAGGCCTGCCGCCATGACCAGTGGCGCGGTAGAAAAACCCACGATGCCTTCGATGGAATATTTGAACAGGCTCCAGAAATTCCATTTTGTCTGGCCTGCCACACGTTCCACATTTTTATAATCGAACCATTTTGTGCGGAATCCTACCCAGCTGAAAATGCCTTTGCTGAAGCGGTTATACTCACTCATGCTCAGCACGGCATCCACCATTTTTCGGCTCATCAATCGAAAATCCCGGGCACCATCTACAATTTCAGTATCCGACATTTTGTTGATGATTTGATAAAATTTATGAGCAAACCAGCTGCGTATCGGTGGTTCGCCCTCCCGGGTCGTGCGGCGGGTAGCTGCACAGTCATATTCGCCGGTCAGCAACGTGTCCAGCATGTCCGGCAGAAGTGACGGTGGATCCTGCAGGTCGGCATCCAGCGTTGCCACATAGTCGCCTTTCGCTGCCTGCAGACCTGCATAGATGCCGGCTTCCTTGCCAAAATTGCGGCTGAAGGAAATGTATCGTACCCGATCATCCTGCCGGTGCAGTTTCCGCGCTGTATGCAGAGTGCCGTCCTTTGAACCATCATCCACAAAGATGATCTCAAAGTCTGCATTATGAGATTCTTTCATGTTTTTTGCCACGCGGCACGCTTCCTGATAAAAAAGGGGCATGGCCTCTTCTTCATTATAACAGGGTACGATTAGACTGATTAACATATCGCCCGTTTTCTCCTTTTCCATTCATTCGTCTTTTTGGAGCAGGTAAATAACTGCCAGACCTTTTTCTGAAATTTTTTCTACTGTTTTGTAATTTTCCTGTTTGGCAAATTCGTACACTTCATCCTCGGTCATCTGCGTTTCGGGGTAGGTTGCAACGGCAAGAATCATTTCCTTGTTTCCCGTTTTCTCCGTCCGGTAGCTCTCCGAAATATCATTGGAAATATCATCTGTTACACAGATACTGTCAAAGTACAAAAGCTGCGGGAGAAGTGAGGTAATAGACGGATTGCTTTTATCACTGACCAGTACACATGGATCACTTGCATATGTTTCCAGCATCGTATTCAGCTTTTTATCGCCAAGATAAAGATTCTCAGGTTCCATGATAACAGCTGTCAGAAATGCTGCTGCCAAAAAGCCTATAGCAATTTCTTTTCTCCGCCGCAGCGTCCCTGTTACGTCAAAAAAACCGCAGCTGAAAAAGATTGCTTCCAATGGCTGCAAATGCGTAAAATAGCGTATCACCTGATACGGTGCGATAATCGAAATAACCAGCACTGCTACGATGGCCGGAACGGTGATCAGTTTGAGTTCAGTGGTGAAACCTGTTTTGCTTTTCGGGCTTTTTCTCGCGATTTTTCTGTAAATCGCCACGATGACCATTACAGCAAGGATCACCGCACCCGTCCAGAAATTAAGCGTATGCCACGTTAGCATCGTTCCCATTCTTATGGGATACAGTGTCAGGTCCAATACATGAGTGGCCGTCGCCTCCAGAGAAACATTTTCCTGTGAATGCAATTGCGCATACCACGACGGAAAAGACAGCAGCATTCCGACAACACCCGCAAGCGCCGGGATCGAAAACAGAAAGATCTCTTTCCACTTTCGCTCGTGCAGCCGATAAAGATCATAAGCTGCACACAGCAGGAACGCATAGACCACATAAAAATACTGTGTCATCATACCCAGATATATGACAACACCAATTGCCAGATCTTTTCCGATGCTTGGTCGGTGAAGGGACTTTGCAACCAGCAGCGCCAGCAAAACTGTAAGCAATGTCAGCAGCATATACATCCGGATCAGCATAAAATGAGTAACAGCCTGCCGGTTGAAGACATACAGCGCGCATGCAAACAAAGCTTTTTTCGAATCATGCAGCAGTTCTAGTGCCAGAGCATACATTGCAGTCAACGTACATCCAAGAAAGACGAAATTTAAGCCAATGCCCGTCCACTTTGTAAAGCTTCCGGGGAACAGCGAGCAAACTGTGTGCAGAAAAAAGTAATATAATGGCGGATGCACATCCTGTGTCTGGTTGTAATAGACCGTGGCATAATCAAAACGCTCATTTTCTGCAACCATAACATATTGCATCAGCTCGTCCCGGTCAAAAACAGTTCCATTTTCCCAATCGGTGTGCAGATCTGTTAGAAAAGGGCCCTCTGTACTGTTCGACAGCCCATAGGAGTACACCTCGTCCAGAAACCATCCTTCCTTACGCAGGGACCACATGAGCATCAAACACACGGTCAGGCCTATAAACAACACGAACGGCCACCATTCCAGTTTTCTTTTTTTCATCATCGCCAGTCCTCACACCAATCACGGGTTACTTATCTATGATCAAAATATGCATCTTTTTGAGTATAGCATACTTTTCGTCCGACTTCCAGTGTAAGTCTGCGTCTGGAATGCATATTCCCCGCATTGAAGATCAAGCTCCTTTTGTTATTCGCACACAGCTTTCTAAAACAAAAAGCAGCCGCATAGCAAATACTACACCACTGCTCATATGTCTGTCCGGTCGAAGGATGACAGCACCGCAGGCTTAGTTCTCTGCACCGCCCTCGGCCTTCATGGCGTTGTAGCCGATCAGGACGGTCCACACATAAGCGCAGGTCTTGGGGATCATCAGCATACCGATCAGCGGGTTCACTTCAGCCCACAGCACGACGGGAATATAGAAGCCAAAGCTCAGCACGATGGTGAGCCACATCCAGCGGAAAGCCCGGTCGCTGTGCTCCTTTGCACTATGGTAGAACAGCACGATGACCAGCAGGCCAAGCAGTGCGAAGGGGATGTTCCGCAGGATGCCCCAGGCGAGGGGAGTCTTGTTGGTGAGCCACTGGTTCTGAGGCATCATGCACAGCAGCACACGCGCAGCGGACAGGACATACACGGCAATGGTCAGACCCTTCCGGCCCTCCACATGATAGCGCTTGCGCCAGACATAATACAGCAGCACGTAAAAGATGGTCATGGTGATGGAAGTGATCCACTTGCCCAGACCCAGAGGAACGGCGTAGTTTTCCAGACCGGTGGTGCACAGTGCCAGTGCACGGGGGACAAGGTGGAAGGAATCACCTGCACCCAGCACCACAGCCATAAGGCCGAACAGCTTGAACTGCGAGCCGCTCTTGCTGCTGCGGATCATACGGATGCCCACCGTGAGCACGGTGACCAGATAGAAGATGTCGAAAACGGTTTCAATGATTGCACGCATAGGGTTTGCTCCTTTTTCAAATTGGTTTGGAGAAAGTATGATATAGTATATGGGAACAGGATACTTTCATCCTGCAGCACTGATCAAGTTGAACAGTGTTCATTTTAGGCTTAAAAAATTCCCACAAATCTGTGGGACATTTTTCAGTAGACAGCCCGCCGTACGATCTCCAGCACGGTAGAGGGGTCAAAGTCCTGCCGTACCAGAGCGGACAGCATCAGCGAGAACAGCATCTCTGCAAATTTTTCAACGGTAAACTCCGCTGTGAAGGCGTCAGCCCGGATTTTGGCATCATTCCGCAGCACCGTGCACAGGGCATCCAGAATGTGCTGCCAGGCCCGATGCATCTGCTGCTTTCCATCGGCGGTGTCCTGCTGGACAAAGCCCAGCGCATGATGGGTGAAAAATCCCGGATACCGCTGGCAGCCGTACTCCAACTGCTTGTACATCCACCGGACACAGGACAGGGTGTCCTGAAAGACAGCCTCATCCTCCGGATGATGGAAGATATCGCTCCAGATGCTTTCCACCGTGGCGCTCAGTAGATCGGTCTTGGATTCAAAGTAATTGTAGATGCAGCCCACCGAGACTCCGCAGGCAGCAGCCACCGAACGGATGTTGACACCGGCCCATCCGTTTTGCTGGATGAGTTTTCTGCTGATCTGCAGGATATTCTCTTTTGATGTTGCCATTGGGTTCATCCGATCACCTCAACATGAACATTGTTCATAATGCGTAGTATACACACCGGATAGGGGATTGTCAAGAGATATTTTGAGCTTTCGTACTTCTCCATGCCCTCCTGCTTTGCAAAGAATTTTCAGATGCACCCTGACTGCTGCCTGACAAAAATGCGGTGGTACAGCCTGCGCAGGCGGCAAAAGATAGGATAGAACTATTATAGCAAGCGGCCCGTGCACGCGCAAGAGAGGCGTTCCGGCTTTTACATCCTAAAACCGATGTGCGGCGGCACAGGAAGAGAGAAAACGGCTCTGCGGAAAAATAGACGATTGTACGGAGTTCATAATTTTTTAAGATTTATTTTGTGAAAAAGTAATATTGAAAAACCAAATCAGGGCTGATATACTAGTACCATGATATCCAGTTGGACATGTTACTGGTAATGCAGGCAGGATCTGACGGAATGACGAATACCTTTTCTTTTGGGTGAATTATAGCCAGATACTATGATTCCGGGAGAAGCTGTATACGGAGTCATTCTGTTGGATCCTTTTTCTTTTGCCCGTTTCGGCCGGACGGCAGGGGAATGCCATCACACACAAGATAAAGGAGAACACAATGAAGAACTACAAGCAGACTGCCTCCGACGTGCTGCGTCTGGTTGGCGGCGAAAAGAACGTTGTGCAGGTCGAGCACTGCTCCACCCGCCTGCGCTTCACTCTGGCAGACACCTCCAAGGTGGATGTTGCTGCCCTGAAAAAGACTGCCGGTGTCATGGGCGTTATTTCCAGCGGCCCGCAGTGTCAGGTGGTCATCGGCAACGATGTCATCGAAGTGTACGATGAGCTGCTCAAGCTGGGCACCTTCAACGCAGGCCAGGCAGCGGTTCCCGCTGCTCCCAAGGGCAAAAAAGAGATCGGCGGCATTATTCTGGACTACATGGTCGGCATCTTCCAGCCGCTGGTCCCCGCCATTGCAGGCGCAGGCGTTCTGAAGGCCCTCATGGTGCTGCTGAGCACTCTGGGCGTGATGAGCAGCGGAGACATCGCCTATAAGGTGTTCGTCGGCGTGGCAGATGCGGCTCTGTACTACCTGCCCGTCATGGTCGCCTTCACCACTGCAACCAAGTTCAACTGCAACAAGCTGGTGGCTGTGGCTCTGGCTGCTGCCATGATCCACCCCAGCGTTTCCGCTCTGCTGGCTACCGAGGGCGGTGCTTACTTCTTCGGCATCAAGCTGCAGAACATCGCTTACGGCGGCCAGGTGTTCCCGGCCATCCTGACCGTCATTTTCATGTCCTTCATTGAAAAGTGGGCCAACAAGTGGTGCCCCAAGGCCATCCGCGTGTTCTTTGTGCCCATGCTGTGCTTCGGCATTGGCTTCCCTGTGGCGCTGGTCGTCCTCGGACCTCTGGGTTACAACATCGGTGCTCTGCTGACCACTGTGATCCTTGCTCTGTACAACACGCTGGGCTGGCTGGCCGTTGCTCTGCTGGCTGCTGTGCTGCCCTTCATGATCTCCATGGGCATGCACAAGGCTCTGGTCCCCTATGCAGTTGCTTCTATTTCTGACCCCGGTTTTGAAATGCTGTACATGCCCGCTTCTCTGGCACACAACATTTCCGAGGGCGGTGCCTGCCTGGGTGTTGCTCTGAAGACTAAGGACGAAAACCTGCGCGCTACCGCAATTTCCGCTGGTATCTCCGGCCTGTTCGGCATCACCGAGCCTGCTCTGTACGGCGTCACCCTGCAGCACAAGAAGGTCATGATGTCCGTTGTAGTCTCCAGCTTCATCGGCGGTCTGTTCGTTGGCCTGATGAAGGTCAAGGCATTCGTTGCCATGGGCCCCGGTCTGGCTGGCATGGCCATGTTTGTTGACCCGGATAACGGCAAGAACATTCTGTGGGCTGCCATCGGTCTGGTGATCTCTGTTGTGGCCTCCTTCGCACTGTCCTTCTTCCTGTACAAGGATGAGACTCCCGTTGAGGGCGAGACCGCAGAGACCGCTCCCGAGGCTGCTGCAGACGCAGCTGCTGCGGATTCCACCATCAGCAGCCCCCTGCAGGGCAAGGCCATTGCACTGGATCAGGTGAAGGACGAGGTTTTCTCCCAGAAGATCCTGGGCGACGGCATCGCTGTGGTGCCCGAAAAGGGCGAGCTGTATGCCCCCGCAGACGGCGTGATCGAGTCCGTATTCGGCACCAAGCACGCTGTTTCCATGAAGACCGCTGCCGGTGCCGAGCTGCTGATGCACATCGGCATGGATACCGTCAAGCGCGACGGCAAGGGCTTTGATCCGCAGGTCAAGGACGGTGAGACCGTCAAGAAAGGCCAGCTGCTGATGAAATTTGACCTTGACGGAATCAAGGCAGACGGTTATGATGTAACTACCCCCATCGTCGTGACCAACGCCGATGAGTTCACCATCAAGACTGTGGCCGAGGGCATGGTTGTGCCCGGTGCTGCACTGCTGAAACTGGAGGCTGTAAAATGAGTTTCCCCAAAGGTTTTTTCTGGGGCGGCGCTGTTGCTGCGAACCAGGTAGAAGGCGCATGGAATGTGGACGGCAAGGGCCCCAGCGTGGCGGACGTTGCCACCTATAAGCCCAATACGGACGTGAAGGATTACAAGTCCCATGTTGCCATGGACGACGCACACATTGCTGCCGCCATGGCCGACCCGGATGATACCTATTATCCCAAGCGCCGCGGCATCGACTTCTATCATCATTATAAAGAAGATCTTGCCCTGTTTGCCGAAATGGGCTTTACCATGCTGCGTGTTTCCATCGCATGGACCCGCATCTTCCCCACCGGCGAGGAAGCCCAGCCCAACGAGAAGGGCCTGCAGTTCTACAGCGACCTCTTTGCCGAGATGCACAAGAACGGCATTGAGCCGCTGGTCACGCTGAGCCACTACGAAATGCCGCTGGCACTGGCTACAAAGTACAACGGCTGGGTGGACCGCCGCGTCATCGATTGCTTTGCAAAGTTCTGCCATGTGTGCTTTGAGCGCTACAAGGATCAGGTCAAGTACTGGCTCACCTTCAACGAGGTGGACAGCGTCATCCGCCACCCCTTCACCACCGCCGGCATCATCCCCAGCCGTGTGCCCGAGGATAAGATGCTGGAGACCTGCTATCAGGCTCTGCATCACCAGCTGGTGGCCAGCGCCATGGTGGTAAAGGACTGCCACGAGATCATCCCCGGCAGCAAGGTGGGCTGCATGCTCACCAAGCTCACGACCTACGCCCGCACCTGTGCACCCGACGATGAGCTGGCTACGCAGGCAAAGAATCTGGAAAACCTGTTCTATGCCGATGTGCATGTCTGGGGCGAGTACCCCCGCCTGATCCTCAAGATGTTCGAGCGCAAGGGCATCCACGTGGAAATGCTGCCCGAGGATGCCGCCACCCTGAAGGCAGGCTGTGTGGACTTTGTTTCCTGCAGCTACTATATGACCATGACCGAGTCTGTGGACCCGAACGCAGAGCGCACCCCCGGCAATACGGTGCTGGGCGTCAAGAACCCGTATCTGCCCTCCACCGACTGGGGCTGGCAGATCGACCCCAAGGGCCTGCGCTACAGCCTGATCGAGCTGTATGACCGTTACCGCAAGCCGCTGATGGTGGTGGAGAACGGCATGGGCGCCAAGGACGTGGTGGAGGCCGACGGCTCCATCCACGACCCCTACCGTGTGGAGTACTTCCGCCAGCACATCAGCGAGATGGGCAAGGCCATCGATGAGGGTGTTGAAATGTGGGGCTACACCACATGGGCACCTATCGACCTGATCTCTGCATCCACCAACCAGATGTCCAAGCGCTATGGCTTTATCTATGTGGATCAGGATGATATGGGCAACGGCACTCTGGCCCGCAGCCGTAAGGACAGCTTCTACTGGTACAAAAAGGTCATTGCTTCCAACGGCGAAGATCTGGACTAAGCGGCAGTCTTAAGGTTTCAACGGAAGGAGGAGGGACCGATGCACATCCAAAAGGTGCTGAACAGCAGCGTTGTGCTGGTGCAGGATGACAGCGGCGAGGAATCCATCCTGCTGGGCAAGGGCATCGGCTATGGACGCAAGGCCGGCGAACCCATTGAGCGGCAGCCCTCAGACCGTGTGTTCCTTCCGCTGTCCAACCCGGATGCACAGCCCATGCTGGAGCTGTTTTCCAGCATTCCGGCGGTCTATCTGGATCTGACACAGGACATCGTGGACGATGCAGAGCAGTCGCTGGGGGTCAAGCTTTCAGCCCACATCTACCTGCTGCTGACCGACCATCTGCATTTTGCGGTGGAGCGCCAGCAGAAGGGCCTTGTGGTGACCAACCGCATCTTCTGGGAGATCAAGCACTTTTATCCCAAGGAGTATGCGGTGGGCCAGCGCGGCCTGCAAAAAGTCAGGGCAAAGCTTGACATCGAGCTTCCGGACGAAGAAGCGGGCAATATCGCGTTCCACATCGTCAATGCACGGCAGGACCCGCAGGCCGGCTACGATGCCATGCGGGCGGCACAGTTCATCAGCGAGCTGTCCAATATCGTCACCTACAGTATGCACTGTCCGGTCAGCGCTGAGAGCGTCCACTATGCACGGTTCGTGAGCCATCTGCAGTATTTTGCAGAGCGGTTCTTTTCCGGCAAGCTGATGGACAGTGAGGACGACTTCCTGTTCCAGCAGATGCAGCAGAACTACCCGGCGGCAGTGACCTGTGCGGAAAAAATACGCACCTTTATTCTGCGCAAGTACGGCGTGTTCCTGCCCAATGAGGAGACAGCCTATCTGGCGCTGCATGTGGCGCGGCTGACGAACGGCAAATAAAATCAAAAGGGGAGAGCTGCCTTGCAGAAAGGCGGCTCTCCTTTTGGGCTTTTACAACACAAGACGGAAAAGAGGAAAAACAATGCAGATCAGCATTCTTTTGGCCCAGCAGATCGCGCAGCTGTTCCTGATCCTGATCATGGGCTACGCCGTGGTCAAAGCAGGGCTGCTGAAGGCAAGTGACAGCAAAGTGCTCTCGGTGGTTATGGTATATCTGGTCACGCCCTGTGTCATCATCAATGCGTTCCAGATCAACGACACGCCAGAGATCCGCAAGGGACTTTTGTACTCCATGGCTATTGCGGCGGCTATCCATGTAGTGCTGCTGGGGATCAGTGCACTGCTGAGCCGTCCGCTGAAGCTGGATGCCGTGGAACAGGTGAATGTGATCTACAGCAACGCGGCGGCGCTGGTGATCCCGCTGGTCAGGGCCCTGCTGGGCGATGAGTATGTCATCTATTCCTGCGCATTTATCATTGTACAGCTGATCCTGCTGTGGACGCATGCCAGTTCTCTTTTGCAGGGCGACCGTGCGCTGGACTGGAAAAAAGTTTTTTCCAACATCAATATGATCGCCATTGCGGCCGGTGCGCTGCTGTACTGGTTCCGTGTGGCGCTGCCTGCGCCGCTGCAGAACACCATGAGCACCATGGGTGATATGATAGGCCCCATGGGTATGCTGCTGGCGGGTATGGCCATTGCAGAAAAGCCGCTGCGGGATGTGTTCTGTACCCGCCGCAACTACCTGCCCACCGTGCTGCGGCTTGTGGTGTGCCCGCTGGTGGTTCTGGTGCTGCTGTGGGTCTGCCATGCTTCCAGCTGGGTGGCTGATGGCAAAAACATCCTCATGACGGTGTACCTTGCCGCCATTACCCCCGCCTGCGCCACCGTTACCTCCATGGCCCAGCTGTATGACCGCGATGCAGCGCATTCCAGCGCGTTGTATGTGCTTACCACGCTGCTTTCCATCATCACAATGCCGGTGATGATCGGCCTGTTCGATCTGCTGCTGTGATGAGCTGCGCTTATTCCCTCCGCCAAAACACAATGGAAAGGAACCAACTTCAATGAATCGACCCAAAGACGAAGGCCTGAACGGAAACGAAAAGATCGAGCAGGCGGTGTACGCCCTGCAGCAGGAGGCCACACAGGAACAGCTGGCTCACACCCTCACCGTCATCCGGCGGCGCATGAAGGAACACGGCCAGTTCGTCGTGGCAGTGGAGCCTAATTTGGGCAGTGAACAGATGCAGCTTCGGACCATCCAAACCGCCGACGGTGCAAGCTGGTGGTATGCATTCACCAGCTTTGAGGAAGAACTGAAAGGAGCCGAGCCGGTGCAGTCCACCTTTCTTGTGGATATGGACAAGCTGTTTGATGCAGCGCTTGCCGTGCCGGAGATCAGCGGCATCATCCTGAACCCGTGGAACCGCACCATTCAGCTGGATAAAACGCTGATCCACATTACCAAAGGAAGCTGACCGTCAAAGGGCAGCAGACTACTTATGATGAAAGTGCAATATCAGGAAGGAAAGCAAAGATGTTCAGACCCATGAGAAGAGCGAACCGGGAGATCCCGGAGGAAGCCGCAAAACATCTGCTGAAGCAGTCCCGGCGGGGCGTGCTGGCCGTCAACGGCGATGACGGCTATCCATTTGCCATTCCGGTCAACTATTTCTACGATCAGGAACAGGATAAGATCTATTTTCACGGTGCAAAGTCCGGACATAAAGTGGATGCACTGAAAAAGAACGATAAGGTCTGCTTTACCGTTTACGGCAATGAGCACTTTGAGCCGGGCGATTGGGCCCCCTATGTGCAGAGCACAGTGGTCTTTGGCCGCTGCAGGCTGGTCGAGGATGCGGCCGCCACCGAGGCCCGCGTGCGGGAACTGGGCCTGAAGTATTATCCCGGCAGGGAAGAGGTGGAAAAAGAAATCGCAAAAGCCATCAAGGGCGTACAGCTCTACGAGATCACGATCGAACACCTGACCGGCAAGCAGATCCAGGAAAAGTAAAAGGCCTTCCGGATCGCATCTGCGTGGAAACCGAAAAGACAAAAAGACAGAGGCAGCATAAAAGCTCCTCTGTCTTTTTTAGATGATGGCTTTAAGTGCTTATGAAAACGGTTTCTCAGTCCACCACAGGGACGTCCAGCCCGAATTCCAGCGGGCGGAAGCGGGGACAGACGTTCTCGGTGATGCAGATGACCGATGCAGCCAGACGACTGCCGATCTCACAGGACTCGGCCAGAGTCTTGCCGTAGGTCTGGCCGATGACGGTGCCGGCGAAGAAGGCGTCACCGGCACCGGTGGTGTCGAGAACGTCTACCTTCTTGGCGGGCACGATGCCGGATCCGCCGTTGGCATGGGCGTACACGGCACCCTGACCGCCCATGGTGATCACCATGCTGGGAATGTTGGCACTGTGCACATTGGCAGCCAGTACCTTGCGCATTTCCTCGGGGCTCAGGTGGTCGTAGTCGTCCGAAAAGAGCAGCCCGGCTTCCTGCTGGTTGCACACAAAGCAATCGATCTGCTGCAAAAAGTCCCGGCGCTCCATAGCGATGCTCATGTTGGAAATGGCAGCAAAGACCTTCTTATGGTACTTTTTGGCATAGTGCAGCACCTGCTTTACAGTTTCCTTTTCCAGATCCAGCTCCAGTGCAATGGCGTCACAGTCGGCAAAGATCTCATCTCCCTTTTCCTTCAGCAGGCCGGTGAGGGGAGTGGTGTCCGGCCGCTTGGAAATGGCTGCGTGCACATCGCCGTCGTTGTCAAAGATGGCCAGCCAGGTGCCCATGCCGTCCGGCACACGCAGGATGTAGCGGGTGTTCACCTTATGATTTTCCAGCTTGTTGATCACATCCTGTCCCATGCCGGTGTCGTCCACCAGACTGACAAAGGTAGGACGCAGCTCTACATTGGCGATATCCTCCACCACATTGCGGCACACACCGCCATGCACCTGCTCAATGCGCCCGGCGTTGCGTCCGCCGGGAATGTAGGCAGACAGGGGATACCCCTTGATATCCACAAAAACAGCTCCGATGACTACGATGCCCATAAACGATAAACCTTTCTGAATTCAGTTGATTTTACTTTTATTATACAGGAAGCAGACAAAAGAAGCTATCCTTTTGCCGATTTTTTGCGGAAAAACTTCTGTGCGGGACGATTTGAAAACGCCCTCCGCTGCGCTCTGGGCAATTTTAGCGGAATACTGTTTATATTTGCCAATCGGGAAAATCTGCGGATTTTCCCGATTGGCCTTTTCACGGGAGGGCCCGTAGCGGAAAACGACATCTACAACAATTCTTACAGGCTTTCCAAAATGCAGAAATGAAAGCTGCCGCTCTCGGTCACGACCCTTTTCCGTGAAAAAGGGATTCCGAAAAGTCCGCAGACTTTTCGGAATCCCAAATAAAAAATAATTCTTCCTCTGACGATGCCCAGAGCGCAGCGGAGGGCATTCTAAATCAGCACGTATCACATCGCGGTGCGTGCTGTGCGCACCAGATATTCCATGGCCTGCACCGGGTAGTGTCCGGCAGCCGTTTCGCCGGTCAGCATGACGCTGGCGGCACCGTCCAACACGGCGTTGTAGATGTCACTCACCTCGGCCCGGGTGGGTACGGCGCGGGTGCACATGCTGTCCAGCATCTGGGTCACCACCATAAAAGGCACACCGGCAGCCCGGCAGACAGCAGAAAGCTGCTTCTGGCAGCGGGGCAGCTCCCACAGCGGCATGGCGTTGCCAAGGTCGCCCCGGGCAATGACGATCTCATCGGCAAGATGCAGAAATTCCGGCAGGGCACGCACCCCAGCCATGTTTTCAATTTTGGCAAAAATGCGGATGTCTGCTGCGTCTGCCTGCTCTAAGGCGCTGCGCAGGGCCAGAATGTCTGCCTTGCCGCGCACAAAGGGCAGCATCACGCCGGTAACACCGCACTGCTTTGCAATTTTCAGGTTCTGCAGGTCCTCTTCGGTCAGGGCAGGAGAGTGCACTGCAAGGCCCGGCGCAGCAATGCTTTTGCGGCTCTGCAGGGTTCCGCCGCGTACCACTGTGCACAAAAGGGCACCCGGCAGGGTCTGCGTCACCTGCACCAGAAGCTTCCCGTCGTCCAGCAGAAGCTGCTGTCCGGGTGCAGCGGCCTGCACCAGAGCTGCCGGGCAGGGAATGCCGTCTGCGCCAAGGCGTACAGAACTGCCCTCAACCAGAGTGACAGGCTCTGCCAGCGTGCCGATGCGCAGCTCCGGACCCTGCAGGTCGATGAGAAGCTGCCGGATGCCGGCTGCGCGGATCATTGCCAGCCAGTCAGCGTGTGCGGTCAGCGGTCCGTGGGAAAGATTCATGCGGATGCCGGTCATGCCGGCTTCCACCATGCGCTGCAGGGTCTCCAGCTGCCCACAGGCCGGGCCGATGGTTCCATAAAAATCCAAGATCCTTTTCCTCCGTCCATTTTCGGTGCTGTTTATCCAATGAACCTATTGTAACATGAATTGTCTGGATTGAAAAGAGCAGGACGCGGGCAGAATAAGGGGATAATAAAAGAGGCTGTTGCACATCGTTTTAGCCGAAAGTGCAACAGCCTCTTTTTGTTGTGGGCAATCAGCCCTCAGATGCAAAAAATTCCCGGGTCAGCTTGACCACTGTGCCGGAAAGCAGCAGCAGCGCGAGCAGGTTCGGAATGCTCATCAGGCCGTTGAAGGTATCCGCAATGCTCCACAGCAGGCCCAGATCCATCGTTGCGCCCAGAATGGACACAAAGGAGTAAACCAGAAAGAAGGGCTTTGCCACCTTATCGCTGCGGCACAGGAACACCAGGAACCGGGAACCGTACAGGCCCCAGCCGATGATGGTGGAAAAGGCAAAGCAGCACAGCGCCACAGCGGTAAAGACCGATGCCCACCCGCCGTAGGTGGTGGTGAAGCCACTGATGGTCAGCTCTGCACCGGCGGCAGTGCCGTAATTCACGGGAGTGCCGCTGCACAGGATGACCATGGCGGTCAGGGTGCAGATGACGATGGTATCCGCAAATACTTCAAAGATGCCGAACATGCCCTGCTTGACCGGCTTTTTGGTGTCGGCGCAGGCGTGGGCGATGGAGCCGGTGCCAAGGCCGGCCTCGTTGGAGAAGATGCCGCGGGAGACGCCCTTCTGCATGCTGACGAACAGGCTGCCGATGGTGCCGCCGGTGAAGGCAGCGGGATCGAACGCACCGGCAACGATGGACTTGAACACATAGGGCAGACGCTCAAAATTCAGCACCATGACGCCCACGGCCAGCGCGATATAGAACAGCGCCATAAAGGGCACCAGCTTTTCGCTCACGCTGCCAATGCGCTTGATGCCGCCCAGCAGCACCAGCGCTACCAGCAGGGTCACGATGATGCCCACCACAAGGTTCAGGGTGGAAAGAGAACCGCTGCCCACGATGCCGTACTCCAGCAGGGCGGTGTCAATGGCCGCAACGATGGTGTTTACCTGTGTGGCATTGCCGGTGCCGAACACGGTCAGCACGCCGAACAGGGAATACAGCACAGCAAGAAACTGCCAATGCTTGCTCAGGCCATTTTTAATGTAGTACATGGGGCCGCCTACCCATTCGCCGGTCTCGCTGCGCTCACGGTAGTACACCGCCAGCGTGACTTCGGCGAACTTGGTGCACATGCCCAGCAGGGCAGAGCACCACATCCAGAACACCGCACCCGGGCCGCCGATGGCGATGGCACCTGCCACACCGGCGATGTTGCCGGTGCCCACGGTGCCCGCCAGTGCGGTGCACACCGCCTGAAACGGCGTCATGGCACCATCGGAAGCATCCTTTTTGCGGAACATGCGTCCGATGGTAGTTTTGATGGCGTAGGGAAATTTGCGGATCTGCAAAAAGCCCGTGCGCACGCTCAGGAGCAGGCCCACGCCGATGATGCACACCATGGCAGGTACGCCCCAGATGAATTGGTTGACCGCATGATTGACGGCCGTGATCGTTTCGATCATATTTTTCCCACATCCTCTGTTAAATTGCGCTTTTCCAGCCGTAATGCCGGAAAACAAACAATTTATTTTACATCAGGATTTGTACGCTGTCAAATAAAAATTGCAAAAAAGAAGGAAGAACCTTTGCGGCTCTCCCTTGTGCTGTGGACATTTGTTTTACTTTGCCTTCGCCGTTCGGCGCTTTCAGGAAAGCTCAACGCTTTTCAACTGCCCGGCGGTACACCGGGTAGGCCACCAGCGCAGAAAGCACTTCGGTGATCCAGAAGGCATGCCACACGCCGTTTGCGCCCAGAAAATGGCACAGCACAGCGGCCAGCGGCATAATGAAAAGAAGATAGCGGCACAGCGAAATGACCAGCGATTCGGTGCCCTTGCCAAGGCCCTCCAACGCACCGGAAGAGGTGGTGGAGACGGCAGAAACCACAAAACCCAAACAGATGATGCGCAGGGCGGTCTGGCCGATGGTGATGGTCTCGGGGTTGGAGGTGAACAGCTGCATCAGCGGGCGGGACGCAAACAGGCAGATCAGGGTCCCGGCTGCCATGATGGCTGCACTCATAATGAGGGTGAGCTCATAAAGCTTTTTCACACGGGCGTGCTGTCGGGCACCGTAGTTGTAACCAATGAGCGGGCGCATGCCCTGCACAATGCCGTTGGCGGGCAGATACAGGAAGGTCTGCAGCTTATAGTAGATGCCCAGCACCACCACATAGCTCTGGGAAAAGCCCGCCAGCAGTCCGTTCAGGAAAGTGACCAGCAGGGAGGGCAGGGCCAGATTGAGAATGGCGGGCACGCCGATGCCGTAAAGCCTTTTGTCCAGTGCGGCGTCCGGGCGCAGGCAGCTGCGGCGCAGGCGCACCGGGAGCTCGATGCGGGCATAGACGAAAAGGTAGACACACAGGCTCAGCAGCTGACCGATGCCGGTGGCAAGGGCTGCACCTGCAATGCCCATGGCAGGCACCGGGCCAAGGCCGAAGATCAGGATGGGGTCCAGAAGGATGTTGCACACACAGCCGAAGATCAGTGCGGCCATGGTCACCTTCATGCGGCCCACGGCCTGAAACATCTTTTCAAAGGCCAGTGCCGCCATGTTGATGGTGGCAAACAGGAATACGATGGTGGAGTAGGTGATGCCGGAGGAGATCAGGCTTTCGTCACCGGTGAACCGGCGCAAAAAGCCCGGCATGATGGCGATGCTGAGAATGGTGATGAGAATGCCGTGTATCAGGCTCAGAGCCATACCGTGGGTGGCTGCGGTCTCAGCCTTTTTGCGGTCGCCTGCGCCCAGATACAGTGCGATCATGGCATTGATGCCAATACCGAAGCCGATGGCGATGGCGTTGGCAAAATTCTGGATCGGGAACACCAGCGACAACGCAGTCATGGCGTCTTCGCTGATGCGGGCCACAAACAGGCTGTCTACAATGTTGTACAGACTGTTCACCAGCATGGAAATAACATTGGGCAGCGCCATGGATACCAACAGCGGCAGCACCGGTTTTTCTTTCATAAAGGTCTCGTTCATAGTGTTTGCATTGCTCCTGTAGAGAAAAGGAATGAATTACTGCAGCCGCGGAATCGTCAGGGCGAGACTGCTCGAAGATAAAAGCAGACGCAAAAAAGCCACACAATGGCTCTTTTGAAGTCATTGTGTGGCGAAAAGTAGCATATTGCTGTAAAAATCCACACGAATTTTATTAACTGTAGGATAGCACAGCTTCCGGCAGATGTCAAGGGCTCAAACGGGTAAAGTATGACTTTTATAGACTTGACCATTTTTCACCGGGAGGCTAAAATAAAAATAGATACTTTATAAAATAAGGAGAATCCTGCCATGAAATGGATGATCGCATCCGACCTGCACGGGTCGGCGTTTTACTGCAAAAAAATGATCAAAGCGTTTGAACGGGAGAGAGCAGACCGGCTGCTTTTGCTGGGGGACCTTTTGTATCACGGCCCCCGCAACGACCTGCCGGAGGGCTATGCCCCGAAGGAGGTCATCCCGCTTTTGAACGGGCTGAAGCCGGCGCTTTTGTGCGTGCGGGGCAACTGTGACGCTGAGGTGGATCAGATGGTGCTGGATTTTCCCATTCTGGCCGACTATGCTGTGCTGCCGGTGGGCGGACGGCTCGTTTACGCTACCCACGGTCATGTGCACAACCTGAAAAATCTGCCGCCGCTGGCTCCTGGAGATATCCTGCTGCATGGCCACACCCACATTCCGGCGTGGACAGAGTTCGGCGAAGGCAATCTCTACCTGAACCCCGGTTCTGTGAGCATCCCAAAGGAGGGAAGTGCACATAGCTATATGACATTGGAAGGGGAGACCTTCCTTTGGAAAACGCTGGAAGGTGAAGTGTACCGGGAGCTGGAGCTGTGATGGGGGCAATGGAGCTGGAAGAGAAAACGGTTCAGATCCGGGATGATTTCGACCCGGACAAAATTCTGGCAAGCGGCCAGTGCTTTCGCCCCCGGAAGCAGGCGGAGGGCTGGTATCGGTTTGTTTCCGGGAGACAGCTGCTTTACCTCAGACCACTGCGCAGCGGAACCTACACGGTGCGGTGTGAGCCGGGCGCATGGGAAACCTTCTGGCACGGTTACTTCGACCTCGGCCGCAGCTATGCCGCCCTGCGCGGAAAGCTGGACAGGCGGAACGACTTTTTGCAGCGTGCCATGGAATATGGCCGGGGCATCCGGGTGCTGCGGCAGGACGAGTGGGAGATGCTGGTCAGCTTCATCATCTCGCAGCGAAAGAGCATCCCGGCCATCCGCAGGGCGGTAGAGCTGCTTTCGGAGCGGTTTGGCGAGCGGCTGGGCAGCGATGGCGAAGGGCCGGTGTATGCGTTCCCGACAGCAGAAGCGCTCTGCTGTGCCGGGGAGCAGGCGCTGCAGGAGTGCGGTCTTGGCTACCGCACCCGCTACGTGCTGCATGCGGCGCAGCAGGCGGCAGAGGGCACACTGGACCTGAAAGAACTGGCTTCTCTGCCCGATGAAGCGCTTTTTGCCCGGTTGATGGAACTGGATGGCGTGGGCAAAAAGGTGGCAAACTGCGTGTGTCTGTTCGGCTATGGCCGTGTGGGCCGTGTGCCGGTGGATGTCTGGATCGAACGGCTCATCCGGGACGAGTTTGCCGGGCAGGACCCGTTCCCGCAGTTCGGGCCGGAAGCGGGCATCGTGCAGCAGTACCTGTTCTTTTATAAAAGAAGCGTGGGATGAGAACCGCGGAACTGCAGGCAGGAGCGTAGGATCATCCGTTAAGCAAAAAAGGCGGCGGCTTCCTCTGTTTGAGGAAAGCCGCTGCCTTTTTATCATTTTACCGCCTGCTTCAGCCGTTCCAGATCATCCGCATCCGGGTGAGAAAGGGCGTTGTCGAAATTCTCGATCAGCGCATCCAGGTTGGGCAGATGGATCGGCTGCTTTTTCATGCCCTCATACCGCTGGCGTACCGACAGCGGCATCTTGCCCTGACACATATAACGGCCGAAGACCGTGTTGCTCCTGTCCAGTGAATGCTCCGCCTTTTTCAGGATCTTGCTGAAATACTCCTCACTGCCGCCAAAACCGGCGGTGCCAAAGAGGAAGATGTTTTTGCCATGCAGCTGCTTCAAAAAGTCCAAAGTACTTTCGTCAGCGGTTCCTTTGTCTGTCCAGAAGCCCACGTAGAGCTCGTCTGCCTCCAGGGCAGCAGGGTCCGGAGTGCCAAAATAGCAGCAGCTTTCCTGCGGCAGACAGGTGTGCAGCGTGTCTGCCAGTAATTTTGTGTTGCCCGTTTTACTGCTGAATACGATCGCGTAGCTCATAGTTTTCTCCTTTGTTCGGTAGCAACAAAAAACACCACACGTTTCCGTGCGGTGCTTTTCCTTCTGGTGGAGAATACCGGGATCGAACCGGTGACCTCTTGCATGCCATGCAAGCGCTCTCCCAGCTGAGCTAATCCCCCAGATGTTCGTGCCGTGCCTGACGACAGGTGTAATTATACCAGCGCTTTGCCGGATTGTCAACAGCTTTTTTGGATTTTTTGCAAAAAAATTCCCGCCGGGGGAATGCCCTTCCCGGCGGGAAAAATGGCTGCGAAAAAACTTACGCTCTTGCGTTCTGCCGGTCGAAGATCTGGGGTGCGACACGGATCAGGATCACCACAAGGACGGTGGTCAGGATGGCTTCGGGCAGCATGTAAGTGGCGTTGTACAAGGCGCTGTACAGCCAGCACAGACCGTCCACGCTCATGCTGGAGATCCCGGGGAAGCCGATCTCGGTCATCCAGCTGAAAGCGTAGTCGTAGTCCTTCCAGACGATGTAACCGGACAGAAAGCTGCACAGGAAGCGCAGCAGGCACACCACAAAGGCACTGACACCGACACCCACGGTACGGCTGCGGAAAGGCTTTGCAATCAGGCAGGCGAAGCCCAGCACAGTGAAGGCCAGAAGGTAGTCCAGCAGCACGCAGCCCACCTGCGCCGTGAGGGTCTGGCAGTATGCCAGATTGCCAAGGCCCTGCACAAGCTGGATCAGGCTGTTGACGAAGGCGGTCATGACGCCCCACTTTGCGCCGTGGCGGTAGCTCATTACCAGAATGGGCACCATGCTGAACAGGGTGATGGAACCGCCGTGGGGCATGAGCGGGATCTGGATCATGCTCAAAACGGTGGACAGCGCGATCATCAGTGCACCCTCCACCAGAATGCGGGTCTTGGAATAGGTTTTGGTCATAAGGATTCCTCTTCTCAGAACGATAGTACACAAAAACAAAATACGCCCGCTTTTTAGCAGGCGCACGGGGTTTGTGAAAGAACGGACAGTTCTGCAAACTCCCACGCCGGCATTGTCCGGTCTGGTAAAAGGGTACTCCGCACAATGCGGATCTCAGCCTTTCGGCACCCCTGTTTTTATGTCCGTATAAAAGTATAGCGCATCTGGTGCAGAAGTCAAGCCCCGGCGGCACATATCTGCCCCGTCAGGCGCATAGGCTGTACCATAATACAGCGGGAGGGATCCGGGCATGAAGGGAGACCCTGAGCAGAGAGCAATACAGCTGGGCGAGTACATTGCGGCCCATCGCACCACCGTGCGGGCGGCGGCTGCGGTGTTCGGGTGCAGCAAATCCACAGTGCACAAGGACGTGGCCGTGCGGCTGCGGACGCTGCAGCCGGAGCTGTTCCGGCAGGTGCGGGCTGTGCTGGCCCGCAACAAAGCCGAGCGGCATCTGCGCGGCGGCGCAGCTACCCGGCGCAAATACAGCCGCAAATGAGAGACGGCGCGCTTTCCGTTTTTGTTCCGGAAGCGTGCCGCCTGTTTTACTGCCGGTTCTGGGGGTGGAACTGGCTCAGCGCGCCCTTTTCCAGCCGGCTGACCTGTGCCTGACTGATGCCGATCTCCTGTGCCACCTCCATCTGGGTCTTGCCCTGCAGATAGCGCAGCTCCATGATTTTTTTCTCCCGCGGGGTCAGCCCGGCCACCGTCTGGCGGAACTGCAGCCCGCTGATCCAGCTGTCCTCGCCATCCGGGTCCCGCACCTGATCGATCACATACATGGCATCGCCGCCGTCGGTGTACACCGGCTCATCCAGACTGATGGGCTCCACAACCGATTCCAGCGCCGCCGTCACTTCCCGGCGGGTGAGCCCGGCGCTCCGGGCGATCTCGTCCATGGTCGGCTCGCGGCCAAGCTGCTTTTCCAGCGTCTCGCGGCTCTGCATGGCCCGGTAGGCGGTATCCCGCAGGCTGCGGCTCACCCGCAGGGCGTTGTTATCCCGCAGAAAGCGCCGGATCTCGCCAATGATCATGGGCACGCCGTAGGTGGAGAACCGCACCGGCTGGGCGGGGTCAAAATGATCGATGGCCTTGATAAGCCCGATGCACCCCACCTGAAACAGATCGTCCAGATTTTCGCCGCGCTGGGCGAACCGCTGCACTACGCTGAGCACCAGCCGCAGATTGCCCTCCACCATCCGCTCCCGCGCGGCGGCATCGCCGGTGCGCACCCGGGCCAGAAGCTCCCGCTTTTCGGCCTCGGTCAGCACAGGCAGCTGGGCCGTGTTCATGCCGCACAGCTCCACTTTGTTGTACATCCAAACGCCCCCGGTCTGTTTTTGTTCTCACCGGGAGTATGGGATGTGCAGCGTCATCGTATGCGTGGAAAAAACTGTGCGCTTTCCCGTTTGACAGGAAAGCGCGGCAAAATATTGTTTTTTGTGCGGATTTATGATATGCTGTATTTGCGGCGGCAACGCCGCCATCAGGCGCTGTGCCCACAAACGCAGGCGGCTGCTCTTTACCCGTTACCCTGAGTGCCGGGCAAGAGCGATTTTTTCTTGGAATCTCGTTCTCCCCGGAATGCTTGAGGGCAGGAAGGGGGGATGCACCATGACGTTTGAACAGGTCGTGCTTCTGCTCACGCTTCTCGGCGGAGCAATCTACGTTACGTTTGAAATTACATGGACTGTTTCTCACAGTGATGACAAAAAGAAAAAATGACCGCCTTCAGACTCCCAAACCTGAGCGGTCATCTTTTCTTGACTTAATCCGGTAAGGAACTAGCCGTTTGCAGGGCCAGCGCCTTTTGTAGTTTTATTATATGCGAATCAGCGCGGATTGTCAAGCCCGGCGGGCGGCAGTTCGCGTTTTTCCACTTCATTCGCTTTCCAGCTGGGCCTTTAATGTATGGATGATCCGCTTTTCCAGCCGGGAGATATAGCTCTGGCTGATGCCAAGGGCGTCGGCGGCTTCCTTCTGGGTGCGCTCCACGCCGTCGGCAAGGCCGAAGCGCAGCTCCATGATCTGCCGCTCCCGTGGGGACAGGCTGTCCACGGCACGGCGCAGAACGGCACGCTCGGCGTCCTGTTCCAGCCGCTGGCTGATCTGATCCTCGTCGCTGCCAAGAATGTCCGAGAGCAGCAGCTCGTTGCCGTCGCCGTCCACGTTGAGCGGCTCGTCGATGCTGGCCTCCTGCCGACGGTTGGAGCTTTTGCGTAAGTACATCAGGATCTCGTTGCCGATGCAGCGGCTGGCGTAGGTGGCCAGCTTGATGCTGCGCTCCGGGGTGAAGGTGTTCACGGCCTTGATGAGCCCGATGGTGCCAATGCTGATCATATCCTCGGCGGGAACCCCGCTGTTTTCGTATTTTTTGGCAAGGTACACCACCAGCCGCAGGTTGTGGGTGATCAGGTCGTCCCGGGCGCAGGCATCTCCCTCCGCCATGCGGGTCAGCAGGGCCTTTTCCTGCTCCGGGGTCAGGGGCGGCGGCAGACTGGGCGCGCCCGCCAGATAATGGGCACCGCCGCAGTATCGCAGCCGTGCAAGAAGCCGCTGCCAGAACAGCCGGAATGCAGAAATACCATGGAACATGAGATCTCCTCCTGTACATCTATAATATAAGCGTCAGTGAATGCCCAGCTGCTCGGCCAGCTCACTGTCAAGCAGTGCGGTCCAGTGCTCCGGGGGCATTTCCGGGCGGCAGAATGCAGCCAGAAAACCCTGCACACGGCGGCTGCCCACGCGCAGGGCTTTGGCCGGGACCGCAGGCAGCACACAGTGCCCGGCAATGGTGGTGCAGGGCACCAGCCGCACCCCCAGCTCCGGCGGCGGAGCCGTGCCGCAGGCAAAGTAGCTGTCCAGAAATGTCCGCAGCGCCTGCGGCAGGCCGTCGCGCACAGAGGGGTAATGCAGCAACACCACGGCCCGCCCGCTCAGCGGGTCCTGCACCGAAAAGCCGGTGTCGCACAGCGCCTGTACCGGCAGGGCGGCACCGTCCAGCTCCAGAACGGCGGCGACGCTGCGGGACCCTGCCCGGCCAAAGCAGAATAGCACCGCCCGCAGCAGGGCAGATACGGCCCCGCAGCACAGCAGCAGCCGCCCCGGAGAAAGGGCAAAGTACACGCAGAGGTTCGCGCTCTGCACGCCGGGCAGCACCACCGCTCCGCACAGCAGCAGGTTCAGCAGCAGATACCACGCGCACAGCCGGGCAAAGCCGCGCGGGCCGGGCACACCGTAGGCAGCGGCCACAACGGCACCGCAGGTAAAGACTTTGCAGAGCACTGCCGCCGCGCCGGGCAGCTCCGGCAGCAGGATGCAAAGCGAGAAGGCCGCTGCTGCTGCACTGCCTGCCAGCAGGCGCAGGCCGCCGCACTGCCGCGCACACAGCAGCCCGGTGCACAAAAGCAGCATCGCTGCGGCCAGAAAGTTCGTCAGCAGCAGCTCATCCAGATAGATCACAGTTTTCATAGAAAAGCCCTCACACATTCCAGTATCTTCCAATTACAGAAAAAACCATGTCGATGCGCTGAAAAGCCGGGCTTTTGTAAAGATTTTGAGACCGGATTTTCACAGGTTATCACACTTTTCACATTTTTTTCAAAAAAGTACTTGAATCTTTCTGGAAAGTGTGGTATATTATTGCCATCCTAGATACGGGATGCGAACCACACAAAGTGGTTTGTAAAATATTTTTTCTAATTTTGAAGGGAGTAATATCATTATGATGATGCCTGCAAACTTCTCTGCTGTTGCAGAAAACGAACTGACCTACGTTGTTGGTGGTGCTTCTCTGGTTGACTACCTGGCACCCGTTATGACCGCTCAGAACTGGCAGAATGTTTCTGCTAACGTGATCAAGATCATCGGCAACACCTTCCTGAGCAACTATGTTTCTTCTGCTTTCGACAGCGTGTTCGACGGCAACTACGTCCCCGGTGACTTCATCGGCGGCGTGTGGAACACCGTGCACCGTGCATACGACAAGGGTGCTCACACCTACGAGAACGGCGCTTGGGGCGCTGGCCTGGGCCTGCTGAATGCTGGCCTGAGCATCGTTGGCGGCCTGTCTGCTATCTACACTCTGGGCTCCAGCTCCATCGGTCTGGAAGTCAAGAACGCTGGCACTAAGAAGCTGAACACCGAGTACGGCTTCGGCTACAAGGGCTAATCTCTCCTGATATAAGGATAGACTAGCACCCGGAGGGAAACCAAAGGGCTAACATACCCCCGCACAGAATGGGAGACTGTTCTGTGCGGGGGTTTTGTTTTTGCAATGGTGATGCGCGGGCAGGGCATGGGAGTGATTTTCGGTGATAGAAAACAAAGCCCGGTAAAGACTCCGAGACCGGACTTTCACAAGCAAGCACTCTTTCTGTTTTTTCAAGAAAATACTTGAATTTTGTGGGAGAATGTGGTATAGTACAGTAGCCATAGTTAGTAATCGCAAACCTATTGAAGGGGTTTGTGGGATGGCTTTAGATTATGAGGGGAGTAATATTATTATGACGATGCCTGCAAACTTCTCTGCTGTTGCAGAAAACGAACTGACCTATGTTGTTGGTGGTGCTTCTCTGGTTGATTACCTGGCACCCGCTATGACCGTCCAGAACTGGCAGAATGTTTCCGCTAACATGATCAAGATCATCGGTAACACCTTCCTGAACAGCTATGTTTCCTCTGCTTTCGACAGCGTGTTCGATGGCCACTACGTCCCCGGCGACTTCATCGGCGGCGTGTGGAACACCGTGCACCGCGCATACGACAAGGGCACCCACACCTACGGCAATGGCGCTTGGGGCGCTGCTCTGGGTATCCTGAACGCTGGCCTGAGTGTTGTTGGCGGTCTGGCAGCGATCTACACTCTGGGTTCTGAACCCATTGAACTGGAAGTTTCTCAGGCTGAGGTCACTACCGGCCTGAACAGCAAGTACTGGAACTACAAGGTCTAATCTGTTCTGAATAAGAATAGATTCGTGTCCAGAGGGAAACCAAAGGGCTGACACATACCCCCGCACAGAATGGGAGACTGTTCTGTGCGGGGGTTTTGTTTTTTAAAATTTCTGGAAAAAATCTTCCGAAAATGGTTGACAATCCGGCAAAGCGCTGGTATAATTACACCTGTCGTCAGGCACGGCACGAACATCTGGGGGATTAGCTCAGCTGGGAGAGCGCTTGCATGGCATGCAAGAGGTCACCGGTTCGATCCCGGTATTCTCCACCATACAGTTCGTACTCGAACCCGATTCTTTACGAAAAAGGGTTCGGGTACGTTTTTTGTTTATCGGAGGTTCTGCGGAAGGACTACTCGGAACGGTAAACGAGCAAAGGCAGGGTATCACTATGATAGTGGTATCCTGCCTTTTGCTTTGCGGAATCAAGTTCGCTTTGTGCGAACTTGGTCGTCCCCCTATATGGCGCGTTTGGGAGTAGTCGCTGCGTACGTGCGTACCGGGAGCCTGTACACCTCTGACAAGGTGTAACACACTAGACTTTGTGCCAAAGTCTGTGTGCCAAGGGGTCAAGCCCCTTAGAATCCCTGCGGAGCGTGTACGCACGTACGCAGAAAAATGGCAAAATTTCACTATATCGGGGTGTTCTTTCATGGTGGAGTGTGGTATACTCGGCTTAGCCCAGTAAATCGGAGTTTGACGAGGTAAAAGAATATGAATGGAAAACATCTATTTCTTACA
>OCAI01000637.1_pt1 | contig 28832 bp, 20 predicted proteins | sample 1538271 | NCBI WGS metagenome assembly OCAI01 (sample SAMEA2580269, study PRJEB22360) | human gut metagenome | biome: human gut; feature: human-associated habitat; material: faeces | place: Denmark | collected 2008/2010 | reverse complement strand
GCTCCTGTGGGGTTGCATCCATTGCAAGATTTAAAAGGTTATCTATTTTCTGGTCCGGCATAAATGATTCCTTTTCATTATACACTTACTTATATTATATGTATTCTATGAGAATTGCTAATGCAGATAAATGCTCTGAGTGCATCAAACGGAATACAGCTTTTTACAACCTATAAATAAAAATGCCATCAGTTACAAACTTGTTCCGCAACTGACAGCATTTCAGCTTACAAATATTTCTGCATATCATCCCGCAGATTCTCTTCCATTCCAATAAGCTTCTTTGCAATGGAAATACTTTCAGACGACGCATCTTTGCATTGGTGCATGGCTTCTGTGATAGACTGGGTTCCCATGTTGCAGCCATTCATGATGATCTTAACCGCCTGTTTATTCTCATCTTCTCCGGTCATCATTTTTACACCTGTCGTCATCCACGAAAATGTGGATACCATAACACCCGGTTCTTTCTCTGGCTGGCCTGCGCGAAGAAGTATTTTGGAAATTTCCTCTTCCAGTTCCTTGTGTTTTGAACAGGATTTTTCAATCGTTGCTGCGATTTTGGCATCTGTCACATGATGCTGTACCTGTTCCATGCTCTCAATTCCCATCTTGCATCCGACACTGCATTCTTCTAATAGTTTCTTTGTGCTGTTGTCCATGTCTGTCCTCCTGTATAAAAATTTACTTTCTACATGGAAGATAGTATACGTACTTTTTGACTATTTATGTATCTTTCCCGTTACTGGGTACGGAGTGTATAGTGGTTCAGTTGTCAAGACAAAAATCTAAGCTTTTTTTAATGAACTGATATATGTAACTGAGTAGGGGAGAAAATCCCCCCTTAGGCCGCATGATTATCCAGTAACAGAATCGGATAATAGCAGGATGCCGATGTCTGATTATTGAGTGCAGAATGACAACGTTCAAAGTTGTAAATGTGCACATATTTACCGATTGCATTCCGTGCTTCTCTGATATTGTTATATTGGGTCAGATACAGGAATCCACGCTTAATGGGGATGTATGTAATGTTGATTGACCATGCCTGATTTGGACGGTCGATAACGGCGTTACGTAGCAGATACGGGCAGACTTTAGCCTGTTGCATACGTTTAGAAGGATATCTCCTTACAATACTGTTTTTTCTGCACGATTGTACAGGTATAAAAACCTTAGTTTTTTTGCCTTTCAACCAATTCAGAAAAGAAACCTCCTGCTTTACTCAAAGACTGGTAGGTACCATCTTCAATAATGTGCCCTTTATCCAAAACGATAATCCGATCACATTCTTTGATTGTGGACAATCGATGTGCAATCACAATTCTTGTACTTTTTAAGTTTTTCAAAGAATCAGAAACATGTTTCTGTGTAATGTTATCAAGTGCAGAGGTTGCCTCGTCAAACAAAAGCACTTTCGGTTTTGTAACAATTGCACGCGCAATCATCAAACGTTGTTTCTGCCCTCCCGATATTCCACCGGAACCTTCACTTAATATCGTATACAAATCCTTTTCTGTTTTCCGGTTTACATTGCCCCACCTACCGAAGCATGGTAGAATGAAGCTATTAAAAATGAAACCGGAGGTGCCCTATGGCTATCAGTTCCAATAATGTTCAGGTCTATACTACCCTGTATCAGCTCCGTCTTCACTTCTATCAGCATTCCAAAATCCATAGCAATCCTCGTTAAGACAGTTCAGCAGAGTGCGAAAGACGCGGTCACAAAAACCATTCCATCTTCTCCCTCACATCCGCATGCTTCAGATAAATAACATTAAATTCTCTGACTATGGGCTCACCCTTTAATGTAAAAATCCCAAGCTCCGGGTCACTTTTGGCAAGTACTTCATATACAAATGAAATTCCATACCCGGACTTGATCAGGTCGATGATCATCTTAAAGCTGGAAATACATATATGCCGGTGAAAACGCTCCAAAGATTCATTATGCTCCAGAAGCTTTTCCTCCAGGATAGCCAGAGTTCCGGAGCCGTTTTCGCGATGGATCAGAGTTTCTTTCAGAATCTCCTCTACAGATACTTCACGGCCTGCAAAGGGATGATCCTTCGGACAGATTCCCACAAAAGGTTCTCGGCGATATAACTGGCTTCCAAATCTGTTTTTGTCAAAGAATCCTTCTATGATGGCATAGTCCAGAGTATTCTGTTCCAATAAATGCAAAAGATGCTTTGTGTTATCCACGATCAGAGTCAGTGCCGTATCTGGCTGATTTAAGAAATCGTGAATCCTGTCTGTGATCACATAGTCACCAATGGTCTTGGTTGCACCGATGCGCAGTTCCCGGAGACCATTGTTTTTTATCTTTTCCCTGAGAAAATTTTCGCGCTGCTGAACGGAACGCAGGTAATCCTCCAACATCTGTGCAGCAGGGGTCTTGATCAGTTTTCTGTTTTCATAAAGAAAAAGGCGGCAGCCGTATTCTTTCTCCAGAAACTGGATATGCTGGGTGACTGCCGGCTGGGTAATATGTAACAGCTCTGCCGCCTCTCTGTAATTCATAACACTGCATACAGCCATAAAGGTTTCTGTTCTGTGATCTAACATAATATTCTCCTTGAACTCTTCCACTCTATTGATATCAGATAGTTTTTTCTGTGCAATAAGAAAAAATTCTGCCCTGAAGGCTTTTTTATAAAGGTTTCTGTTTTTCAGTTTCACAGTTGCATTATTCCATAAATGTTACTTATCGTATAATAAAAACTCATAAATTGATTTTATCATTCATGAAGCCTATAATCAACAAAAGAAACGCCGTATATATCAGAGAAAAGCAACAGCTACATAAAGGAGATACTTAAACATGAATGAGGAAAAAATAACAACATCCGCCAACAAAAAACTGAGTCCCGAGGAAATCAAGCGGGTAAAAGGTCTTGGATGCCTTCAGGACAAACGATATGATGACATCTTTAATATTCGGGTCATCACAGGAAATGGACATATTACCACAGATGAACACCGTGCCATTGCAGATGCAGCAGACAAGTTCGGAAATGGTCAGATCACTATGACAACCCGCCTGAGTATGGAAATCCAAGGAGTTCCTTATGATAATATTGAGAAAACAATCGCCTTCCTTGGAGAACACGGCCTGATGACAGGCGGAACCGGAGCTAAAGTGCGTCCTGTTGTCTCATGCAAGGGAACAACCTGCCAGTATGGTCTGATTGATACCTTTGCACTCAGCAAGAAGATCCATGAGCGTTTTTATGTAGGCTATCACGATGTGGTACTCCCGCACAAATTCAAGATCGCAGTTGGCGGATGTCCAAATAACTGTGTAAAACCTAATCTGAATGATATGGGAATTATCGGCCAGAGAATCCCAAAACCGGATGCAGAGAAATGCCGGGGATGTAAGAAATGTCAGATTGAAAAAAGCTGTCCTGTCCACGTTCCGAAATTAGTTGACGGTAAACTTTACATTGATTCTAAAGAATGTATCCATTGCGGACGATGCAAAGAAAAATGTCCTTTCGGCGCAGTACCAGAATATCAGAATGGTTATAAGATCTATATCGGAGGCCGCTGGGGTAAGAAAATCTCACACGGTCAGGCTCTCACCAGAATTTTCACAGAGGAAGAAGAAGTAATGGCAGTCATAGAGAAAGCAATCCTTCTCTTCAAAAATGAAGGAATCGCAGGAGAACGGTTTGCAGATACTGTGAAACGTCTCGGATTTGAGTATGTGAATAAGAAATTGATTGGCTAAGCATGATGAATACTTCCGCAGAGCTTCCCCCGGTGTGATATAGTTTCGTACATCCCACCGGGTAAAAAGTATCTGCCTGGTACAGCACATGATTATATATCATGACTCAAGCAAAGTTCTATTTCATAAAAATAGTAATCTGACCCATGAGCCCATATGGTTTTAACACATAATCTGACGTATAAAACCTTCCCGTAGTTCTAAAATCTTCCCAACTTATACGGCTGCATCCGGTATAAGTCTGGTGAAATGGTCCAAACATATTTCTTGGACTTCCAACCACACACAATTCAATTGTGTTTTCCCTGTCCAGAAGATAATCCGTAATATCAACTTTTCTTGCAGAATCTTTTAAAAGATATGTAACAGACTTTTTATTCACTTTTAATTCTATAAGAGTTGCTTCAAATTCTCCCATATCCAAAATATATCTATGCTCTTCTTTTTCCTTTGGCGGAACTGCGAATTTATAGACAATAGAACCAGGATAATGATAATAACCTTGCGAGGTCCAGTCCCCAAAGTGTAAGGTACTGCGTTCCTTTGTCAGAGCACGGTCTGTATCTACAGCAAAATCACCGATAATAAAAATATCCTCCAGTTCCATTTCATGTGAATACAAGCCATCAATAGTCAGAACATGTTCTCCTGCTGAAAGTTTTGGAAGTTCCCACTTCTTCATAGAATGATCCATAAAAAATTCATTTGTAAGTTTTGCCTTTTCACCGTCCAGGCATACGATAAACTTCTCTGATTTTTCAATAACAGCAAAACAAGTTGTTTCTATATCTTCTTTCACTTGAAACCGAAATCTTAAACCAAAAGGTGTTTGATCCTGTTGATTCTTTTCTCCCAGCCAGAAATATCTTTGTGGAACTCCGTTATAATAAATCTGGCGCATATTCAGTCTCTCTCTGATGTCCTTCTGCGCTTTCCAGACATCCGTTTCCTCACCGTAAATCTTATCTTCTACATAATAATAACAAGAATCCAAAATAAGAACATTCTCCATAGTTCTTTTTATCTCTGCTTTCGGACCTAATATGGCAAAAACCGGATCAACAGAATGAGGATGCTTATATGGAAATGTCACATGTTCACCAATTTCCAAGGATACACCAGAGCCTATTTCATTATCTTGTGTCAGGTCAGCTTTCACTTTGTCTGAGTTCCACGTCTTTACCAACAAAATAACTGTCTGGGCCGGTTCCAACTCCAGAAAGAAACGCATTCTTTCTTTTTTACTGATTTCTATATCAAGCTCTTCCATATTATTTGTCCACGGCTGGTAACACCAAACTGTTCCTACTTCCGGAAAATCTACCATGATTGCATGCTCATTTTTTCTGTCATTATTTACCACGATCTGTAAATATCCCTCAGAAGTTTTTTTCGTCATAAGAAGAATATCTTTATCTTCTACTCCCTCTTTCATTTTTATTTTTATGTTCCAGTCCAAGCTGTTTTCAAGTTCCTGCGGAAGTTCTTCATAACTCTCAAGCTGTTTGATATCTGTAAATTTTTCCCACTCTATCTGCTCTGCTTTTTCTCTGGATCCCTCTACCATTTCAGGAAAGTCACCTATCCACAAAACTTTTCCTCCCTGTCTGGAATATTCGTAAAGTAATCTTACTGTACTTTCAAACAAAGATACTACCTTAGGGACAACTACCACCTCATAATCTGCCTGATTGATCCAAAACCTTCCTTCTTCCACTCTACCATCTTCTTCTATCAGCATTTCATCTCCAAAATCAAAATCCATATGAAATGCCATAAGTAATTTGGCCAATCGATTATATTCTTCCCCCCATTTATTGAGATCTGTAATGTGTTTATCCATCCATCCCATATTCATCTCAATATGATTGAAATCTTCGTCAAAGCTACTCCTGCTTTTTGTCCAGATGGAAGACATCGGATGAATTACAAGAATTTTTCGCACAACTTCTCCCATACTTTCACACATAGATAAACGTGAAAAATAATCTTCCATCCTTTTATTGTAATCCCACCAGGTAGTTTGATAGCTGAACACCGGTGGATAGTCTCTTTTTCTGCAGCCCGAAATAGAATACTGCGCAAGATGCTGACAGCGCCTGTCAATTCCCATTACATATTGCCAATCTCCAAGCCATTTTTGACCATCAAACCCAAAGTCCCATCCTGTACATCCATAAGTTTCGGAAATTGTATGCTTTTTCCCATACTGATGCGCCACACTTGTGCACTGCTTCACTGTAAGATACTCTTTTGTCTGTTCTCCCAGCAGATCAATCCCTGGTCTATGAATATATTTATACTGAGGCATTGCCGCACCACATACCCTTGTCTGATATCCCAGATCATTTTCGTACAACATGTGTCCGGTAAGTTCAAGCCCTTCTTTTTCACACCATTCATAAATTTGTTTCATATAGGATTCCTGGAAAAATTCAGCAATTGTTCTCCAATAATCATGGCGGATTTGTTCACATCCTTCCCCATCGTAAAACAGATAAGGTAACAATTCCCAAAAATCATATCCTCTCTTTTCCCGAAAATACCGCGGTAGATCATCGGTCCAGGTAATCCAGGGGCGTCCTTTTGTAAAAACAGAATAGAAATCGCAGCAGTTCGGTTCATCTGTAAAAAAGCCTTTTATGGTTTTTCCAAATTCATCTTTAAAATGTTTTTTGTAAGACTCATGTGTTAATTTAAGAAATTCCTGTACCGCTTTGGGATTTAAATTATCCGTTGGCGCATAACCGTTATACCATTCGCTGGTCCCGGAAATTTCTCTTCGCAGGATCAGAATATGGCTATCGCTATCCTGCAATGATTCCTCACAGATTCCATTTTTCAGCTTTAAAATCTTATATCCGCTTGTCCAGATTGTATAAATTCTCAGAATTTTTCCATCTTCATATTCTTTTTCAGTGTCAAAAGCTCTGCCTTTTTCAACTGCTTCTTCCATTTCTTCTGATGACATTACCTCCATGGTCAAGCCTTTCGCCGAATATTCCCTTGGATTTGCATGACTAACTAATCCTCCGGCGCATCCTGATGGCCATTTGTCTTCATCATATATCCAGACTTCCATGTCTTTTTCTTTTGCTTCCCGGACAGCCACATCAACCTGTTCCATCCAGCCTTCTGAAAGATAAGAGGTCTCTAATCCTTCCCTGGAATGAATAAAAAATCCACCCATTCCCTTATCAGACATTTCTTGTATCTGAAATTTTGATTCCTGCTCATTTATCTTCTCATTCCATGCCCAAAAAGGCGCACTTCTGTATTCTTTTCCAGGATTTTCAAATACTTTTTTCCAGTCATTTCCCATTAATCAGTCCCCTCTTCTATCCAGTAAACAGGAGTTGCCAGCACTCCCATCTGCTCCAGCTGGTATTCATAGCTCCATTTATTGCCTGTAGTTCTCCACAAATTGGGGCCATACCATGATTCTGTTCGATCTGCATTATGGACAACACCAAAAGTATTACTTCTGTTTCCATAAACTTTTATAGTGATTTCATGTTCTCCCTTTTCGACTTTTCCTAAATTTTTTCTATAGGGTGCCATGAACAAAGAACCTTTGTTTTCACCATCAAGAAATACTTCAAGAAGAGCACCTTTATAATGACTCACTTCAAGATTCATAATGCCCGCCTCTGTACTAACTTTGTTCTTATATTCCAGACTTCCGCCATAGAATGCCAGATTTTGTGTGGTAATATCTCCATAACACAGTCTTGCGGGAAGATTAGTTATAATTCCATACTTTCCTATGGTTTTTACACCAAACTCACCAAGAAGATACATCCATTCCACATTTGTTTTTCTTCCAAAAGGAATTTTCACAAACAGTGTATTTTCGCCTTTTTGAAGCTTTTTCAATTTGCAGGTACGGATACTTTCATCTACGTAAAATCCAGAATCTATATACTCTAGCGCTTCCCCATTCCAGCATATTTCTGCTGTTTCAGGATGCTCCATCGCAAGCTCCACTTCATTCATTTCAACCTCTGAATATATATGAAAACGCAATTTCAGTACATGCTCTGACTTTTGTTCATCTTTTTCAGTCCAAGGCTGGGCAAGCGCTTCCATACGAAGGGGATAATGAAGTTTTTCTCTAAACAGATTATCAATACGCAAAAGTTCTTCTCGCTCCTGCCACTCTTCTTCATCAAATGCATATTGAGCCATATCCAAAAGCAAGGAATTATGTTCTTCAAGCCTGTACTGAAAAGGTTCCGGTAAATTTTTTTGATTCTGCGGAATCTTAAATACTTCCTCTTTTACCACATTGTCCACTGCATTTACAGAGTCTGCTTTCTTACTGTTTTCTATAGCAAGCAATTTCAGTAATAAGCTATCATGAAGGGATGCAATATGATGTATGATAGTATTCCCGTCTTTGATTGCAGCCTTTACTGGATAAATCTTTCCATCCATGGTATCATAACAAACCGCCTGATACTCCCCTTTTATTTTAATATCCCATCTTTCATTCCATGCAATTGCTTCATTTCGTGGCTTGTCCACATGACAAATAAACAGCCATTTATTATCTCCATCCTGGCGCATTTGATAAAATAGGTTATCTGCGTGATTCCCGTTTTCTTTATGTTTCATCCTGGCAGGATCTACCCCGTCCAGAGGAAATACATCTATACTGAGTTCTCGTTGAGGCTCCAGTACATTCATAAGGCTGACCCGGTTAAATGGAATATGTATTGATTTTTCTTCCAGATCCTTCACCCTGTCACTTGGCTCAGCGTCTACAAACCCGGCAATTTCCCCCATAAACACAACTTTACCACCAGATTGGATGAAATTTCCCAGTTTTTTCACTGTGCTGCTACGTAGGGTAGCACATTCAGGAACTACTACCACCTCATAATCCATCCTACCAACAGAGAACTTTCCTGGTTCCTGATCATTATTTTCGCAGTCATCTTCTGCCAGTAAAGATTCCGATATGAAATCAAAATCAATCAATCCATACAGCATCCATTTAATCAGATTTTCAAAATTTTCTTCTAATACCTGCCGTCTCAGCGAAGTTTGTTCTTTATTCCCCCAATACATCCAGTATGATTCCACAGGATGGATCATACCAACCCGCACACAGGGCTTTCCACGTGTCAGTGCAGTATTTAACCTTGCAAAATGATCCTCAATGATGCTGTATTTTTCATACCAGGGAGAATGTCGTCCGATACATGCCGGATAATCTCTTTTCCCTTCTCCTTCCATGGACATCCACGTAAGATGCGGAACACGGAAGGTTACTCCAAGAGCAGCCTGCCAATCCCCTGAAAGTTTATGGTTTCTGAAATCAAATGTCCATCCGGTCACACCATATAACTCACACATTACACCTTCCCGGCCCTGCTGCCTTGCCACACTCTGTGCCTGCTTCAATGTAGAAAGTTCTCTTCTGTCACAAAGCATATCTACACCCGGCATTCCGAAATTTTTCATAGGACGCATACATTCGCCAATTGCCAATGTCTGAGAATACAGTGTCCACTCATTAAGCATGTGCCCTGTAAGATAAATATTATGTTTCTGGCACCAATCTCCTATCTGATCACCAAATGCTTCTGAAAAACGTTCCAATACATGATCATGATAATGATATCTCACCTGCAGTCCTGTCTGATCTTTCGTTTCCCAGAAAACCTCCGGTAACCTTTCAATCAGAGAATAACCATATTTCTGCTGAAAAGTTATGTCAAAATCATCTGTAAAAGGTGTAATAACCGGCTCCTTGTCAAAAGGCGTTATCAACATTCCTTTATGAGTCGTCTGTGGCTCATCTGTAAAAATACTCTTTATTTCGCTCCCAAAATCATCGCCTAGATGTTCATAATACTGCTCATGTGTAATATCAAGGAATTTACGGATTGCTCTTTTATCCAGTGTATTTACATATGCCTGATTATTAAACCATGGGGTATCGCCTGAAACCTCTAGGTATGCCTCCCATATATTTTTATCATTTTCCGGTTTTTTCTCAGAATACTGATAGGACTTTAAAAAACCGTCTTCATTCAATATGATTTCATAATATCCCAAATGAGTACGATTTTTACTGCGAACCGCTTTTGCCGCAGCCATATAGCCCTCTTCCTCCGTCTCTTTATAGCCAAGAGGTGATAATACTAAAAACCGGGTTCTGTTTTCCGGATTTTTTGTTACAAGCCCCCCTGCACTGCCGGACGGCCACCGATCCTCATCATAAAGATAACAAAGAAGCCCTTCTTCCTTTGCTTTTTTTTCACAGGCTTCCACACAGGAAAAAAATTCTGTCCCAAGATATTCCGTATCCAGCCCCACTCTGCAATGAATGTGAAATCCACCCATTCCCATTTTTTTGAACTGTTCCACCTGATCAACAAGTTCTTTTTTATTTAATTTTTTATTCCACGCCCAAAAAGGTGCTCCTCTATATGCTGCACCCGGATTTTCAAACAATTCTTCTCTTAATTCTGATTCTTCTTTTTCCTTATAAAACATCATTTCTTCCCTCTCTTTTGCGATATTCAACAGGAGTAAACGTAGTTGCCTGTTTAAACATACGGAAAAAATATTTTGGATTTGGATACCCGACTTCTTTTGAGATTTGCTCCACACTCATTTCTGTCTTATCCAGAAGCTCCTTTGCCTTTCTGATTCGTATTTCCATCAGATACACATTCAAACCTTTTTCCATATGTTGCTTTAAAATATTGCTGCACTGAGCTGCAGACAGATAAAATTTTTCTGCCAGAATCTGCAACGTTATTTTTTTATAATAATTTTCCTGTATATATTTGCATATCTGCTCATAAATATAGTCATCACTATGATTTTTACGCTGAATAGAAAGAGAAATCAGGTTTGCATATCCGGAAATCTCTTTTTCCATTTTTGTCAGATCATTGCAAAAACGATATCTTGTATAAAATACACTCATAATATCATCTGTTTCAACCTGATTTTCAACTGCCCACTCATCAATTCTGGACAGAATCTTTTTGCAGGAATCTCCTATTTCCCTTAAGGTATCTGTCTCTATAGAAAATCGTTCAAAAAATTGTTGCATAGCCTTATGGCTTCCTTCTGTTTCATATTTGAACGTCACCATTAAATCCTGGATTTCATCGTCTGTATAAATTTTTCTCTTCTGACCGGAATATTCTGTGGCATAAAAAATTTTCATGCGATCTGCAAGCCTGATATTACGAAGCATTTTCTCATTTGCCTGGTAAGCCCGGTAAATCTGTGAAATTTCATGAATCTTTTCACTTACTGCCCCATAGAATTTCCCTGTATGGTTTCGTATTTTCATTACAGAAAAGAATTCCGAAACCTCACTCATGATCTTTGCAGCCTGCCATTCTTCTTTTACAGTGAAGAGAACAAAATACTGCCCATATATGTTTTTATTTTCATAACAGATATAATCACAATTTTCCCATAACCGTTTTGTGCATTCCCTGAGAATATTCATCTCATCCGGAACATTCGTATAAATAGTAATAAGAACATGCCAGTTGTCCATGCAAAAGCCCTGTTTGTCATTTTCTTCTTCATTCCAAGGCTCTGTAATTACTTTTATAAATTCCATATCTTCCTGACTTTGTTCCAGATCTGATATTTTTTCGCGCATTCTGGTGAGATTTTTATTTTGCTCAATGCGAGATACTGCTTTTAATAACTGTTTTTCTATTTCCTCAGTTGAAAATGGTTTTAAAACATACCCCACTACCCCATGTTCAATGGCCTGACTCATATAATCAAATGCTTTATAACCACTGATTACGATTACCGGAATATCCGGATGGATTTCATGAAGATTTTTCAGAAATTCCACACCGTCCATTTTTGCCATTTTCATGTCTGTAATAATAATATCCGGTGTGATTTCTTCAAGAAGCTCCATTCCCTTTTTTCCGTTTTCTGCCTCTCCTATACATTCAAATTTCTCACTTGAAATCTCTTCAATTTTACTGATCAGTCCAAGTCGAATCAGTCTTTCATCGTCGATAATTATATATGTATACATTTATATGGCTCCTTACCCATCACAAATAGTTAATGTAAAATCATACAAGTCCCTATTTTATCCATTTTTCTAATCAGATCCATGGAACATGTAAGGTTACTGTGGTCCCTTCTTCAGGAATACTGTCTATCCACATTCCATATTTCTCTGTAAACAGAAGCTGGATTCGTTCATGAATGTTTTTAAGTCCGATATTAAAATATTTTTCTTCTTCCTCCTGCGCTGTTTTGTTATATATTCTTTTCCGCACACATTCCAGTGTTTTCTCATCCATTCCAGTCCCATTATCCTTCACAACAATATACATATCGTTGCCTTCATGTTTTGCTGCAATAAGAAGTTTCCAGGGAAATTCTTTGCCTGACATTCCGTGTTCAATTGCATTCTCTACAATAGGCTGAAGCATATATTTCATAACCTTTCTCTTGGAAACTCCCTCTTCCAGGTCCAATTCCAGTTTGATTTCATTTCCAAAACGTACTTCCTGAATATTTAGATATCTCTGCATCTGGCCGATCTCTTTTTCCAAAGTAATATAATCTCCATCTATATCCATAGTATAGCGAAGCATATCCCCTAATGATTTGGTCATAATAACAATCTGCTTATTGCCTTCCAGTTGTGCAAGACAGGAAATATTTTCCAACGTATTAAAAAGAAAATGAGAATTAATCTGCGATGTAAGATTTCGAAGTCTGGATTTCAACATGTTTATCTGGCTTTCGTATTTTTCTTTGATCAACATATCAAGCTGGTTCAACATCTTTTCGTAATCAGCATAGAGAATTCCTATTTCATCCTGTCTGCCTTTGTACTCATTATTAAATTGAAAATTCTGGTCAGACACATTGTCCATTATTTTTGCCAGATGCACAATGGGACTGATTGCCTGTCTTTCCATCCACAAGGAAATAAAAAGCACAAATATCAGATCAATCCCCAACAGCAAGAACATGATTCGCCTGTTGTGAACATAATTATCATAAAAAGATTTCAGAGATAATACACTGACAACCCTCCAATTATTAAAATCCAGTTCGCTATATGCTGCTGCCTGTGTTTTATCATTCAGATTATGGATAATTCCCTGCTTTTTTTCATCCGAAAGCTTTAAGGCAGAAAAATCATATCCCTTTGTATCAGATCCATAGATTACATTTCCTTTTTCGTCTACTATTACGCTGGTTCCCCACGGAAGTGAATTTTCTTCTTTAATATTATCAAAAAATGTATTTTTGCATACAACTGCCAACACGGTATAACCATTATCCTTAATATTTTTAAACTTTCTGGCAGCCAGAAAACACTCCTTTCCTTGTCCATACAGATTCTTCTTCAATTCAACAAATTTTGCAATTTCCACACTGTTTTTACTCTCTGTCAATTCCTGATACCATTGATCTGTCTTATAGGTTCTTTCAATTCCATAATCAAGATTTTTCATGTAGGAATAGACATGTCCATTGCTGCAAAACAGATAAACACCATCTGCATGGCTGGCATTCTCCAGAAGATTCGAACAAACATATTTGAACATTCTATAATTTTTCAGTCTGCTACTATATGCAGGTTCTTTTTCTCCCCCTTCCTGCTGTGCAATATTGGTGATACAGTTAATATTGTCATACGTACTGAAAATCAAAGAACTGATCAAGTCTCTTACATCTTCATAATTTCGGTTAATATCAGAAGAAATTCTGTGAATTTCATTTCGACTGGCACTTTCCACTTGTTTGTTATAAAAAGTATTATTATTAAACTCTGTATAAACTCCAAAAAATAAAACCGGTAAAATGGATACAGACAATAAACACATAATATATTTTAACCGGATACTCTTTACTAATTTCATAAAAAACCTCCTGCGCTTGCATTATCTTACCATTATACCGTATTTTATTTTTAATGACAAAATTGTTTTATTTTTTTAATTTTTATAAAATTAACCTTTCACAGCACCTACTGTCAAACCACCTACAAAATATCTCTGAAGACATGAATATACAATCAGAATCGGAATCGCACTTAAGAAGCAAGCTGCAAATAACATATTCCACTGTGTAGCATTTTCCATATCTCCAATAAAGTTCAGCATCATGAGAGGAAGCGTCTTTTTGGTTGGTGTTGACAAGAACAGCATACCAAAGAAGAAATCATTCCAGATTGGAACTCCCTGTGTAATCACCAATGATGAAAGAGCCGGTTTTGTCAATGGGATGACAATTCTTACAAATGTAAAAGGAATGCTCGCTCCGTCGATACGCGCTGCCTCCTCCAGACTGTAAGGTACACCTGATTTAATAAAATTGGTGTAAAGAAAAATGGAAAAAGGCAATGCTGCTGTTACATAAAGTGCGATTGGTGCTGCAATTGTATTTCCAATTCCAACCTGATTTACTACCTTATACATTGGAATGATGGACATCTGTGCTGATACAATCATACCTGCAAGGAAGAAAATCTGTAAAAAGCTCCCCAGTTTTCCTCTTAATCTTGCGATCGCATATCCGGCCATGGAACAGAATGTAAGTAAAAGAATCACACTGATCACAGTAATAAGGATACTGTTTTTCAGAGAGCGGAAATAACTCATCTTACCAAATGCAGTTTTGTAGCTCTCCAGGCTTGGTGCATGGAATAAGTGCAGATAATTGGAAGTATCTCCCATTTCACGGAAGGAGCCAAAAAGTGCAATGATGATAGGGGACAGGAAGATCAGGAAAAAAACTGCCAATCCAATTGTCACCCAAACTTCTGTACTGGATTTCTTTTTCATTATGCCTCAAGCTCCTTTCTCTTCATAAATGTAAGTGTTATCACCGAAATGATCAGAATAAATACAAATGCCATAGCAGCCAGTGCTTCTGCCTTACCATACTGCATTTCCACAAATGCCATTTTGTAAATTGTATACATCAATGTTGCGGAAGATTTTCCCGGACCACCCTTTGTTAATGCAAATATATAATCGAAAGATTTAAAGCCACCGATGAGACCAAGCATGACATTTACAGTGATCGTATTTGCCAGCATAGGAATCTTCACATAACGGATTGCCTGCCAACCATTACATCCGTCAATTTTAGCTGATTCAATAACTTCCTCTGAAATATTCTGCAGACCTGCAAGATAAATGATTGTCATAGTTCCGGAAGTTTTCCAGGTCTCTACAAATGCAGCTGCAAAAAGTGAAGTTGCTTTAGATCCCAGAAGATTTGGCGCATTAGATGATCCAAACAGATTAAAAATTTCAGAGATCATTCCATAATGCGGGGCGTATACATAGCTCCACAAAAAAGCTACAACAATGGTACTGAAAAGTGCAGGAATATAGAAGATTGTCCTGAAAACACCTCTTGCCTTCAGCTTCATATTCAGAATCATTGCCAAAGCAAGTGCCTGAATGTTTCCCCAGATAACCACGAACAATGTGTATTTTATTGTATTTCCCATGGAATTAAACAATGTTCCCTGTTTGATCAGGTTTGCATAGTTTTTCATACCTACAATATCAAAATCACCCATACCTCTCCAGTTTGTCAATCCATAATAAAATGACATTAACACAGGGGAGATCCAGAATACAACATAGAATAATAATGCCGGAATTATAAATGCCAAAAGAATATTTCTTCTTTTTTTACTCATAATTAGCTCCTTTCGTTTTTTCTATTTCTGATTTTATTTTTTTGATGTAACTATGGATTTCGTCTCACGTAATTATGTCTTTGATTAAGTAAGGCATCTGTAATGTTTACAGATGCCTTAACGTTTATTACTAATCCATTTTATAATCTCTATGCTTAGAGTCTTTTTAAGAACAGCTCTGTAAGTCGTTTTTATTCTGCAAGCTCGTCAAACTTATCCTGCATTGCCTGGCAAACATCTTCGGCAGTAGCATCACCTGTAATTACTTCCTGGAATACAGTACACATTTCATCAGATACGCCTTCTGGCCATGCATTGTTCAGGTTATCAATACTCTGATCATCTTTATAACGGTCAAGATATTCATTAATCATATCACGACTATCAGATACTCCATCAAACGCAATAATGTCTGTTGTATTATTTACCCATGCCTCAAAAAGAGGTGACTGCTCATCAAACCAATACTGCATTACAAGGTCACATGCCTGCTGATGAAGTTCGTCAGAGTTATTGCTTGTAAACAGTGCATTTGCAGATGTCCAGTTCCAAACAAATTTTCCGTCAGGATCATTAGATGGTACACAGAACATTCCTCTTTCAAAATCTGTCTTTCCCTCTGTGGTAAGCTGTGCATATCCAAAACTTCCATCAAAAATCATTGCTGCTTCGCCATCAATGAAGAGCTGTCGGCTCTGATCCTGGGATAATCCCAGTGAATCATCTACTACGTATCCGTTATCATACAGGTACTGAAGTTTAGAAACAGTATCAACCCAGCAGTCATCTGTAAAATGTGTTTCGCCAGTATAAAGCTGTTTATCAAAATCAGGATTCTCCGCATAAATCTCTGATGCTCCGATCTGGTATATAGCAAACTGGATAACATAGTTTGAGTTATCACCACAGGTGATTGGTGTATGTCCTGCCTCTTTCAGCTTTTTGCATACATCAACAAATTCATCCCAGTTAGTTGGAGGGTTGTCATATCCTACTTCTTTGAACATATCCTTGTTATACCAGGTTGTCAGAAAACTTGTTCCCAGTGGAAGTCCATATACCTTGTCGTCAAATGTATATGCAGATGTAATAGCCGAATCAAATTTATTAAGCTCGCTGAAATCTGAAAGATCTCTTACATAACCAGCATTTACTAAATCCTCTGACTGTTTCTTTGCCCACCAGGTAAAGAGATCCGGACCTTCACCACTGGCAAATTTAAGACGTACCGTCTGTTTGTACTGATCTGTAGGAAGCTGTTCTACTTCAATGGTAATATTTGGAAATTTCTCATGAACCAGCTCTGGAAGAAGATCCAAGTAAAAATCCTTTTTGTCCGAACTTGGTCTTGTTGTTACCATAAGAGATAAGGTAACCGGCTCGGAAACATCCTCCAGTTCTTCCCCTGCAAATACAGTTGTTGTACCTGCCATAGAACCAATCATTGTAGCTGCTACTAAGAGACTGAGTAATTTCTTCTTCATTAAATAAATCCTCCTTTGTTTTTGCTATCCCTTTTTCTTTCGGTTTCCCTTTGATGATCATATTGTAGCATCAGTAAAAGTTACTTTTCCATATTATTATCAGTTACTTTTTCAAACATCTTCTATAGAATCAAAAACATTTCTGTAAATAAAAGACTTAACCCAGGCAATGCCAGAAAATCCAATAAATATAAATAAAGAACAGAACCAGCCAAGTGCTGTAGGTGACAGAACTGCCAAAAAAATCACTAAAAGCGGAACCATAGCCGTAATGCCTGCAAGCTGTATTGTACTGAGCCAGCGTTTCACAGCAAGTATAAAACAATTAAGAAGTGTATTCTGTATTGAATTCTCAAATCTTGCCTGAAGCTGAAACGCAAACAATGTGATCAATAACCAGAAAACTCCAAAACATCCTCCCATTGTTATGAGAGCACTGTTGTTTTTTCCTATTACAAATATGTCGATTAATAAAACACCCCATACGGCAATCATCAGCAGCCATAGTATGGTACTTTTTTTAAAATTTTCTTTAAAAGCACTCAGATAACTTCTTACAATATAAGAATCTTCTTTTCTTACTCCCTTCATTGTTACCGTATACAGTGCAGATATTGCAGCACCAACAGTGAACAATGGAATACATGTAATAATAAAAAGAACATTAAGTACAATCAAATCCCACAACCAATCCAAAAAGCGGAATAACCATCCCTCCTGGCCCAAAAATCGTTCCATTCTATCAGTCCTTTTCTATTTTTATTTTAATGACCATTTTCTTATAATGGTTCTGTCTGATCTGGTGACAGCATGGCTTATGTCCATCCTCTGGAAAAGCAATATACAAAGTTCCTGCCGGAATATCCAACACACTTCCCATACCTTTCCAGAACATTGCATCTGAATTCTCATTATAGGGAACCACTTCGGTCAAGTCATTGATATTTGCATATTCCATAAGTTCTTCACCCTTCAACATGCACTGAATATCAATATACTTTTTGTGTGATTCAAATTCTCCTTCTCCCAGATGCCTTGTCTTCCCTTCCTGAATCATTACCTTTCCCCATGGATATGTATAAACTCCGACTTCCATATCCTTTGCCTGCTCCAAAACAGGAATGAACTCTTTTATCTGTGGAATTATTTTTTCATAAATATGAATATTTTTCTGTTTGTCTACAATCATTATCTGTCACCTCTGCTTAAGCATTCATATCTCAGTTCCTCAACCCAGAGTTTTCTCAAATTCCTCATTAAATCTTATAAACTGCTGGATTTCCAAAATTCCGGTTGCATTTAACTCCTTTATATCCCTGGTTCTGGTCATAATGGAATTAAAATTCCCAATGGATTTTTGGTAGAATTTTGCATTTACAGGATAAACCTGTCGTTCTATCAAAGAAGCAACTGTTAAAAAGTCTGCGATCTTTCTTGCTTTTGAAGGATTCTCTTTATAAATATTGCAAAGCTTTACATAAAGCTCAGGATGGAAATTAGCCATTACTCCACTGTAACCACTTGCTCCAAGCTCCAAAGTTTCCAAAAGCGTACTGGTATTTGCATTAAAAAGCTTCAGATTTGTTCCTTTGATCACCTCCAACTTTGCTTTCATATTTTCTATATCACAGCTTGTATCTTTTATAAAATAAAATCTTCCGGTATCAGCACACCACTTTAAAAGTTCAGGGCTGATAATCCTTTTATAAGGATATGGGCATTCATAAAATCCAAGAGGTACATCTTTGGGAATCATTTCCAGAAGTTTTTTTAAATTTTCTAACCAGACTTCATCACTTTCATTTTCTTTTGCCAGACGATTTGTAAGAAGAATCACTGCATCAGCCCCTGTTCCAGCTATTGCTGTCAGTTCTTTTGCCTGATCTTCCAGAGAATCAGAAATATGCCCGGAAGTAACAACCGGTACACGTCCATCTGCATGTTTTTTTACAAATTCACCGATCTTCACACGTTCCTCCAGTGATAAAAAAAACATTTCACTGGACTGACAGTCTGCAAATAAACCATTTACTCCTTTTTCAATATACCAGTCTATCAGCTTACCAAGAGCTTCATAATCCACTTCATTATTTTCTGTGAAAGGTGTAAGCATTACAGGATATACGCCATTTGGGAATTCTTTTGTCATTGTCTTAGTCTCCTTTTATGATTTATTTTATTTTTATTATATTCTTTACAGCAGGTTCTCCGGAGTCTTCTCCTTTATCAATACATCAACAATTGCCTGCGCTGTCTCAATTCCACAGTTTTCATAATTTTCGTAAGTCTCTGCTGAAGTATGAGGAGTTCCAATAAAATTATCTAACTCAAACAACGGATGATTCATATCTACCGGCTCATGTTCATATACATCAAGAGCTGCTCCGGCAATTCTTCTCGTTTTCAGCGCCTCATATAAAGCGCTCTCATCTACAATAGACCCTCTGGCAGTATTTATGAGATATACACTGTCTTTCATTAATTCAATGGTATCTTTATTAATCATATGATGTGTGGATGGAAGCGCCGGTACATGTATAGAAATAATGTCACTTTTTTTCAAAACATCTTCCAGGCTTACCATGGTTACATTTAAATCCTTTGCAGATTCTTCATTTGGAAAAACATCATAGGCAATTAGTTTCGCTCCAAATGGTTGTAATTTTGCCGCTACCTTTCTGGCAATATCTCCAAAACCCAGAAGTCCAACGGTGAGCTGATTAAATTCATGATACACTGCTCTTTCCCATGTTCCTTCTTTCATTGTCTGTGATAATCTTGGAATCATTCTAACACTGCTCAGCATCAGTGCCATTGTGTGCTCAGAAACAGCGTTACTGTTAATCCCTTTGCAATTAGTAACCTTGATTCCAAATTCTTTTGCTTTCAAAATATCAATGTTGTCTACGCCAACCCCAAATCTGGAAATCACCTTCAATTCCGGTGCCAGCTTAAACACAGCCTCATCCCAGGTATCAACCCCTGCAACAACCGCTGAAATATCCCCTACCAATCCCTTTAATTCCTCAAATGTAAACGGTCGTCTGTGAGTATTTTCAACTATTTCAAATCCATTTTCTTCAAGGATTCTCTTTCCTTTTTTACAGATTGCACTGTAATTTGTAGCTGTCACCAACACTTTTCTCTTTCCCATTTTACACCTCTCCTCATTTATATTTTCATATGACAAAACACTATATTTTTTCTATTATATGTATAAGTAATATATACTTCATCTTTCTCTGAAACAATTGCAGGATAAGAATATTCTCCAGGTCCTGACTCAAGATCATACAATCTGCTAAATGTTTTTCCATTATCCTCTGATACCGAAAGTGATAATGGACTTCTCATTCCCCAGTTCTCTCCAACCGGATTATGCACAAGTACTAATCTTCCATCTGCAAGTTTCGTCATATCAATTCCACTGTTGTTATTAGGCATTTCTGTTGGCACAGCTTCTGACCAGTTGTATCCTCCATCTTTTGAATCACTTCGATATATTCTGCCTTCTGTACTTCTTAATAGCATGTGAATCTCACTATTGTCATCTGCCCATAACGTGGGTTGTATCACCCCTCTTCCGTAAAATGACTGGTCACTTACCGGTATATCACTATTTTTGTTTTTACCTGATTCCATATTTTTTGTCTGACTCAGTAAATTCCGCATACCTGCAATCTCAATCCAATTACTTCGAACAAATGATTCTCCATTATTCTCTGATATATCTACAAATGCTTTCCATTCTTTTCCCTCAACAGATGCCGGATATAAAATGCGCCCATTTTGAAGCTGAATCGGTTTGTTTCGTACAGGCCCTCTTCCTCCAATATCTCCTGTAACCAGTTCTCGTTCCTTTCCAAAAGTTCTGCCTCCATCCTGAGAAATCCGAATATAGGTCCTCCAATTAGCTATCTTTCTTCCCTTTTTATAAAATAAAAAAACTTTCTGATCATTTGTTGAAAACAACACCGGATTCCAGTGAGGTTCCTTCCCTCCTGCCATTTTTTCTGCTATTTGAAAATCAGCTCCTTCGCTTTTTCTGGAAAGGAAAATTCCTACATCATCTGCTCCTTCCCTGCTTCCGCCAAACCAGGCTGTTAATATCTCGCCATTTTTCTTTTTGTATATTGTTGAAGCATGACAGGCAGGAGTTTCTTTTATTATAAAATATTTTTCATACAGTTCCATAATAGTTCTCTTTCTCCTTTTAATTTAATGTACCATAACCATAAGTTACTTTTCCTCATCAACAACAGTCTCTTTTTTATAATCAAAATATTTTTTAGGAAGTTCACACAAAATGACTTTTATAAAATAACAATATAGAGATTATTTTTTATAAAAAAGACACTTCGGGAAACTCCCAAAGTGTCTTTTTTCAGATTTTTATTTTTATGTAAGAATATCAACCGCTATCCTTCTTAAATTATGCAGTCTGTTTTTCATCATTTTTTTCAAAAAGCTTCTTCACTCCCTGGATTGCTACCAGCACACCAAGGATCAGCAGTAACACTGCGAAGATAAGCTGTAAGGTATTTCCAAGATCCAGGCCTGTGGTAAATAATGCTTTTGTAAGCTTACTGATAGTCATACCCAGTGCAGTAAAGGTAACTGCCATCATAAATACCATAGGGATCCAGAGCATGCAGCCCTGACGTTTTGTTTTCTTAAGAAATACTGCGCAGGCTACAAGAGCAAGTACAGATAACAGCTGATTGGCAGAACCAAACAGCGGCCAGATTTCTGCATATCCTACCTTTGTAAGCAGATAGGCAAGTACCAGTGTAATGATTGTTGCAAAATATTTATTGGTTACTACTTTTAAGAACGGACTCATATTTTCCTCGTCTGTATCAGAATCAAGGAAAAATTCCTGGAATGACAGACGTCCTACTCTGGCTACTGAGTCAAGAGATGTCAGCGCAAAAGCTGATACAGCCAGATTGATCAGTGTAAATACAAGTGAATGTGGCAAACCAATTACAGAAAGGAAGTTTGCAATGGCACCTGCAAATATCTGTGGCTGAGTGGTAAGTCCCTGTGCTGCTGCCTCACCATCTGCAAAGGATGCAACAGCAATCAGTGCAATAATTGCCAGCATACTTTCCATAAGCATTGCACCAAAGGAAACCGGAAGCATGTTCTTTTCATTTTTGATCTGTTTTGATGCAGTACCGGAGGATACCAGTGAATGGAAGCCTGAAACTGCACCGCAGGCAATTGTCACGAAAAGAATAGGGAACATATACTGTCCATCCACATTAAAGCTTGTAAAAGCCTTAAGATTACAAGATGGATTGGCTGCAAATACACCGATAACCGCACCAACGATCATAAAGATCAGCAGATAACTGTTCAGATAATCACGGGGCTGGAGCAATGCCCATACAGGGGCAACACTGGCTACCAGAATATATACAAAGATAATAATATGCCAGGTTCCAAGACTTACATATACCGGGAATTTAAGTCCCAGCGCAATTGCGAGCACTAATAATAAAATAGCCACTGCAGTATTGATCCATTTATTAAACTTGGAATATTTAAGGAAAAATCCCAGTCCCACTGCCTCGATGATAAATAACATGGAAGTTGTTGCAACTGCTCCGTTTGCTGCTACCCTGGTAACGGCTCCTGCATTATCTGTCACAAATCCGTTAAAGGTTCCTGCCACAACATCTGCAAATGCTGCAACAACCAGAATACAAAACAGCCAGCAGAATAAAAGGAATAATTTCTTTCCCAGTTTTCCGATATAAGCTTCAATGATATATCCGATTGTACGGCCTTTGTTCTTTACAGAGGCATACATAGATGCAAAATCCTGAACTGCTCCGAAAAATACACCACCGATCAGGATCCAGAGCATAACCGGAAGCCAGCCGAAAATTGCTGCCTGGATCGGTCCGTTGATAGGACCTGCGCCTGCTATGGATGCAAACTGATGACCAAATACCACATTGGTATCAGCCGGTACATAATCCACTCCATCCTCCATCTCATATGCCGGTGTTTTTGCTTTTGGGTCAATGCCCCATTTGTTCTGAAGATAACGGCCATACAGAAGATATGCTCCACCAAGCACTACGATAGCTATTATCATCATTACTATTCCACTCATAATGTCTTCCCTCTTCTTTCTTTTATATTTATATATAATCACGACCACCGGCTTAGCCGGTGGTTTGCTTTGACCCTATAAGGGTCTATTACCGGCACTGGAGTCTAAAGACTCATCGAAATAGGTTCGCCAAGCGCAACATCATTTACCTACAAAGCCCTTTCGGGCTTATCTTTATTTGTTACGTTTTACTGGCTCACCCGTAAACGGGTCAATATACTCTTTCAGTGTCATTTGATCATATTCCAGATCATCCTGTAACTGATTTGCTATATATTCCTGTATTTTCTTTGCATTTTTCCCTACCGTATCTACATAATATCCGCGACACCAGAAATGTCTGTTTCCATATTTGTACTTCAGATTTGCATGTCTTTCGAATATCATTAATGTACTCTTTCCTTTTAAGTACCCTACAAAATACGATACACTTATGCTTGGCGGAATTTCTACTAACATGTGTACATGATCTGGACATATCTCTGCTTCAACAATTTTTACACCTTTTCTTTTGCATAACATACTCAAAATATCTGCTATATCCTGTTTAATTTTTCCATATGCTACTTTTCTTCTATATTTTGGTGCAAAAACAATATGATACTTACAATTCCACTTTGTATGTGATAAACTATTATTATCCATATGGATACCTCCTGTGTATATTAGTGCGGTTGGCGAACCTACATTAATTATACCACCGGAGGTTTTTTTCTGTAAGCTGAAGCAATGCTGACTCACCTGCATAGCAGGTGGTTTATTTGTTTTCCAAAGCTCCGTTTTTCGGATCAGCGAAAAACTCCACAATGGCAAACAGGGCTTTGCCCTAACAAAAAGAAAGACTCCGGTCGCAATGACCGAAGCCTTCTTTTTAGGAATCTGTATTAATTACCCAAATGGATTATTTAACAGTAGCCTTTTTCAGGTTTGACCATGGGCTGAAGACTTTCTTTCCGTCTTCGGATGTTCTGTTGAATGCATGCATTCCAACTACCCATGTTCCCTTTGGTACGTTCTTGAATGTTGCTGTTACTGTACCTTCTTTGAGGTTCAGTTTCTTGTGAGCGCCATAGTTGTATGGACGTGTCTCACCGTTTTCTTTCTTGGAGCCAGTTCCCAGTACTACATCGTAACCAGTTGCATTTGCAGCTGCTTTGTATGTTACTTTGATAGTAGATCCGCTTACTTTAACGTTTGTGATAACTGGAGCGTCCGGTGTGATTGCGGATACAACGAATGGATATGCGTTAGACCAGTCGCTGAATACCTTCTTACCGTTCTCGTCACGTTTCCAAGCGTGGCAGTATGCGTAGTAGGTTCCCTGCTGTACATATTTGAATGTAGTAGAGGTGCTAACCTGATTCTTATTTACAGAAGTGTAGTCTTTGTTTTTGATGCAGTCACGGTCTGTAGAGATTACATAATCATAACCTGCCGCACCTTCGGAATCACCGGAAAGGATTGCTGTTGCCTGATTGCCAACAACTTTAACGCTGCTGATCATTGGAGCATTTGGCTTCTCATCTTCTGCTTTACCGTCTGCTTTAACAGTCTTAGAACCTGTATAGTTCTTGGATGTGCTGTTAGCTGTTACTGTGTATGTTCCGTCTCCGTTGTTCTTGGATGTGTATTCTGTAGCTGCTACCGGGATGTAACCATTTAATACGGTAACAACACCGTCTTTTACAGTTACTGTACAGTCTTTGATGTCTTTCTTATCAATGCCCCATACCAGTTTCTCAGATCCGTCTTTTGCTGAAGTATCTGTTGTAACAGTACATCCTTCGTAACCATTGATACCCTCAATTTTTACACCGTAAACCTTATCAACTGTAACATCTGTCGGAGTTACTTCATCTTTTTTTGAATTAAGTAATGTAAGTTTATAATCTTTACCTTCTGTTAAAGTTGTTCCGCCAATCTGGATTGTTACCTGCGGTTTTACAGGAAGTCCTGCAGCGTAAGTTCCGTTTTTCAGACTTACATTTTTAGCTACAAATGCAACGCTTCTGATTTGTACTTCTGTCTTTGCTACAACGCCTTTGATAACAGTTCCGTCTGCAGTCGTAATGGTATCATCACCGGCAAATCCGGTTCCTTCTTTTGCTACAGCATAAACCCATCCGATGTTAAGAGGATTATTGTTAGCATCTGTCTTAGAGGATTTTTTACCGGCAATATTATCTACATATTTAATCTCAAAATCACTTGCTTTTGCAGTTGTATCAGGGGTAGTGATCTTTAATACTTCTTTTGCATAAGTATGAGCGGTTCCGTCATAATCAAATATATGAGTGGAATCTTCAAAACCTTTGCTATTATAAACATTTAAAACACCAGTAACTTTCTCTTTAATGATGTTAAAGGTTGCTGTAATGTTGGATCCTGTAAAGTTTTTATTTCCATCAATTGGTTTCAGAACTACAGTACCAGTTCCAGCTTCTTTATTTTCACCATAACTTACAATTTCAAACTGATCATTTACAGGATTTCCATTTAAAGTAGCAGTGAATTTACGAGGTCTGATCTGAGTTCCTGTGTAATCCTGGTCTGCAATCTCAACCTTTACAGATGAAGTATTTGCCGGTGTGATTGTAAATGTTCCGGTTGCTTCTCCTGAATAGAAGCCATTGATACCCTCAACTTTGATCTTTCCGGTACCAACGTTTACTGCGTCCGTAATAGAAACTTCTCTATATTCATCTTTATCAGAATCTGGAGTTTTACCTTCTTTATACAGAGCGATTGCACCGTCTACTACAGAATAGGTAGGAACAATCTTGCCGCCTGTATATACATAGGAGGATGGATTTACAACTACCATGGAATCTGTAAGTTTTTTAGCAACAATTTTCGTTTCACCTACGAAATTACTACTACCTTTTTGAACAGTATATGTTTTGCCGTCAGCTGTTCCATAAATATAGTTTTTGTTTGTGATTGTAATGACTGAAGTAATGCTGTTACCGATTACATTTTCATCCGCTGGTGTTTTCCAGTCATACACAACGGTATAATCATCTGATGTAAGTGTTTTTTCTACTTTTTTGCCTGTTGTTGCATCTTTTGCTACAACTTTTAATCCTACTTTGTAATCAGATGGTTTTGTATAGGATTTATTGAAGGAAATATCTTTTGGTACAGTGATGTATGTATCTTTTACTTCCAGTGGAGCAATTTCAAATGGAATAGACGCTGTCTGTCCTTTATAAGTTCCATCAAGAATTTTTACATTTACGTAAGCTGGCTTTGTTACAGTTAATGTACCACTAACTAAACTCTTTTCAGATGCATTTATATTATTTTTATATCCTGTAATTTCATAAGAGTCTGTTTTTATAGTTTTTGCTGTTGTGTCTCCGTCAACATAAACAGACAAAGTTCCTAAATCTTTTTTAGTAGGCTCAACTGCCTCTCCGGTATAAGACGGTTTATAGGTCTTTTCATTCGCAAAAGATACACTTGTTAAAGCATTAGATGATACAGTAATATCAAAGAACTGCTCATTTTCACAGTTTCCGCCTTCAGCAGCAGTAACTGTTACAGTGTATACACCACCATCCTTGATTGGGGCTTTAGAATCAAAAATAGTTGCTTTATTTTTGATGCTGACAGAATAGTCTGTAGGCTTAAGTGATAATGCAACACCTTCTGTTCCTGTAAATGTTAAATATTTAGATAATGTCTCTGCAGTAACACCACTTGGAACATATCCGCTGGTGGTATTAACGGAAATTGTCGTTCCTTTAGCTGAGAGATCACGTTTAGTGATTTCTACAGTGTTGTCTGTAGTTGCAGTCACGTCTCCTAAAGCAGCACTAGACTTTCCTGTAAAGTTAGTAAGCTTAGTTCCATCTAATGTTACAGTTACCGGATATTCGCCTGCATCTACTACTGCGTTACCAGATTTATTTACTGCAGTGGCACTCTTAAATGCAGAGGATAAATCTGCTCCGTTGAGTTTTCCATCTTTTCCGTTATTTTCGGATTTGGATTCTGTTACAGTAATCTTATCCTTGGCAATTTCAAGTTCTTTACCGGTATAAGTGTATTTAAGACCTTTTGTTACATTGGCAACAATATCTGTTGCAGCATTTAATTCTTTTGCAGCAACAGGAATGTCATATGTTACAGAACCTGTATAAGGTGAATCAGCAGTTGCTGTAGCAGTTACTGTTACTTTATCTTTGGCATTTACAGCAGTTCCAGATGAAGTAAGAGTATAATTTGGTTTACCAGTAGTAGCATCTTTTTCATTAACTGTAGTTTTATCTGCATCTTTTACGGCTACAGTTACGCCTTTTCCATTTAAATCAACAGACTTTGCAAAACCGTTGTATACAGGTGATTTAAAATCATCTGAACCACTTCCAAATGTTACCTCCACACTGCCAAGGGCTTTTTTCTCAACGGAAACTGTGATGCCGGTTTTGATATCGAATTTCTGATCAGTTGTATCACTATAGATACAAAGGGATACTTTCTTTCCTGCAAGTCCAGCATATGATGCAAGGGAAAGACCCTTTACAGTTGCATTGTCAGTATCAAATTGTACCTGTCCGCTGAGGAAATTTTTTCCAGTTGAATCTTTAAGAACCACTCCGTCCTCATCAACCCATCTATAATTGATATCACTTGTAGATAATGTCTGAGTAGATGTGATTGTACCTTCTACACTAAATGTTGTTCCCCATACACCAGAACTTTTTTCATCAGCACCAACTTTTACTTTTAAATCTGTAGTAATATCACCATCTGTAACAATAGATGCAGCTGATGTATCTTCAATTGCATCCTCAACGGCAGGAGCTTCTGTCTGATCAGCAGTAAATGCATCTGCTTCTGTAGCAACTGATGCATCAGAACCATCGCTGAACTCAGCAGCCCATACCGGCACATTAGAAGTAGCAAGCATTGCAACAACAAGTGACATACTTAATGTCTTTTTTGCCATGCCCTTCTTTGTGTTTTTAATCTTTGTCATGATTATAGTTCCCCTTTGGGTGGTGGACAGGTTGTTTTTATGGAAATTTTCGTATCCAGAATAGTTTTCGAGATTGCAGAGTATATAAGATATATCATTTATAATTATGTTTTTTGTGGGTTTTTATATTTAAATCATCAGTTATATTAAGAAATCGTTATGTTATCACATAAAAAGCTTTCAACTATATCAACGAGATACAATTGAATAACTGCGCATCGCATTCTCGTTACTTTCAGTGATGAGTTAGACGCGCAAATTTTTTTACTAAACAACAGAACAAATGTTTACATAAACCAATACATATGGTATAATATTTATATGGAAAAAGATATATTTAATATAGATAAAAACAAACTTTCATATGGTAGGGGATATGTCTATTCCTTGCAGTATCATCTTGTCTGGTGTACAAAATACAGAAAAAAGGTTTTAAAAAACGGAATCGATACAGAATGCAAAGAAATGTTACAGAATCTTGCAGAAGAATATAAATTTCAGATCCTGGCAATGGAGGTGATGCCGGATCATATCCATCTGCTTGTGGACTGTAAACCTCAGTTTTATATTTCAGATATGATCAAGATCATGAAAGGAAATCTTGCACGCCAGATGTTTCTTGCGTATCCGGAGTTAAAAAAGGAACTGTGGGGTGGGCATCTGTGGAATCCGTCTTACTGTGCCATAACGGTCAGTGACAGGAGCAGAGACCAGGTGCTTGCCTACATCGAAGGACAAAAGGAAAAAGAAAAGAAAAAAGCCTGACAGAAATATATGAGCAGGTGTGGGAAGAACTGGCAGAGATACCGGATGCC
>OCAI01000630.1_pt1 | contig 29219 bp, 28 predicted proteins | sample 1538271 | NCBI WGS metagenome assembly OCAI01 (sample SAMEA2580269, study PRJEB22360) | human gut metagenome | biome: human gut; feature: human-associated habitat; material: faeces | place: Denmark | collected 2008/2010 | reverse complement strand
CGCTGCTGATGGCGCATACGGATCATCCCCGTGAAGTGGCAGACCCATGGTTCACGGGAGATTTTGAAGCCACATGGCAGGATATACTGGAAGGATGCACGGCATTGCTTGAGGAACTGCGCTAAATTGGCGTAAATTTTGGCGTATGCTGAATCAAGGTGCATTTTATAATCACCAGCGACGAGCTGATTTAACCACAGGGAACGCCGATTGGTAGCATAAAATCCTTATATGAAACAAAAAGCGGCAGCTACGTTGTATTTTCACAACATAGCTGCCGCATTTTTGCGTTTGGGGTTCGGTGTACCTACTACACCAATCCGTCTATTCGATTCTTACACCACACCGCTTTGTAAGGCTCCTTTTCGGGAAAACGTCCCAAAATTGGTGTAGCCCGGGTGTAGTACCGCAGATGCCGTTTGAAATTCGTTCAAAATTTCATCGTATCTGCGTTTTAATTTTGAATTTTACTGCTCAATCGGCTTCATCGTGGGGATGTCATCGACGAGCAGTTATAAGCCTTTATTTCTTGATACTACTCTACACCGCAAGGGTTGAATTTTGCCATTCCATTTACATCTCTACACAAGCCTTTATCCGAACTGTATTGTTTGGCGTATGAATTGGCGTAAATGGCGTATGGCGTATTTGGCGTATGCTTTATTTTATTCTTCAGGGTCTTTCCACTGTGCGAACTGACGGTCAAGATTTTCAAATTCAGACTTCCGCAGTTCCTTGGTCACATCCGCATAGATGTTCAAGGTCGTGGAAATATCCGAATGTCCCAGCGCATCCTGAATCACCTTGATGTTCACGCCCGCTTCGCACATCCGGGTCGTGAAGGTATGCCGCAGGGTGTGGCAGCTGAAACGCGGCAGGAGTACGGTGCTGTTCGGATTCTTCGCCAGCACTTCATCGTTGCAGTCCCGGATGATGCGCCGAATGGCCTTGTTCAGCGTTCCCTGATGCTGGCACTCACCAAAGCGGTTGACAAAGATAAAGTCCGTGTAACCGTCCACCGTTACCGTGCAATGGATCTCTGCTTCTTCCTGATAGGCACGTTCCTTTTCAAAGGCTTCTTTCACGAAGTCCATCATCGGAACAGTGCGGACACCAGCCTTTGTTTGGGGCGAGTGGCAGTTGAAGTAGCAGCCCTTCCTGCCGCCGTTGTTCTCACGGTGGTCGTAGTTGACCAGCGTGTGGTTGACGGAGATCGTGCCTTCCTCTAAATCCACATCGCACCAGCGCAGGCCAGTGGCTTCTCCTACGCGCAAGCCCGTTCCCAGCATGACCGCAAAAATCGGGTACCAGTGCTGGTACTTCGGCGTTTTGGAGAGGTAGGACAGCAACAGATTCTGCTCTGCTACGGTCAGTGCCTTACGGCGGTTGGTTTCAAACTGATGTGCCTTTTTCAGCTCCCGCAGAACATTGTCCGAGGGATTGCTCCGCAGATAGCAATCATCCACCGCCATGTCCAGCACCTGATGCAAAACCGTGTGTACGCTGTCAATCGTAGAGATCTGCAAGCCCCGCTCATCCGCCAACGTGTTGTAGAACTGCTTCACGTCCGACTTCTTGAGCGCAGACACCTTCGATTTGCCGAAATCCGGCTCCACGAACTGCCGATAAAGGTACCGATAATTCTGAAAGGTGTTGTCCTTCAGACCACGCTTGACCTTTGCCCACAGGGTGAACACATCGTTCAGAGTGACGTACCGTGCTTCTGCCTTGATGCCTTCCAGCGAATCTCGCTGAATGTCGTTTTCCTTTTCCCGAAGTTCCTCTAAGGTCGCGGCATAAATAGAGTGCCGCTTGCCATCCGGGGAAGTCCAACGGAAATCGTACTTGCCATCTTTGCGCTGGGATTCCCCTTTGCGGAGAACCACACGCGCCTTGTCTTTGCGTTTCGTATTCTGAGTTGTTGCCATGAGCGTTGCTCCTTTCTACATCGCGGTGCAGAAAAGAGCGTTGTTCTGTGTTCATAGTACCACAGATACGCCATTCTCTGCAAGACGTTTTGAAAATTATCCGGGACATTTTCAAAGCGAGTACATTCGCTCCGTATATTCATCCAGCTTGCGCCGCTTGATGAGCCGCTTGGAACCCACCCACAGCACGAACTGGCAATGTTCGTTATCTGATAATGAACGCAGCTTGTTGATGCCAATGCCGGAGTAAGCCGCAGCTTCTTCCAGCGTCAGATTGCTCTTTTCCCAAATCGGAACTTGTCGGGACTTGGTCCCTCCATCTTGCTGATGCAAGACCGTTCCGTCGCTTGAAGTCTCCACCGGAGACTTCATTGCTTCGCAAACGCGAACTTCCTTCATAGGCAGACCTCCAATTCCTTGTAACCGAACGCCTGTAACCGGGCAGGAAAACTCTCTTTTTCTGCACACAGGGCATCCGGTGGGCTTTATACTTTTTCTTCTCTTTTTAAGGTTACATGGTTACAGAAAGAGAAAAACGCAGCAGTCATGCGGCTTTTGGGCTGTAACTGGGGCGTAACCGAATCTGTAACCAGACGTGTAACCGGTGTCCGTCAGAAGGGAAAGCCCAGCTGCTTGGCTTCTGCGTCCGTTATTTCGGAGAAATCTTCAGCCCCGGTTTCGGGGCTGGTTACGCGCTCCCAGCCTTTCTGAACGCCGTACTTCGGGTAACGCTTGGCGGTCTTGTGCGCCTGCCAGCCTTGGATATCGCCGCGCGAAATTCCCGTATTCATGATCTCGCAGATAGCACGGGTCTCCCACTCTGCCGGGATATTGGTGTTGCCCAGTGCTTCCGCGTAAAGCTGCTTGGAACACACCCGGTCACCCGTGTAGTCCTCCAGAAAGGCATAGATCATGCCCGCCTGCGCGTCCTCCTGCATGAAGTCCTGTTGATGGGCTTGCAGCGTTTCCTGCATGGCGGGGCTGAACGCCAGCTTGTAGTTGCCGCTGTTGTAGATGGTCATGGCTTCTGCCCAAAGCTGGTCGATATAGGCACGGGAATCTTCCTCGTTATCCAGAATGTGCACCTCAGCCAGCTCCGCATCCACCGGGATGGGGATGAAGCGGCGGTTGCCTGTGCGGTCACGGGGCAAAAAATCCTGCCGATTGGTCGTGCCAGCAAAGACGCACTGGCGCAGACGGTCGGCAGGATGGGTCTCGTAGGGAACTTTATAGGTTTCCTTCTGCTTGCTGAGAAAACTCTTGATCTCCTCGATGCTCTTGGCATTGGCAGTGGCGATCATCTCCGACATTTCAATGATCCAGTGCCCTTGCAGCTTGCGGTACACGTTGTCGTCGTCCAGCCGCCGCAGATCGTCCGAGAACCACTCGTCCTTGACCGCCAACAGCCGAAAAAAGCTGGACTTTCCCGCACCTTGCCCGCCCACCAGACAGAGCATGGTTTCAAATTTGCATCCCGGCTGGAACACCCGCTTGATGGCTCCCAGCAGAAAGATCTTTATGGCCTCGCAAGTGTACTCGTCCTCCGCAGCGCCGAGGAAGTGGTGCAGGACGTGGGCTATCCTTTCCGTACCGTCCCATTGCAGGCCGTTCAGGTAATCCCGGATGGGATGATAACGGTTCTCGTTTGCAACAATACGGATAGCAGATTCGATTTTCTTTTCGCTGGAGATGCCGTATTTTTCCATTCGGCGCAGAATATACTTCATGTCGGTGTCGTTCAGCGTCTTGCCGGAGCGGGGCCAGCCCACAGGCTTTACGATGTCGATGCGCTCGCTCAACAGGTTCAGCCGGATGGCATCGGCAAGCACATGGTCGTTCTGCAAAATCGTGATGCAGTTTTGGATCGTCCGCTGGATCTCGCCGTTGGAGTGCTTGGTCAGCATTTCTTTTACGTCCGCAACGGTTCTGGGAGTACGTTCTTCGTTGACTTCTTTGTTCAATAAACATCACCTCGTACTATTATTGAAAACGATTTTTTGATTTTTCCGCAGCGGGTATATCTCCGGGTTTCCGTTGCATCTGCTCTGCCTGCAATCGGCTTAGCAGTTGCAGAACGGAATCCCGTGCTTTCTCCTTGACCTGTTCCTTGCCTTTCTGCCGGGCCTCCGGCTTCAGGAGTTTCTCCTGCAAGCGGGCAGCGGTGGTCTGCATGGTCTTGAGGAACTTGTCCAGCACGGTATCCAGATGCTTGGCGGTGTACTCCCGTGTAGCCTGTGGTGCTTTGCGCTCTGGGGACAGTACCCACCTTTTCGTATCCTCGATCATCCGCATATCTTCCTTGCGGGTCTCGGTGCGTACTACATCCGTCACGACCTCCACTGCCTTGTCATAGGCTGCTGCCGAAACATCATCCAGAAGGGTCTCCATATCCGAAACTTTCAGGGTCAACTCGTCCAGCTTGTTCTGCTGGGCGGCAAGCTGCTCCTTCTGCTTGGCAAGGATGAAATCCTGCTTTTCCAGATACTTGCGGTTGCCGTACTCCGCTTCTTCCTCCAGTTCCAGCCCGTGCCGTTTCGCAATCTCGAACAGCATCTTCCGGCAGGCGGCATCAAAGGTGATCTTGCGGTTGTTCCGGCGACTGAGAGGCTTGTCCGGGTCGGGCAAGTTGAAGCCCAACGCTTCCAGCGCCTTTTCCTGCTGAGGAGCCACCTCACCGTACTTGTTCTCGCAGTCGAACACATGACGCTCATGGATGTGGGGCGTGCTTTCATCCAAATGCAGTGCCCAGTCCAGCAGATGAACATGAGTGCCAAAGCGCTCATGAAATTCGGACATAAACTCTGTCACCACTAAAACCAGATCTTCCACCGATGCGTGTTCGTCTAGCGTTCCGAACTGGTAGATGGTTTCTTCCGGGCAAGTTTTCTTACCTGCAAGTAAGTCCTCTATGGTTCGGTTGCGCTCGGTGTGGCGAATCTTCGCATTGCGGGCATTCTGGTTCTCCACAAAGTGAGAATAGTGGATTTCATAGAACATCTTCTCCACATCGCTGAATGCAGCCGTCTGTTTGTCCTTGTCGGATGCAGAGCGGATGCCGTGATAGCAATCCCAGTAGATATTGCCCTTGGCACGCTTTTGGTCAATGTGCTCACTGTTGGCAAGGTTGAAACTGCGGTCATTGTGCTTGGGGTTGTAGGTGCCGTGGGTCCCAGCTCTTCCGTTGTGTCGTGTTAATTTCAGATAGACATCCCTCTTTTCCTGTATTTTTTGTACGGTCACTCGTGCGATCAAATCACAGGAGTGATACAGTTCTTCTAAGCAACGGTTCTCGCATTTCAAGACCGTGTCTTGAAATCTTCTCTCGGAATCGAGAGGTAGTCCTTTCAGAAAAGGATTTATGTGTTTGTTATACTGCAAAGAAAGTGACCTACCGCTCCTTCCCTCAGTGGGAGATCATGGCGTTTGTCGCTTTCTGCTTAGAAGAGTTTGCTTTCGCTCTGCAAGAAAAGTATAACAGGATTTCCCGCAAAGCGCGTGGGCCTTGTACGTCAACTTTTGTAGACCTCATACGTCTATTTCTTCCAAAAATCTCCAAAATGCCGTACCGCCGTATTTAGTATAGCACCCGAAATTGTGAAAGTCGTGGGCCTCGTAGGCCTATTAAGTGGGCCTGTCAGGCCTACTTTTTTCAAAAATTTCCAAAAAGCGTAAGCGGGCACTAGATCACAGTGACTGTTGGGTCTCTTCATTTGAAGCCTACAGAAAGTATAACAGAGAAACTCATACTCGAACAGGAACCGAGAGTTCCTAATTTTCGGTGAAAGTAGGAAGCATCGTTCCCATTTCTTGTTGTATCGCTATTCTTTCTTTTGGAAAAATCGCTAAGATGCTGCATCTCTGCAATTATTATAGCACCTGAAATCACTAAAGTCGTGGGCTTCGTAGGCCTATTATTGGCCCCCTAAGTGAACCTGTTTTGATTACTTTTTCCTGATTTTGGTATAAGGTTTAGCGGGGGCTTTTTTCATTTCAACAGCTTGCCGGGAGAGAACGCAGCAGCGAAGCTGCTGGATCTGCCGCCGTTTTGCGCCAGATAATACCCAGTAGGATATGACGCACAGCATCATATCACTGGGGCAAAGGGCTGCGCCCTCTGCACTCCTACACCGGGCAAGCTGTCCTGAAGGACAGCTCGTCCGGCTTCTATATGTATCGAGAACCAGCGTACTCGCCAGTTCTCTCAATTGTAGATCAGCACACTGGTCTGCTTAATATGTTAAGGTCTCCCATATTCGCCCTCGGCTCCCTAGGAGTGGGGAATCGTCCGGCGGCGGATTCTCACCGCACCATTGGCATTTCAGCCACCCCGCCTTCGTTATGGCCGGGCTACGAGTTACAGAAGTACCTTTTGCGAAGTACCGGACGATTGAACTATTCTGTTTTCAAGGTGCAGATTTTATAGAAAATCTTCGAAATTTAGGGCTTCCGAAAAAATTATCCCTCTAATTGATAGCCGACGGAAACACCCAAAATACAACCATGTTTTCAAAAGTTAACAGAAAAGTCACAGATTCGGAGTTCAGCGCTTAAGAACGCTGTCTGTACTATTAACAGAAAAAGTACTCTGAAATAGGGGGTGTTGAGAAAATTTTTCTGGCAGAATTTTGTGCCCTGAAAAAGAACCCTCCATATACTAGCCATCGAAAATGCCCATTTGGCACCCTTCAAGGTGATTTTGTAATCAAATTGTCATTTTCGCAGGTGATTTCAGCTAAAAAAACACCCCTCTACTTACTAGCCCGCGAAAATGGCTATTTCGTAGCATTGAAAGCGACTTTGTAACTGATTTGTAATAAAAAACGGCAAAGCAGATAGAATCCGCTTCACCGTTTTTTGATTGTAGACACGTATCAAATGATTTAAAGTTCATCAAAACTCTGCTGGCTTTCCAAAAAAGTTTTGATTTTATTAAAATCATTTATTGCATTTAAAGGATCTTTGCGCATTTGCCGAATGGAGCATTCCCATACGATGAGAACTCGGATGCCGCTGTTTGTTAATTGCTCATAAACAATTTTGTCACGTGTTACATTTGTTTTAAATTTATTAGTCCAAAAGTCAATGTGGCTTTTCGGCGTATAGGCATATTTACATCCTTGATGCCTATGCCAGAAGCATCCATTCACGAAAATTGCGACCTTGTATTTTGGAAGATAAATATCTGGATGTCCAGTAATACGATTGTCATTCTTACGATATCGGTACCCTTTTGAGAAAAGCAGCCTTCTAAGATATATCTCCGGAGTGGTATCCTTGCTTTTAATAGCTGACATATTTTCACTGCGTTTTTTCTTTGAAACGATATCAGCCATTATAGATTTTCAACTTCTTTCACATACGTGACAAAATGACCCAGTGTCCAGATTCGTTCACGCCTATCAGCAGGATATGCCTGAATATATGGTTTTGGAACAACTAAAATGACATTTTCAGCCTGCATCTCGTCCATCTGTGCAGCAGAAATCCCCTGCTGCAAGGTACAAAGATACTTTGGCCGATCACGAAGTCGATCAGCCTCATTTAAAATTTGTCGCCAACGATCCTTGCAGGTTGTTTTCGCTGCAAGAGAAACCAATCGGTCAGTTGAATACGCTGCATCATGATACGCATCCTGTGAGGGAAAAATAAAATCAGGTTTCTTATTGCCCTCAGTGATTGCTTGAGCCTTATAACGGACCCCATTGCCATCAAAAATCGCAGCAAGGTGGTGTTCAAGACTTTTTCCAGCGCGGCTTTTTCTTCGATTCAGTACAATATTGGCTGTATTTATAAAGTCCTCAACCGATGGAAAGCCATGAGTTATCATATCACCATATCGTGCATATTCCAAAGCACGAAACAGTTTGAATTCCGCATCAGTCCAATCAAGCAATTTGCGATCAGGGTTATCTATAATAAAGTTTTCATGATCATACACAGCATTCTGGATTCGCCGCGCAGCTGCGGACATTTCTTCGGATGCAGGAAAATCTACCGTCAATCCAGAAATAAACTCTTCTATTGCTGTTTTTTCGCGAAGTTCAAGGTCTGCTTCACGAATTTGAATCAATCGATTTGTCTCTGTTGGACTGACACCAAATGCATCCAGAAACTGATTAATATCATCTTCTGTGTTAAGAACAAATCCCTGATAGTATTCTTCGCTATCCATAACCAGAACGAATAATGCACCAGTATATTCGGGACGCAAAAAAGGAAACCCTTTGCCAAAATTTGTGATACGATATTCGTTTCGTGATCCCTGTCCGTAGTAAATAAAACGGCTTCTCCTTATAAAATCACCCTGCCATTTTATTTCAACCCACCGATCCTTATTCTGTCCACGCTCACCCGGAGTTTCAAATAGAATGGGAATGGCTGGTTTTGCAATATAAATTCCTTCCTGATGACCACCGGTCAATCCGGTATCATTCGCTGCTAGGAATTTGCAAAACACCTTTTGACCATTTAATGCCGCGGATATCGCATAAAGTGCAATATTTTCCATTCAACCAACCTCAGAAATAATCATTTCATCCCTCGACTGGCTGCTTTCATTATCCAGCCGTTCAATCTCTTTTACAATAAGTGTGGCAACATTTTCCATAAGGGGAACAACAACTGAATTACCAAATTGACGGTAAGCTTGGGTATCCGAAACCGGAATTTTGAAACTGTCAGGAAATCCTTGAAGTCGCGCACATTCACGTGGAGTTAGACGCCGCGGGTTTTTTCCGGATTGTTCAATCAGGATTTCCGAACCATCCTTATAATATCGTGCGCTTAACGTACGAGATACACCATCTAATGGGGCAATGCCATATCCAAATCCATTTCCAGCGGCCTTGTGCTTTGCGGCATAGTTTTGAAGATATGCCCACAACTTGTCGGATAGCGTATATTTGGTATCGACATTTGTTTCCAGAATATCCCGAATAACCGGCTTCGGTGTTTTGGGCGTAATATCAAATCGGAATTTATAATTGTAACCATGGCCATAGCGTTTTCTATCAAATCCAACAATCAGAATACGCTCTCTGTGCTGCGGTACAAAATTCTTCCCATCGAGTATCTCAAAAAAGACTTCATAATCAAGTTCTTCAAGGGCTTCACGAATAATCTTAAAGGTACGGCCCTTATCATGGCTGCACAGATTTTTAACGTTTTCAAGCATAAAGGCCTTTGGCCGCTTTGCTTTTAGAATTCGACACACATCAAAAAATAATGTTCCCTGCGTTTTATCTTCAAAGCCGGTCGCTCTGCCAAGGCTCTGCTTTTTAGAGACACCCGCAATGGAGAAAGGCTGACAGGGAAAACCGGCTACCAAGATGTCATGATCTGGAATAGAGTTTGCATCTACCTGAGTAATATCGCCTTCTGGCTGTTCGCCAAAATTAGCCAAGTAAGTCTGTTGGCTGTATTTGTTCCATTCGCTGGAATACACGCAGTGACCACCAGCGTGATCGAATGCAATTCGCATTCCGCCAATACCAGCAAACAAGTCAATAAACGTGAAAGAGGCATCCACCTTTTTTTGAGACTTCTGCTGACTCAACATTCTAATTAAAACTCCTGATACACAGTTTTGCACGGATTGCCCGTTTTCATTAGCGTAATCAGATAATTCATCGAAAACATTATCTTCAAGTCGGATATGAATCTGCTTGGACATTGTATGCATCCTCTCTGGGAAAATTTTTGTACCGTTATTTTCCCAGTATATCACCGGTTCAATCTTATCGCAACAAGAAATTGTTGTTTTGCTTGCCTTTTTCTCAAAAAAGGTGTATTATATATAATGGTTTTTTATGTCAGGGAGAGGAAATGGAATAATGCCAAACGTAATCGATCTTTACGCTGGAGCGGGTGGGTTAAGCTTAGGTGCTGCAAGAGCCGGCTTTACGGTTACCGCTGCTGTTGAACTTGAACCACACGCGATTGAAACACATTCTAAAAACTTTCCTAATACCATACATATCCGTAAGGATATTATGGAATTAACCGGTTCATCTTTGCTGGAGATAGTAAAGATAAAAGACAAAAAGCCTGATGGAATTATTGGAGGCCCACCCTGCCAAGGTTTCAGCAGCATTGGTCAGGGAAATGTTGATGATTCACGAAATTGCCTTTTCATTAAATTCTTTGAACTTGTTGAAGATATCCAACCTTCTTTCTTTCTGGCAGAGAATGTGCCTGGGATTATGAATCCCAAATATGATGAAATTCGAGCAAAGGCTTTCCAGCATGTTTCACAATATAGCATGTTCCCCATAAAAGTTGCGGCAAACGAATATGGTGCGCCTACAACTCGTACACGTATTTTCTTTATTGGCTTTCTCCCTGGCAAAGTAAAGCCCATTACAAAGGAAGACATCGAACAGAAAAAGGTCTTTCCTGACGCAATGACGACCGTGCGCCAAGCGTTTGAAGGGCTTCCCGAAAAAGAACAAGTGAATGGTGAAACCGGATTTGGTATACTGGAATCGAGTTATTTTGATACGAATCACCAACATTCTCAAACGAAGTTCTTTTACGAACATACAGTTTCAAGACGCCCTCCATTAGTTGGCGATCCTGATTATATTAAAGGCTTTATGGAAAGGCATGAAGTAAACGGCTTTCTTCCGACAGTACATACAGATAAGGTAGCGCAACGTTATGCCAATTTGGCCTATGGCCAAAAAGATGAAATTTCAAAGTCAACGCGCTTAAATCCAGATGGATTTTGCCCAACGTTACGTGCAGGTACCGGACCGGAAAAAGGAAGCTATCAAGCTGTACGGCCTATCCATTATAAAGAAGCTCGTGTTATTATGCCGCGAGAAGCGGCCAGACTTCAAGGATTTCCGGACTGGTTTTGCCTGCCAGATACGATATGGCACAGTTTCAGGCAAATTGGCAACAGCGTTTCTCCGATTGTTGCTGAACAGGTTTTGAGTGTGATCTTTCAAAAGCTGACCAAATGATAATTGGGATAGTATTTGTAGTATGCAATGTAACTGTTCACGGCATCCAAGTGCTTATCATCAAAGATAAATGGAAAATCTGTCATAAGCGTTTGCTGATCGGTGATTGGCAAACGCTTATTTAATTCTGAAATTTCCTGAACCGAGAGAGCAGGGATTTCAATTCTACTGGGTTCAGTATCCCAAGAAAAAGTATTATGCGGGTATGCCTTTAGCGAATCTCTGATTCTTGATTCCAAACTGGGGTCATTTAAAATGATGCCGGTAAATGTAAGCATTTGCTGTCCGTCTGCATAGACTGTTGAAAAAAGTGGAAATAAGAAGTTCGCACTGTATTCAAAGCTTAGCAACGTTGCTGCCTTTAAAATTTTCAGCAACGTTATTGGATAGTTGTGCCGCGTAAGACACTCTGCTGTGAGTTCTGGAGGAAGGTATGCATCCTTGACTCTGCTTCTCAATGTTTCTAATCGCGCTGCCCGAATACTATCCGGATTTTCTGATTTCTTCCCAAGAGAATCCGGGTTAGCGTTTAATGTGATTCTAACGATATCTCCTGGATTCAATCGCTCCAGCAGTGTTGTATAATCAGCTAATTGGGCACCCAGTCCTGATGGTGAAACAAAATCAAGCCAGAAAATATTATGGTCGGTATCGTTGGGCATAAATCTTGTCAGATACGCAGTGCTGTCCATATTTTTTACATCTATACAATTGTACGGCAAATTGAACTTTGCGCGAGAAAACACCTGTGGATCGGCTTCAAGTGAGATCATTTTGGAAATATTTAAGCGTTCATGTAATATTTTAAAATCATCAAACATATATGATCCGAATCCTGTATACCAATAATCAGCAACAGGAAATACCGATGTCAAGCCTATCAGTGTTTGCACAAATAGATTACGATCAATACTTTTATTTGGCCGAAGATGATAAAATGGTTGGCTGGCCATATTAATTACCTTCTTTTTTTCTGGCTTCGTCCAGAATCATTTCAAAACACTTTTTTCCAACGTCTGAGGGGGAAATGGAAAAAGACCGATCATTGTATACATATTCAATGATGTCTTCAATTTCATCCAATGCTTTAGTGTATCGAATGACTTTATAGGGCTTGTCATTTGGAGGTTCTGGCAAATCCGGACTATAAACAAGTCCACCCTTATTTTGACGCAACTTGATATGATTGTTTTTCTCCAGTTCACTGGCAGGAACGAGCAAATCGCCGACAGAGGTTCGTTTTGCAGCAGTAGAATACAAACGTTCTGTTTCATTTTGCCCTTTCCAGCGGTTTGTATAATCTGTAAACATTTTTAGACCTTGGCGCATTCGATTTTTAACGGCAGCATAAATATATGATGAAGTATCTACACCGCGTTTGGTTGTTGTCATGGGAAGCTTTTTCGGGTTGTTGCTTTCGAAGATTACAATGCCACGAATTCCTATGAACTGTGTATGATACTGCGGCACGCCTGCTTCTCCCCAACCAGTAAGATGAGACTTGTCATTGTATAGCACCACACGATCATTGCATACGACCGTCCATCCGGCATCTGCTGTCGAACGCTTTAAGTCGTTTTCATCATCGATATCTTCCGGAGAGGGAGGTGGAGCATAAAATCCGATTACAAGCTTTACACTTACGTCATCAAAATTCTGCGTATAGATGAATGGCTTTATTCCCGCATCTTCTTTTGTAACAAGAAGTTCAATAGGGAGTGGAGTTACTTTTCTACCATTGATACTTATTTCAAAACCCTTTTGAATAATAAAACTGTAACTTTGCTCGATTGCCTTTATAAGCTTGTTAATGTACATACCAAGCTTATCAGCGTTGTTCCAAAGCTCAGCGATTCCATTGTTGATATTTTTAATTTCAATGCTTGTCCCTCCAGTGGGAAGAACATTGTCATCGTGTAATTCTTCAATCGGGAAGTTCCAATCGTCTTCAGACGAAGACCAGTCTTCAGGGATAGTTACAGTATAGAGGCAGCCATCATTCCGCGTAGTTACGACAGCAGACCTGCCGATTTTAAAAATAGCACGTTTCATACCGATTCCGTAGATACCAACTGTTGGAAGTTCATCATCAGACTTTTCTGCAGAGCGTCCCATACGAAACGCGTATTTTTCAGCCACTTCCATCGGGATGCCACCACAATTATCTTCTATGGTGAAAGAGGTATCGGTTATTGTGATTTTAGAGTAGAAACCATTATAAAAGTCTGGTGTATCACGTGTTGTCAAGCCTTTTTTCTGACGTACCACACCATCCAGACAATTATCCAGCAAATCAAGAATAGCATCATTTAACTCAATATCACGAGTAAGCATTCCCACAAAAAACTCTTTTGTAGGAAATCCCTGTGCTGTTTTCGCCATCTCAGTTCCGCCTTTCATTTTTTATTAGGGGAGCACACTTTTGTCTATTATACAACTATACATTATGTGTAGCAATAGAAATTTAGACAAAATACCCAGTAAAGAAACAGCACGCCAGAACTAAAAGCCCTGGCGTGCTGTTTCTTTATTGATAACTTGACTCAATCAATCGAAAAAGACCATTTCTTTTGCTCGATTTTGAATATCGTTCATTCTCTGTACCCATTCCATCTGGTTGGCAGCTTTCAATTCTTCAATCACGCCTTCAGCATTTGACATCTGCTGAATGAGAAGATTTAACTGCTCGTGCACTTGTTCGTCAACAGTGAGCAGATAACTGTTCATCTAAAGTCAGGTCGGGAAGATAATAATCACCAACAGGGACATAGTCCAGATCATTAGTTTCATGATGGAATCTGATTTTCAACTTTTCCATTGTGCTCTTCTCCATATTCTTCCCATTTACTTCTTCTGTGGTGGAAAGTTCCAGCTGTCCGTTTGCAGATCCATGAACCCACTTTTTGATGCAGCCCTTTATAAGTCTATACCCGCCCACCACACGCCCGATTTTTACACCAAAACTAGAACAACGCTCTTTTTGCTCTGCACAAAGTCCTGCATCGTTTGGCGTAAAATTGGCGTATGGTGTAGTTCTCGCTGGAAATTCATCAAAAGAAAAAGCCTGAAACTTCTCGGTACATCAAGAAGTTTCAGGCTTTGTTTTGCTTAAATTGGAAATTTACTGCTCAATCGGCTTCATCGTGGGGAACAGCAGCACATCGCGGATGGAGGCGCTGTCGGTGAGCAGCATCACCAGACGGTCCACGCCGAAGCCCAGACCGCCCGTGGGGGGCAGGCCGTACTCCAGCGCGTTCACGTAGTCGTAGTCCACCTGTGCCTTGCAGTCGGGCTCGATGGCCTTGCGCTCGGCTACCTGACGCTCGAAGCGGCCCTTCTGGTCGATGGGGTCGTTCAGCTCGCTGAAGGCGTTGCCGTACTCGGTGCAGTCGATGAAGTACTCAAAGCGCTCGGTGAAGGCGGGGTCGTCCGGCTTGCGCTTTGCCAGCGGGCTGATCTCCACGGGATAGTCGTAGATGAAGGTGGGCTGGATCAGCTTGTCCTCCACAAAGGCGTCGAAGAACTCGGCCAGAATGGCACCCTTGGTGGGCACCTCGGGCAGCTCCACGTGGTGCTCCTTGGCGGCGGCGATGGCGTCCTCGTCGGACTTCCAGTCGTTGAAGTCCACGCCGGAATACTTCTTCACAGCTTCCACCATGGTCAGGCGCTCCCAGTGGCCCATGTCGATCTGCTTGCCCTGATAGGGGATGACCATGCTGCCGCAGATCTTCTGGGCAAGGCGCTTGTACAGCTCCTCCACCAGATCCATCATGCCGTGGAAGTCGGTGAAGGCCTGATACAACTCGATGCTGGTGAACTCCGGGTTGTGCTTGGGGTCCATGCCCTCGTTGCGGAAGATGCGGCCCACCTCGTACACACGGTCCATGCCGCCCACGATGAGGCGCTTCAGGTACAGCTCCGTCTCGATGCGGAGCACCATGTCCATGTTCAGGGTGTTGTGATGGGTGTAGAAGGGACGCGCGGACGCACCGATCTCGAACGGGGTCAGGATGGGGGTATCGACCTCCAGGAAGCCCTTCTCGTCCAGATAAGCACGGATCTCCTTCAGGATCTTGCTGCGCTTGACAAAGGTCTCCTTGACCTCGGGGTTTGCGATGAGGTCAACATAGCGCTGACGATAACGCATCTCGGTATCGGTCAGGCCGTGGAACTTCTCGGGCAGGGGGCGCAGGCTCTTGGCCAGCAGGGTCAGCTCGGTGGCGCGGACGCTCAGCTCGCCGGTCTTGGTGCGGAACACCTCGCCCTTCACGCCGATGATATCGCCCACGTCCAGCTTCTTGAAGGCGGCGTAGGACTCCTCGCCCAGCTCGTCGCGGCGGACGTACAGCTGAATGTCGCCCTTATCGTCCCGCAGGTGGGCAAAGCTTGCCTTGCCCATCACGCGCTTGGACATCATGCGGCCTGCAAGGGCCACGGTCTTGCCGCTGTCGGTCTCGTTGGGCAGGGCGGCAAACTCTTCCTTCAGGTCGGCAGAGTAGGCGTCCTGCGGATACTTGGTCAGGGTAAAGGGGTCGCGGCCTGCGGCCTGCAGGTCAGCCAGCTTCTGGCGGCGCACCTGCACCTGCTCGCTCTCGGACAGGCCCTGTGCGGGGTTCTTCTTTTGCTCTTCCATGATTACTCCTACTTAGTTTGCTGCGTGGGAAATGCGCAGCACAGTGTACTCCACCGTGTGGCCGGTGGGCAGCAGAACTTCGGCCTTGGCACCCACGGCCTTGTTCAGCAGGGCGTGGCCCACGGGGCTCTCGTCGCTGATCTTGCCATTCAGGGGGTCGGCCTCGGTGCGGCCCACGATATCGTATTCTTCGGTCTCGTCCTCACCGGTCATCCGGATGACCACATGGGTGCCCACAGACACGCTGTCCACACTCAGCTCGCTCTCATCAATGACGACAGCGTTCTTGATCATCTGCTCCAGCTCGGTGATGCGGTTCTCCACCAGACCCTGGGTGTTCTTGGCCTCGTCGTACTCGCTGTTCTCAGACAGGTCGCCGTGGCTGCGTGCTTCCTTGATCTCTTCAGCCAGCTCCTTGCGGCGGACCGTTTTGAGGTATTCCAGTTCCTCCTGCATTGCCTTCAGACCGGCGGCGGACATCTTGATCTCTTGTGCCATTTTGAGAATCTCTCCTTGTCTATTTGTTTTGCACAGCCGCAAAGCCGCACAATAATGCCATTTTGACTACATTATTATAATAGCAAGCCGGGTCTTTGTCAACAAAAAAGGCGGTGCTGGGGAGGAAAAACAAAAAAGCGGCAGCGGGTACGGTATGATCGTACGCTGTCGCTTTTTGTTGTATTGGGTCAGAGCTTGTGTTATACTGGTGGCGCTGCCCTTTTCCCATTCTGGCAACAGAGGGGAGGTGAGCTCAATGCAGGCAATCCTGACAGATTTTCTCGTGGCCGTTGCAGCACAAGTAACCGCCTACTACCTGTGCAAGTGGCTTAACGACCACTTCAAGGGACAGTAAGCCCAAAGAAGCCCCCCGGTATTCGCAGTACCGGGGGGCTTCGCTCTTGGTGAGCCAATGGAATCATGCAATCCTGACAGATGCATTGCCTACCTCTAGTATATGCAATCCCGCGCAAAAGTCAAGCAGGCAGATAAAAATTAACAATTTGCCGTTGGAATGGCCCGCAAAACCCCCGCTGACAGAGGGAAAAGTGTCAACGGGGGTCGGGGTGATGGTTGGAAGGATGTGCTTCGCAAGGATGTGCCGCTACGCGGCAATGGCGGGAACTTTCTCGGCTTCGCTGTGCAGCAGAGCGCGGTCGGAGCAGGGAAACATCATCGAATTTGTTCAACTGATGAATGAAAAGGATTCGCGAAAAGTGGCGCGTCTATTCCGGAGACAGGCGCTGCCAAAAATATGATTTTACATTACAAAATTGCACAAAAAGTAACTGAGCGTTACAATTTATGACAAATATGTGCATATAAAATGCTTTTTGGTTACGTTGAGGCTTGTTGACTTTTTGCCGTTCTGTGGTAGGATGAAGGTGGCTCGACCACAGGACGGACGACAAGGAGGTCTTTATGGAACAAAAAAACACAAGGCACAACGAGGACAGGCTGCTGGCACCGTTTCACGGGCCGGCCCTCAAAGCAATGCGGCAGACCATGGGATACACGCAGGAGGCGTTCGCAGCCGCCAGCGGCATTGGCAGCAGGGCGTTCGTCAACCGGCTGGAACGGCCGGATGCAAAGCCGGATCGAGACACCATTCTGAGGATCATGGTCTTTGTAGATGACTTTCTGATCCGGTGCCCGGAGATGCGGGCACCGGTCTATCGCTGCATCCGGGACAACATGATCGACCCGGAAAGCGACTGGGTGCTGTTCCAATACCCAACGCTGCAGGAGTGCTGGACGAGGCTTTACGGGCTGCAACTTCCGCCCAAGCCCGATCTGGAGCGGATGGCTTCGATGGCACCGTCTCCCTACCGGTTCTTTCTGGACGTGGAGTCGCTGCCTCCACAGGCGTTTGAGACGCTGCACGGGCTGGAGCAGAGACTGCAGGATAACAACGATCAGCATCCGCTGAGTTTTCAGATCACACAGTGGCAGCAGCTGGTCGTTGCGCCGCAGCAGGTCACCGCGCTGGAACAGGACCCTAAAAAGAACGAGACGGTGCTGACCTGCCTTGAGCGGCTGAAGAGGAAAAACCTGCTGTTTTACTATGAGAGCCCGGGCAAAAAGGGCCAGAGCCTGCCGGAGGTTCTGGACGAGTACCAGAGCATCCGCCTGAGCAACTGGGCAGCCAACCAGAACGGCCCGGCTGCGCTGCTGACCGGCTCGGAAGAGCAGGCGCGGGTGGTTGCAGAGCTGAATGTGAAATGGCCGCTGGCGCAGGTGATCCGCATTTTGTATTTTGAAACGGACAAAGGCTTTTTGGAGTGGCAGCCGGAGACGGAGGAGTGAGAGCATGGACAAAGAAAAAGATCGGTTGGCACAGGCGTATACGGACCGGGAACTGGAAACGGCGCAGTTTATCCTCATAGACACCAACATGGTGATCTATCTGGGAGAGGACGGCGACATGCGGCTTTTTGGAGGGCGCCTGAAGGAAAGTCTGGAAAAAAATGACCGGGAAATCCGCTTTTGCCGGTCCTGCCTGTTGGAATTGCAAAAGCACCTGCAGAGCGCTGACCCGGAAATGGCGCGGAAGGCGGCGTGCGGGCTGCAATTCGTCATCGACCTGTATACGCAGGGGCATCTGGCTTTTTACGAGGATGGAGGCAGCGTGGACCGGCTGCGGGACGAGGGCTTTGCCGACCCGTTCACAAAGGACGCGGCGCTGGCGCTGTTTGAACATGGCAATGTGCTGGTGATCACGAACGATGATGGTCTTGCATGGGACCTGCTGAGCCAGCGCTCCGTAAAATCCCGCTATCGTCTTCATGTTGCTGCGGTCAGCTCCCACGGCTGGCTGCGCAAGCCGAAGGCGTTCTATGAGCTGCAGGAATACAAGGCATGGCGTGCGGAACGCAACCGCCGACAGGAAGCCGAAAAGAACGAAGAACGGAGGGGACTTTGATGCAAACCGAAACTCACGACATGAAGCTGGTAGCCTGCGTAGACTCGACCATGGAGCCTGTCTGTCTTGCACGGACGATGATAGCGCTGGAAAGGCTGCGGCAGAAACTGGCCCGAACGTCCACCCTGCGTCACTGCATGGAACTGGCAGTGCTTGGCTTTGACGAGATCGGCTTCACGATCCGGCCTCTTGCACCGCTGGAGCAGGGGGAGCCGCTGCCCCCCTGCATGCCGTATGCGGGCAGATGGATCCGCTCCACCGCCATCCGCTATCCGACGTTCGGCTGCAGCCTGATGACAAATGCGATCCTGAAAACGGCGCTTGACGCCGCAGCCGGACACGGGACCCTCACCCACACGGTCCTTGTCCTGCTGACCCAGCGTGTTTCGCCCGAAGCCCGGCTGTTTTCGGGGGTCCTTTCCAGCAATCAGATGAAGAATCTCTCCCTGCTCGAATTGTTTGCCCTGAACATGATCGGACACCCGAAGGCGGGCGGGGTGACACTGGTCCCGTTCTGCGTCAACGCCCCCGCACAGCAGGTGCTGGCGGTGAACACGTCTGCCGGGTATCCGGCAGTGTCCGTTCCCGTCTATCAGCTGGACGCCTGTTTTGACCGTCTGCGCCTGCTGCTGCTTCGCATCCTGAGTTATGCGCCCGGCAAAGCCCCGGTGGTGGAGGACATGCCCTCCCAGTTCCGCCCGGACCGGCCTCTTGCCTACCCGGCGGCATCCCCGCTGGAATTTGCACCGGCCGTTCTGGGCTGGAACGAGGGCAACGACCTGTGCGGGCGTTGAAAGGAGCGGGAGATGCTTTTGGGCGGATGGGTGCTGCGCATTTTTATAATCGCCGCATTCTTTTTCCCGCGGGACCTGCTGGGCGCGGTAAGGTGGAGTTTGCTACTGCTGGCCGCGATAGAGATCACCTTGCCCGAGATCCTGTGCTATGATGAGGATGAAGAATGACGCGCAAAGAAAGCCCTCCCGGAGCTCCTGCTCCGAGGGGGCTTTTTTGCCCGCAAAAACCCCCGCTGACAGAGGGAAAAGTGTCAACGGGGGTCAGGGTGATGTCATATTTCGGTGGGAACTCCCTCAGTCAGAACCTGACGGTTCTGCCAGCTCCCTCATGGAGGGAGCCTGAGGCCCCCTCTCCGAGGGGGCTGCCGCCGGTCAGGCGGCTGGGGAGTTGGCGCGCTCAGTCGTCGGCGGCTTCGTCCAGATTGCCCAGCTTCTTGGCCTGCTCCACCACGGCGGGCACCAGCATCTCGGGCAGGGTCTCGTAGCGGGCGAACTCGGTGGTGAACCAGCCGCGGCCCTGGGTGGTCTGCCGGATAAAGGTGGTAAAGTTGGCCAGCTCTGCCAGCGGCACTTCCGCAATGATGGTCTGCATGCCGTCCTCGTCCGGCTCCATGCCCAGCACGCGGCCCCGGCGCTTGGTCACGTCGCCCATGATGTCGCCGGTGTTGTCGTTGGGTACATGAGCCTTCAGGGTGTGGATGGGCTCCAGAATGATCGGCCCGGCCTCGGGCATGGCGGCCTTGTAGGCCAGCTTTGCAGCCATGATAAAGGCCATTTCAGAGCTGTCCACCGGGTGGTAGCTGCCGTCCAGCAGGGTGGCCTTCAGGCCCACCACGGGGTAGCCTGCCAGCACGCCCTTTTCGGCGGCAAGGCGCACGCCCTTTTCCACGGCGGGGAAGAAGTTCTTGGGCACGCTGCCGCCGAACACCTTCTCCTCAAACACCACCTGCTCGCTGTCGCAGGGCTCGAAGTTGATGATAACGTCACCGAACTGGCCGTGGCCGCCGGTCTGCTTCTTATGACGGCCCTGCTTCTGGCAGGCCTTGCGGATGGACTCGCGGTAGGCGATGCGGGGTGCTTCCAGACCGATCTCCACGCCGAACTTGTTCTTCAGCTTGGCCTTCACCACGTCCAGATGCTGCTCGCCCAAACCGCCGATGACCTGCTGATGGGTCTCGGCGTTGTTCTGGTAGCTCAGGGTGGGGTCCTCTTCCATCAGGCGGGCCAGTGCGCTGGAAATTTTGCCCTCGTCGCCCTTCTTGGCCACAGTGACGGCCATGAACAGGCTGGGCTGCGGGAACACGGGGGCCGGCAGCTTCACCACACGGTCGGCGTCGCACAGGGTGTCGCCGGTCTTGGCGCTCACCAGCTTTGCCACGGCGCCGATATCACCGGCAATGATGCCGTCCGAGTCCACCTGCTTCTTTCCGATGACGGTGAGGGGCTTGGTGATCTTTTCCACGTCACCGGTGCGGGCGTTGGTCAGCGGTTCACCGGCGGTCACCTTGCCGCTGACCACCCGCAGGTAGCTCAGCTTGCCCACAAAGGGGTCGGCCACGGTCTTGAAGACGTAGGCGGCGGTGGGCTCGTCCACGGTGCAGTGCAGCTCCACCGGCTCGCCGTCGGCATCCTCGGCCAGCGTGCTGGCTTCGTGCTCCGGGCTGGGAAGCAGCTTGTGCATGTTGAACAGCAGCATATCCAGCGCCTGCTGGTTCACGGCGCTGCCGCAGAACACGGGGGTGATCAGGCCGTCCTTGACGCCCTTGCGCATGCCCTCCACGATCTCCTCGGTGGTAAAGGCCTCGCCGCCGAAGAACTTTTCCATCAGCTCATCGTCCGTTTCGGCGATGGCTTCGCTCATGGCCTCGATCAGGCCCTGAAAACGGTGGCCGATGTCCGGCAGGTCCACCTGGATCTGCTTGCCGCCCTCGTACTTGAAGGCCTTCTGGCTGAACAGGTTGATGTACACGGGGGTGCCGTCGTCCAGCTTGGCGGGCACCACGCAGGGGCAGACGGTGGAGCCGAACTTGATCTTCATGTCCTCAAGGATCTTGAAGTAGTTGGCGTTTTCCAGATCGCACTTGGAGACAAAAACCATCGTAGCCTTGCCATTCTTGCGGGCCAGCTGGAAGGCCTTCTCGGCACCCACGGTGACGCCGCTGCGGCCGGACACCACCACCAGCACGCTCTCGGCGGCACGGATGCCCTCATACTCGCCGGCCTCGAAGTCGAACAGGCCCGGGGCGTCGATCAGGTTGTACTTGATGCCCTCGTACTCCACCGGCACTACAGACGCCGACAGGCTGGCCTTGCGCTTTGCTTCCTCGGGGTCAAAGTCCGAAATCGTGGTGCCGTCCTCGACCCGGCCCATACGCTCGGCAGCGCCCGAAAAATAGACCAGCGCCTCGGTGAGCGTGGTCTTGCCGCTGCCGGCATGACCGGCAATCAGGATATTGCGGATGTTGTTGCTTGCGTATTTCATATCGGTTTTTCCCTCATTTCCGCCGCACGGAGCATTCTCTCCGCTTTTGTGGCATATTTTACAAAGATAATACCACACTCAAAACGATTTTTAAATATATCGTTTGAAAAAAGCCGGCCGAATGCCTGCCAAACTTCAGGGCAGTGTTTTGTGCAAGTTGACATTGGGGGGAGCTTTCCCCGCAGAAAAAGCAAGCCCCCGATGCCGGGGGTGTTTTCGTTGCAAAGCGTATGATTTTATGGTATGCTGTAGATGCCGCTTCGGCGGCAAGGGCGTTGACCCAAAACGCAAGGCGGCTCTGTGTCCTCACTGGTTCTGCATGTTCACCCCAGAGTGAAGCAGGTGTCAGGAGGGCAGCTTTTTGAAGTGATCTCTCCGGATGCTTTCGGCGGAAGGAGGGATGTTGGATGTCGATCTCCGAGATTCTGATGCTGCTGACGCTTATCGTCACCATCGTACATGTGACTTTTGAAATCACGTGGAAACTCGAGCAGAGAGAAAAACACCATGACAACGACAAAAAGAAAAAGCGACCGCCAACGCTTCCCCAAGCCGCGGTCACTTGATCTTTTGGTCATCTGATCCATGAGGAGCGGAGCCGTTTTGCCGGGCAGCGCTCTTTCTATTCGTAGTATAGTGTATTTTACCGGGTTTGTCAAGCGGCGGGCCCGCTGCCGGAACAGGAGGTTTTTCCGCGATGAAACGTACCGATTACATCAACTGGGATGAATATTTCATGGGCATTGCGCTGCTCACCGCCATGCGCTCCAAGGACCCCAACAGTCAGGTGGGCGCATGCATCGTCAGCCCGGAAAACAAGATCCTGTCTCTGGGCTACAACGGTATGCCCATCGGCTGCAGCGACGACGAGATGCCGTGGGAGCGGGAGGGCGACCCGCTGGACACCAAGTATATGTATGTCTGCCATGCAGAGCTGAATGCCATCCTCAACAGCGCCCACAACAACCTGAAGGGGGCGCGGGTGTACGTGACCCTGTTCCCCTGCAACGAGTGCACCAAGGCCATCATCCAGTCCGGCATTGCCGAGGTGGTGTACTACGGCGATAAATACCACGACAGCGATTCCAGCGTGGCGGCGCGGTTCATGTTCAAAAAGGCCGGTGTGAAGCTGACCGCCTACACCCCCACCGGACGCCGGGCCGAGCTGGAGTTGTAAAGTGTGAATTTTTTCATAGCATCTTGACTTTTGCGCCGAATTGCATATACTAAAGGTAGGCGAGTGACAATCAGGACTTGTCAGTGACTCACAAAAACAGCCCCCTCGGAGCGGCAACTCCGAGGGGGCTTTGTGCTTACTTGCCCTTGTGGTGGTCGTTAAGCCACTTGCACAGGTAATAGGCGGTTACTTGCAACGACGACGACCGCCGCCAGTGAGCAAAGACTTCCCCCGCGCCGGGGGAAGATGTCACCGCAGGTGACAAAAGGGGGAATACAGGGAGGAGTTGTTGGGGCCGCGGCCTGCAAGATGCGAGTGCCGCCCAAGGCACGAAGCAGATGCAGGGAGCCGCAACCCGTACAGGATGCCAGAAGGGCAGCACGATCAGTATAACATATCCGACAGGGTATTGCAATTTTTACAGGATATCATTATAATAGAAATACAGCTCGAATAAATATACAATATCACTTGCATAGAGAGGGAAATATACAATGAGTCTGAAGAACCGCAGCTTTTTGAAGCTATTGGACTACACCCCTGCCGAGATGGAGGAACTGCTGGACCTTGCCGCCGACCTGAAGGCAAAAAAGAAGGCCGGCATCCGCCACAATGACCAGCTTGCGGGCAAAAACATTGCCCTGATCTTTGAAAAGACCTCCACCCGCACCCGCTGCAGCTTTGAGGTGGCCGCACACGATCTGGGCATGGAAGTGACCTACCTTGATCCCTCCGGCAGCCAGATCGGCAAAAAGGAGTCCATTGCCGACACCGCCCGGGTGCTGGGCCGCATGTTTGACGGCATCGAGTACCGGGGCTACGGCCAGCAGATCGTGGAAGATCTGGCCCGCTACGCCGGCGTCCCGGTGTGGAACGGCCTGACCAACGAGTTCCATCCCACCCAGATCCTGGCCGACTTCCTCACCATCCGGGAGCATTTTGGTCACCTGAAGGGCATCCACTTCGTTTACTTTGGCGATGCCCGCTACAACATGGGCAACAGCCTGATGGTGGGCTGCGCCAAGATGGGCCTGCACTTCACCGCCTGCGCACCCAAAAAGTACCAGCCGGACCCGGCCCTTGTGGCACAGTGTCAGGCCATTGCCGCCCAGACCGGCGCCACCCTCACTTTTGAGGAGGACCCTGCTAAAGCCGCCAAGGGTGCCGATGTGCTGTACACCGATGTGTGGGTGTCCATGGGCGAGCCGGTGGAGGTCTGGGCCGAGCGGATCAACGACCTGTCTGCGTACCAGATCAATCAGCAGCTGATGGACATTGCAGGCCCCCACGCCGTGTTCATGCACTGCCTGCCCGCCTTCCACGACCACAAGACCACCGTGGGCAAGGAGATGGGTGAGCGCTTTGGCCGCGACGCCATGGAAGTGACCGATGAAGTGTTTGAAGGCCCCCAGAGCATCGTGTTCGACGAGGCCGAGAACCGGATGCACACCATCAAGGCCGTCATGGCAGCGACCCTTGGCTACGAGAAATGATAGATTCCGCTTGTGCGGAATATGAATGTGCTACGCAAACAAAAACAGGCTGTTGGAACAGGGATCCAACAGCCTGTTTTTGTATGATCTGTGTCAGACCGTCTATCCCTCGCCGCAGATCTGTATACCCGCAGGCGATGTAGATGCTTGTCTCTCCATGGAGTGCTGCGTCTCTGTATTTTTCAGACTGCTCTCAAAAACACATTTTTCCATGGTGCTATTTTCGCACTTTGGAGAGAGCGAGGGAAAGACATGGTTTCATTAGGCGGGTACTGTTCGAGTCCCTGCGTGTGATGCATGATGGCTTTTCGTTTTTTAGAACGATGATTCGTCAAATTGAAGCAATTTGCTACAGATCTGCTACAAATCAAGCCTCATCATCCAACAAAAGTCATTGTTTCTGGGAATGCAATACCAAAGTCAATTACAAGTTGCTCTATGGCTTTCCAATCATCCTCCCATGGCTTTTTTACATACTGTAGTATGCAGTGTGCTTTGATTGCTTTTTGATGTACTTTTTCACAATCCTCTTCTTTGCAACGGAACTGCACCATTTTCTCATATCTTTCGTCCAGTTGATGCTTCAGCACACTTTTATGAAAATTTCCTAAACCATTAGCTCCAATCCCCGGAACTAAAATTTTATCAGGTTCATTAACTATTTGTTCCTCACTAGGCCATATAATGCCTATAGCTTCGAGCTCCGCTCTAAAATTCAAAACTTTTTCGCTTCTTTTTAGCGTCACACCATCCTTAAAGTTAAAGAATTTAAAGAACTCTTCAAAGCGAGAATCATCTTGAAACTGTATCAAGGCTGTTAAAAATTCTTTATTCTCAATATTGGTCTCTAATGTTAGTACTTCTGGCGGGAAAAAATTTTCTTTCATTCTTACAGCCAAAACATGCAATTCTATTGGATATGTCTCTTTCTTTTCTTCGTAAATTCCAATAGCTTTTTGAGCAGACGATCCATATTTATCGTTTTCACATTTCTTATCGCTATCCATAATACAAGCTATCGGTCTGCATTCTCCTGTCAGAACTTCATTTTTTATTGTTGTATCCGCTTCTGATCCACCACAATGGATTCCATGAATCGAAAGATTTATATTCGCACTTTTCTCTCTGATTATTTCCCTAGTAAGATCCGTATAGAGTTCGCAATCTCTCAAATTTTCGCAAATCAGTTCTGATTGTGCCAGCATAAATTTTCTTGTAATAGGGACATATAATTTAATTGTACCATCCTCTTCCTTTAGTGTATTACAATTAACCTCTGTGCTGTACACAATTCTATATCTTGTTACATCCACATATGATTTTAACTTAAAAGCTCTCCTAAAAAGTGCTGAAAAGACTCTTTTCGAGCGATTTTCAAGTATTCCACAATTTTTTAAATACTCTAAGACATCAACTTCTGCATAAATCACATGGTGATGTTCATAACACTGTCTTGCAATCTCATCAAGCATTACTATTATATCACTTTGGTCATTCAACTCCTCTTTGTGAGACTCTAAATATTCCACTACATCCTCTGTAATTTCAACAACCATAGTTTCTCACACTTCATCTGGATCAAAGAAACCAATCGGCCATTTTTCCAGTTGCCCTTTTTCATTAAATTTTGTCTGAGATACCTTCGTGTTTCCTGCATCATCTTTATCAAAAATAACAACATTAACCATCTCTGGTAGCAATTTTTTCTTATTAATTAAATATCCCAAACGGTTAATCATTGCTTCGCTGTGTGTTTCCAAAACAAATTTTATCTTGCCGCCGTTTTCTTCCGATGCCAGTTGTGAAAACACATCAATTAATTTAGCCTGCAATGCAGGATGAAGATGCAATTCCGGTTGTTCAATCGCTTCATAGTAGTCTGCTGACTGCCCTCCTATATAGCCATAAAGAAATCTCCTCACCGAAGAATTCTCGGACATATTAACTTTCCATACACTTAATAATATTGGCAAAATCTGTGAATATCCAAAACCAGTATCCACTAGATTTTCTTTTATATTAGTACGGCTATCTTTCACCAAGATGGACACATGCCCATCTTTTTGTACTGTCGAAAACTCACAACCAATAGTACTTTTTGTCCATTGTGAAAACGCTTTTTGTTCTTTTTCCCTTAAGTTATTAAGAACCATTTCAAGATTTTCTCCACTCGGATCAACCTCATTAACCGATAAACCTTGAATTCTTCGATAACGCTCCGCATTTAATCTCAGCGGTTTTGAATATCGCACTCCTGTAAACTCTGAAGTTATTTGTCCACATACAAACGACATTATCGTCGGAATAGATGCCAAAACTATCAAATCATTTATTTTCTTTATATTTTCATCATCAACACTCGCCTTGTTTAAATTTTTTCTCATTCCCTCTGGGAAAGCAGTTGTATTCGTTAAATGTTTTAATACTTCTTTGTGCGATCCAAACAACTCCGGACGAATGCCTGCAGCAATCGTTCTATCTTTCGTATTCGAATTGGAGTATCGTTTTAAATACTGAACAATTTGATTCAAAAGCTCCTCGTTAATAAAGTATCTATAAAGAGACACTCCCATTTGATCATTTTTATCAGATACCATAACAATTTCTGGTAGCAACGCCCCCCTATTATAGTTAGTAAAGTAGCGCTCATTAAAAGTGTTTCCATTAACTTCGATTGAATCTACCTCGGATAGTGAATTAAAATTCAATCTAAAATTCTGATCCTTAATACTTACGTTTATTGATGACACTACTTGTTTTTTTAACGAAAAAGTTGCGGTTGCCTCCATTTTCTTATCTCTGTCGTCCACAAAAACTATCGACTTCGTGCTAATTTTCGACACATCCGGAATTTCAAGGCCAAACGTCAATTCAATATCTTCTTTTTCATTATGGGTCTTACTTTGATCGTAATCCCCAAAGTCCACATATTTCCCATACCATAAAATCGGTTCAGCCGTTTTAGCTTCTAGCGTCTGCTTCAGAAGTGGAAATATTCTCAAGAATGTGCTCTTTCCGGAGCTATTTCTTCCAACTAGAATTGTAATCGGTTTTATCTCAATCTGCTCAACATTTTTTAACGAGCGAAGATTCTTAATTCCAATAGATTTCATAGAGAACTCCCTTCTCTGCCAACTCTATAACCTTAAATTATTTCAAATATTGCTAATTTATCTTTTCTTAAATTACAATTGTTTCTTTCAGTTTACAAAATCTACAATTGAATTCTTTTTTATATTTCTTTTGTCCATCCCATATACTTTTATTTATATCATAAATTTGACATACTCCAATTTTTTGTATAGCCTCCACCGCCGCTTCTCTCTGGCTCAAATGCCGCTTTCCAACGGTCAGGCAGTTTGCGCCATCCAATGTGTCATACTGCCGGAACGCTCGGTTGAAATCCATCAAATCATGCAGACGGATAGGTTGATTCGTCTCATTGTCCACCAACAGACCCCAGTTTTCCCAATGGCGGTCGGTGTTGCCCACCAGATAATCCAGAATGTTCATCATATAGTATCCGTGAGCATCCAGTTCCAGAATCTTATCCAGCGTGTTCCAATCATGGTTTGTGCAGTAGACATCGTAGGCTGCATACGTCACTAGGCTATATCGCTGCGAGGTCATAATCTTACTGATGGAAACAGGCTCGTTTTCAAACATTCCCTGCTCATACAAAACCTGATGGCAGTCAAAGCATCGGCAGATTTTACTTGCCAGCACTTCACGCTCGACTGCATCTTGTCCACCATCTTTGTAAAGATAGAAGCCATCATCCTTGCGCACCCACGCTTTAGGATAGCATCCACCAGTGGACAAATCATTTGCTAAAAGATGTGCATTTGTCACAGTCATCTGATGCCCACGCAGTGCAATATCCACAAGAGCATTGCTTAAAGAGTGTGTGTAGAGATTGATATCCTCAAACAGGATATTCTCTTTTTCTCCTTTTACCCAGAACACATCCAGCAGTGACAGGCAATGGTACGAAAGCGCAATCTGTGCACGTTCCCGATCCGTAACGCTTTGAGATGCGCCGATACTGTTCAGGATTTCCTTTGCATAAGTACGGTCACGTGGTGTCAGCCGAGACGCACACCATGAATGGAAGCTAATCACATTATTGATTCGAGTATCAAAGTCATCCGATTCTTCCAGCACTAAATCGTATGGCATAAAATCTTCAAGGTAAATCTTGCATTCACCAGCCGTGCTTACCTGTGCCACGCACTTTTCCATGTGCATGACATGATAGACTATTGCTTCGCCCATTGCTTTCACCACCTTATTTAACTAGAACACAGTTTCATTTTTTACTATTGTACCGTCTTTCTACTTGCAAAACAAGCCTGTTCTGCATACTGTAATCCAAAAAATCTCACCCAGATAATATAATCGTGATCCGAAACCTCTGAGCCGAAAGACTCAGGGGTTATTTTTATGTCTGGAGGTGATTTTCTATGCTGTTCCGTATCATCGTTGTCATCATCACTATTACGTTTTCATTCTAAGCTGCATCCGCACAGAAAGGAGATATCCCCATGAACTTTTTACCCGAACTCATTCAGAAACTTGGCACGGTACTTGTTGAAGTTCTCGTGCTGATCGCTGAAGAAGTCGAAAAGAAAAACTAACGAAAACAAATCGAAAAGGAGATTTTACTATGTCTGCAAATGTTGAAACCATGTTCTCTGTCCGTGAGACCCCTTGGCACGGCCTTGGCCGTATCATTATGGATGCCCCTGCAAGCCGTGAAGCCTTGGAGCTGGCCGGTCTGGATTGGCAGGTGGAGAGGCGGGAAATATTTTTCGGGTGTTGAAGAA
>OCAI01000619.1_pt1 | contig 29920 bp, 25 predicted proteins | sample 1538271 | NCBI WGS metagenome assembly OCAI01 (sample SAMEA2580269, study PRJEB22360) | human gut metagenome | biome: human gut; feature: human-associated habitat; material: faeces | place: Denmark | collected 2008/2010 | reverse complement strand
CTCACACGCGGCGTCGTCGTGACGAGCGAAAAGGCTTCTTCCTATCAGGGCAAGGTGGTGAAGACAGTCGTTGCCGCCGCTGTTGCCTCTTTTGTCGCCGGAGCCGCAATGGCCGCTGATGAGCCAACTCCTGCTCCAGTCGCACACCCCGGTGTCGCTATTGCGATGAGTGCAGATGGAGTGGTTGGCTCACTCGATGAGAAATACGGCACGGTAAGTTACAACAAAACCTTCAATACGTTGACCGTCAATGCGTCTGGTTTCAAAACGGCGGAAGGCGCGACTGGCTATGGCGCTCTAACCAATCTGTATCGTGTAAGTAGTACCGATCAGTCTGATAAGGTTGGCCAAACCATCCAATTAGTTGACAGTTCGTTCTCCAACAATAGTTCGAACAATGCTGGCGGCGCTGTGACTCTCTGGCTTTCAGAGAATACGGATCAACACACAATTACCAACACGACCTTCATAGGTAATTCCGCCACTAATTTTGGTGGTGCAGTCAGTGTGATGTTATGGGGCTCTTTCTCCAACCCAGCCGGCCAAGTCACTCTTGATGGTGTCACGTTCGCCAACAACAAAACAACGGATGAAGCCGGTAAAGGCGGCGCAATCTATGCTGAAGCCGCTTCGGTGACCATTAAGGGCAATAGCTCCTTCTCGGGTAACTCTGCCTTTCAGGGCGGTGCAATCTATGTGGGCGACAACGCCAGTCTGACCCTTAATGCCAGCGAAAATGAAACCATCACTTTCTCGGGCAATACGCTCACGCAGAAAGACGGTAAACCCATCGCAGGCTCTGCTGGTTCCGACCTCTATCTTGGCAAAGCGAATGGTGCAGGTAACGAAGGAACGGCAGCAACCACTGAGTTCACCGGCCTGGGCACAATCTCCTTCGGCGGTTCGATCGCCGGTGTTGAAGGCTCAACGATTACTTCCAGTGCAGCGAACGTATCGATTGCCGATGCCTCTGAATTCCTTGGCTCCTACGAACTGAAAGAGGGTACGACGAAGATCGCTGGTGCAAAGTACTTCGGCGGTACGGTTACGGTCAATGGCGGTACGCTGGTCACTGATGATGTAGTTCTCGTGAACAACAAGACTACCGTTCAGGATGGTGCCTTTAAGGCAACCTCGGTCACCCTTGGCAAGGCTAAGGCTGGCTCAGAAACAGCCGACACGAACGGCAAGCTCATCAATAATGGCGATTCTGAAATCGGTACGCTCGCCTTTGCAACCACCGGTTCCTCTCTTGAAATTGGAGAGACTGGTGTCCTGAATCTTGAATCCGTGAGTTATGCCACGGGAGTGGATTCGGTTACGGTGAAGAATGAGGGTACGATCAACACCTCCATCGCCAACCTGATCACGTCTGAAACCAAGGATGGGAAGACCACTTGGACAGCCACTAAGCTGGGTAAAGCGCTTGCTGACAAGGACGATACCGGTTCAGTTAATGACACTTCCTATACGGGTGCATTCACTGCCAAACAGTACACTCAGCTCGCCCAACAGATCGGCAACGTCAATTTCCGTTCCGCCACTCTTGTGGGAGAAAAAGGTGCTGACGGCAAGGTTGCAGCCGCCACGTTTGAAGATGCCAAGTTGGTGGGTTATGCCGGCAATACGGACGTTGTCACGGAATACGGCACCGCACATCCTGCCGTCGTTGCGGGAGACAAAGACGTCACTATCAAGACGCTGGAACTCGTGAAGAAGGCTGATGCAACGGCTGATGCAGAAGACTTCCATCTCAACTATGTCTGGGCTTCCACCACCCCTTATACAGCTGGTGAGAAGACCATCACGATCCGCGGCAACGGAACTGAGGTATTCAAGGGCTTCACTGACAAAGATGGCAAGGCACTGGACATCATTGCCAACAACACAAACTTCGGCGAAGTTGCTGCTGACGGCGGCACCATTAACAATCTGGTCAACTTTGAGAACGGCACGAACGAGATCGTTGGCGACTTCAAGTTCACGAATGAAAAGGGTATCGCGATCTCTGGCACTAACACGACCCTCTCTGTTACAGGCACCTTGACGACTGCGCTCGTCGATAATATGGCAACGACTTCAAACGGAGCCTTTGCGGTTGAAGGCGGCGTCTTGAATGTTCTCGGCAAGAAGCTGAAAGCAGATAGTGAAGGCAAGGTCGCCGACACGAATCTTCAGATCAATGCCGGCAACGTGGCTGTTGGGGCTGACGAAGACGAGAACGGCGGTCTCGTCGTTGCTGGCGACCACCTCGCTGCTGCACGCGCCTACAAGTCTGAGAACGTTGATTCGAACGTTTTGTGGATCGGTGAAGCCACAACCTTTACGAGCAATATCAGCTTTACGGCCAATGAGCCTAATGTGATTGCCGTCGACATCGCTTCTGTCGTTAACTCTGGCTACAAAGCAGCTGGCGAAAAAAATACTGTCGTCAATCTCGTGAAGTTTGCTGACAACATAAGCATCACCGGCGCGAATGAGCTTGACCTCGTCAACCTCCAGGACATCAACCATGAAGTGCTCACGGTCAACAAGGATACGGGCCTTTATGAATTCCATACCGGCTTGACCAACGACCTTAGTGTTGATTTTGGTACTGAGGCTTACAACGAAACGGCGACAAATGCCGACGGTGTTGTCGCCTTTAACGTCAATGAAAACTTCATTGACGAAGTCTACGATGCCGGTCTGTTGGTTGCAGGCGATATCGAAAACTCTGTCCGTCAAGTTCAGTTTGGTCAGAGCATCATTGGCGATAAAGTACTGTTCGGTTTGGACAAGCTTTATGAAAGTGCTGACAAGTCAGCCTTTGAAACCCTTAAGGCTCAGGGTGTCTTTAATGACAATGTCACTTTTGAGGATTTCGTAGACACGGATACAGATGATGAGTTCGTCAGTCTCCTGAAGGATCCTGCCAATACGGCACGTGACGTTCTGAAGTACCTTAATCAAATGGAGGAAAATCTTGACAAGACCATCGTGAATGCAGCCAACACGTCCGTCAATATGGCTGTTGTTGGCGGCGCGTTCACGACGGCGCTCGACATCAATGATCAGGTCACGGCTGCCGTCAGCCGCCGCACCTCTGCGCAGCGCACGGAAGGCTTCACCCCTTGGGTGGACGTCTTCGGCACGACCAACGAAGCCAAGCGCCTCTACGGCAACGGTGCCGGCTATGAAGCCGACATCTACGGTGCTGTTCTGGGCTTTGACTACACCGCTGCCTGCGGCGGTACGCTGGGCGTTGCCTTCAACGTCGGTCAGGCGGACGGCAATTCCGTCGGTTCGGGCGCCAAGGTTGACAACGATGCCGACTTCTATGGCGTGAGTCTCTACGGTGCACAGACCTTCGGTGACTTCAACGTCAAGGCTGACTTGGGCTACACCCAGGTTTCCAACGACCTGTCGACGAACAACGTCCTCGGCTCCTACAAGGAATCGCTTGACGCCAATGTCTTCACGTTCGGCCTCGGCACCGAGTACCTCGCCAAGTTCGGCGCCCTCAACGTGACGCCGCATGCCGGCATCCGTCTGAGCCGCATCGACATGGACGACTCCAAGTACGGTGCTGACTACGACGCGATGACGGTCTACCAGCTCCCGTTGGGTGTTGCCTTCTCGGGCAACTTCGACGTGAACGGCTGGAAGCTCGCTCCGATGGTTGACCTCTCCGTTGTCCCCGCCTTCGGCGACAAGGATGCGGTTGCAACCTACACGGGCGGCATCCAGAGCGTCACTCGCGTTGTGGATACCAACCCGATTCAGGCCACGCTGGGCGTTTCCGCTCAGAACGGCGCCTGGACGTTTGGTCTCAACTACGGTCTGACGGCCGGCGGCGACGATCGCATGAACAATGCCTTCAACGCCAACCTCCGTTACTCGTTCTAAAGACTAAAGCTGTTTAGGGAGTCGCACGAGGCGCTCCCTAAGAACTCCCCCAGAGCTTCTTCCTGCCGTACTCCAAGGGCGGGAAGAAGCGCCTGGGATAACTAAAGCTTTTTCGAGAAGCGCTGAGTTCGTTTGCTTTCGCAACTCTGCTTTCTTCTCCCTGTTTCGTTTGAGAACCCGTTTGCCGCAAGAGCGGGGACGGGTCTTTTTTTCTCTCCGATGAGTTCTTCTGGGAGTCGCCGATGACCCAACCGGATCATGAAGAGCAGACAGAAGTCATTGCGGAAGGCCGCTATCGGCCGAAGGAATGTGCATCAAGGCAAAAACGCCGTGCAGCCGCCGAATTATTTGCTGCGGGCATTGGCTATACCAAAGCCTCTCGAATTCTTGATCTGCCCGTCAATACGCTGCGCGACTGGGCCAAAGCCTGGAAAGCGGGCAAATTTACCGAAGACATTTCAAAGCATCTTTACCGCTACGATGACGAGGTGCGGGAAAAGGCCGTCCGCATGCGCCTGACAGGGCATACTTGGCGCGCTATTCAGAATGAAACGGGCGCTTCCGCCGTGAGTGTTCGACGGTGGATTGAACAGTACACATTAAAGGGCGGCCGCAAAAAAAGGCTTTCGCTTGGGCAGGATGATTTGGAGCTTCCAATCGCCCTTAAACGCGATAGAGACGCTTAGCAAGAATCCAGACCATCCGCATAGCGGGGAACGTTGTGGACCGCTTGTCATTGGAGCAGATGAAGCAAAGCTTCGCAGACGATTAAAAATCGCAAAAGTCTGACGGAGCTCATGCTTGAGCGATGCAGCTTAAAAGAGTGTGGCGTCGCGCATGACTGCGCCGCCTTGATTCGCCGGCGGCGTGAGCTTGAAATGCTCCCAGGCACGGTGCGCAGCCATGCGGCCGCGCGGTGTGCGCTGCAGGAATCCTTGCTGAATGAGGTAGGGCTCCACTACATCCTCGAGCGTGTCTCGGTCTTCACCGATAGCGGCGGCCAGATTGTCAATGCCGACAGGCCCGCCGGAAAATTTTTCAAGGATAGTGAGCAGAAAGCGCCGGTCGATGAAATCGAGACCGACAGGGTCTACGTCAAGCATGGTTAATGCGGCGGAGGCAACTTCCCGGGTAATGGTGCCGTCGTGGCGAACTTCTGCATAGTCGCGTACGCGTCGCAGCAGTCGGTTGGCCACGCGAGGCGTGCCCCGGCTTCTGCTCGCAATTTCTGCTGCGCCTTCGGGATCGATGGAGACGCCGAGCAGTCTGGCCGAACGGCGCACGATCGTGATCAGTTCCTCCGTGGTGTAGAACTGGAGCTGATTGACGATGCCAAAGCGGGCGCGCAGCGGGTTGGTTAGGGAACCCGCCCGCGTAGTCGCGCCGATGAGTGTGAAGGGCGGCAGATCGAGCTTGATGGAGCGCGCTGCCGGACCCTCACCGATCATGATGTCGATCTGATAGTCCTCGAGCGCCGGGTAAAGAATCTCTTCCACGACGGGCGAAAGCCGGTGAATTTCATCGATGAAGAGCACGTCGTTCTTTTCGAGATTCGTCAGGATGGCAGCGAGGTCCCCCGGGCGCTCCAGTACAGGGCCCGAGGTTTGACGCAGGTTCACGCCCATTTCCTCTGCGACGATGTGCGCGAGCGTGGTTTTGCCTAAACCGGGCGGCCCGAAAAGGAGCAGATGGTCGAGCGGATCGCCTCGGCGCCGCGCAGCTTCAATGAAGATCTGCAGCTGTTCGCGCACCGCTTTTTGCCCGACATAGTCGGCAAGCCGCGTCGGCCGCAGTGCGCGGTCGACGTTCTCTTCATTGGGATTGGCGCAGCCGCCGGCAATCAGGCGGTCGGAGGAGTCTTCGGACATCTTGGAGAAAATGAAAATGCTGTCGTGAGGATGAGCATAGCGCAGCGGCGCGGTGCACTTACTCCGGTAAGACTTAATGCGTGAGTGACTTGAGTGCCAGACGCAGGCCGTCGTTCACCGTGCAGTCCTCGGGGAGCTTCTTCGTCGCGGCAGCGGCTTCGCGTTCGGAATACCCCAAGGCGATGAGCGCGGCCGCAACGTCGGCACGTGCGCCAGAGGTCGGCACTGCCGCTGTCGCTGTGCCGGTGCCTGCGAGCTTACCTTTGAGCTCCAACACCAATCGTTCTGCAGTCTTTTTGCCGATGCCGGGGACTTTGGTAAGGAGTCCGGTCTCTCCCCGATCGACAGCGTCTTTAAGCTGATCGACCGTGATGCCCGAAAGGAGTGCCAGCGCGATCTTCGGACCTACGCCAGAAATCTTGATGAGCGCACGGAACACAGCGCGTTCGGCGAGTGTGGCAAAGCCGTAAAGAAGCTGAGCATCTTCACGTACGACGAAGTGCGTGTGGAGCGTGAGCTCTCCGCCGACTTCCGGGAGATTGCAAAATGTTGACATTGGGACGTCGACTTCGTAGCCGACGCCGGAGACGTCAATCAGAATCTGCGGCGGATTTTTTTCAAGCAGTTTGCCGTGCAGTCGTCCGATCATTTTTTAGGATCCTTTTTTTCAACCAAGGCTGTCCAGGCGCTTCGAGCCCCTCGGCCGTAACTGCCGAGGCCGCGTCTTGCCGTGGCGTAGGTTCGGTTCGTGCCGCCGGACTTTTCCAGCGCCCGGAGTTTTAAGGAACTGGCCAGACAAAGTGCACAGGCGAGAGCATCAGCCTCGTCAGTACGCGGATGATGCGGCATGGGAAGGAGCCGCTCCACCATGGCTTGGATCATTTTTTTGTCGGCGCTGCCCGATCCCGTAACGGCCTGTTTGATTTCGCTTGGCGTAAATTCTTCAACCGCAAGACCGGCGAGACTGGCCGCGCAGATTGCAGCGCCTCGGGCGTGTCCAAGAAGCAATGTGCTTTGAGGGTTGACATTCACAAACACACGCTCGCAGGCGGCAACTGTCGGCAGATGTGTCTTGATGACCGCTTCGATTTCGCGGGCGATATGCGCCAATCTCGCTGCAGTCTCACCCTTGGGGATGTCAAAGACGCCCGACGCAACCCAAATGGATTTGGCGCCCGTCGTGTCAATGATGCCCCAGCCGGTGTGATTGAGACCGGGGTCGAGTCCGAGAATGCGCACTGCGGCAGCCATGCGTTGCCAAAACCTTCAGTCGGTTGAATCAGCGAGGCATGCCGGGGAAACCGCCCGGGGGGAAGCCGCCCGGAAAGCCGCCGCCCATGCCAGGAAGCTTCATGCCGCCGAGCATGCGCATCATCTTGGAGAGACCGCCGCGCTTCATGCGCTTCATCATGTCCTGCGTCTGTTCAAACTGTTTGAGCAGACGGTTGACCTCCTGCACAGGTACGCCCGCACCGGCGGCGATGCGTTTTTTGCGGCTCGCTTTAATGAGCTCAGGCTTGCGGCGTTCCTGCAGCGTCATCGAATCGATGATGCCCAGCGTGCGGCGCAGATTCTTCTGCACGTCCTCGTCGCTCACTTTGCTCGCAGCTTGCTGAAGCTGTGCGGGCATTTTTTCCATGAGCGAGGAGAAGCTCCCAAAGCCGGCCATCTGCTGAAGCTGTGCTCGGAAGTCCGTCAAGTCGAATTTGTCCCCGGTACGGATTTTTTCAGCGAGCTTGGCCGCTTCGGCCATGTCGATGGACTTCGTGACGTCCTTCACTAGGCCGACAATGTCGCCCATGCCGAGAATGCGCGAAGCCATGGCTTCGGGATCAAAGGGCTCAAAGCCGCCCAGTTTTTCACCCGTACCGATGAATTTGATCGGCTTGCCTGTCACATAGCGAACCGAGAGCGATGCGCCGCCTCGGCTGTCGCCATCGGCTTTGGTGAGCACAATGCCGGTAAGCGGCAGCCGATCGTTGAAAGCTTTGGCCGTATTGACCGCATCCTGACCGAGCATCGCGTCAATCACGAAGAGTGTTTCGGCGGGCTTGAGGAAGGTGTTAAGGTCGGCAACTTCCTGCATCATCACTTCGTCGATGGCAAGACGACCGGCCGTGTCGACGATCAGCACATCATAAAAACGACGACGAGCTTCGCTCACTGCGGCGGCAGCGATGTCAAGCGGCTTTTCGCCAGTATGACTGGGAAACCAATCCGCGCCGGCCTGTTCGGTGACGGCTTTGAGCTGATCAATAGCTGCCGGACGGTACACGTCGCAGGAAACGGTAAGTACTTTCTTCTTTTCGTCGTGGACCAGCCAGCGGGCGAGTTTGCCGGCAGTGGTTGTTTTGCCGGCGCCCTGCAGACCGGCAAGCAGAATCACTGCCGGAGGCTGCACACGGAAATTGAGGCTGCGCTCTTCAGGGGTCAAGTCGCCGCCGATGATAGCGGTGAGTTCGCGCTGCACCACACCGACGAGCGCCTGACCGGGGTTGAGATTCCCGACCACTTCCTCGCCCATCGCTTTTTCCTTGATGCGGCTGAGGACCTCTTTCACTACGGGAAGTGCAACGTCGGCTTCCAGAAGCGCAAGGCGTACTTCGCGCAGCATCTCCTTGGTGTTGGCTTCCGTGAGGCGCGCTTGGCCGCGCATGGTCTTGACGATTTTCGAGAGACGCTGGCTGAGATTGTCGAGCATGAGCTATGAGCCTGAGGAACCGGCTTGGCGCGGGCGTCCGTCGATGCGGACCAGAGGCAGCGGGTTCGGGTTGTTCAGCACCTAGTAAGAAGGCGCGACTATACAATGAGATTCACGACGGCCGCGGAAATGGCCGGCCGGATTTCTCGTTGAAGCATCGCTTCAACAGAGAAGTGCGGCTGCAGACTGCGGACGTGAATCCATTATTTTAACCAAAGCCGTTGCCGGGATAGTTTCTCCAAAGAAGAAGCCAGTCTCGGGCGTCCATTTCCAATGTCAGTTCTCCTCATCTCCACCGGATTTGCTGCGCTCCTTTACCTTGTGAGCGGCATCGCCATCATGAGCGCGATGAAGAAGGGGGCGGAAGCCAAGGCTTCTAGCCTTCTGCGCTGGCCCGTGCTTCTCGGTCTCGTTCTTCACGGGTATGCCGTCGGACAGGAGATGTTCACGGCCGAAGCCGTGCACTTCGGGTTCGGGTATGCCGTCTCCGTGATGTTCTTCTTTGCGGTCGTGACACTCTTGATTGAATCTTGGGTGCACCGCATTCATGCCCTTTTCGGCATCATCCTGATTGCCGCAGCCTTTGGCGCTCTTTTTCCGGTTTTCTTCCAGGGACAAGTGGTGCCGGCCGCCGACTGGACGCTTGCCTTCCGCTGGCATCTTGTCTTCGCGCTGGCCGCCTACAGCTTCATGATGATTGCCTTTGTGCAGGCTGTTTTGATGATGCTGCAGAATACGCGTCTGCGAGCCAAGGGGCTTTCGGCCAATGACGACTTGCTCGATTCGCTCCCCGGCTTGGTCGTGATGGAGCGCGTCTTTTTCCGCATTGTTGCTACGGGCTTTTTCTGCCTGACGCTGGTGCTGATTCTGGGGGCGGTCGTCACGAAGGAGCTTCAGGGCGTCTACTTCCTTTTCGACCACAAAGCAGTCCTCACCTGGATTTCTTGGCTGGTGTTCGGTGTTTTGCTCCTCGGCCGTACGGTTTGGGGCTGGCGCGCCAAGACGGCTCTGCGTCTTTTCTGGGCGGGATTTGTTGTCTTTGCGGTTGCCTATTTTGTCTACAGCTTCGTTCTTGAAGTGTTTTGAGGCCTTTCGATGAGCCGCATTCTTTTCTTTCTCGGCATATTCATCGTCATTGCGGTGGCTTGGTCAATCAGCCGCCGACGGTCTGAACTCACCATTAAAGAGCGCGACGAACTCGAGGAGCTTCGCCGCACACAAAAAGGGCGCACGCCCGCTGCGGTGGGAGAGCCGATGGAGCGCTGCGCACACTGCGGGACGTATTTCCCTAAGCGCGATGCCGTGCATCGGGGCGGAAAGTCATACTGTTCGGCCGAATGCCGAGATGCAGACAAATCGTGAGCGAAGACACTTTCATCACGCAGGAGGGACGTCTGAAGGGCGTCCCTTCTTCGCCTCTTTATTCGTCGTCCTTTCACCCGAGTCCGTATTGGGATGAGCGGCCGCAGTTGACGAAGTCGGGTGCCGCCAGAGATCCGGTAGACCTGATTGTGCTGCACTTTATTTCGCTCCCTGCCGGAACATTCGGCGGCGACGCCGTCGATCGGCTCTTTATGGGCACGCTCGATCCCGATCGCCGAGATTGGCCTCAAGATCCTGCTTGGGAGCCCTTGAAAGCGCTCAAGGGGCTGCACGTTTCTACGCATTTCTTTATTCGCCGCACCGGTGAGGTGATTCAGTATGTTCCGACGGTGAAACGGGCATGGCACGCGGGACTTTCAAACTTCCGCGGACGCAACGCCTGCAATGATTTTTCGGTCGGGATTGAACTCGAAGGAACCGGTGAGGCGCCGTTTACAGCGGCACAGTACCAAGCGTTGGGCGAGCTTCTCCCGGCCATCTGCCGTCGGCATCCGGTGAAGTGGGTGACAGGTCACGAATTTATTGCACCTGGACGAAAAAGTGATCCGGGTCCTTTCTTTGATTGGGGCCGTACCGCGCAGCTGCTGCCGGCCGGTGTTGCTTTAGCCATTGATGAAACCGACTGCGACCGTGAAGCGCTCGCTCGCCGAATGGCGGAACACTCCAACTGAAACGAACCGGAACGCCTCAAACGTAAAGAGAGGCGAGACGCAGACGCATGAGGTTGGCATAATGAGCGCAGATATTTTTGAGGCCGCTCATGCTCCATCTTCTGCAATACATTCTTGGGATCATCTTCAGCTGCTTTGGGGCCATCCTGCTTTTGCGGGCTTGGCTGCACTATTGGGCGCTTTCGCCCCGGCATCCCTTGTGTGAGTTCGTGCGCCGCATAACCGATTGGCTGGTCGTCCCCATCAGCCGCGTCGTTCCCACGAGGGGTGGTGTACATTGGTCGGCGCTGCTTTCCGCTCTGGCCGTCGCAGTTGTGGCCGTCTTGGTGCATCGCACGATCGGGCATCTGCCGGCGACCCCGATTGGCCTCATCATTGCTCCCTTTGCAATGATGGCCCGTTGGGCGCTTGAAATGATTTCTTGGGGCGCCATCATCTGGGCCGTGCTTTCCTGGGTGAATCGCGAGAGTCCTATGACTTATACGCTCGCAGTGCTTCTGGATCCGTTTATGCGCCCCATCCGCCGTGTGCTGCCTACGTTCCGAGGCATTGATTTTTCGCCGTTGGTGCTGATTCTGATCACGAATCTTCTGCTCATCGTCATTGTGCCGTTCTCGCGAGGATTCATCATTTTGTGAGCAAACGCGTTATTTTCGCGATTGTTTCCCAAACCATTGATCAAAATCGAGCTGAGCAGCCTGCGGTGTGAGTTCGTAGTCCTGAGCGCCTGCGCCGGCCACTTTTCGGCCGGCAGCTACAGCCCCCCATTGCGCGGCTTCAACGGGTGAAAAACCGCGCTCAAGTGCATAAAGAAAGCCGCCGCGGAAGGCGTCTCCCGCTCCGACGGGGCTGCGAACCTTTTGAATCGGCACGGTCGGCACGAAAGCCGCATGACGCTCGCCGGGGAGCCAGACTCGTGCACCGCGGCTTCCGAGCGTACGGACGACGATGAGTCCGCTCTCGGCGAGGTCGGCATCACTTTGTTGGGTTTTTTGCTCAAAAGCCTCTGCCTCAGAGTCTGAATAGATGATCCCGACGGCATGGTGCGCAAGGTCAAGGAGTTCTTCAGCCGAAAAGAGCGGAAGCTCCTGACCGACGTCGAAGAAATAGGGTATTTCGCGATCCCTGCAGGCTTGAGCTGCAAAAAGCGTCGTTTCGCGTCCGCCGGGCGAAAGGATCGCGATGGCGGGCTGTGCTTCTTTGCCATCCGCATCTGTGGGCCAGCGGACCTCCGGCGTACGCTCAGCCGCCCCGGGATGAAAGGCTGCAATTTGAGCTCCCGTGTGATCCGTGATGATCAGACACTGTGCGGTATAAGCATTACTGAAAACGCCGATGCCGTCGGTGCGAATGCCTTCTCTGCCGAAATGTTCAAGGTAATCGCCGCCGTCGCGGCCGACAGCGCCCCAAATCAGCGGTTCGCCGCCCATGCGCTTCATGGCGACGGCGATGTTGCCGGCACAGCCGCCGAAATCTCGGCGCATGGCGCGTGTGAGAAATGTGGTGTTGAACCCTGGCTCAACAGGGCGCGTTATTTGCTCGCCGAAGGCTCCGGCGAAGGAGAAGACTGCGTCGTAGGCGATGGAGCCGGTGATGAGAACACTCATGGGGTTAGCTTTTTTGGGGTTTGAAGCCGAAATTTAAGAAAAAGCCCGAAGCTTCTGGCGAACGCTTCGGGCTGGCGGCAGGTGAGGCTCGTCTTAGCGGCCGGCATCTACAACAGGTTTAACCTGTGCAGCCGTGGCGGCAAAGGAGAGCGTTCCTTCCATCTTGATTTGAGCGGTAAGCGATTCACCAGCCGGCAGTACGGCCGGCTTTTGCGGGAAGCCGTAGTCGGCAGGTTCCAATACGCGCTGCAGGAGCGTGCTGCCCGCCGGATCAAGATACTTGAGTTCGATCACGGGAAGCATCTGCGGGTACTCGGACGTATTGGTGAGTTCAACAACTGCCGTGGGCTTAGCGAGCCCCAAAGTCTCATCAGGCGCAAGCGTTGCCTTTGCCTTGAAGGCCGAAGCATCTGTCCAGACAAAGCCCGGACATGGGAGACTGCGGCAGACCTTTTCATAGACAGGGCGAACGTAGGGGGCCTGAGAGAGCACAAACTGATGCATCATCAGGAATGCACAGGCGGCGCCGACCGCAGCACAGAGCAGAATGCAGACAAAGAGGAGGAAGCTCCCTAAGCCAGACTTCTTCGTGCGGTAGATGGCCGGCATCGGAGCGCCTCGGCCAGCTTCTTTTTCATCAAATTGTGCGGGCGGTTCGTTTTTTTCAGCCGTCGTAGGGGTATTGAGCTCCTGGGCGACTTTGGTAGCAAAGCGCGGTTCAGTCATCGGCTGCCGAGGAGCTGCCTGCGCGGCCTCAGACTTTTTCGCCTTCAATTCTGCAAGAGCGGCGTCAAGCGCTTGGTCGTCGACCTCTACGGTTTGCGCTGAAGCGGCGGAGAATTCGCGGCCGCAGGCGCTGCAGAGATAATTTTCTTCAGCAGCTCCCTCAAGGCGCCAGAGCGCCCCGCAGCTGGGACAGCGAATAATGCGGGCCATGGTGATCAGTCCTTTGGGCAGATTGTTGTGGAATACGAAACATCAGGCGCGGCGGCCAGCCAGGCACACCCAGCCGTCCTCTTCACGCCAGACCGAGAGTACAAGCGTCGGATCGGCGGCCTTATAGACGGCGATCACTTCGTCGGCTTGACGGGCAAGCACCCCTGAGAGCACCAATGCGCCGTGCGCCGCTACGCGGCCGAGCAGCGCAGGCGCCAAAAGCTTCAGCGGATTGGCCAGAATGTTGGCGACCACGATTGAGAATGTGCCCTCAGGCATGTCGGCCGGCAGCCAGAACTGAGCTTCGACATCATTTCGAATGGCGTTGTCGCGGGCCGCCTCAACGGCCTGAGGGTCAATGTCGGTGCCGCAGACTTCAGCCACACCGAGCTTCTTGGCTCCGATGGCCAGAATGCCGGTGCCGCACCCGTAATCAAGAACGCGATCGGCGGACTTGATGTTTTCGTCAAGCCAATTGAGGCATAAGCGCGTAGTGGGATGAGAACCCGTGCCGAAGGCTACGCCCGGATCCAGGCGAACATTCAGGGCGTCGGCCACAGGGGGTTCACTCCATGACGGCACAATCCAGAGCCGGGGCGAGACATGCGAAGGCTGGAACTGCGCCTGCGTGATGCGTACCCAGTCCTGATCTTCAACGTCGCTCACCGAAAGCAATTCTGGCGCTTCGCAGTCCAGTTCTTTGACGCAATCATCAAGCAGGTTTTTGAAGTGACAGTCGTCGGCGGTGAGTACCGAGATGATGGAACGCGGCCAGGCGCAGGTTTCGGGTTCCAATCCCGGTTCGCCGTAAAGCGGTGCTTCGTCGGTACTGTCGGCATCGGCATCTTCAAGAGAGGCAGCAAGCGCTCCCTTTTCGAGGAAGAGATCGCTTAGATCTTCAGCACTGCGTTCGTCGGCGAGGATTCGGTATTCACGCATGGTGGCGGCAAAAAGGAAAAGGTAGAGAAAAAAGAAGAAGCGGGACTCCGTTTTTGAGTTCCGCTTCCTGTGGATTGTAGCCGTTGGGAGGAGCTTGATTAGTTCACCCCCGAGGATGAATGCGAATGGAGCTTTTCCTCAAGGTAGTGAATGCTCGTGCCGCCGCGTGCGAACCGCTCGTCAGAGAGAAGCAGGCGATGGAGTTTGACGTTGGTCTTGATGCCTTCGCAGGCGAATTCAGTAAGCGCTACGCGCATGCGTGCAAGTGCCTGTTCGCGTGTATCACCGTAGGCGATGAGCTTGCCGATCATACTGTCGTAATAGGGCGGAACCGTATAGCCCGCAAAGACGTGCGAATCGATGCGGATGCCGGGGCCGCCCGGCAGATGCCAAGCAGTCACTTTGCCCGGACAAGGCACAAAGGTGAAGGGATCCTCTGCATTGATGCGGCATTCAATGGCATGACCGCGGATTTCGATATCGCGCTGCTTGAAGGAAAGACGCTCGCCGGCCGCGATGCGGATCTGTTCGGCCACGATATCAACCCCGGTGATGAATTCTGTCACCGGATGCTCGACCTGTACGCGGGTGTTCATTTCAATGAAGTAGAACTCACCGTTTTCGTAGAGGAATTCGAACGTGCCGGCACCGCGGTAGCCGATTCGGCGGCACGCTTCCGGGCAAACCGGCCCCGGGGTTAGCCGATTCGGCGGCCCGCTTCCACGCAGCGGCTGCCAAGCTTCTCAATGGCCCGACGCGGAATGCCGAAAGCCGGGGCCTCTTCAATGACTTTCTGATTGCGGCGCTGCATCGAGCAGTCACGCTCGCCCAAATACACCGCATTCTGGAAGTTGTCGGAGAGCACCTGAATTTCAATGTGCCGCGGGTTCTCGAGGAACTTCTCCATGTAGACGGTCGGATTGCCAAAGGCAACGCGCGCTTCTTCACGGGTCATATTGACAGACGTGAGGAGCGCTGCTTCGGTGCGCACCACACGCATGCCGCGGCCGCCGCCGCCGCCGGAAGCTTTGATGATAATCGGGTAGCCGATCTTACGGGCTGTCTGGATGATTTCCTGCGGGTCTTCGGAGAGTGCTCCGTCAGAGCCGGGCACGCAAGGGACGCCCGCGTCGCGCATGGCCTGCTTGGCGCTCACTTTGTCGCCCATCAGACGGATGCTCTCGGGGCGCGGCCCAATGAAGGCGAAGCCCGAGCTTTCCACCTGTTCGGCAAAATCGGCATTTTCCGAAAGGAAGCCGTAGCCCGGGTGAATCGCTTCAGCATCCGTTACTTCCGCAGCTGAAATGATGGCTGGAATATTGAGGTAGGAGTGAGACGAGGCGGCAGGCCCAATGCACACGCTTTCATCGGCCAGACGCACGTACTTAGCATCGGCGTCCGCCGTGGAATGCACGACCACTGTTTTAATGCCGAGTTCGCGGCAGGCGCGCTGAATGCGCAGTGCAATTTCGCCTCGGTTGGCGATGAGGACTTTTCCGAACATGAAGGTTCCTGAGTTGGGCTCAACCAAGAATGACGAGCGGCTGACCGTATTCGACGGGCTGGCCGTTTTCCGCGGCAAAGGCCTGAACGACGCCGTCCTTGTCAGCTTCAACTTCGTTGAGGAGCTTCATGGCTTCGATAATGCCGATCACCTGCCCTTTCTTCACGGTGTCGCCCACCTCAATGAAAGGCGCTGCGCCGGGCGACGGCGCACGGTAAAAAGTGCCCACCATCGGGCTCGTGATGGTTGGCAGAGCGGCCTGAGCAGCATCCTGAGCGGGAGCCGGGGCCCGCCGCGGGGGCGGCTGCCGGAGCAGGCGCTGCCTGCGGCACGGCCGCAACGGTTACCGCAGCGGGCGCTTGCACGACGGGGGCTGCAGAAACGGTCGGGCGGTTGACGATGCGAACGTGGTCTTCGCCTTCCGTGATTTCAAGTTCGGCAACGCCGCTTTCGCTCACGAGGTCGATCAATGTCTTGAGTTTGCGAAGGTCCATTTTGTTTCAGCAATGAATGTGTCAAAGTGGGCTCCTGACGTCTGGGCCGCAGGTGCAGGGGAGCCGCACGGCGCGGACGGCACAGAGAGCCGCAAAGGCTGCTTAGGAGCGTCATTTTCTTTAAAAGAGCACTGAAAAGCAGATAACTCAGCGCAATTTTGCGCATTCTGCCTATTTCTTGTCAAAGAAAATCTGCTTCAACACTAGGGTATTCCCTAAGTATTGGCGTAAAACGACGCTCTGAAGGCCATTGCAAATAAACTGCAGAGTGTAGAGAGCAGCCGATGCCCTCGGTATGCCCTCAACGGGGTAGCCCAATACGGCAGACGGATGATGCTGGTTATGGCTGCGGTTTAGGGGGTGTCTGAGAGAACTTGGGCGAGTGCATCCGAAGGGAGTGCCCCGGCCGCTTCCCACTCGGCTTGAAATTCGTCGGGCCGGGTGAGTGCAGGGAGCGGCGTGTGCTCGGGAACGATTCGCACAAGAACGGGTTCGCCGCGCACGTCAAGCAGCAGAGAGTCCAAACATTTTTCGCCGACGCGGCGGGCAAAGGCGGTGGGGTAGGGAGCATCGAGCGGTTCGGGCAAAAACCCGGCATTGAGCAGCGCAAGAAAGGCTTCTTTTTCACCCGTGCCGATGGCGACAAGTTCTGCCGGGGAAGTCTCGACAGCCGCGCCGGACAGGACAACGCCGATCAGGCGGCAGTTGAGTTCCGGGACGCTGCGCATAACGTGGAGTGCAGCATGCCGTTTGGCCGCGAGCAGCGCCTGATGTTCATGAGGCGCAAAGAGTGCAAACCACCGGCGAATCTCACTCGCAGTGAGATTGGGGTCGGGGCGGATCCCCACCGAGCGCTGGGCATCGCGAAAGGCGCGTGCCCAAGTGCGGCCTTCGGCGGCGATCAGCTTGGCGGCGACGGCGGCGGCTTCTTGTTCCTGTCGTGTGTACTCGCGCATGCTGCGCCTCCCAGAGAAGAAAAATGCATCTGAAGAATTCTAGAGCGGCCGAGATGTCAGCAGTTTTGCGACAATTTCGGTCAATGAAATCCCAAGCGCCGCGATGCGCTCCTGGGGCTCCTACCCAATGCGAGGAATCTTTCGATGCATATCCATATTCTCGGCATCTGCGGCACTTTCATGGGCGGCATCGCTCAGATCGCCCGCGAAGCCGGCCACCAGGTGACCGGGTGTGACAAAAACGTCTATCCCCCGATGAGCGATGCGCTGCGCGCCAACGGTATAACCATCACTGAAGGGTACGGTGCCGAGCAGCTTGCTGTCGCTCCTGATCTTTGGGTGATCGGCAATGCCGTCTCCCGCGGCAATCCGCTTTTGGAGGCCATTCTCAATGCCGGCCTTCCTTATACTTCGGGCCCGCAATGGCTGAGTGAAAACATTCTTACCGGAAAGAAGGCTCGGACGGTGCTTGCTGTTGCAGGAACGCACGGCAAGACGACCACTACTTCCATGCTCACTTGGATCCTGCGCGAAGCTGGACTCCATCCTGGATTTCTGATCGGCGGCGTCCCTTGTTGGGGGGAGCAGTCGGCTGCTTTGGGCGATCCTCAGGCGCCTTTTGTGATTGAAGCTGACGAATATGACACCGCGTTTTTCGATAAGCGCAGTAAGTTTGTCCACTATCGTCCGCGCATCGCGATTTTGAATAATCTAGAGTACGACCACGCGGATATTTTTGAAAATCTCCAGGCCATAGAAACACAGTTTCACCATCTTGTGCGGACGATGCCTTCGCAAGGAACCATCATCGCCAATGCCAAAGCGCCGGCGCTGGACCGTGTGTTGGCACGCGGCTGTTGGTCAAAGCTTGAGCGATTTGACACGCCCTTTGGCACGCCGGACGGATGGACGCTTGCCGAAGACGGTTCGGCATCGCTCGGCGCAGAGGTCTTCGGTGCGGTAAAGATTCATATGCCTGGACGCTACAACGAGCTCAATGCGCTGGCAGCGGTTGCCGCTGCGCGTGCGGCGGGCGTCCTTCCACAGGCAGCTCTGAAGGCGCTCGAAAGTTTCCCCGGCGTTCATCGTCGGCAGGAAGTGAAAGGCGAAGCCGACGGGTGCCTCGTCATTGACGATTTTGCGCATCACCCCACGGCCATTCATGAAACGATCGACGGCGTGCGCGGCCGCTGGCCGGGACGTCGGCTGCTGGCGGTGCTTGAACCGCGCAGCAATACGATGAAGCTCGGCACGATGAAGGATCGGCTGGCCGGCGCACTGGCTGATGCCGATGCGGTCTTTTGTTATGCCGGCCCGGGCGTTGCCTGGTCGCCCGAAGAGGCTCTGAAGGCTCTGGGCAGTCACGCTTGGGCAACGCACGACTTTGATGTTTTGGTGACGCAGGTCGTGAATGCTGCTCGCCCGGGTGACGTTATCCTCTGCATGAGCAACGGGGGGTTCGGCGGCATTCATGGGAAGCTCTTAGCCGGACTCAAGGCCAAGGCTGAGTCCCGTGCGGGAGCTTAAACATGGAGCGATCCGCTGTTGACCGTGTCGTTTACCTGCACGGCTTTCGTTCCTCGCCGGCTTCGGCAAAAGGCCGCGAGCTCGCTGCGGCCGCAGCAGAATGGAATGCCGATTTTTCGGCGCCGGATCTAAACCTTTCGCCGCGGGAGGCCGATGCGCTCGTGGGCAGCCTGCTCTCGCCGCTCTCTGCCCAAGCACGACGGTGCACGCTTCTGGTGGGGTCAAGTCTGGGCGGCTTTTACGCACTTCGTGCGGCGCGGGCATACGGCTGTCCGACGGCGGTCGTCAACCCCTGCCTGATGCCTTGGGATTTTGTGCCGCAGCAAGTGGGACTTCAAACTATTTTTGGCACCAATCGAACGATTATGGTGAAGCCTGGGTTTGCCGACGAATTTCGCGAACTTGCTGCCGAAATGCCGGCAGCACCGCTGGATCCCGCTGATGCGTTGGTGCTGCTTTCAACGGCAGACGAAACGCTTGACTGGCATATTGCGGATCGAGCGCTGCGCGACTCACCCAAAGTGCTTTCCACCGAGGATGATCATCGAATGCAGCGCTTTGCTGAGTGCTTGCCCGCCGTACGCGGATTTTTTATGCGGCGCAAGATTGTGCCTGCATTCGACGCGCGATAGTGCAAAATAGCGGCCTTGAGGAAAACACCGAACAACCATCGGACAGTTCGCGCTTTGCGCGAACGCAGTTGAAGCAGAACGCGATGTATCTATATTTCGAAGACGACGGAGCCTTCAAGGCGGGAACAGTGCTTTCGCAGGCTGGGAGCGCCTATCAGGTAGAGCTGACTACGGGGCGGCGGAGCAAAATCAAGGCCTCTCATGTCTTTTTTCCCTTTGAGACACCGAGCGCTTCAGAACTTATCGCGCGCATTCCGGAGGCTGCTGCAGAGCTTGATCCGGCTTTTCTCTGGGAAGCCGCGCCGGCAGAGGAATTTTCCTTTAAGGATCTCGCCCAGGAATACTGGGGTGAGAAGCCTTCGCCCGTAGAGCTCGCGGCACTGCTGACGGTACTGCATGCCAATCCGGTTTACTTCTACCGCAAAGGCCGAGGCGTTTACCGCAAAGCGCCGGCGGAAATCCTCTCCAAAGCGCTGGAAGCGCTTGAGCGCAAGCGCCGCATGGAAGAGCAAAAGAAGGTCTGGACGGCTGAAATGGTTGAAGGGAAGCTCCCTGAGGCGATCGGCCGTCAGGCCCTGACGCTTCTGCTTTCGCCCGATAAGAACGGAATCGAATGGAAGGCGCTCTCGGATGCTGCTGCGGAAACGCGGCAGACGCCGCTGCGTCTGATGCTCGCATTGGGCGGCATTGCTTCGCCTTGGCGCTGGCATGTTGACAGCTTCTATACGGCGAATTTCCCGCATGGCCGCGGTTTCCCTGCCGGCCTCCCGGAGCCCCCGGCTGACACGTGGGAGGAGCTCCCCATTGCCGACGTTGACGCCTTCTCGATTGACGATTCAACGACGACGGAAGTTGACGATGCGGCGAGCATCGAGCATCTCGAGGGCGGCATCACCCGCGTAGGCATCCACATTGCCGCACCGGCGCTGATGATCCAGAAGGATTCGCCGCTCGACACGGTAGCCAAGACGCGCATGAGCACGGTTTATGCCCCGGGTCTGAAGACGACGATGCTGCCGGAAAACTGGATTAAAGCTTCGTCGCTCGATGAAGGGCACCTCGTACCCTGCATTTCACTTTATGTGTGGGTAAAGGACGATACATTTGCCGTCGAGCGCACTGAGACACGTCTGGAGCGGATCACACTGAAGGCAAATCTGCGCTACGACAAAATCGATGATCTGGTCACCGAGGAAGCGATTGCGGCCGATGCGCTCACCATCCCGTACGCGCACGAAATCGCTTGGCTGTGGCATTTTGCCAAACGTCTGCAGCACGGCCGAGAGGAGGTGCGCGGACGTCCCGAACCGACGGGACGCGTGGATTGGTATTTTGCGCTTGAGGGCGAAGGCGAGGATGCGGTTATTCACGTCAAAGGCCGCCGCCGCGGCGCGCCGCTCGATCTGCTGGTTGCTGAACTGATGATTTTCGCCAACAGCACTTGGGGCCTTTGGCTCGAAGAGCATGGCACCCCGGGCATTTATCGTTCGCAGCGCATGGGGCGTGTGCGCATGAGTACGTCACCGGGACCGCATGATGGTTTGGGTGTGGAGCGCTATGCCTGGAGCACGTCGCCGCTGCGCCGTTATGTGGACCTCGTGAATCAGCGTCAGATGATTGCGGTGCTTCGCGGTGAAACTGCGCCTTATGGCCGCACCGATGTCGACCTTTTCACGATTGTGAGTCAGTTTGAAGCGATTTACGGTCTCTATTCCGACTTCCAGACTCGAATGGAGCGTTACTGGTCGCTGCGCTGGATTCTGCAGGAAAAACTCACGTCCATTGAGGCGATTGTCGTCAAGGGCGATCTCGTTCGCATCGACGGACTGCCTTTCATGCAGCGGGTGCCGGGACTCACCGAAGATCTTCCGCGCGGACGCAAAGTGGAGCTCCGTATTCTGGGGTGCGACCTCGTCGATCTTGTCATGGATGCAAGACTCGTTAAGGTGCTTGACGAGGCGATTACGCCCGAAGAGGAAGCCGCGCTTGAAGAGTCCCTCAACGAAGCGTCTGAAGCTGCGGAGGCAGCCGAAGAGGTGAAGGAGGCCAAAGCGGCTGAACATGCCGCACAGGCCGATGCTGCTCAAGTTCTGAGTGCGTCCAATTAATTTAAAAACGTCAAACATGGGAAAAGGTCGATTCGCTTGGGCGAAATCGACCGCATGTTTGGGATGTTCGCTGCCGCTTCTTTTCCTGATCCGGCACTCTAGAAGAAGCGGACGGTCTTAAATCGTGCTAGCCTCACGGGCGATTGCGGCTGAAGGTTTTTATTTGCAGCAGCCGCAGAGCTTCGTCCGGGAGGAATTTTTTTCCTTCTGTCCCGTCCAATCCTTGAGCTGAGAGAGGTACTGCGCCGTGAACCGCGAGGACCAAACAGAAGCGCCCAACGAGGAGATCGCAGGCGCTCCGACGCTCGATTCGGACGAAGCCAGCCGCGCGCTTGCGCGGGTGCAGCAGGTTCTCGATTCCGATGAGGATCGGGCTCGAGCTTTGGAAAAAGCTCGTGAAAAGGCCGAAAAAGCCGCTCGCGCAAAATCGGGGGGCAGTGAAAAGCCCGATGAGGACGACAAGGATGACGAAGCGCGTCCGCTGACGCCGGAAGCCGCGCAGCAGCTGCGTGACATTCTCGAGCCGCTCCATCCTGCCGACATTGCTTGGGTACTCGAAGCCCTGCCGCTTGACGACCGTCTTGCTGTCTGGAATCAAGTCCAGAGTGAGTCTGACGGCGATATTCTGCTCGAAGTCAACGAGGGCGTTCGTGAGACCCTGATCGAAGCGATGGACCGCGACGAACTCGTCGACGCGGTTGAAACGCTCGATACCGACCAGATCGCTGACTTGGTCGATGACCTGCCGCCAGATGTGATGGCGGAGGTTCAGGAAGGCCTTTCGCATGAAGAGCGCGCTCAGCTGCGCGCGGCCATGTCGTACCCCGAAGACTCGGTCGGTGCGCGCATGGACTTTGAAATGGTGTCGATCCGCGAGGAAGTGACGATCGACATGGTGCTCAGATACCTGCGCCGCTTCAAAGAGCTCCCTGATCATATGGACCAGATCTTTGTCGTTGATCGACTGGGCCGTTTAAAGGGTGCGCTTGCTGTCGCTCAGATTCTGACGTCCGATCCAGCCAAACAGGTGCGGCGCATCATGCAGACCGAGACCTTCACGCTCAACCCGCTCGATGATGCGAGTGATGCGGCACAGGCCTTCGAGCGCTACGACTTGGTGAGTGCGGCAGTCGTTGATGAGGCTGGTCGATTAGTGGGCCGTCTGACAGTCAATGAAGTGGTTGACGTCATTCGAGAGGAAAGCGACGAAGACGCTTTCAGTGCAGTGGGTCTGGATGACGAACAGGACTTGTTCGGCAGCGTTTGGGGAGCGGCCAAAAGCCGCTGGCTCTGGCTGGGCGTCAACCTCTGTACGGCTTTCTTTGCTTCACGCGTGATTTCAGCTTTTGACGGCACCATTGAGCGCGTGGTGGCACTTGCGGCTTTGATGCCCATCGTAGCGGGCATGGCCGGCAATTCCGGCAATCAAACGCTGACGCTTTTGGTGCGCTCGCTTGCCACCGGACAGGTGACGCTGGCCAATACTATCGATATTTGGAAGAAGGAACTTGCCGTAGCGGTTGTCAACGGCCTTCTCTGGGGCGCCATTGCCGGCCTCTGTGCTTGGGCGCTTTATTGGGATTCGCCGCAGGGGCATACGCTCGGTCTGGTCATGGCGCTTGCGATGTTCCTCAACATCGTCCAGGGAGCGGCTGTCGGACTTGCTGTGCCGCTCATTCTGAATAAGATGGGGCGCGATCCGGCCATGGGCGGTTCTGTGCTGCTGACCTTTACGACCGATTCGGGCGGGTTCCTGATCTTCCTCGGGCTCGCGACCATTTTCTTCCGCTGATGAGGGAAAAAAAAGACCGCCCGTGTTCACCGGGCGGCCTTATTCCATCTGATCGGTGCGGTTAGCGACGGCTAAAGATCACCAAAGAGACGCTTCAGGTCGTCAATAGATTTCTTGGCCGCGGGCTTCTCCTCGTCGCTTTCCTTGGCGGAAATTTCACGCACGGTGTAGACATCTTCGATTTCTTCTTTCCAGTATTCGTGCGGCGCACTGGAATGAAGAAAACGGTCCGCAATTTCTGACCCCACATTTTCGGCACGCAGCACCCGTTTGGTGTCGAACTCCACATCAAGCCAGCGGCGGGTGCGGTCATAGCCGGCGGAAGTGATGCCGCCGCGGTGGATAGGAATGCGCTTCATCTGAATGCCTCTTTTTAAAGCTTCAACAGCGTTCTGAAGATGATTTTTTAGAAAGTTGCCGGCGGAACTAGGCGCACGACAAATGATGGTTAGATTCTACCTATCGCGATGGCGGACAGATTGCATTTAACAAACGTGGCCAAGAGGTCGGCTGAGTTGAATACTGACGCAATAGTGAGATGGTTTCACTGCAATTTTTTTGAAACAAAGCAAAAACAAAAGCAAAATTTTATTGTCTTCAAGCGTTTTCGCAATGAGCGGGTACTCGCATCCTGGTGGAAGATCTGTTAATCTGCAAACCAATCAATAGCCGAATGTGCGCGTTAACCCTAAAGCTTTAACGCTGTCGGTCCAGAAAACATCAAATTTTAAATTACAGCCGCAGCAGCAGCTCAGACAACCCTAGCAGGGCTTGTTTGATTTCGGGACGGCTTGTGCTCGTTTCAATGCATCTTCAAGACGTCGATATTTCTGCCCCTACCGTATCGCCCCTGACGCCTTCAAAGACTCCCGGGAAGCTTCTTGCAAGCATTACAAACGGGAGATTCTGGCCCATGGGTGCAGTGGGCACGGCTGCAGTGGCTGCTGCAGTGTGGCTTACTGCTGCTGGTTTGGCGGGGCCGGCCGGCGTCCAAGCGGCTACGCAGACAGAAATTGTCGCGATTGAAGAGGCCGATGTACATGAGTCGCTCAATCGGTTTTTGGAAGAGAAAGAAGCGAACGCTGTAGCGTTGGTTGAGGATTGGGAACGCAAGTCTCCAGCTTCGGAGGCGAGCTTGAGTGAGGCGGGCGATGCTTCAGAGGAGTCCGTGGCGGCTTATATCAACCGCAGCTACCGCGTTCCGCTCGAAGAGGCCAGACAGCTGACAGCATGGGCGTTGGAAATCGGACAGGGCTTTGATGTTGATCCGCTGCTTATTCTTTCGGTAGCGGCTACCGAATCGAGTTTTAATCCTAAGGCCAAAAACGGCTCTGGCGCAGAAGGGCTCATGCAGGTCATGACCAGCGTGCATACAGAGAAATTCAAAGCCTTCGGCGGTGCAAAGGCCGCAATGGAACCCTATCCCAACATGGTGGTGGGCGCTTCCATTCTCGCGCGTCTCATTGACCGAACAGGCAGCGTTTCGCAGGGCCTCAAGCATTACTACGGCGCGGGCAATCAGTCGAGCGACAACGGTTACGCCGCTAAGGTGTTTAAAGAACGCAGCCGTCTGCAGGTCGCTGCAGCCGGTGACTCGGACCGTGCGGTGGAGCTCTCGCGAGCCAATCGGACGGGGCCCGCATACAACGCGAAACATCGTCCCCGCAATCTTGGCTACGGTGAATGGATGCAGCTCTTGGAAACGCGTGCGCAGCAGGGCGGCAGTGTGAAACGCCTCGCGCCCGAGAGCGATGCAGTGGCGGAAAACCGCCGGTCGTCAGATTCAGCTGACGGCAGCAGTACTGAAAGCTAAGCTTTTATCGGCTGATATTGAAACGAAGAAGAGCGTGTCTGCAGCAGAATGCGGCGCTCTTTTTTCCTGATGGGCCTCAGCAGGCACGAGGAAGATCACCGACAAGTGTCTGAGCCCAAATAGCCGCGGCCAGTCCTGCGGTTTCCGTGCGCAGAACACGCGGCCCCAGAAGCTGAGGCCCCCAGCCGTGAGCGGCGGCGAGCTCGATTTCGCGAGCAGAGAACCCGCCCTCGGGTCCGACGGCAAAGGCGACGGAGAGGAGCCCCGGCAGCATGCTCGAAGCCGCAGAGGCATCGGCACCGGGCGCCAGAACAAATTTGACGCCTCCAGAAACAGTCTTAAAGCCGGCTTCAAGAGAGGGAACTGCCCGAACGAGGGGCACGACATTGCGGCCGCACTGTTCAGCCGCCGAGCGGGCAATGTCGGTGAGACGGGCCAGACGTTTTTCCAAGCGTTCCCCGGCAAGCTTCGTCACGCTGCGTTCGGCCGGCATGAAGACAATTTCAGAGATGCCGGCTTCAACAGCTTTTTCGACGATCCAGTCCGCTTTTTCCGGTGCAACGAGGCTTTGAAGGAGCGTTATCGCCAGAGGAGACTCTGCTGTGCGGTCCGTGCGGTGCTCTAGCTCCACCCAGGCCGAGGCGTCCGAAAAACCGACGGGCCCCGACCAGGCAGCTCCCGTACCGTTAAAGAGTTCAACGATCTCACCCGCGGCCAGTCTGAGCGATCGACCGGCATGACGAGCGGTTTTGGGAGGCAGTTCAAAGCGTCCGCCCAGTTGGAAGGCGTCAGTAGGGGCGTCGATGAAAAAGCGCGGCGTCGGCATGGGGGAGTACAGCGGAAGGAACGGGGGAAATGGACGGTCCGACACGGAGTCAGATGGTTTGAGCCGGATTGGCTTCGGTCGTCATGTTTGTTTTAAGCATCGAATCGACCACCCTTAAATGATAAAATCTTTAGTTTCAGCAGGGGCTCCTTAAAGACGGAGTATTCCCCGCTCAAGCTCTCACCTTCTCTCTTCCGCAAAAGCAAGACACATGTCACAGGTCTCCCCCCAGACGATGGCGAACGCGATCCGCGCGCTCGCGATGGATGCTGTTCAAAAAGCGAAGTCCGGCCACCCCGGCATGCCGATGGGCATGGCAGACATCGCCACGGCGCTCTGGACGCGTCATCTGCGCTTCAATCCGCAGGATCCCAAGTGGTCGGGCCGCGACCGCTTTATTTTGTCCAACGGCCACGGTTCGATGCTGCAGTACGCACTGCTTCATCTGACGGGCTTTGATCTGTCAATGGATGATCTGAAAGCTTTCCGCCAGCTCGGCAGCCGCACGCCGGGGCATCCGGAAGTGGATATCACGCCGGGGGTGGAAACGACGACCGGCCCGCTCGGGCAAGGTATCGCCAACGGTGTCGGCATGGCGCTCGCAGAGAAACTGTTGGCCGCTGAATTCAATCGAGATGGCTTCCCGGTCGTCGACAATCGTACGTATGTGTTTTTGGGCGACGGCTGCCTGATGGAAGGCATCAGCCATGAGGTCTGCTCACTGGCGGGCGTCTGGAAGCTCAATAAGCTCATCGCGCTTTACGATGACAATGGTATTTCGATTGACGGTGATGTACGCGGCTGGTTCCGCGATGACACCCGCGGCCGATTCGAGGCCTATGGCTGGAATGTGATTGGTCCGGTCGACGGACACGACATCAACGCCGTTGATCAGGCGATCGCTCAAGCGAAGGAATCCGCAGAGAAACCGACGCTTATCATCTGCCGCACGACAATCGGCAAGGGTTCTCCCAACCGTCAAGGCACGGCCAAGGTGCATGGCGAAGCGCTCGGTGACGAAGAGATCGCCGCGACGAAGGCCGCTCTCGGCTGGACTTACGGTCCTTTTGAGATTCCGCAGGATGTTTATGCTGCATGGGATCATCGCGCTGAAGGGGCGAAGGTCGAAAAAGAATGGCAGCAGATGTATGCGGGTTATAAAGCCGCTTACCCGGAACTGGCCAAGAAACTCGAGCGCCGGCTGGCGGGCGATCTTCCTGACCAATGGGATGCCGCCGTCATGGATGCTGTTTGTCAGGCTGCAGAGGCGGCCGAAACGGTGGCCACCCGCAAGGCCAGTCAAAAGGCGCTTAATGCGCTGGCCCCTGTCCTTCCAGAGCTCCTTGGCGGTTCGGCTGATTTGACCGGGTCAAACCTGACCAACTGGTCGGGCTCGACGAGCCTGAATACGGGCGACTTCCATGCACGTCACATCAGCTACGGCGTGCGCGAATTTGGCATGTCGGCCATTCTGAACGGCATTGCGCTTTACGGCGGATTCATTCCCTACGGCGCGACGTTTCTTACTTTCTCGGATTATTCGCGCAATGCCCTGCGCATGTCCGCGCTGATGAATCTGCGCGCTATCAACGTCTTCACGCACGATTCCATCGGGCTCGGTGAAGACGGTCCGACACATCAGTCGGTTGAACACATTCCCTCGCTGCGTCTTATCCCGGGCATGGATGTCTGGCGTCCCTGCGATACGGTTGAGGCCGTTGTGGCTTGGGCGAGTGCCATCGAGCGCCGAGACGGCGCTTCCTGCCTGATTTTCTCGCGTCAGAACGCAGCCTTTATCGACCGTGACGAAGTAGATGCGGATGCGATCGCTATGGGCGGCTATGTCGTCGCCGAAGCTCCCTTGGGTGAAGGCGAAGCGCAGGTCGTGCTGCTTGCGACCGGTACGGAGGTGGGGCTTGCGATGGATGCGCGCGCTAAGCTCGCCGCGCTCAACATCAATGCCCGTGTGGTATCGATGCCTTGCACGAACCGTTTTGACCGCCAGTCGACGGAGTATCGTCAGTCGGTGCTCCCGCCGGGACTGCCGGTGCTCGCCATTGAAGCATCAAAGACTGATCTTTGGTGGAAGTACTTTACGGGGCGCGGCGACGTGCTTGGCGTCGACAGCTTCGGTGAGAGCGCGCCGGCCAAGGATCTTTGGATCAAGTTCGGCTTCACGGTCGACAATGTCGTCGCCAAGGTTGAGGCGCTCCTGCAGTAAATCCCTTTGTTTTTTTACCCATCCCTTTCTTCAATATCTAGGAAGTTTCCGACATGACCATCCGTGTTGCCATCAATGGGTTCGGCCGCATCGGCCGCAACGTGCTCCGCGCTCATTACGAGTATGCCAAGCAGCACGACGTTGAAATCGTCGCCATCAATTCTCCGGGCGACCTTGCAGTGAACGCCCATCTCCTGAAGTACGACACGGTGCACGGCCGCTTCGCTACGCCTGTTGAAACGGACGGCAAAGACATGATCGTCGGCGGGGATCGCATTCACGTCTTCAAGACGCGTGATCCCCGTGAACTGCCCTGGGCCGACCTCGGTGTCGATCTGGTGATGGAGTGCACGGGAGCCTTCAATTCAAAAGAAGCCTCGATGGTGCATATCGAATCCGGTGCGAAGAAAGTGCTGCTTTCGGCCCCTGGCAAGACCGCGGACGCGACGGTGGTCTACGGCGTTAATCAGGATGTGCTTAAGGCCACGGATCTCGTGGTGTCGAACGCCTCCTGCACGACCAACGGTTTGGCGCCGCTCGTCAAGCCCCTGCAGGACAAAATTGGCATCGAGCACGGTTTGATGACGACGATTCATTCGTACACGAACGACCAGGTGCTCACCGACGTCTACCATAAGGATCTGCGCCGAGCCCGCGCTGCGACGCACTCGATGATCCCGACGAAGACGGGCGCAGCCAAGGCCGTGGGACTGGTGCTGCCGCAGCTGAAGGGCCGTCTGGACGGCTTTGCGGTCCGCGTGCCGACGATTAATGTGAGCTTTGTCGACCTGACGTTCATGGCAGAACGCGCGACCTCGATCGAAGAAATCAATGCGATCCTGAAAGAGGCGAGCGAGGGCGAACTCAAGGGCATTCTCGGCTACAACGATGAGCCGCTGGTGTCGATTGATTTCAACCATGATCCGCGCAGCTCTATCTACGATTCGACGCTCACGAAGATGTCTGGCGACCGCCTCGTCAAGGTTATGGCCTGGTACGACAATGAGTGGGGTTTCTCCTGCCGTATGCTCGACACGGCCTGCGCGATGATGGCCGCCAAGTAAGCTCTGAAAAATCAGACGTAAAGTGAAGCCCAATTTCATTGGCTGAAGCAATATCTGCCGCCCGCGGAAGCGTCCGAATGCCGGATGCTCCCGCGAGGCGGTTTTTTCTTTGGACTTACGGTCTAAAGAAGATCCAACGTATTTTTAATGCAAAGGAGCAGTTTCCATGCAAGTGAAGACTCTGGATTCCCTGGCCGCCTCGGGCGTTTTGAAGGATAAGCGTGTTCTGATCCGCAGTGATCTGAATGTGCCCCGCAATGATGAAGGCGCGATCACCAATGACGCTCGCATTGTGGCGAGTCTTCCGGCCATTAAGACCGCGCTGCTCGCGGGTGCGGCCGTGATGGTGACGAGTCATCTGGGCCGTCCTAAGGAAGGCGTTTTGCGCCCGGAAGATTCTCTGCAGGTCGTTGCCGATCGCTTGGGGGAACTGCTTGGCCGAGAAGTACCGGTTGTTCAGGATTGGGTCGACGGCGTTGAGGTGAAGCCCGGTGAGCTGGTGGTGCTGGAAAACTGCCGCTGCAATGTGGGTGAAAAGAAGTGCGATGAGGCGCTTTCAAAGAAATACGCTGCGCTTTGTGACGTTTATGTCAATGATGCCTTTGGTACGGCTCACCGCGCAGAGGCGACAACGGTCGGCGTGGCGAAGTACGCTCCGATTGCTTGTGCGGGTCCCTTGATGGCCAAGGAAATCGAAGCACTCTCCAAGGCGCTCGGCAGCCCCTCTCGCCCGCTCGCCGCGATTGTTGCCGGCTCAAAGGTGTCGACCAAGCTCACGATTCTCTCGAATCTCGCCGAGAAAGTGGATCGCCTTATCGTGGGCGGCGGCATCCTCAATACGTTCTTGCTCGCAGCCGGCCGCCCGATCGGCAAGTCGCTCGCTGAACCGGATCTGGTGGACGAATGCCGCAAGGTGCTCGAGATTCTTGAAAAGAAGGGTGCAAAGCTGCCGATGCCCGTCGATGTCGTGGCGGCCAAGGCTTTTGCGGC
>OCAI01000569.1_pt1 | contig 31717 bp, 30 predicted proteins | sample 1538271 | NCBI WGS metagenome assembly OCAI01 (sample SAMEA2580269, study PRJEB22360) | human gut metagenome | biome: human gut; feature: human-associated habitat; material: faeces | place: Denmark | collected 2008/2010 | reverse complement strand
CAAACAGAGCAGTGGAGGGCGCCGTTATCGGCTCCGCCCCTGCCGTGGCGACCCGCCCCGGCGAGATCCTTGCCGGTGCCGAGTTCTACACCTATGATGACAAGTACAAGAACGGCGTCAGCCAGACCGTCATCCCGGCCCACCTGCCGGAGGCAAAGCTGGACGAGGTAAAGACCTACGCCGCCATGGCCTACACCGCCCTGAACTGCGAGGGGCTGGCCCGCTGCGACTTCTTTGTGGAGCACGGCACCGGCCGGGTGCTCATCAACGAGATCAACACCTTCCCGGGCTTCACGTCCATCAGCATGTATCCCAAGCTGATGGAGCACGAGGGCCTGCCGGTGCCGGCCCTCATCGACCGGCTGATCGCACTGGCTCTGGAAAGAAAGGAAAAGCAGCATGGATAATCGCCCCATCGGCGTGTTCGACAGCGGTCTGGGCGGGCTGACCGGCGTGCGGGAGCTGCGCAAGCGTCTGCCCCACGAGGAGATCATCTATTTTGGTGATACCGGCCGCGTGCCCTACGGCAGCCGCAGCCCGGAGACCATCCTGCAGTACGCTCGTCAGGACGTTGCGTTCCTGCTTTCGAAAGATGTAAAGTGCATCATGGCGGCCTGCGGCAGTGCGATCACCCCCTCCCCGGCGGCAGAGCCGGCCCGGCTGCCGGTGCCGTATCTGGGCGTGGTGGATGCCGCCGCCCGGGAAGCGGCCTTTTCCACCCGCAACCGCCGCATCGGCGTCATTGGCACGGCGGCGACCATCCGCTCCCGCAGCTATGAAAAGCTGCTGCGCCAGCTGGTGCCCGGTGTGGAGATCACCGCCCGGGCCTGTCCGCTGTTCGTTCCGCTGGTGGAAGCCGGTTATGTGGACCACAGCGAGGAGAGCCGGCAGCAGGTGACGAAGCTGGTCATTGCGCAGTACCTGACCGAGGTGCGGGATGCCGGGGTGGACACCCTCATTCTGGGCTGCACCCATTATCCGCTGCTCAAGACCATGATCGGTGAGTTCATGGGACGGAAGGTGACGCTGGTGGACCCTGCCAAGACCGCCGCCCATCATCTGGAACGGATGCTCTCGGAACGCGGCCTGAAAGCAGCGCAGGAGCATGAGGGACAGGCACATTTCTATGTCAGCGATGTGCCGGACAGCTTTGTGCAGACGGCAGACCTGTTTCTGGGCGAGTACAAGGGCGGCCCGGTGGAACAGATCGCCATTGACAAATATTGATAAGGAAAAGCAATGTGAGCAAACCGTTAAAGGAAGATTATATCATCCGCATCAAGAGCCGCATCGAGCAGCATGTGGAAGAACCTGCGGAGGAAGAAGAAAAGGAAGAGTTTGTGGAGCTGATGACCCGGGGCCAGTTCGTGCAGAAGGGCGGCAGCTACTACATTACCTATAAAGAAACGGAGACCACCGGCTACGAGGGCTGCACCACCACCCTGAAGATCGCCGCCGACGGAAGCCGGGTGGCCATGCTGCGCTTTGGTAAGGGCAGCGGGGCCGGTACCCAGCTGCTCATCGAAAAGGGCAAGCGCAACCTCTGCCATTACGAGACCGGCTACGGCTCCATGACGCTGGGCGTGACGGCTGACGAGATCATCTGCAGCCTGACCGAGAAGGGCGGCACTGCAAAGTTCGGCTATCTGCTGGACGCCAACAGCGCTGAACTGGTGAGCCGCAACCGCCTGGAAGTGACCGTGACCCATGTGAACTGAGAATTTGAGAGTTCCCCCAGACTGTGAAAGGAATCAGACCAATGACTGAATTTGAAAAGACCTACCAGAACTACAACCCCCGTCAGGCTGCGCTGGATGAGGCCCGCGCTCTGCTGACCGCCGCCGCCAAGGCCGCTATGGCCGATGGCGCTCTGCCGGAAGCCGAGCTGCCCGCCTTCATCGTGGAGATCCCCGCCGACGTGAAGAACGGCGACATCGCTTCCAACATCGCCATGGCCGGTGCCCGCAGCTGGCGCAAGGCCCCCCGGATGATCGCGGACGCCCTGCTGGCGCACCTGCCCTCCATGGAAAACAGCATGTTTGCCAAGGTGGAGGTGGCCGGCCCCGGCTTCATCAACCTGTTCCTGTCCCAGAGCTTCTGGGCCGGCGTGGTGCTGGGTGCCTGCGCCAACAAGGAGTATGGCCGCACCGACCACGGCAAGGGTGCCAAATATAACGTGGAGTTCGTTTCCGCCAACCCCACCGGCCCCATGCACATGGGCAACGCCCGCGGCGGCGCACTGGGCGACTGTCTGGCCGCTGTGCTGGACTGGTCCGGCTACGATGTGACCCGCGAGTTCTATATCAACGATGCCGGCAACCAGATCCAGAAGTTCGGCAAGAGCCTTGCAGTGCGCTACCTGCAGAAGTATTGCGGCGAGGAGACCTTCCCTCTGCCCGCCGAGTGTTATCAGGGCGGCGACATCAAGGTGCTGGCCGGTGAGTTTGCCGACCTGAACGGCGACAAGTACGTTGCCGCCTGCTCCGGGCTGAGCGAGGAGGCTCTGTTCGAGAGCGAAGCCTTTGCCCAGCTGAAGGACGCACTGGTGGCCTATGCCCTGCCCAAGAACATTGCCGCCCTGAAGCGTGATCTGGGCAAGTACCGCATCGACTACGATGTGTGGTTCCACGAGAGCACTCTGCACGAGTCTGGCGCGGTTATGGCCGTGGTGGATAAGCTGCTGGAGCTGGGCGCATGCTATAAGGCAGAGGACGGTGCCATCATGTACCGCAGCGCCCAGTACGCCGCCAAGTACGGCACCGTGAACAAGAAAAAGACCGAGGACGGCACCGAGGAGGAAGCCAAGGACGAAGTGCTGGTCCGTGCCAACGGCATCCCCACCTACTTTGCCGCCGATATCGCCTACCACTACAACAAGCTGGCCACCCGTGGCTTTGCCAAGGCCATCGACGTCTGGGGCGCAGACCATCACGGCCATGTGGCCCGCATGAAGGGTGCCATGGACGCCATCGGCCTGCATGGCGAGGATCTGGACGTGGTGCTGATGCAGATGGTCAACCTGATGCGGGACGGTCAGCCGGTCCGCATGTCCAAGCGCACCGGCAACGCCATCACCCTGACCGACCTGCTGGAAGAGGTGCCCATCGACAGCGCACGCTTCCTGTTCAATATGCACGATGCAGGCAGCGGCATCGACTTTGACCTGGATCAGGCCGTCAAGACTGACAATGACAACCCGGTGTACTATGTGCAGTATGCCCATGCCCGCATCTGCTCCATCCTGAAAAAGATGGAGAGCGAGGGCGTGCAGTTTGCCGGTGCCGAGAAGGTGGACGCCACCCTGCTCACCGAGCCTTCCGAGATGGATCTGATCCGGATGCTGGCAGCCTTCCCGCAGGAGATCGTCATGGCGGCAGAAAAGTACGACCCCAGCCGCATCAACCGCTTTGTCATTGATCTGGCCAGTGCCTTCCATCGCTTCTACGGCAACTGCCGCATTCAGGGCGCAGACCCGGCTGTGCAGCAGGCACGTCTGGCCCTGTGCATCGTCGTCAAGAATGTCATCTTCAATGTGCTGACCATGTTCAAGATCAACGTGCCCGAGAAGATGTAAAAAAGGCTCCCTCAGTGAGGGAGCTGTCGAGCGAATGCGAGACGGAGGGAGTTTTCTACAGGCACTCCTTCCGTCATCGCCTGCGGCGATGCAACCTCCCTCAGTGAGGGAGGCTTATGCCGTACCCGAAAGGATTCGCACGGTAATACCCAGCTCCCCTGCGGGGGAGCTTTTTTCGATAACAGCGAGGAACAACCAATGGAACCTTTGAAGATCGGCAATATCATCCTGCCCCACCGGGCGGTGTTTGGCCCGATGGCGGGCTTTACGGATGCACCCTGCCGCCGCCTGATGGCCCAGCACGGTGCGGGCTTTACGGTGAGCGAAATGGTGTCCAGCCGGGCGCTTGTTTACGGCGACCACAAGACGGTCAGCATGCTGAAGGCCGAGCCCAACGGCGCGCCCTACGGCGTGCAGATCTTTGGCGAAGTGCCCGAGATCATGGGCGAAGCCACCGCTGCCATGGAGCAGTACGAATTCGATTTTGTGGACATCAACATGGGCTGCCCGGCCCCCAAGATCGTTTCCGGCGGCGCAGGCAGCAAGCTGATGCTGGACCCGGATCGCTGCGGGCGCATCGTGGAACAGGTTGTGGCCCACACAAAACGGCCTGTCACCGTCAAAATGCGTAAGGGCTGGGATGCCGACCACATCACTGCCGTGGAGTGTGCCAAGGCCTGTGAGCAGGCCGGTGCGGCCCTCATTGCGGTGCACGCCCGTACCCGGGAGCAGATGTATACCCCCGGCATCGACCCGGAGATCATCGCCCGGGTGAAGGATGCCGTCAGGGTGCCGGTGCTGGGCAACGGCGACATCCATTCGGCAGAGGATGCAGTGAGGATGATGCAGGCCACCGGCTGCGACGGCGTGATGATCGCCCGGGGCGCACTGGGCGACCCGTGGCTCTTCGAGCGGGTGAATGCGGCCATCGAGGGCCTGCCTGCCCCCAAGGCACCGAACCTGCAGGCCCGCATGAATGCGCTGCGCCGTCAGGTGGAAGAGATGGTGGAGCAGAAGGGCGAGTTTGTGGCCATGCCGCAGGCCCGCTCCCAGACCATGCACTATATGAAGGGGCTGAAGGGAGCGGCCAATCTGCGCCGCTATTGCTGCACCCTGACCCGTCTGGAAGATCTGGATGAGCTGATCGACGCCGTGTTTGAAGAGCAGCGCAAGGCCGGGCTGGACCCGGACGACGTGCGCGAGGTGCCGTTCCCGTAAAAATTTGAGCTTTTTGCCCCGCAGGGGGCAGAGAAAAGAGGAAACCATGGAATGGTCTGATACTGCCCGGCAGCCGCGTCTGCTGGAACAAAAAAAGGATAAATTCTGGCTGACAGTGGGCCTGTGTGCCCTGACGGCGGCGCTGTTCTTTCTGCCGTTCTATCTCATCGACGGCGGTTTTTTCCACTACGCCGGCGATTTCAACAGCCAGCAGATCAGCTTTTACCGCTATATGAACGGCTTCGTCAAGGGTGCCGGCTACCCGGACAGTGCATTCACCACGGTGCGCAACACCTTTTCGTGGGCCACCGACCTTGGCAGCGGCGTCATGAACGCCTACTCGTTCTACCTGTACGGTTCGCCGTTCTTCTGGTTCTCGCTGCTCTTCCCGCAGAAGTGGCTGCCCTACCTGATGGTGCCGCTTCTGGTGCTCAAGTTTGCCGTGGCGGGCGGCGGTGCATATCTGTATCTTCGCCGCTACGTCAAAAACATCGACTACGCTGTGCTGGGCGCGGTGCTGTATGCCTTCTCCGGCTTTACGGTGTACAACGTGTTCTTCAACCACTTTGTGGATGTGGTGGCGCTGTTCCCGTACCTGCTGTGGTCGCTGGACGAGGCCCTTTATAATGACCGCCGCAGCTGGTTTGCATTCTGGGTGGCGGTGAACCTTGTCAACAACTACTTTTTCTTCATCGGTCAGGTGGTGTTTTTAGCCATCTACTTCATCTGCAAGCTCAGCGCAGGAGACTTCCGGCTGACGGCAAAAAAGTTCGGGCTGCTGGCCTTTGAAAGTGTTCTGGGCGTTGCCATGGGCAGCATCCTGCTGGTGCCTGCGGTGCTCTCCATTTTGCAGAACCCGCGCACCATCGACCTTTCCTCGGGATGGGGCTTTTTGACCTACAGCAAGGTGCAGCAGTACCTTGCCATCCTGGTCAGCTGGATCATGCCGCCGGATTCGCCCTACCTCACCTCCATCTGGTCGGAGGGCGTCATCAAGTGGACCAGTATGTCGGCCTATCTGCCGCTGTGCAGCCTGGCCGGTGCTGCGGCCTACTGGCAGGCAAAGCACGGCGACAGCAAAAAGCGCATCGTGGGCACCTGTGCGGTGTTCGCGCTGGTCCCCATTCTGAACAGTGCGTTCTATGCCCTCAACTCCAGCTACTATGCACGCTGGTACTATATGCCGGTGCTGGTGCTGGCCGCGATGACCGTCAATGCACTGGAGGATCACAACACCGATCTGGACAGCCCCGCCCGGGGCATCAGCTGGCTGATGATCGCCACGGTGGCCTTTGCGGTGGTGCCGGTAAAGGACAGCGACACGGGCAGCTGGTCCCTCGGCGTGCTCAAAAATCCGGGCCAGTACTGCGCGGTGCTGGGCTTTGGACTGCTGGGCCTGCTGGTGTACCGCGCCCTCTGCCAGAAATGGCGGGCTGACCGCCGCTTTGCCCAGCGCATGACGGCGGCGGTGCTGGTATTTGCCTTTCTGTTCAGCGTGGTGCACATCGGCATTGGCAAGTTCGGCCAGTGGTATACCGACAGCGACCTTGTGGAGCAGGACACGAATGCTCTGCTGCTGAAAAACGACCTGCCCGAGGACGACTACCGCATCGACACCTACAAGATCCACGATAACATCGGCATGTGGCTGGATAAGAGCTGTCTGCAGTATTTCGGCAGCACCGCCGCGCCAAGCATCCTCAGCTTCTACCCGGCGCTGGGGGTCAAGCGGGATGTGCGCAGCGAACCGGAGCTTTCCAACTATGCACTGCGGGGTCTGCTGAGCGTGGAATACCTCATCACCACGCCGGAAAAGCAGAACGACTTTGAGAACGAAGCCGATGCGGGCTGGGAGCATGCCTTTACAAAGGACGGCTACGCGGTGTACCGCAACACGAACTATGTGCCCATGGGCTTTACCTACGACTGCTACCTTACCGAGAGCGAGTACGAGGAGACCGCAAAGACCACGCGCGCAAACCTGCTGATGCGCGCACTGGTGCTCCGGGATGAGGATGCTGCGGTCTATGGCCAATACCTCACCCATCTGCCGGAGGGCAGACGGGAGGAGCTGCACTATGAGTCCTACGTGCAGGATTGCCGCGAGCGCCGCGCCACAGCCGCCAGTGTGTTCCAGATGAACAATTCCGGCTTCCATGCGCAGATCACGCTGGAAAAAGAGAACCTCGTGTTCTTCTCGGTGCCCTATGATGACGGCTTTACCGCCTATGTCAACGGGCAGGAAACAGACATCCTGCAGGTGGACGAGGGCCTGATGGCTGTGCTGTGCCCGGCAGGGGAAAGCAGCATCGATTTTGTCTATCAGCCCGACGGCATCCGGCTGAGCCGCCCGCTGACCTTGGGCGGCATCGCGGTGTGGCTGGTGTACACGGTCTGCTTTGTCTGGCGCAGACGCCGCACAAAGCGGAGCTGACACAGGGAAGAATGACTTTGTACCGCAGAAAAAAGAAATTTTTGCAATTTCCTCTTGACTTTATGCCGATAAAGTGTATAATGCAATCAAACCGATGAGGCGGAAGAGAACCTGCACAGCGCATCTTCAGTGAGCCCGGACAGTGAAAACGGGCGAGAGCGGGGCAGAGCTTCGTGGGCCGCCGAGGGCCGGGCAAACGGGCAGCAAGCCTTAGTAGCTTTGGACGGAAGTCTCCGTTACAGGACAGGGGAGTGTTGGCTCTCCGTGAGAGGCTCTGCGTCTGGAAAGCAGGGCAAGCAAGGTGGCACCGCAGAATCGAATTTTACCGATCCTGTCCTTGTGGATGAACACACAGGGACAGGGTCGTTTTTTATTGCAAAGACCCGTCCCGCAAGGGGAGCGGGTCTTTTTTATTTAAAATTTATGGGCCGCCCGCTCCGGGAAAGGAGCTTACTATTATGAAAAACGTTACCATGATCTCCCGCCGCAGCTTCCTCAAGGCCGCTATGGCCGCTTCCGCCGTTTCCGCACTGGCGCTGACCGGCTGCGGCGGCGCTGCTTCCAGCACCGTGACTGCATCTTCCACCGCTTCTTCCGCTGCCGAGGGCGGTCAGACCTTCAAGGTGGGCATCGTCAACTACGTGGATCATGCTTCCCTGAACCAGATCGTGGAATCTGTGGAGAGCCGTCTGGATGAGCTGGGCGCTGAGAAGGGCGTTACCTTCGACTACGCCGACTACTACGCAAATGCACAGGCTGACCAGTCCAACCTGAACCAGATCGGTGCCGACCTCGTAGGTGACGGCGTGGATGTGATCGTGGCTGGGGCTAACCCCACCGCCGCAACCATGCTGGCTGCTGTGGAGGATACCGATATCCCCGTTGTCTACTCTGCCGTTACCGATCCCGCCGCTGCAGGCTTTGACGGCGAGGAGAACATCACCGGCACCTCCGACGCACTGAACACCGAGGCCATCATGAAGCTGATCACTGCCGTCAACCCGGACATTGACACCATCGGCCTGCTGTACGACCTGAGTCAGGATGCCTCCACCCAGGCCATTGCAGACGCAAAGGCCTTCTGCGACGCCAACGGCATCAAGTACATTGAGAAGAACGGCACCACCACCGCTGAGGTGCAGATGGCTGCTGAGGCCCTGATCGCTTCCGGCGTCAAGGCCGTGTTCACCCCCACCGACAACACCGTGATGACCGCAGAGCTGTCCATCTACGAGACCTTCATCGAGGCGGGCATCCAGCACTACACCGGTGCTGACAGCTTTGCACTGAACGGTGCGTTCGTGGGCTACGGCGTGGATTACGTCCAGCTGGGCGAAGCCACTGCCGATATGGTGGCGGAGCTGCTGTGCGAGGGCAAGACCACCGCAGACCTGCCGTACCAGACCTTTGACAACGGCATCGTCACCATCAACACCGAGACCTGCGAAGCACTGGGTCTGGACCTCGACACCGTGAAGGAGGCCTTCAAGCCCTACTGCACCGAGATCGTAGAAGTGACCACGGCAGAGAACTTCTCTTAAAAAAGAACTCTCTCAGTCAAAACCTGACGGTTTTGCCAGCTCCTCCGAAAGGAGGAGCTTTTGGCGGTTCTGAGGGAAGCGGTCTGCTGCACAAGGTCAGCATCCTTGCCCTCTTAGTCATCGCTGCGCGATGCCAGATTCCCCCTTTTGTCGCTACGCGACATCTTCCCCCGGCGCGGGGGAAGTCTTTCCTCAAAGGGAGAGCCCTTGGCATAGCGGGAAAGTTTCCGATTCAAGTGCAAAGTGTCGAGCCCGCTTCCCTTTACGACCCCACTTGTGAAAATGGAATACCGGAGCGTCCGCAGACGCTCCGGTATTCCGAAATAAAAAACTGATTCCTTAAATTATGGCCAGAGCGCAAGCGGAGGCCATTTTAAATCGTCCATTCAAAAAGAAACATAAAAGGAGCACACACATGCTGGCGAGTATTTTTTCGCTCAACGTCCTACAGACGGCGCTGGAACTGGGCTGTATCTATGCCCTTGTGGCGCTGGCACTGTTCCTGAGCTATTCCATCCTGAACATTGCAGACCTGTCCACCGACGGCTGCTTCACATTGGGCTGCGCGGTAGCCTGTCAGGTGGCTTTGACCGGCCACCCCATTCTGGCACTTGTTGCAGCCATGGCGGCAGGTGTGTGCTCCGGCTTTGTCACGGCCTTTTTGCAGACCCGGCTTGGCGTGGAGAGCATCATGGCAGGCATCATCGTCAACACCGGCCTTTACACCATCAATCTGGCCGTGATGGGCTTTTCCTCCACCATGTCGCTGGTCAAGACCGACACTGTTTTCTCGCTGGCAAAGGGCTCACTGAGCTTCCTTGGCGGCTGGTATAAGCTGGCCATCGCGCTGGCTATGATCCTGCTTGCCGGTGCAGCGATGCTGGGCTTCCTCGGCACCCGGCTGGGCCTGTCCATCCGCGCCACCGGTGACAACGCTGCCATGGTGCGTGCTTCCAGCATCAACCCGGCTTTCACCATCACGGTGGGCCTGTGCGTTTCCGGCGCATTGTGCGCCCTCTCCGGCGGCCTGCTGGCGCAGTATCAGAAGAGCTGCGATATCAATGTGGGCACTGGCATGGTGACCATCGCACTGGCCTCCCTCATCATCGGAGAGACATTACTCGGCAAGCGCACCATGCCGCGCCGTATCATCGGCGTGGTGTTCGGCAGCTGCCTGTACCGCTTTATCGTGGCTGTGGCCCTGCGCTTCAATGTGCCCGCCGCCGCCATGAAGCTGGTGTCTGCCATCATCGTGGCCATCGCCATTTCGATGCCGGCCATCAAGGAAAAAATCGCCTTTGAGCAGCGCAAGCATGGGGCTTGCCGCCGCCGCGTGACTACCGGCAAGGAGGGAAAGTAAGATGGAAATGCTTCAGTTGAACGATCTGCACAAGACCTTCAACCCCGGCACGGTCAATGAAAAAGTGGCCCTGAACGGCGTCAGCCTGCACATGGAAGCCGGGGACTTTGCCACCATCGTGGGCTCCAACGGTGCGGGCAAATCCACCCTGTTCAACGCCATCACCGGCGGCTTCATCGCGGATGAGGGCAGCATCCTGCTGGGTGGACAGGATATCACCTTTGAGCCGGAGCACCAGCGCAGCAAGGTCATCGGCCACCTGTTTCAGGACCCGCTCAAGGGCACCGCACCCAACATGACCATTGAGGAAAACCTTGCGCTGGCCTATCTGCGTGCCGGCACTGCGCCCCATGCCATCTTCTCCCGCATCTCCCGCAAGGACAAGGAAGTGTTCCGCGAAAAGCTGGCGCTGCTGGATATGGGCCTTGAGGACCGAATGAAGCAGCCGGTGGGACTGCTCTCCGGCGGTCAGCGGCAGGCGCTGACCCTGCTCATGGCAACGCTGGTCACCCCCAAGCTGCTGCTGCTGGACGAGCACACCGCAGCGCTGGACCCCGCCACCGCCGAAAAGGTGCTGGAGCTGACCAAGAGCATCGTGGCCGAAAAGAAGATCACCTGCCTGATGGTCACCCACAACATGCATCAGGCATTGGAGCTGGGCAACCGCACCCTGATGATGGATTCCGGCCGCATCGTCTTTGACGTGAAGGGCGAGGAACGCAGCCGGATGACCGTGGACGGCCTGCTTGAAAAGTTCCGCGAGAATGCCGGCAAGAATCTGGACAATGACCGCATCCTGCTGAGTAAAGTGGAAAAGTGACCCAAACAGCAAAGCACAGCCCCGACAGACCATGCAGTCTGCCGGGGCTGTATTTTTGCGGGAGCACACCGCAGGGGAAAAGCGGCCTCCCCTGAAACAGCAAATCCCCCCTGCGCAGATGCACAGAAGGGATTTTGAATATCAGAAATTACTGAACGTATTCGACCGTGTACTCGAAGCCGTACTCTTCCTGCAGCTTCTTCACCTCGGCCTCGCAGTCCTCGATGAAGGTGGGAGCGTAGACGGAAGCGCCGTTGTGGGCCTTCTTGTAGTCCTCAACGATCTGCTGCAGCTTTGCCCAGCCCTCGTTGGCCTTGTTCTGGTCGATGCTGTCGGGGAAGTTGATGATGAACTCGCGGTGCTTAGGAATACGTGCTTTCATGGTAGAAATCTCCTTATAACAATTTGGATTTTATGCGTCGGCTTATACAGAAGCACAGAGAAAAACCTGTGCAACTTGCGAAAAACGGATCACAGCCCGTATACCCGGCGGGCATTTTCGGCTGTGGTGCGGAACACCTCTTCGGCAGAGATGCCCCGCAGCTGGGCGATATACTCGCCCACATAGCGGATGAGGGAGCTGTCACAGCGGGTGCCGCGCACCGGCTCCGGTGCCATGTAGGGGCAGTCGGTCTCCAGCACGATGCTTTCCAGCGGCAGGGCGCTGATGGCCTTTGCCGCCCGCTTGGCACCCTTGAAGGTGCACGCCCCGCCAAAACCGATGAACAGTCCCTGTTTTGCCAGCCACACCGCGTCGTCGGCACTGCCGGAATAGCAGTGGACGATGCCCTTGGGCTGGTATTTTTTGAGCAGGGCGTAAACATCGGCGTGCGCATTGCGGTCGTGCACGATGATGGGTTTGTCCAGCTCCAGCGCCAGCCGGATGTGTGCCTCAAACATGGCCAGCTGGGCGTCCTTGGGCACAGGCCAGTGGTAGTCCAGCCCGCACTCCCCCACTGCCACCACTTTGGGGTCGGCATAATAAGGCATCAGGGCACGCATCTCGGCGGCCCAGTCGCCGCCATAGACCGAGACCGTAGGAGCCGGGCCTTCCTCGCCGCAGTCGGCGGCGGGCAGCAGGCTTTCCGGGTGGATGCCAACGGCGGCCACCACCCACGGGTAGCGGTGCGCCAGCTCCAGCACCCGGGGTGCATCCCCGGAGTGGGTGGCCTGTTCACACACGCCCACCACGCCTTTACCGGGCAGGCTGTCCAGCAGGGGATAGCGGTCAGCGTCAAAGGCGCGGGCGCTGTAGTGCGCGTGGGTGTCAAAAATGGGGCCGGTCATTTGCCCTCCTTTTTGGCGGGGGCCTTGTTCACCAGCCAGATGCCCACACACACGAACACCAGCGCCGCCAGATACTGCCAGCGGAACAGCGGTTCGCCGTTGAGCACAGCGCTCAGCAGCACGTTGACCACCGGGTTCACGAAGCCGAAGATGGCAATGCGGCTGACGGGGTTGTTCTTCATCAGCAAGGCCCAGAGCAGATAGCCGGCGCCGCAGATGAAGGCCAGATACAGCAGCACCAGAATGCCAAGCGGCGTCACACTGCCCAGACGCCCGCCGAGAGCCGTACCCAGCACGAAGAGTGCTGCGCCGCCCACGAACAGGTTCAGGAAGCAGACCGCGAAGCTGTCCGCCTTTTTGGTGACGGACTTGTTCCACGGGCCGGACAGGGTGAAGACCACCGTTGCAAACAGCATACAGAAGACGCCCCAGCCGCTGCCGCCGCCGTGGTTGCCCAGTGTGCCGATGAGCACGCCCGCAAAGCCGACGGCGCAGCCCAGGGTCTTTGCCGGGGTCATCCGATCGGCATTGCCGTAGATGAAGTGGGCAAAGAGGACGCCCAGAAAGCTCTGGGTGCTGTTCAGGATGCCGCCGAACGCACCGGTGAGCATCGCCACGGCGATGTAGTAGAAGGCGTACTGGGTCGTGGTCTGCCACAGGCCCAGTACACAGCACTCGGCAAAGACTTTCCCTTTCGGAAAGGTGGGCATCCGGCTCTGGAGCAGGGTGCTGCCCAGCAGGACGAGCAGACTGCCCAGCATGAACCTTACACCGGCAAAGCAGAAGATGGACGCGGTGTTGGACGGATCGATCTCAAAGAGGCGGTAGCCCATCTTGATGAAGGGGAACGCACAGCCCCACAGCACATTGCAGAAGATGGCCAGCAGCACCGCAAACAGCGGCGTGCCGAAAATTTTGTCCAGCTTCTCGGCGCGGGAAAGAGTCATGTTGTTCTCCATCGCTTAGTGGATGCGGGCGCCCACGGGGGTGTCGTCGCTGTAGAAGGGGATGGAGCAGCCGCCGTCGGCAGTGTCAGCGGCAAAGATCATGCCCTCGCTGACATACTTGCCCTTCATCATCGGGCGGGGTGCCAGGTTGCAGACGATGCCGAGCTTCTTGCCGATGAGGTCTTCCGGCTTGAACCACTTGGCGATGCCGGACAGGATGCAGCGCTCACGCTCGCCGTCAAAGACGGTCAGGTGGAGCAGCTTTTTGCTCTCCTTCAGGTTCTCGCAGGCGCGGACCTCGGCCACCCGCAGCTCCACCTTGCAGAAGTCGTCATAGGAGATCTCTGCCTCGTGGGTGAAGTCCACATTGCTCTCCTCAGCGGGAGCAGCGGCCTTCTTCTCCGCCTCTTCCTTGGCCTTCTTAGCGGCCTCGGCAGCGGCCTTCCGCTTCTCGTCCTCTTCCTTCAGGTGGGCGATCTCCTTTGCCACGTCGATGCGGGGGAACAGCGCCTCGCCCTTGTGGACGGTGTAGCTCTCCTGAACGCCGTAAGCGGCCTTCTCCACGTCGATAGCGGAAGCGTCCAGACCCAGCTGCTCCATCATCTTGGGAGCGGTGGAGGGCAGGTAAGCGTTCAGCAGGATGCCGCAAACGCGCAGAGCCTCGCACAGATGGTACAGCACGCTCTCAAGGCGCTCCTTGTTGGCCTCATCCTTGGCCAGAGCCCAGGGGGCGGTCTCGTCGATATACTTGTTGGCGCGCTGGATGACGGCGAAGATCTCCATCAGAGCCTGCGGGATGGTCAGGTTGTCCATGTCTACCGTGACCTTGCCCAGCAGTTCGTTGGTCATGGTCTCCAGCTCGGTGTCGATGGCCTCGGTGCCGGCAACTTTGTGGACAGTGCCGCCGAAGTACTTCTCACACATGGCGACGGTGCGGCTCAGCAGGTTGCCAAGGTCGTTTGCAAGGTCGCTGTTGATGCGGTTGATGAGGGCCTCGTTGGTGAACATACCGTCGTTGCCGAAGGGGATCTCACGCAGCAGGAAGTAGCGGATGGCGTCCACGCCGTAGCGGTCGCAGAGGATGACGGGGTCAACGACATTGCCCACGGACTTGGACATCTTGCCGCCGTTCATCAGCAGCCAGCCGTGGCCGAACACCCGCTTGGGCAGAGGCAGATCCAGAGCCATCAGCATGGCAGGCCACAGGATGGTGTGGAAGCGCAGGATCTCCTTGCCCACCATGTGCAGGTCGGCAGGCCAGAACTTGTCATAGTCGTGATATTTTTCGTTGCCGTAGCCCAGTGCGGAGATATAGTTGCTCAGGGCGTCCACCCACACATACATGGTGTGCTTGGGGTCGAAGGGCACGGGGATGCCCCACTTCACGGAGGTGCGGGACACGCAGGTGTCCTGCAGGCCCTGCTTGATGAAGGCGATCATCTCGTTCTTGCGGCTCTCGGGCTGGATGAACTGGGGGTTCTCCTCGTAGAGCTTCAGCAGACGGTCAGCATACTTGCTGGTCTTGAAGAAGTAGGCTTCCTCGTGGGCGTCGTAGACCTCACGGCCGCAGTCCGGGCACTTGCCGTCCACCAGCTGGCTGTCAGTCCAGAAGCTCTCGCAGGGCTTGCAGTAGTGGCCGATATACTCGCCCTTGTAGATGTCGCCCTGCTCATACAGCTTGGTAAAGATCTTCTGGCAGGACTCCATATGGTAGTCGTCGGTGGTGCGGATGAAGCGGTCGTAGCTGACGTCCAGCAGCTTCCACAGATCCTTGACGGTGGCTACGATCTTGTCCACATACTCCTTGGGGGTCACACCGGCATCGGCAGCCTTGTCCTGGATCTTCTGGCCGTGCTCGTCGGTGCCGGTCAGGAACATGACGTCATAGCCCTGCATCCGCTTGAAGCGTGCCAGTGCGTCGCAGGCGACAGTGGTATAGCTGTGGCCGATGTGCAGCTTGTCGCTGGGGTAGTAGATGGGAGTGGTGATGTAGAATGTCTTGTGCTCACTCATAGGTTGATACTCTTCCTTTCCTGATTTGGCGGGGGACGAAAAAAGCCCTCATCCTGCCGGACTGAGCCGGACAAGGACGAGAGCCTGAAACTTTCGTGGTACCACCTTGCTTCGCCGCACCCTTGCGGGCGCAGCCTTTTGCCGGGCCAAAAAGCACGGCGCAGCGCGGTAACGGGCGCACCCGTCGCAGGCTCAATCTTCACCTGCGCAGCTCCGAGACCATCTTCGGCATCGCGCGGCCTGCCCGGTTCCATCCTTCGGGCTTTCTGTCAGGCGCAGACGGTGCGTACTCTTCTCTTCACAGCCAATTTACATTGTTATGTCTATAATACGCAAAAACGGTGGGTTTGTCAACATTGAAAGGTGAAAAACAAGAATTGATTAACGACCTCGCCCTCTCAGTCTCGCGCTGCTCGACAGCTCTCCCAAGGGGAGAGCCCTTGGCAAAACCGTAAACTTTATGGGGACTGCCAAAGCCTCTCACTTTGGGAGAGGTGGCATTGCGTTAGCAATGACGGAGAGGGCGAGCCAGTTTGCCGTAAATAAAGCTTTTATCAGATTTCGTAATCCAGACAGAACCGTGCCTTGGTGTAGGGCCGCACCTTGCTGTCGGCCACAGCCACATGGGCGGGATGAACGGAGTAGCTCTTGAGGGCTTCGGCACTTTCAAAGGTGGTGTCCAGCATCAGGTCGGCGGTGGAAGAGGGGAGACCGTTGATGTTGACATGCACTTCCACAAGGCCCGGGACCTTGCCTGCCAGACCTTCCAGCCCTTCCTTGATGCCTGCCTTGACGGCGGCTTTTTCGGCGTCGGACAGCTCGTCCTTCAGCTGCCACAGGATCACATGCTTGACCATAATAAAATACCTCCTGCGTTTTTTCTCATTGTAGCAGGGTGAGAAAAAATCCGCAAGAGGAAAGCTGCAAAGTATTATTGGGGTGCGAACAGCAGAACCACCAGAAGCACGGCACAGAGCACCGAAACTACGATGCCTTCCAGCCGGGTCAGCCGGATGTACTCTTCCGTGGGTTCGGGTGCCTGCGTATACCGCCCACGGTCATGCAGGGCAATGGCATCCTCCGGCTGCAGCGCCATAAAAATGCCGAACCCGATGCCGAAAAGTGCGGTTAAGATCGCACAGATGACTTCCATAGCAACCCCTCACTTTTTGGTTTTGTCGCTCCTACTCAGGGCATAGCACAGATACGAGATCAGCAGGGCAGCGCACAACACGAGCGTCGCCACCATCAAAATGGAATTCAGCGGCTCGACCTTTGGCAGAAAAATGTTGACCAGATAGAGTGCACCGCAAAGGATCGACAGGATGCCGAAGGAACTGTGAAAGTGCTTCTTTTCGTCCTCACTGCTCCATCCGGTGCCGGTGCCATTGTACAGGTCCCGGATGCCGCGGTACAAAAACAGTACGCCCAGTGCAGCGTTCAGCCAATCCCAGTCCGAAAGATTCAAATTCATGGTGGCCCCTTTCCGGCTGTCAATCCGCACTATGATTCCAGCTTTCGTAAGCGACAAGATAAAGAAGGTCTCCCACAATGGCAATGCCGAAGATGATACGGTAGAGCGGCGATGTAACAGGTGTGAAGGATAAGATCAGAAAGGCGATGCTGTTGAGCATGTAAAACACGCCGTTCTTTTTCTGCCAGAAGGCGCGGTACTCCGGGTCGCGGTGATACTGGTTGAACGGCAGATTGATGAACGGGTCTTTGCCTTGAAAATCCCGAATGCCGGAGATGAACCAGATAACGGTCAACACAAGGTTGAACAGAGTGGAAAACGAAAAGAACGACTCCATGGAATACACCTCCCATCTTTTTCCACAATTATAACATAGGGGGGGCAAAAACACAAGGACGGTATTCAACCTTCCTGCGTAAAATTTGCACAAATCAGGCGTTGACTGTTGGTGAAAACAGCACAAAATAAAACCAGCCGGACGAGGCGTTTGCAAGCCCTCGTCCGGCTGGATACTTACTTCTTCGGAGTCATAAGCCTCTTCTCCTTGGGGCTCCTCATTTTCGGAGTAAACGTTTCATAGGGTGACTCTCCTTAGAAACTACTGGAAACTGAGAATCTATTTCAAGGGGACGAATTTACTTAGTACATTGGACTGACCCTTCTCTTAACTGATGGAGTGCGGCACCGAGATTCTGAAGATGAATTTCATATTACCACATTCTTTCGAGTTAGATTTGCCAGGGACAAGTTACTTAGTACATTGGTAGAACTCCTTTTTGCTATTCAAATAATGCTCTCCGTACAAAAGATACCTTCATAGGAATCATCTCCGGCGGATCTATTTGAATCGCGGGGGTTTTAGTTAATCGACAGGTTGTCGTATAATCGCATTTTTGATGCTCAAGACTGGCTCATTTTTGTTGTGTTTTTATACGGGGGAAACATCCCGTTTGTGGTGAGCCTCTGTTTTGCCTCTCAGCGAATCCCGACAGCCTGTCCAAACTGTGCGGGTTCCATATCGACCATCGGTCTCGCTCCTTTCTGCTTCAAGTCAGCGGGAGTAGCTCTCTCTTGAGCTTCTGCTGTACTTCTCTGGTTTCTGGCTTTATTATACATATTCCTGATTGATTTGTCTATTCGCAGAGTGCACAAGGATAAAAACATAAAATTGTGCAGTTCTTGAAAAATGGCAGATGGAACGTACAAAATGCCGCTTTCTGTGCGGCCTGTCCGGACGATCGTACCCTTTGGAGAGAAACTCTGTTCCCAGCAGGGAGGGCTGCCGGGGAAGTCACAGCAAAGCTGCCCAGAAGTTCCGGGTCGTTTGTGGAGGATTTTGCGCAAAACGGGAGAAAGTGTCCACAGGGTATTATGCGTCAGATGGATTTGTGCTAAAATAACGCCAATGAATGGTAGTCGCCGCCGCCCCGCGAGATGAAAGTTTCGCGGGGCGGCTTTTTTGCGGCAAAAATTTACACATAAAAGAAACGGAGACACAATCAAAATGCCTAAAACTTTACCGGAACGTATCTTCTTTACCATTGTCATGGCTGCCATTATGGTCTATGGCATGATCGTTTACAATGTGGCGCTGAACACAGGCGGTGTCACCAATGCCACCTTTGTCATGGCTCTGCACGAGATGCCGATCATGGTTCCCATTGCCTGCGTGCTGGAATTTTTCGTGGTGGAGAAACTGGCCACCCGATTGGCGTTTATGTTCATGCGGCCCACAGATCGTCCGCAGTTCATCACCTATGCCATCTCGCTGATGATCGTGTGCATCATGTGCCCGGTGATGAGTCTGATCGCAACGGTGCTGTTTAAAGAACCCGGCTTTGGCACCTGGGTGCATACCTGGGGCTGCAATATGCCCATGGCCCTGTGCTGGCAGCTGCTGTACTGCGGCCCGCTTACCCGTGCCATCTTCCGGCTGGTGTTCCGCCGGGGCGAAAAGCAGACGGACTGACAGATTTTAGATATGCAGTTATAATAAATATGTATAGAACGGGATGGAATAACGGACGAGGCACCTATACGAATTTTATATATCGGGCATATAAAGCATGTACAATGGGGCATTTTTGATGGAAATATTTCCCGGAATGCCCTGAAAAAGCCATTGAAACCTAAGAATTGGCTAAGAAATTTGTGGAAAAAGTACATGCGAAGAGCGTTTTATTGGACAAGATGCACAACTTTTTTTATATATCAATGCAGTAGAACCACCTAAAATGTAGAATGTGCACAAAGCCACTTGCCAATTTTCGTCAATCGTACTATCATACACAACGAAAAAAGACGAAGTGATCCGTGCAGGAGGGAGGGTGTGACCGGACAAAGCCGAACGCCTTCCTTACTTTTTTCACAAAGCTGCGCCTTTTCTTCGAGCGATAAGAAGGACGCTGCGCCGCCGGGGCGGTGCGGCGGTCTTACCCCCGGAACCCTATTCTTCAGGAAGGAGGAAAAACAATTGAATAATCTGACCAAAGCATTGATGGAAGAGCTGACCGTCGAATACGTCAAGGTCGGCCCGCTGCAGATCCCGGAATCCGTGGTCATCAGCTGGGTGATTCTGGCCATCGTCACCATCGGCTCGATCCTGCTTACCAGAAACCTGAAGGTGGACCACATCAGCAAGCGTCAGGCCGTGCTGGAAATGGCCTACCTCGCAGGCACCAATTTCTTTGAAGGTCTGCTGGGCGAAAAGGGCAGGCGCTATGTGCCTTACCTGATGACCGTAGCCATCTACATCGCCTTCAGCAACCTGATCGGCGTGTTTGGCGTCAAGCCCCCCACAAAGGATCTGGATGTGACCGCAGCGCTGGCGCTGATGAGCATCGTCCTGATCGAGGGTGCCGGCATCCGGGCACGCGGCGGCGTGGGCTTCCTCAAGAGTCTGTCTGCCCCCACTCCGGTCATGACCCCTATGAACATCCTCGAGATCGCCATCCGCCCGACCAGCCTCTGCATGCGACTGTTCGGCAACGTGCTGGGCGCATTCGTCATCATGGAGCTGATCAAGCTCGTGGTGCCCGTGTTCGTCCCGGCGGTGTTCAGCCTGTATTTTGACCTGTTCGATGGTCTGATCCAGACCTACGTGTTCGTGTTCCTGACTTCGCTGTTCATGAAAGAGACCATGGGCGGAGAAGACTGATCCATTGATATTTACTGAATTTAAAAGGAGATTATTACTATGAATGGTTTGATTGCTCTGGGCGCTGGCATTGCAGCGCTGACCGGCATTGGCGGCGGTATCGGCATCGGCATCGCAACGGGTAAGGCAACGGAGGCAATCTCCCGTCAGCCCGAGGCATCCGGTAAGATCCAGACCAACCTGCTGCTGGGCGCTGCTCTGGCAGAAGGTACTGCAATTTTCGGTTTCGTCGTTGCACTGCTGATCATCCTGTTCCTGGGTCAGTAACGGAGGCGCAGACGAATGCTGAAGTTGGATATTAACCTGCTGTGGACCGTCGTGAACGTCCTCGTCATGTATGCGGTGCTGCGCAAGTTCCTGTTCAAGCCTGTTCAGGACGTGATCGCAAAGCGCCAGCAGATGGTGGACGCAAACCTGGCCGATGCGGAGACCTCCAAGAAGGAAGCCACAGAGACCATGAACGCCGCACAGGAAAAACTGCGCAATGTGGACAATGAGGCCGCTGCCCGCCGCGAAGCCTACGAAAAGCAGGCTGAGGTCGAAAAGCAGCAGCTGCTGGCAGATGCCCGCAAGCAGGCAGACGCCATCGTGGCCGCTGGCAAGGCGAGCGCCGAGGCCGAACGCCAGAGCAAGCTGCGGGAAGCCGATGCCCAGACCACGGCACTGGCCCGTGCGATGTGCGAGAAGCTGCTGGCCCGCAATCTGACCGCCCAGGACGACGCACGTCTGCTGGACGATCTGCTGGAGAAAGCAGGTGCAGGCAATGGCAACTGAATTCAGTCGTGAATTTTTTGCGGACAACCGCATCGTCAAGGCCGAGCTGCGCAGCGCCCGCAAGCCCCGGGAAGAGGAGCTGAACCGGGTCCGCGCCGAGGTCCGCAAGCTGTATGACGCCACCGAGGTCATCCTGAACGTGACGGTGGACGAGAGCCTGCTGTCCGGCTATGTCCTGCAGGTGGGCGACCGTGTGTTCGATAACTCCGGCCGTCATCAGCTGGACAAGATGATGGAGGGCAAGCCCTCGCTGGCTACCCTCAAGACCCGCATTGAGGACTACAAGCCCGCCGAGACCTCTGCCGAGGGCGGCGTGGTCATCTCCTCTGCCGACGGCATCGTGCACGTCGAAGGCATGAACCGCGCCGTGTACGGCGAGATCGTCACCTTCGACAACGGTGCCAAGGGCATGGTGGAGAGCGTGGACCCCGAACAGCTTGGCATCATGCTGTTCGACGGAGCTGAGACCGTCGGCGTGGGCACCATGGTGACCCGCAGCGGCAAGCGTGCCGGCATCCCGGTGGGCGATGCCTTCCTGGGCCGTGTTATCAGCCCGTTGGGCGAGCCCATCGATGGCAAGGGCCCCATTGAAGCTGTGGGCTACAACCCCATCGAAAAGCAGGCCCCCGGTATTCTGGAACGTCAGAGCGTGGATACCCCGCTCCACACCGGCATCCTCGCCATCGATTCCATGTTCCCCATCGGCCGCGGCCAGCGTGAGCTGATCATCGGCGACCGCCAGACCGGCAAGACCTCCATCGCCACGGATGCCATCCTGAACCAGAAGAACACCGGTGTGCTGTGCATTTATGTGGCCATCGGCCAGAAGGCTTCTTCCATTGCCCGCGTGGCAGGCGATCTGCAGAAGCACGGTGCCATGAGCTACACCACCATCGTGGCGGCTACTGCTTCGGATTCCGCTCCCCTGCAGTACATCGCACCCTATGCCGGTACCGCACTGGCCGAGTACTTCATGAGTCAGGGCAAGAGCGTGCTGATCGTTTACGACGATCTGTCCAAGCATGCAGTGGCATACCGTGCCATTTCTCTGCTGCTGCGCCGCTCTCCGGGCCGTGAGGCTTACCCCGGCGACGTGTTCTATCTGCACTCCCGTCTGCTGGAGCGCTCCTGCCGGATGCGCGACGATCTGGGCGGCGGTTCCATCACCGCACTGCCTATCGTTGAGACGCAGGCAGGCGACGTTTCGGCCTACATCCCCACCAATGTCATTTCCATCACCGATGGTCAGATCTTCCTCGAGAGCGCCCTGTTCAATGCAGGCAACCGCCCGGCCGTCAATGTGGGTCTGTCGGTGTCCCGTGTGGGCGGCGCTGCCCAGACCAAGGCCATGAAGAAGGCCAACGCCAACCTGCGTATCGAGCTGGCACAGTACAAGGATATGGAGTCCTTTGCACAGTTCAGCTCGGATCTGGACGCGGAGACCCGCCGCCAGCTGGATCACGGCAAGGCTCTGATGGAAATGCTCAAGCAGCCGCTGTATCAGCCCAAGTCCGACGCCGAGCAGGTGGTCACGCTGGTGCTGGCTTCCCACGGTGTGCTGGACGAACTGCCCACTGCCGAGCTGCGCACCAAAACTTCCGCATTTGTGCGTCAGTTCCGCGCGGATGTGTCCGGTACGATGGATAAGATCACCGCCACCGGCAAGCTGGAACCTGAAATGGTCGATGCCATCCTGAACGCCTGGAAAGCTTATGCGGGAGGCGACAGCCATGCCGTCCAGTAAGCTGCTGAAGGAGCGCATCGAGAGCATTCAGGACACCATGAAGATCACGAACGCCATGTACCTGATCTCCTCGTCCAAGCTGCGCAAGGCACGTAAGAACTACCAGAATGTATCGCCCTACTTCAACCGTATGCGCGATACCATTTCCCGCGTGGTGCCCCACCTGCCGGAAGAGCCGGTGCATCCGTTCTTCCACGAACGCAACATCGCAAACCCCAAGCGCGCTTACATCGTGCTGACGGCAGATAAGGGCATGGCAGGCGCTTACAACCAGAACATCATCAAGTTCCTCAAGGAAAATGCGGATGAGAATGACCGGTTCTATGTGATCGGCCAGACCGGCTACCGTGCCCTGTACCACAAGGACCCGCGGCTGGTGGAGGATTTCCACTACGGCGCCACGGAGCCCACGCTGCAGCGCGCCCGCGATATCACGATGGACGCCATCGATGATTTTAAGACCGGCAAGCTGGATGAGATCTATCTCATCTATACCCGCATCGAGAATGCACTGACCAGCGAGCCCACCATGGTGCGTCTGCTTCCGCTGGACCGCGCCCATCTGCAGCCTGCCCCCAAGGGTCTGGGCGATCCGAAGGGCGATGTGGAGATGTTCCCGTCTGCATGGACGGTGTTTGAACAGATCGCGCCCATTTATATGCACGGCATGATCTTTGGTGCCATGACCGAGAGCTTCTGCGCAGAGCAGAGCGCCCGCATGACTGCCATGGATTCCGCTACCAAGAACGCCAACGATATGATCCGGGAGCTGCAGCTGGAATACAACCGCACCCGTCAGGGCTCCATTACACAGGAGATCACCGAGATCATCGGCGGTGCGGCTGCCGTGCAGGACCGGGAATAAGATACCTGCCCTTCCGGACGGCTTTGCGCAAAGGGAAAGCCTTTGGCAGACCCGGAGTTCTTGCGTGGACTGCCAAGGCCTCTCACTTTGGGAGAGGTGGCAGCGCGCAGGCGCTGACGGAGAGGGCAAGGATGCTAACGTGTTTGCAATATACAGATTATAAGAGGCAATCCAAATGATACAGGGAACTATTATTCGCGTAGCCGGCCCTGTGGTGGACGTGCAGTTCACCGCAGGCAAGCTGCCTGCCCTGCAGGAAGCGCTTACCGTGACCGCCGAGGGCACCGAGCGCACGATGGAAGTGACACAGCATGTCAACGAGACCACTGTGCGCTGCATCATGCTTTCCGCCAGCGAGGGTCTGGGCAAGGGCATGACCGTGCAGGCCACCGGCCACGGTCTGACCGCACCGGTGGGTGAAGCCACGCTGGGCCGCATGTTCGACCCGCTGGGCAGACCCATCGACGGCAAGGGCTCTGTGGATGATGTGCCGCATTGGCCCATCCACCGCAAGGCCCCCGGCTTTGCAGAGCAGAAGCCCGCGACCGAGATCCTGGAGACCGGCATCAAGGTCATCGACCTGCTGGCCCCCTATGCAAAGGGCGGCAAGATCGGTCTGTTCGGCGGCGCAGGCGTCGGCAAGACCGTGCTGATTCAGGAACTGATCCACAACGTGGCCACCGAGCACGGCGGCTACTCCATCTTCACCGGCGTCGGCGAGCGCTCCCGCGAGGGCTGCGACCTTTGGGGTGAGATGAACGAGTCCGGTGTTCTGAGCAAGACCGCACTGGTCTTTGGTCAGATGAATGAGCCCCCAGGAGCACGTATGCGTGTTGCCGAGACCGGCCTGACCATGGCAGAGTACTTCCGTGAGGAGACTCACAAGGACGTGCTGCTGTTCATTGATAACATCTTCCGTTTCGTGCAGGCAGGCTCCGAGGTGTCCGCCCTGATGGGCCGTATGCCTTCTGCTGTGGGCTACCAGCCCACTCTGGCCAACGAGCTGGGCGCTCTGCAGGAGCGCATCACCTCCACCAAGGAAGGCTCCATCACCTCTGTGCAGGCCGTCTACGTCCCCGCCGACGACCTGACCGACCCGGCCCCCGCCACCACCTTTGCACATCTGGACGCCACCACCGTGCTGTCCCGTAAGATCGTGGAGCAGGGCATTTACCCGGCCGTGGACCCGCTGGCATCCACCTCCCGCATTCTGGAAGCAGATATCGTGGGCGAGGAGCACTACCGCGTGGCCCGCAAGGTGCAGTCCATTCTGCAGCGCTATCAGGAGCTGCAGGACATCATTGCCATTCTGGGCATGGATGAGCTGGACGAGAACGACAAGCTCACCGTTGCCCGCGCCCGCAAGCTGCAGAAGTTCCTCTCCCAGCCCTTTGCTGTGGCCGAGAACTTTACCGGCCTGAAGGGCAAGTATGTGCCGCTGCAGGATACCGTGCGCGGCTTTGCCGCCATTGTGGACGGCGAGGCCGATGATCTGCCGGAGTGGGCTTTCTTCAACGTTGGTACGCTGGAAGATGCCCGCCAGAAGGCAGCGGAAAAGCTGGCTGAGGAAAAGGGCGGTGCCGTCTGATGAACAAGTTCATGCTGAACATCACTGCGTCCAGCGGTGAGTACTATCAGGGCGATTGCGAAGACCTTGTGCTGCCCATCAGCGATGGCGTGTACGGCATACAGGCCGGACACAGCCCGGTGCTGGTGGCCATCCACATGGGCATCCTGCACTTTGAGGTGAACGGTGAAAGCCAGGACATCCTGGTAGGCGACGGCATTGCCGAGGTGACGCCTGCCTACGTGATGGTGCTGGTGGACAGCGCCGAGCGTCCGGAGGATATCGACAAGAACCGTGCCGAGGCTGCCCGCATCCGTGCCGAGGAGCGTTTGCAGCATCAGCAGAGCATGCATGAATATTATCAGAGCAAGATCGCGCTCGACCGTGCGATGCAGCGCCTGCAGGCCGCTGCAAAGTACCGGCGCTGAGAAAGAGCCGCATCTGTCGGGACCAGATCTGCAAAAAGAGCATCATTTGTATCCGTTGAGGGTGCAAAGTGATGCTCTTTTTTTTTGTTTCGGGCTGTTCCATGGAACGCAGCTTTCGTGTATAATAAGGTCAATGCAACCCCGCGTGTTGTGCGGGAAAGGAGGAGGTTTTCCATGATCCAATTCGGCCTGCGTCTGCATGACGCGGAAAAGCTGCCCGTTGAACAGGTGCTGCCGCTGGTGCGCCGGAAAGGCTTTACCTGCGCCCATGTGGCCCTGAGCAAATCCTTCAAGGAGCTGCCCTGCACCCCCAGCGCCCTGACCCCCGGCTATGCGCTGTACCTGCGGCATCTGTTTGAGAAAAACGGCATCGACATTGCCGTGCTGGGCAACTATCTCAATCTTGCCCACCCGGATGCGGATGCCCTGCATGCCATTCAGGAAAAATACTATGCTCATATCCGCTTTGCAAGCCTGCTGGGCTGCGGAATGGTGGGCACCGAGACCGGTGCGCCCAACGCGGAGTACAAATTCTGTCCGGAGTGCCGCAGCGACGCAGCCCTTTCCACCTTTATCAAGAACTTCAAGCCGGTGGTGCGCTGTGCCGAGCAGTACGGCGTGACCATTGCCATTGAGCCGGTGGTCAAGCACATCGTGTACGATGCCAGACGCGCCCGCACCGTGCTGGACGAGATCGGCAGCCCGAACCTGCAGATCCTGTTCGACCCCGTCAACCTGCTGAACATGGAAAATGTGGACCGCCGCGAGGAAGTGTTCGCCGAGGCCATCGAGCTTCTGGGCAAGGACATTGCCATGATCCACTTCAAGGATTTTCTGCGCAAGGATGCGGGCGGCCAGCTGGCTGCTACGGGTGCAGGGCAGGGAGGCATGGAGGACTACCGCACCATCCTGCGCTTTGCAAAGCAGGAAAAGCCCTATATCTTTGCAACGCTGGAGAATACCACCCCGGAAAACGCGGTGGAATGCCTGAACTACCTGAAAAAGCAGTACGACGAGTGCTGAACATTCTATAACAAGAAAAACATCTGCAAACTTTGCCCGGGATGGGGCAGCTTGCAGATGTTTTTTGTATCAGATGAAGTTTATGGTTCGGCCTTTTACAAATTGCAATTAAGAAATAGTTCCGCTGAAAATGTCCAGAGCGAAAGCGGAGGACATTAAAATCATTCCAGATCCAACTTATGCTCCATCAGCCAGCGGGTCAGCAGAAAGTACCCTGCGGCAAAGGCAATGCTGACCGCCAGCCCGAACAGGGTGGTGAAAGCACTGGGCGCAGCAATGGAAACATCCACACCGCCAAGGGTGGGATAGGAAACAGCCTGCAGCATGTCGGCACTGCTGACATCGGAGCTCAGCCAGTTCTGCAGGAAGGACAGCAGGAAAAATGCCAGAATACCGGCCGGGACCATGTGCTTTTTGAACTGGTGGCCGATCATGCAAGCGGCATAGATGCACAGGATGCTGGACACCAGTGCCACCAGCCCGTTCAGCGTTTCAAAGATCAGCCAGAGCCACCCGGAGCTGCCGGTCATGCGGAAGATCTCTCGGAAAATCTCCACCACTTTCTGCCACAGCTCCGGCAGCTGCTGCAGGGCCGCGCTGTTCAGAGACAGAGCCAGCAGCATCACCGCAAAGGAGAAAATGCCCACGATGCTGCTGCAAAGCATCCACACCACGCTGGAGATCAGCTTGGAAAGGATGAGCTGGCTTTCCGTCACCGGCAGGGTGTGCATCAGGTAGCCCTCGCGGCCCAGCAGATTGCGGGTGAAGCGGGTGACAATGGTCATCACGGACACCACTGCCACCGCGACGGCTACGACCATGTAGGCGAACAGCAGCAGAGATGCAAAGTCGTCCTTGGAAGAGCTGCGCAGGGAAAAGCCGCTCAGCACTGCCAGCGCAACAAGGGCCAGATACAGCCCGCCGTAGGTGCGGCCGGTGGCCTTGAATTCATATTTTAACAGCTGTTTCAGCATTTGAATACCTCCCGGAAATATGCATCCACGCTCATGCCCTCGGTCTCGCGCAGCTCTTCGGCATTGCGGTGGGCGAACACCCGGCCATCCTTCAAAAAGACGGCTTCGTCCAGAATGGGCTCAATATCGCCGATGAGGTGGGTGGATAGAATGACGGTCGCATCCCGGCTGTAGTTGTTCAGGATGGTGCTCAGGATGTAGTCCCGGGCGGCAGGGTCCACGCCGCCAATGGGCTCATCCAGCAGATAGAGCTTTGCGGCGCGGCTCATGGCCAGGATCAGTTGCACCTTTTCCTTGCTGCCCTTGGACAGGGTTTTGAGCCGCGCCTTCGGTTCCAGTTCCAGCCGGGCCAGCATTTCGTTCGCCTTGGCGGGGTCAAAATCGGCATAAAATTCGCGGAACATTTCCACCAGCTGCTCCACACGCATCCAGTCCGGCAGCCAGTCGGCATCCGGCAGATAGGACACGATGGCTTTGGTGTCCGGCCCGGGGGTCATGCCGGCGATCCGGATGCTGCCTGCACTGGGTTGCAGCAGACCGTTCGCCAGCTTGATGAGGGTGGTCTTGCCGCTGCCGTTGGGGCCAAGCAGCCCCACGATACGGCCAAAGCCGATGTGCAGGTCTACATTTTCCAGTGCGGTCTTATCCTTCTGGTAGCACTTGGTCAGTGCTTCACAGCTCAAAAGTTCACTCATTGCGGTCCTCCTTTGCGTCCCAGTGTTCCAAAAGCGCGGCTGTCTGTGCGGGACTGTAGCCGATGCCGCGCATCTTTTCCAGAAAATCCGACGCCAGCGTCCGGGCGGTGTCGGCGCGAAGCTGTTCGATCAATGCAGTGTCCTCCGTAACATAGCGGCCTGAGGTGCGTTCGGTGTGCACCAGACCTTCCGTCTCCAGCTGGGCAAGGGCCCGCTGCATCGTGTTTGGGTTCACCCCGGCGGCTGCGGCCAGATCCCGTACCGAATCCAGATGCCCGCCCGGCGGGTAGGTGCCGGCCAGGATCCGGGCCTTCAGCCGTTCCACAAGCTGGGCATAGATCGGGCGGCTGGCATCAAACTGTTCGCCCATGGTATCATCTCCTTGTCTTGCTGTATTAATCGCTTGATACAATAATACACGATTTGCGCTGCTTGTCAAGGGAAAAAAGAAAAAACATTATAAAACTGTGGGAAATCGGAAAAAGTGCCTATAAAACACTACACATTGATAAAAAATTACAATAAATTCAAACAATTTCACATTGCAAAGCTTTTAACAATGTGCTATGCTGAAAAACAGAGAGCTCCGCCCGGAAAGCGGCGGAAAAGAGATTTGGAGGAAAAATAACTATGGCTGACCGCATCGTTCTGAATACCATCTCCTACCATGGCCACGGTGCCATTGAGAACATCGTTCCCGAACTGACCGCCCGCGGCTACAAGAAGGCATTCGTCTGCTCCGACCCCGACCTGATCAAGTTCGGCGTCACCAAGAAGGTCACCGACCTGCTGGATGCTGCAAACTTTGCCTACGCTGTTTACAGCGAGATCAAGCCCAACCCCACCATCGCCAACGTGCAGGACGGCGTGGCCGCTTTCAAGGCTGCTGAGGCTGACTGCATCGTGACCATCGGCGGCGGCTCCTCCATGGATACCGCAAAGGCCATCGGCATCATTATCAATAACCCCGAGTTTGCGGATGTCCGCTCTCTGGAAGGCGTTGCTCCCACCAAGAAGCACGCTGTGTTCACCATCGCTGTTCCCACCACCGCCGGCACTGCTGCTGAGGTCACCATCAACTACGTCATCACCGATGTGGAGAAGAAGCGCAAGTTCGTCTGCGTCGATACCAACGACATCCCCGAGATCGCTGTGGTCGACCCCGATATGATGGCCTCCATGCCCAAGGGCCTGACTGCCGCCACCGGCATGGACGCTCTGACCCACGCCATCGAGGGCTACATCACCAAGGGCCACTGCACCATCTCCGATATGTTCCATCTGGAAGCCATCAAGCTCATCAGTGAGAACCTGCGCGGCGCTGTCCAGAACACTCCGGAAGGCCGCGAGGGCATGGCTCTGGGCCAGTACATCGCCGGCATGGGCTTCTCCAACGTGGGTCTGGGCATCGTCCACTCCATGGCACACGGCCTGTCCGCTCTGTATGACACCCCCCACGGCGTGGCCTGCGCTATCCTGCTGCCCGTCGGTCTGGAGTACAACAAGACGGTCGCCGGTGAGCGCTATCGTGCCGTCGGCAAGGCCATGGGCGTGAAGGGCATCGACGAGATGAACGACGCACAGGCCGCAGATGCCACCATCGCCGCTGTTAAGCAGCTGAGCGCTGACGTGGGCATCCCCGCAAACCTGAACGGCATCCTGAAGGAAGAGGACATCCAGTTCCTCGCCGAGTCCGCTTATGCGGACGCCTGCCGTCCCGGCAACCCCCGCGACACCAGCGTGGAGGAGATCGTGGAGCTGTATAAGAGCCAGCTGTGATTCCGCTCTGTAAATTCAAGCTGTAATTTTGGACCCTGCTGTCCTTCGGGATGGCAGGGCCTTTTTCTAAGATGTATCTGAAAACAAAGCAACAGACTGGATCTTCGTCTTTTCAGAGATGCCCGGAGAGCCTGCCGCATCGCAGAGTGACAAAATTTCTGCACGGCTCTTGTACACAGCGCCCAAAACGGGTACAATCAATGCAGTAAGAAAAAACTGGAAGCGAAAGGAACCTTATGACGCTGAATTTCTATACTCTGAGTATTATTTATCTTGTATATTCCTTTCTGGGCTGGGTGGCGGAGACGGTAGTCGCGACCATCCGGGGCGGAAGGTTTGCCAACCGCGGTGCGGCGGCAGGCCCGTTCTGCTTTATCTACGGTACCACCGGCGTGCTGCTGGCCGTGAGTTTCGGCGACCTGCGCACCGAGCCGGTCTACCTGTTCTTTGCCTGCATGATGGCGGCAACGGTGATGGAATGGATCACCGCCAAGCTGTTGGAACGTCTGCACCGCCGCAAGTGGTGGGACTATTCCGGCAAAAAATTCAATCTGAACGGCTATGTGTGCCTGCAGTATTCGCTGCTGTGGGGTGCGCTGGGCACGGCAAGTGTGCTGTGGGGCAATGATGTGCTGCTGCGGCTGTGCGCGCATATCCCGGTTTGGCTGCTGCGCCCGGCAGTATGGATCTCGCTGACGGTGGCGGTGCTGGACCAGATCGGGTCGGCAGTGCTGGTGCAGCAGTATGCGGCCCGTCACCCGGTGCTGGAGCAGCTCAACCAGAGACTGGGAGAACGGTCGGATACGCTGCGCCGCAGGATCGCGCTTTACATTGAAAAACGCATCCAGTATGCTTACCCGGCTGCGGCCCGGCAGGAGCAGACTGCGCTCCGGAAGGGGGAAAAGAACTTCCTCAGCGTGTCCGACCTGCTGTGGCTGTTCGTGATCGGCGCGTTTCTGGGCGACATGGTGGAGACGGTGTTCTGCCGCGTGACCGCCGGGGTCTGGATGAGCCGCTCCAGTCTGGTCTGGGGGCCGTTCAGCGTGGTGTGGGGTCTGGCGCTGGTGCTGGCAACGGTGCTGCTGCGTCAGGAAAAGGATCGGAGCGACCGCTATCTGTTCGCCTTCGGCACCGTCATGGGCGGTGTGTACGAATACGTGTGCAGCGCCGTCACCGAGCTGCTGTTCGGCACCGTATTCTGGGACTACAGCAAGTTCAAGTTCAATCTGGGCGGGCGTATCAACCTGCTGTACTGCTTTTTCTGGGGCATTGCGGCGGTGATATGGATGCGCTACGGCTATCCGCTGGTGCTCAGAGGCATGGAGAAGGTGCGCAGCCGCGTCCGCCCATGGATGACCGTCCTGCTGGCAGTGTTCATGGCGGTGAACATGCTCACCAGTGCGCTGGCGCTGGCCCGGTACGATGCCCGCACCAGCGGTGAAGGCCCCAAAAACAGCATCGATACGCTGCTGGACGACCATTTTGATGACGCCCGTATGGAGCACATCTATCCCAACGCGAAGAAAGTGGCCAAGGCTGGATGAAATTTCAACGTTCCTCTTGCACTTTGGTGCAAAAATCGGTATAATACTTTCCGGATAAAAGGGAGTAGAGGGCGCACGTTCGCAAAACGATGCGCTGTGCCGCAGCGGCATCCCCGCAGAAATGCCCGCTGCGGTGCCGGATGCTTGAGACTTTTATTACGCTTTCCCGTTTCTGGGCAAGCTGTAATAGAGGTCTCTTTTTTATGGCTGCTCTGCCGGAAACAAAAGGAGAAAAAACTATGCTTATCCCTGTTTTGCTGTTCATCGTGGGCCTGCTGTGCCTCATCAAGGGCGGTGACTGGTTTGTGGATGGTGCCACGGGCATTGCCCGCCGTTTCCATGTGCCGGAGCTGCTCATCGGTGCTACGGTGGTGTCCATTGGCACCACCCTGCCGGAGGTCATGGTCTCCACCACCTCGGCCTTCACCGGCCACGGCGAGATCGCCTATGGCAACGCCATCGGCTCGATCCCCTGCAAAGCACACCCCCTTAGCAAGGG
>OCAI01000528.1_pt1 | contig 33899 bp, 35 predicted proteins | sample 1538271 | NCBI WGS metagenome assembly OCAI01 (sample SAMEA2580269, study PRJEB22360) | human gut metagenome | biome: human gut; feature: human-associated habitat; material: faeces | place: Denmark | collected 2008/2010 | reverse complement strand
CCGGCGAATAGCTGTACAGCCGCTCCAGCTTCATCGGCAGCCACCGCTACGGCGGCATCTGGCTGGGTGACAACGCTTCCACATGGGCACAGCTTCTGGCCAACATCCAGATGATGCCCAATGTGCAGCTCTGCGGCTTTTTGTACACTGGCGCAGATCTGTGCGGCTTTTCCTACGATACCACGCCAGATCTAGCCCTGCGCTGGCTGGAGTTCGGCCTGTTTACCCCGCTGATGCGCAATCACTCTACCGATGGTTCCCGGATGCAGGAATACTACCGTTTTGCGGATATGCTGCCCGCCCTGCGGAAGATGCTCCGGCTGCGGTATGCCCTGCTGCCCTACCTTTATAGTGAGTTCATGAAGGCGGCACTGGAAAATACCAGCTACTTCCGGCCATTGGGCTTTGACTTTCCCGCCGACCCGGACGCCCGTGAGGTGCAGGACCAGCTGCTGCTGGGCGAGGGTGTGATGGTGGCACCCGTCTACACCCAGAACGCCAGCGGACGCCATGTCTACCTGCCCGAGCCCATGAAGCTCTACCGCATCCGCAGTGTGGACGACTACGACACCGAGCTTCTGCCCGCCGGACACCATTATGTCCGCTGTGCACTGGACGAGGTCCTGCTGTTCATCCGCCCGGGCCATGCCGTGCCGGTGGCAAGACCCGCCAGCTGCACCGCCCAGCTGGACGAGACCGGCCTGACCCTGTGGGCCTGCCCGGACGAAAGCGGCAGCGCCCGCTGCCGGATGTACACCGATGACGGCGAGACGAGCGATTTTGCCGCACCGGAGCACTGGAAGGTGCTTGGATCGAACTGAAAAGCCGTTTTCCTGTGGCATTGCCGGAAAAAGCTGTCTTTTTCAGCGGTGCCACTTGTATTTTTCTGCGCCGCGCGTTATAATATGCCTTCGGTTCCCTTTATTTACGAAATATTTACATTTCAGATGCTGTCCTCCTAAGCAGTGTGCAATGCTTAGGAAATAGCTTCTCCGCGTAAACGACAAAAAGGAGGCGCTCTTCTCATGGCTCAGACAAGCCGCTCCGCTGACCTGACCAGCGGCCCAATGCTCCAAAAGATCATCCTGTTCTCCATCCCGCTGGCAGCTTCCAGCATCCTGCAGCTGCTGTTCAACGCAGCAGACGTGGTGGTCGTGGGCCGCTTTGCGGGCAGCACCGCACTGGCGGCAGTAGGCTCCAACGGCTCCCTCATCAATCTGCTGGTGAATCTGTTCGTGGGGCTTTCGCTGGGCGCAAACGTGGTGGCCGCACGCTGTTTTGGTGCAAAGGACGAGCGCGGTGTTCAGAACACGGTGCAGACCTCGGTGACGCTGGGTCTTGTCAGCGGCGTGCTGCTGGCTGTGGTGGGTTTTTTTGCGGCCCGTGGCCTGCTGGAGCTGATGAGCTGCCCGGAGGATGTGATCGATCTCTCTGCGCTGTATCTTAAAATCTATTTTATCGGAATGCCCATGACCATGCTGTACAACTTCAGCTCGGCACTGCTGCGCGCCGTGGGTGACACCAAGCGTCCCCTGTACTGTCTGGCGGCGGCAGGCATCATCAATGTGGTGCTGAATCTGGTGTTCGTCATTGGCTTTTCCATGAGCGTGGCAGGCGTGGCACTGGCTACCATCATCAGTCAGACCGTCTCTGCCTGTATGGTGACGCGGATGCTGATGAAGGAAGAGGGCGCTCTGCATCTGGATCTGCATCATCTGGGCTTCCACATGGGTGCCCTGAAGCAGATTTTGCTCATCGGCCTGCCTGCCGGTCTGCAGAGCACCGTGTTCAGCCTGTCCAATGTGGTCATCCAGTCGGCCATCAACTCCTTCGGCTCCACGGTGGTGGCAGGCAGTTCGGCCTCTGCCAATCTGGAGGGCTTCGTCTATACCGCCATGAACGCCTTTTCGCAGGCAGCGGTGACCTTTACCAGCCAGAACATGGGCGCACGCAAGTACCAGAACCTGAACCGCGTTGTCCTCAACTGCCTGCTGTGCGCCATCGTCACCGGCGTGGTGCTGGGCGGCGGTGCAGTGTTGGCAGGCACCCGGCTGCTGCACTTCTACTCCTCGGATGCGGCGGTCGTTGCCGCCGGATATGAGCGCCTGCGGGTGATCTGCGGCACCTACCTGCTGTGTGGCATTATGGACACGCTGGCCAGCAGCCTGCGCGGCCTTGGCTACAGCGTGCTGCCCATGGTGGTGAGCCTTGTGGGCAGCTGCCTGCTGCGTCTGGTGTGGATCGCCACCATCTTCCAGCTGAACCGCACACCGTTCATGCTGTACATCAGCTACCCCATCAGCTGGGTGCTGACCGCCGCCGTGCATCTGGCCTGTCTGCTTGTGGTGCGGCACAAGATGAAAAACAAGCTCAAACTATCCATCGACTGAAGAACAGGGCTGCATCCGTTTGGGGACGCAGCCCTGTTTTTTTTACAAGTCTTTTTTCAGCAGATACCGGTCGTATCCGCCATACATTTCCCGCCGGGAGACGATGGCAAAGCCCGATGCAAGGGCGTTGTTCAGGCTGTACTGGTTTTCCGGGCTGACGGTGGCCCCGATGTGGGTGATTCTGCCCGGGAAGAGCGGCAGGGCTGCTTCCAGCATGAGCCTTTGCAGGCCGTTGCCGCGAAAGTCTGCGTGGACGATGGCACTGTCGGCATTGGCCCAGTGCTCCCACTCGGTGCGCGGGACGTCCATGAAGGCCGCGTAGTTGTGCTCGCTCTGCCCGCAGAAGCGCACGATGAGGTACCCGCCCAGCCTGCTGCCCTGCCATGCACCGATGCACAGGTCCTTGCGGACATAGGTCGTAATATTTTCCAGCGTGTCCGGCACAAACTGCTCGGGGTGCGGCATGGCGGCGCGCACCTCATTCTGCAAAGCGTATACTGCCGGAGCCTCCTCTGCCGTACAGCGGCGCAGCAGCATGGGCACCGGCGGCTCTGCGGTTTTGCCGCATATCCTGTGCAGAAAAATTTCCATCTTGCTATCCCCTCCAAAATAAAATCGTACTTTTGGGCCGATTCCAGTATAAATGCCGCTTTTATAAATGTCAATTTATGCTATAATAAAGTAGAAAGGGGTTTTGCGGTGCATGGCCGTGGTCACAAAGCGGGGCCGTGCGCCGCAGGGCTCCAAGTCCCGGCAGTGCCCTGCGCTGCCTGTGAACGGAGGAACCAAACCATGAAGGAATCTGCACTTGCATCTTCCAGCCGGTTGGGCGGCGCTGTCATCAGCGACCGCATCGTTGCCAGTCTGCTGGAAGAGCTGCGCACCGGGCGCTATGCCCGGGCCGACCGTCTGCCTGCCGAGGTGGACCTTGCCGCTGAGCTGGGCGTGAGCCGCACCGTCATCCGTGACGCGCTGAGCGAAATGGAACGCGCTGGTTACGTGGAGCGTGTGCGCGGCATTGGCACGGTGGTGAACCGTACGGTGCTGAGCCTGCGCAGCCGTCTGGACCAGAAGCTGGAATACTACCCGCTGATCCGCAGCTTTGGCAGCTATCCCCACGCCGACGGCATTCAGGTCTTTCCCATCCGTGCCGGGGAGGAGCTGGCCCACAATCTGGACATCGCACCCGGCGATGATGTGATCTGCATCAAAAAGCGCATTCTGGCCGACACCACCCCGGTGATCTATTCCATCGACTACCTGCCCAGAGCATTGTTCGGTACCCGGGACTATACCCGCATCGACCTGACCGGCGGGGTGTTCGATATTCTGGAACGGGAATGCCACCAGCAGATCTCCTCCAACGTTGCCCACCTGAAGGCAAGCTGCGGCGATGACGCCATCCGCTCGGCCATGCGCCTTGCTCCCGGCGAAGCCATGCTGCTGCTGGACGAAGTGTGTTTCAATCGTTTGTGCCGCCCGGTGATGCGTTCGCTGAGCTATTACACAAACTTCTTTGATTTTTCTATCTTACGCAAACTGCTTTAAACGGAGGTATGTACCCATGCGACATCTGATCGACCCGTTGGATTTTACCCAGCAGGAAATCTCCACGCTGCTTGATCTGGCCGACCGCATCCACGACGACCCGGCAGCCTATCAGGACGCAGCCAGCCACAAAAAGCTGGCCACCCTGTTTTATGAGCCCTCCACCCGCACCCGCCTTTCCTTCGAGGCTGCCATGCTGAATCTGGGCGGCCATGTGCTGGGCTTCCCCAGTGAGAACGTATCCAGTGCAAGCAAGGGCGAGAGCGTAGCCGACACCATCCGCGTGGTGTCCTGCTATGCGGACATCGTGGCCATGCGGCACCCGAAAGAGGGCGCACCGCTGCGTGCAAGCCGCTACTCCCGCATTCCGGTGATCAACGCGGGCGACGGCGGACACCAGCACCCCACCCAGACCCTGACCGACCTGATGACCATTCGCCGCCGCATGGGACGGCTGGATGATCTGACGATTGGCTTGTGCGGCGATCTGAAGTTCGGCCGCACCGTGCACTCCCTCATCAAGACCATGGCACGCTGCAAGAACATCCGCTTCGTGCTCATCAGCCCGGAAGAGCTGCGGGTGCCGGACTACATCGTGAAGGACGTGCTGGAGGCCAACGGCATCCCCTACAAGGAGACCCGCAGTCTGGAGGAATCCATGCCGGAGCTGGATATTTTGTACATGACCCGCGTGCAGAAGGAGCGCTTCTTCAACGAGGAGGACTACATCCGCCTGAAGAACAGCTACATCCTCACCAAGGAAAAGATGAGCCTTGCAAAGCCGGATATGGCGGTGCTGCATCCCCTGCCCCGTGTTAACGAGATCGCGCTGGATGTGGACGATGACCCCCGCGCCGCTTATTTTGAGCAGGTGCAGAACGGTGTGTACGTCCGCATGGCACTGATCATGACCCTGCTGGGCCTGCGCGACCCCAAGGCATCTAAGGAGGAAAACTGATATGCTGAACATTGACGAGATCCAGAATGGCATCGTGATCGACCACATCAAGGCAGGCACTGCTGTCGGCCTGATGGACCTGCTGGGCATTGCGGGCAACCGCACCGCCAGCGTGGCACTGATCCAGAATGCACGCAGCAACAAGAGCGAGAACGGCCGCAAGGACATCCTCAAGGTGGAGGGAGATGCTTCCTGGCTGAATCTGGATGTGCTGGCCTACCTTGACCCGAACATCAGTGTGACCATCATCGAAAACGGCAAGGCTGTGCGTAAGGAAAAACCCAAGCCTCCCAAGCGTCTGGTGAACATCGTGCGGTGCAAGAACCCCCGCTGCATCTCCTCCATTGAGGAAGGGTGCGATCAGATCTTTGAGCTGAGCTCCAACGGCAAATATCGCTGCATCTACTGCGAGCAGGAGCTGCAGGTAAAGCCGGAGTAAGGCCCGGCTTTTCCAACATCTCAAAACGTTAAAAAAGAGCTGCTGTACCCGGTTTTTTCGCCGTACAGCAGCTCTTTTTTGCAATAAAAAACCTGACAGAACTCTCACCGACGCAGATGCTCTGTGCAGCAGATGCGCCATTCCCACAAGCAGCATCTGCCGGACAGAAATGCGACGTACCGAGTGACTTTATCAGCAGCAAACCCCAAAGCTCGCCGTTGAAAGCCCCGCCAGATGAACCGCACGGCATCTGCCATGCGGTACAATGAGCAAAGGGAAAGCGGACAGCTTAACACGCACCGCTGTCCGAAGCACCGCACCGTATGTAAAGTGTTTCCCGAGTTGCCTCAGCCGCAATCCACTCTGCCCGTGCAGGCATCACCTTTACCGTTTTCAGTATAACACGGTTGCGGTCCTGTTGCAGAAAACTTGTCATAAACTGTCGGTGCCCATGTCATGAATTGCACACCGGGATGGCGCAGGTGAAGCGGAACCAGCGGTCGCGGCAGCTGACCGTATACTCTGCGCCGTACTTGCGCAGCACCTCCTGCACATTGGCAAAGCCCATGCCGTGGCCGCTCTCCTTTTTGGTGGTGCCGGGCAGCTTGTTGTCCTCCAGATCCAGATCATCCTGCACGCGGTTGCGCACCGAGAGCAGGTACTCCTCCGGTGTTTTGCGGATGCGCACATGCACCTCCGGCGGCAGGGCCTGCGCTGCGGCACGGATGGCATTGTCCAGCAGATTGGACAGCACGATGACCATGTCCATGCCATCAAAGGGGATCTCCTTGAGGTCACACAGGTCAAAATAGACTGTCACGCCCTTTTGGGCCGCTTCTTCGTACTTTTTGCTCAGGATGGAGTCCAGCAGCGGGTTGTGGGTGTCCATGATGGTGGTGCCTGCCGCCACCAGTTTGCTCACGCTTGCAAGGTAGGTGCGGGCTCCCTTCAGGTCGTCCTGATCCAGCAGCGCGCTGAGAGCGCTCATGTGGTTGGTAAACTCGTGGGTCAGACGGCGCTGCTCCGTGTAGGAATCCAGCAGGGCTTCGGCACGCTGCTGTTCCAGCCGGGCACGGTAGCGGGAGTTCTGCCGCTGCACCACCTGATCGTTGAACATCTGCACGATAGCGATATGCACCAGCACCGCCACGCTCATGCCAAAGGTCAGCAGCATGGTCATCCGGGTAGCGGGCTGCCGGGTCCCTGTGACCATCAGCACAATGTTCAGCACCACAGCCACCCCGGGGAAAAAGGACATCACCAGCGCCTGCAGCGGCTGCAGAGCACACTTCTGGTTCCAGCTGTACAGGGAATGCGCAACTGCTGCACCCACGATAAAGTTCGCGGCGCACAGAGCGATCAGGCAGCCGGGGTGCTGCCATGCTTCGCCGGTGCGCACTCCTGTGAACCAGGAGTAGGTATAGTTGACCGTGTTCTCCACCAAAAGGCACATGGTGCCGTTGATGAGGCAGGCCGTGAGCTTATCCGTCATCGTCCCGCCAAACAGCTGCGCCGTAACAAAAAGGTACAGCACATTGAGCAGGACGCTCTGCACATTGAAAAATGACATTCCTGTTGCGAGTGACAGGCCCAGCTGCCCCATACACAGCAGCTCTGCCCACAGCACCGGCCAGCGCAATTTTCCCCTGCCAAGGTAGGCCCATTCTACCATAATAAAAGCATTCGCCTGAACCAGACAGACCAGATGCCCGAGCAGCGCATCTGTGAACACCTCACTCATCGACGTACTGCCCCTTCCATTCCAGATATGCGCTGCGGATAGCGGCATAGCCCGGGCGGCTGATGCTGAGTTCCACCCCGTTTTTCAGCGTCATCTTATAACTGCGGATGCCGCACACATATTTCATGTTGACCACATCGCTGCGGCTCACCTGCAAAAAGCCGTTCTCGTACAGCATCTGAGGCAGGTCGGCAATTTTGCCGTAGTAGGTGCAGATGGGCTGGCGGGGGATATCGCTATAAACGTTGATCTGGCGCAGGTCGCTTTCCAGATAATAGATCTGATCCAGCGGGATCTCTGTGGCGGCGCGGTTGTGATGCACCGTCAGGGTCTTGCGCTGGTCGGTCAGTTCGGCCAGCAGATCGTCCAGACAGCTGGGCAGGGTGTGCACAATGTCCCGCTTGAGCAGGTAGCGGTATGCATTGACCGTATAGCCCTCCAATGCAAATTCCAGATAGGCCGATACGTATACCAGCTTCAGGCCGGGGCATCTCTGCTTGAGCTGGCGTCCCAGCGCCATACCGTTCACGTTGGGCATGTCCACATCCAGAAACGCCAGCTGGTACAGCTCCAGCTCCGGCGTTTCCAGCGCCTGCCCCGCGCTGGTGCAGACGGCAGTCTGTACCAGAATGCTGCGGGCCGCAAAGTAAGCGGCCACATATTCTGCCATGCGGGTGCCAAAGGCCGCATCGTCATCACAGATCAGAATGTGCATCCCGGAGAGCTCCTTTCTTCTGCAAAAAGCCCCTCTTATTTATGGAATAAGAGGAGCCTTTCGTTAATGTTAACCCGCTTGCTCTCTCAGCCAGACCCTTTCGGGTTTGCCAGCTCTCCCAAAGTGGGAGCCTTTGGCAGTCCATGCAAAGTGCATCTTTCTGTCCGGTTTTCTCCCTTTGGAAGAGGCGTCACCGAAGGTGGCGGAGAGGTCGAAGTCATTTATTTACGCAAAAAATTTATCGTAGATGCCAAAAGCAAAGATGAACAGCACAATGACCGGCAGCACATAGGTCAGGTAGCCGCGCATCCAGTCCTGCATTTTGAGGCCTCTGCCGGTGTTGACTTCCTTTTTATAGTTGTCCCAGCCCCAGCCGTAACGGGTAACGCAGAACAGCAGATACACCAAACTGCCCAGCGGCAGGAACAGGTTGCTGACGAGGAAATCTTCAAAGTCCAGCACAGCGCCGCCGAACACGGCAAAGCCGTCCCATGCCCAGAGGTTGTAGCCCAGCACGCAGGGCAGCGAAAGCGCCGTGATGAGCACAAGGTTCACCAGACTGGATTTTTTGCGGCTGCAGCCGGTGAGCTCCATGCCGCAGCAGATGATATTCTCGAACACAGCCAGCACCGTAGACAGGGCCGCGAATGCCATGAAAAGGAAAAACAGGGTGCCCCACAGACGGCCCAGCGCCATATTGGCGAAGATGTTGGGCAGGGTAATGAAGATCAGGCTGGGGCCGCTGGTCTGGTCCACGCCGTAGGTGAAGCAGGCCGGGAAGATGATAAGGCCGGCGGTGATGGCCACAAAGGTATCCAGAATGACGATGCGGACGGACTCACCCAGCAGGGAGTGCTCCTTGTCGATGTAGCTGCCAAAGATGGACATTGCGCCGATGCCAAGGCTCAGGGTGAAGAAGGCCTGATTCATGGCGGACACCAGTGTGTTGACCACGCCCACCTCTTCCATGCGCTTGAAGTCAGGCACAAGGAAGAAGCTCAGGCCCTCCTTTGCACCGGGCATGAACAGACTGTTGACGGCCAGCACCACCATGATCACCAGCAGGGCGATCATCATGACCTTGGTCACGCGCTCAAGGCCGTTCTGCAGACCCTTGGCACACACAAAAACGCCCAGCGCCACAACAAAGACCATCCAGAAGGTCATAACACCGGGGTCTGCCAGCATTTCGGTGAACTTACCGGCCACCTGATCGGCGTCCAGACCCGCCAGCTTGCCGACTGCGGTCATGTAGAAATAGTGCAGCATCCAGCCTGCAACGGTGGTGTAGAACATCATGAGCAGATAGCAGCCCACGAGGGTAAGATAGCCGTGGATGTGCCACTTCTGGCCCGGTTTTTCCAGTGCCTGATAGGCCCGCACCGGGCTCTTGCGGGAAGCACGACCCACCGCAAACTCCATCGTCATGATGGGCAGGCCCAGAATGACCAGAAAGAGCAGGTAGAACAGCACAAATGCGCCGCCGCCGCCCTGACCGGCAATATAAGGGAACTTCCACACGTTGCCGATGCCGATGGCACAGCCTGCCGAAAGCAGAATGAAGCCCAGCCGGGACTTCAGTTTTTCTCTTTCCATGATTCCAAAACTCCTTGTTTTCCGATCTGCTCCGCCCCGCCTTCATCAGGCCGGACAAAGCGTTGCTTTTGTATTATAGCACAAATTTGGTCGATGAACAGGTCTGCTTCAGAAAGATGAACTTTTGTTGTCAAAAGTAATTTTTGTATTTCTCGCATGCACAGCCCGTCCTGCCGCAGGGTCACGCAGCAATTTTCGTTGCAGATGCGTCCGTTTTCGGTGTATTTGCGGCGGGCTTCAATTTTTCTCACCTGAAAGGTGAAGAGCTGACAGTTATTCATCTTTTGAGAACAGCCGGTCTTTCCTCCTATTGTCATCCGTCAAAAAGTATGCTAAACTAAAAACGCCACCTCGAAGGGTGGCGTTAAGGTGCTGTCTGCAAGTGCAGGTGGTCATGCTTCCCTCCGGCAAGCGTCCGGGGGACGTAAAAGCTTATTGTTTGTTCCCCCGTTCGCAAACGCGGAAGGGGGGATGCATCATGGTGTTGAATGATGTTCTGCAACTGTTCGTCATTATTGGCGGCACAGTTGGAATCACATTTCAGATCGCATGGGCAATCTTCAAAGAGATCCATAACAATAAGAAATGACCGCCCCAGACTCCCAAACCTGAGCGGTCATTCTTATTGACTCCTTAGCCGAAGGGAAGCTGACCATTGCGGACAGCGCCTTTTCTGTTTGTAGTATAGTTGTTTTTTGCCGATTTGTCAAGAGCAGATGCTTACTTCCGCTTTTTGGGGGCATTGCTCTTTCTCACCGGGCCGCGGGGGCGGCGCTCGGCAGCCTTAGACTGCACTGCGGCGCTGCGGGTCTGGGCGCGACCCTTGGCGGCAGCGGCACGCAGACCGTTGATCTCCGCCTTGGTCAGCTCACGGTAGGTTCCGGGCTTGAGCATTCCCAGCTTCACGACACCCTCGGCGTTGCGCTTCAGACGTACCACTTCCAGACCTACGGTCTCGCACATACGGCGGATCTCGCGGTTCTTGCCCTCTTTCAGGGTCATTTCCATGACGGTGCGGCCCGGCTCATCCGTAACAACGTTGATGGCGCAGGGCATGGTCTTGGTCCCATCATCCAGCACGACGCCGCTGCTCAGCTTCAGGATCTGGCTTTCATCGGCGCGGGGCTGCACGGTGACGCGGTACAGCTTGGAGATGCCGCCGGACGGATGGGTGACAGCCTGTGCAAAAGCGCCGTCGTTGGTCATGAGCAGCAGGCCTTCGCTGTCCTTATCCAGACGGCCCACCGGGTACAGGCGGGCCGGGATATCGCTCACTAGCTCCATGACGGTCTTGCGGCCCAGCTCATCGCTGGCGGTGGTCACATAGCCGCGGGGCTTATACAGTGCCAGATAGTACATCTGCTGATCCTTGCGGATATAGATGCGCTCATCGTCCACATGCAGCACGTCACGGTTGGGGTCCATCTTGTCGCCCACCTTGACGGGATGGCCGTTGACCTTGACGCGGCCCTCGGCGATGATCTGTTCGGCGGCACGGCGGGAGCAAAGTCCCTGCTCGGCCATGATCTTCTGAATACGTTCTTCTGCCATAATTCAAACTCCTTGTGCGCCTCCCGGCGCTCAAAATGCGCACCTCTCCCCTGCTTTGGGGTGCGGGTGCGCCTGTATCAAAACTGTGAGTTGGAAGCTCACAGTTACGGCGATGGTGATTGGCGGTACATTTTACTTTTCAGCAGGTGCGGCTTCCGGAGCCTTCTCGTCCCTCTTGATGAGGGCGGCAAGCTTGTCCACCAGCTCAGGCAGCATGGTCAGCGCACGGTCAATGGTGTTGGAGGTATCGGACAGCTGGATGGTGCGCACGCAGCCATCCTTGATGACCAGAAATGCCACGGGCTGGATGTTCACGCCCGCGCCGGAACCGCCGCCGAACAGATCCTTGTTGGCAGCATTTTTGCCGTCAAAGTCGGTGCCGCCGGAGGCAAAGCCAAAGGAAACCTTGGACACCGGCAGGATGGTGATGCCGTCCTCGGTGGTAATGGGCTTGCCGATGATGGTGTTGGAGTCCACCATCTGGTGGATCTTCTCCATGGTAACGTTCATCAGGCCCTGAATGGGATGTTCAGCCATAAAACAGTGCTCCTTTTTCATTCAATTCGGGCAGTGTGCCCGTGTCAGCACGCTTCTCTGCCTTACGGCAGACAGAGCGGAAAACTTGCATTGATATTTTTATATAGTGTACCACATTTTACAGGAAGATGTCCAACACTTTTTTGCGCCAGAATTCGTACAAAACGCGCAGAGCCGCGATCACAATGAATAATGCCTGCGCACTCACCCGGCAGGAGACCCGGTCTTCTACCGTGGGCTGACTGCTGCCGAAGTCTGGCAGGATGCGCAGCTCGTCAAATTGCAGCCAGAGGAACCGATCCAGGACGCCCAGCACCGGATACAGCCACGCCTGCAGCTTGCCGTAATCGCGGGCCGCTGCAGCAGGGTCCTCCCCGCGCACGCCAAGGCGCACCTGTATTTTTGTAATGCGCAGGGCCCCGAACACCGCTTTCATCAGAGTGCCCGCACCCCGGAGCATGGTGCAGATGATCTCCAGCGTGATCTTGGCCTTTTTGCGGGGCCGGGCAGGCTTGCCGGCGGCGGCCGCAGCTTTTTTCCTGGCCTTTTCTTCGGCTTTTTTCCGCTTGCGCTCAGCGCGCCATGCAGCAAATTTTGCCTTCACTTTGCCAAAACCTTTGGGCGGCTCCGGGTTTTCCGGCGCGGGCGGCGGCTCCGGCTTCGGGTACTGGAACACCGGGAAGGTGATTCCCAGTGCGCCAGCTCTTACGGTGAGCACACCGTGCTCCCAGCACAGATCCGCACAGAAGGGGCACAAAAGCAGCAGCACCACAAGCGCCAGCAACACCAAAAGCAGGATGCCGACGGCTTTCAGCACAAACAACAGCACCGCACCCAGCGCGGCGAGGAATGCTCCCATGCGTTACCCCTCACTTTCCTTCGATGCTGTGTCGTTCTTTGCTTCCGCGCCGTGCACCGGCGGCAGATCTGCCAGACTGGAAAGGCCGAACACCCGCAAAAAGGTATCCGTGGTGCGGAAGCTCACCGGCCTGCCCGGCAGGTCAAGACGTCCGGCTTCCTCAATGAGGCCCTTTTCCAGCAGACCGGACACACTGGACGAAGAGTCCACGCCGCGCACCTGCTCAATAAAGGCACGGGACACCGGCTGGTTATAGGCAATGACGGTCAGGGTCTCCATGGCGGCAGGCCCCAGCGGCACCGAGCGGCGGCTGTCCAGCAGGCGGCGGATGCAGTCGGCCCACTCCGTTTTCGTGGCAAGCTGCCAGCGGGTGTTCAGATGCAGCAGACACAGGCCGCTGTCCTCTCTGGTATAACGCTCCCGCAAGGCTTCCAGCGCGGCTTCCACGCTGACCTGCGGCAACTGTACCGCCTGAGCCAGCTTGTCTGCGCCAATGGGGTCCCCACAGGCAAACAGCATAGCCTCCACGGCTGCACGGATCTGTTTCTGGTTCATTCTTTCTCCTTGTCACGTTGGATGCGGCCCCGCTGCATGGTCAGCTGGCCCTGTTCGTCCAACTTTACGCGGCCGCCGCGCACCAGCTCCAAAAGGGCCAGAAAGGTGGCCACGTTGGTGCTGCGGGTCTGCTGGCGGCCGAACAGCTGGCTCATTTTTGCCGCTGTACCGCTGATCAGGTGCCGCAGAATGTACACCACCCGGCTCGTCACCGACACCATGGGCGCTGTGACCAGCGGCTCAAACTGCTGCTGTGTGGGCTCCCTGCGCAGTTTGGTGCGGCCCGAAAGTGCAGCCCAGTAGTCTGCCAGCACCTGCGGCGCATGGTGCAGGTCATAGGCGGTATCGAGCTCCATTTCTGCAGGCGGGCGCACAAACACCGGCGCGGCCTCCGCTTTTTCGCGCAGCAGCGCAGCCATACGGCGGCACTGGTCGTACTCGATGAGCTGACCGGTAAACTCCTGTTTGAGCCGCTCGCCCTCTTCGCTGCGGGGCAACAGCAGATAGCTCTTCATCTCCACCAGCCGCGCAGCCATTTCAATAAAAGCGCTGGCGGCTTCCGGGTCGGGGTCTGCCTGCTCCACCGTGCGGGTGTACTGATCGATCAGCTCCAGAATGGGGATGTTGTGCAGATCCATCTTATGTTTGGCCACAAGTGCCAGCAATAATTCCAGCGGGCCGTCAAAATCTTCCAGATGGAAGGTCAGTTCCTCTGCCACGCTCACACCACCGTCCCAAGGCCTGCGTAGTAGATGGAATACGCGATCTTATCGATGTATCCGGTGCCCTTGCCCAGCAGATCCCACACAATGTTGTTCAGATAGTACAGCGGCGTATCCAGCGCGCCGAACCACACTGCGGCCAGCAGCGCGATCATGATGTAGCGCTCGTACCGCATCAGGCCAAAGTACATCTGCCGGGGCAGCACCACCAGCAGGATGCGGCTGCCGTCCAGCGGCGGCACCGGGATGAAGTTGAACACGGCAAGGCTCACATTCATCAGCACAAGGTACTGCAGGAACATGGCCACATACAGGGTAGCATCGTTCACCGGGGCCCAGTAGTACATGAGCTTCCACGCCACCATGCCCACATAGGCAAGGATCATGTTTGCCGCAGGGCCTGCCAGCGCGGTAAGGGCCATGCCCCACTTCGGGTTTTTGAAGTTGCGGGGATCGGTGGAGACCGGCTTTGCCCAGCCCACGCCCGCAAACACCATGCACAGCGTACCCAGCAGGTCAAAGTGTACAAAAGGGTTCAGCGAAAGACGACCCTGCCGCTTTGCGGTGTCGTCGCCCAGCAGCCACGCGGCCAGCGCATGGCCCGCTTCGTGGAAGGGGATGGCCACCAGTGCCACCAGTGCGCGGATGAGATAATAGATGCCCTGAGAGGTCATTCGATATTCCTGCCTTTTTTCATTATACCATATATAATACTATCTTTTTGCCCTGCACACAAGTCCCCGGCAAAAAACACGGATATTTTTTGAAAAAAGGCTTGCAATTTGCAGGTCAATCTGTTACAATAGTCAAGCTGATTATTTTGATTCCTTACTTCACTGCAGGAGGTGCAAGTACCATGGCTAAATGTGAATGCTGCGGCAAGGGTGTTACCTTTGGTATCAAGGTTTCTCACTCTCATCGTCGTTCCAACCGTACCTGGAAGCCGAATGTCCGTCGTGTCAAGGCGGTCGTTGAGGGTTCTCCCAAGTACGTCTACGCATGCTCCCGTTGCCTGCGCGCTGGCAAAGTTACCCGCGCTGTCTAATTTGGTGTATGTGGCCGGTCACTTTGTCGAGTGGCCGGCTTTTTTTGTTGCTGTAAGGAGGCAAAACAAATGGCTCTGCCCAATGACCCCATCATGCTGCTGAGCGTGGTGAACCTGAAGCTGCGTGATTTTTACAAAAATCTCGATGCTCTGTGCGAAGATCTGGATGCCGACAAGGCAGATCTGTGCGCAAAGCTCAAAGCTGTGGGCTACGAGTACGACGCCCAGCGCAACCAGTTTGTGTGATTTTACCAGAAAGCTTTCTTTTGATCGCTAACGATCAGTGCCGGTGCGCAGCGACTGTGCCCGGGCTGGTGAATATAGAAACAAGGAGTGCTTGATTTATGATCCAGGGTACCTATTACAAAGAGTGGAGCAGTGTGCTGAACCGCGAAATGGAGTTCAAGGTGTATGGCAGTGCCGGTGTTCCGGTGCTGGCTCTGCCCGCCCGCGGCGGCCGCTTTTACGATTGGGAGAACAACGGTATGCCGGACGCCATCGCCCAGCTGCTGAACGAAGGCAAGGTGCAGCTGTTCTGCGCTGACAGCATCGATGGTGAGGCCGTGCTGAACGGCGATGCCCCGGTGCGCCGCCGGGCCGAGATGGAAGAAAAGTATTTCGTCTACCTTACCGCTGAGCTGGCTCCCCGTGTGCTGGCCCTGAACGGTGCCGCAAAGGGCACCCGGCTGTGGTGTGTGGGCATTGATCTGGGCGCTGTGCACGCAGTGAACTGCCGCCTGCGCCGCCCGCAGCAGTTTGCGGGGGCCATCGGCCTTTCCGGCATCTATGATCTGGCCCGCTTCTGGGGCAGCGAGAAGGATGATCTGGTACTGCGCTCCTCTCCCCTGCTGTATCTGGGCGAAAAGGGCATTGCCAACAAGCTGACTCTGGCAAAGGCCGAAGAAAACAGCCTGATGCTCTGTGCCGGTCAGGGTGCCTACGAGGACGATGCCAAAGCCGATACGCAGGCGCTGGCCGACCTGCTGCAGGCGGAAGGCCTGCCTGCACATCTGGAACTGTGGGGCGGCGATGTCTCCCACGAGTGGTACTGGTGGGGCAAGATGCTGGGCCTGTTCGTGCCGCGCATTCTGGAACAGTAAAATAGCATTTTAACCCTCTCAGTCATTGCTGCGCAACGTCAGCAAGACTGAGAGGGTTCTTTTTTGTTTTGCTGTATACCCTGCCACCCTATTTGTGAAAATTTCAAATCCCTACTTGATTTATCGGATATGCCGTGCTATACTCACATTGTAAGTTATATACCCCATTAGGGTAAAGGAGATTTTTATGGATAACGAAAAAAAATCCTGCTGCTGTTGCGGCACGCCCGCCCAAGCAGCCCCCGAGGCAGCTGCTGAAAGCTGCTGTCCCGCTGCAGCCGACACTGAAGGTGCAGCCTGCTGCCGCCACAAAGACCGCACCCCTGAGGAGCACAGGGCCCTGCTCAATCGGCTCAGCCGTATCGAGGGTCAGGTACGCGGCATCCGCGGAATGCTGGAAAAAGACGTCTACTGTGTGGACATCCTTGTGCAGGTGGCAGCGGCAAACTCCGCGCTGAACAGCTTTTCCAAAGAGCTGCTGGCACAGCACATCTCCACCTGCGTCGCGGACGACCTGCGCGCGGGCAGCGAGGAAAAGCTGGACGAACTGATAAAACTTCTGCCCAAGCTCATGAAATAAAAAGCTCCTTTTACAAGCATACTGAACGCAGGAGTGAGATTTTATGGAACAATTCAATGTTACCGGCATGAGCTGCGCGGCCTGCTCTGCCCGGGTGGAAAAGGCCGTGAAGAAGGTGCCCGGCGTTACCAGCTGCTCGGTGAGCCTGCTGACCAACTCCATGGGTGTGGAAGGCACAGCATCCGACGCCGCTATCATCCGGGCCGTGCAGGATGCGGGCTACGGTGCCAGCCCCAAAAAGGCGGGGACGGCTTCGGCTGCGCCCGGCACCAGTGCCGACCTTGACGCCCTGACCGACCACGAGACCCCCAAGCTCAAGCGCCGCCTGATTGCATCACTGGGCTTTCTGCTGGTGCTGATGTACTTTTCCATGGGGCACATGATGTGGGGTTGGCCCCTGCCCCACTGGTTTGATGGCAACCACATTGCCATGGGCCTTGTGCAGCTCCTGCTGGCAGGCATCGTAATGGTCATCAACCAGAAATTCTTCATCAGCGGCTTCAAAGGGCTACTCCACGGCGCTCCCAACATGGATACGCTGGTGGCCATGGGCTCCATGGCAAGCTTCGTGTGGAGCACCTATGCCCTGTTCGCCATGACCCGTGCTCAGGTGGACGGCAACAATGAGCTGGTCATGCACTATATGATGGAGTTCTACTTCGAGTCGGCTGCCATGATCCTGACCCTTATCACGGTGGGCAAAATGCTGGAAGCCCGTTCCAAGGGCAAGACCACCGATGCCCTCAAGAGCCTGATGAAGCTGGCCCCCAAGACCGCCAACCTGCTGCGGGACGGTGCCGAAGTGACGGTACCCATCGAGCAGGTGCAGAAGGGAGATATCTTCGTGGTGCGCCCGGGCGAGAATGTGCCCGTGGACGGCATCGTGCTGGAAGGCAGCAGCGCCGTGAATGAGAGCGCCCTGACCGGCGAGAGCATCCCCGTGGACAAGGCCGAGGGCGATAAGGTAAGCGCCGCCACCACCAACCAGTCCGGCTTCCTCCGGTGTCAGGCCACCCGTGTGGGCGAGGATACCACCCTGTCCCAGATCATCAAGATGGTCAGCGATGCCGCTGCCACCAAGGCCCCCATTGCAAAGATTGCCGACACCGTGTCCGGTTTCTTCGTGCCTGCGGTCATTTCCATTGCTGTGGTCACCACCATCGTGTGGCTGCTGCTGGGCCGTGAGTTGGGCTATGCACTGGCCCGCGGCATTTCCGTGCTGGTCATCAGCTGTCCCTGTGCGCTGGGTCTGGCTACGCCCGTTGCCATCATGGTAGGCAACGGGTTGGGTGCCAAAAATGGTATCCTGTTCAAGACCGCCGCTTCGCTGGAAGCTGCAGGCCGCACCCAGATCGTGGCTTTGGACAAGACCGGCACCATCACCAGCGGTGAGCCCAAGGTCACCGATATTTTGCCCGCCGGTGGTGTTTCCGAGACCGAGCTGCTCACCCTTGCCGCCGCACTGGAACGCAAGAGCGAGCATCCGCTGGCCAAGGCTGTGCTGGCCTGTACCGACGAGCAGAAGCTCGCCGCCCCCGAGGTATCCGACTTTACCGCGCTGCCGGGCAACGGTCTGGCCGCAAAAATGGACGGCGTGGAGATCTTTGGCGGCAATGCGTCCTTTATTGGTACCAAAGTCACCGTGCCCGCACAGCTGCAGGAGAAGGCCGCAGCCCTCTCCGCACAGGGCAAGACTCCCCTCTTCTTCGGCGGGGCGGGCCGTCTGCTGGGCATCATTGCAGTGGCCGACACTATTAAGGAGGACAGTCCCCGTGCCATCCGGGAGCTGCAGGCCATGGGCATCCGCGTGGTGATGCTCACCGGCGACAACCAGCGCACTGCCGACGCCATCGGCAGGCAGGCAGGTGTGGACGAGGTCATTGCAGGCGTGCTGCCTGACGGCAAGGAAGCGGTCATCCGCCAGCTGCAGACCTACGGCAAGGTGACGATGGTGGGCGACGGCATCAACGACGCCCCGGCTCTGACCCGTGCCGACACCGGCATTGCCATCGGCGCAGGCACCGATGTTGCCATTGACGCGGCAGACGTGGTGCTGATGAACTCCCGTCTTTCGGACGTACCTGCTGCCATCCGCCTGAGCCGCGCTGCCCTGCGCAACATCCACGAAAATCTGTTCTGGGCCTTCATCTACAACATCATCGGCATCCCGCTGGCGGCCGGTGTGTTCATCCCCTTCGGCCTGACCCTGAACCCGATGTTCGGTGCCGCCGCCATGAGCCTTTCCAGCTTCTGCGTGGTGAGCAATGCCCTGCGTCTGAATCTGTTCGATGTGCACAGCACCAAGCACGACCGTGCACCCAAAAACGCCGCTTCCCTGCCCGCTGCCCTCACGCAGCCCGCAGTGGATGAGAATAAAGAGAGTTCCATCAAGGAGGATCCTGCTATGAAAAAGACCCTGAAGGTTGAAGGCATGATGTGCGGCCACTGCGAGGCCCGCGTAAAGAAGGCTCTGGAAGCCCTGCCCGAAGTGACCGAGGCCGTGGTGAGCCACGAGACCGGCACCGCCATCGTCACCCTGAACGCCGATGTCTCCGATGACGTGCTGAAAAAGGCCGTTGAGGATCAGGACTATCCCGTAACCGGCATCCAGTGACCCAAACAGCCTGACCGCAAGCGAAAGACCGCTGCACGAAACATCAACGTGCAGCGGTCTTTTTGTGTTGGTCATGGAGCGCCCCGCACTGTCCGCTGCACCTCTTCTGCAGCTCTGCCACAGTAATGCAGCACACGGCAAAGGCCAGCAGCGCGCAGTCCAGCGGCACGCGGTGCATGACCGCCACCCGCCCGGACAGGGTGCTGAACGCCTGCACAGCCTGCTCTGTGTCCGGCACCACCAGCCAGAACAGTGCCAGTGACAGGGGCAGATGCAGCACCCGCGCGGCCAGCAATGGCCCCAGTGACACCTCCGGCGGGCAGATAGTACGCACCTGCAAAAGCACTGAGGCTCCCTGCACGCTGAGGGCCGCACAGCAAAGGGTGCTGGCCCACAGTCCGGTGCGGGACGCGCAGTCGCAGCCGGAGCAAACCTCCAGCAGCATCGCGGGCAGCACCGACCACGGTTTTGGCAGCAAAGTCTCCGCTCCCGCCGCCAGCAGCCGGAAATACAGCACAAAACCGCACAGTTTCAGGTACGTGACCGCTGCCTGCGCCACCACGGCATCCAGAGTGGGCAGCGGGATATCCTCTGCCTTTGCGGGCAGGCACTGCCCGGCACCGCCCTGCATCCGGCAGAGCAGCGCAGCCGTAAGATACCCCGCCAGCAGCTGGGCCGCAAACAACCGCACTCCCAGTGCCCGGCTGCCCAGCATCTGATCCCCTACCGTGAGAATGACAAAAGATGGCCCGCTGCACACACAGGCAGGCAGCAGCGCCGATGCCTGCCGGGGCGTCAGCTGACCGGTGCGCACCGCCTGTGCCGCCGCGGCCGCTGCCGGTGCAAACCCGCCCAGAAAGCCTACGAGCAGCACACTGCCTGCGGCCTTTGCCCGCACTCCGATGACCCGGGCTGCCGGCTGGAACGCAAAGCCCAGCAGCGGCCCGGCCCCGCAGCCCATGAGCAGTGCCGAAACGATGAGGAACGGAAACAGCGATACCAGCAGCGGCCCGCCGCAGAGCACAAGGCCTGCGCGCAGGGCATCCGCGCTGTGCTGCGGTGCGGCAAACACCAAAACCGCCGTGAACATTGCCAGCGCCAGCAGCATTCCCTGCCGGAATTTGTGGGTTCGATTCATAAGCAAGCCCTCCGCATCCATATATATGTAGCAGCGCGCCGCGGGCAGAACTGCGGGATGGGAGGGAGTGGCATGTGGGCCAAGCACAAAACGCAGCCGCCGCACCGCTGGCTTGCAGCACTGTTCCGTCAGCCGCCCAAGGGGTTTTACCGCACACCCGCCGTCTACCTGAGCGGCGGACAGATGGAGATCGAGCATTTCCGGTGCATCCTGACCTACAGCCCGGACTGCCTTTGCCTGCAGATGCCCCATGGCCGTTTCACCGTTCACGGCGATGAGCTGAAGATCATCACCCTCACCGCCACCCGCCTGACCCTGCGGGGCCGCTTTCTGCGGACGGACTTCGCAGATGAATAGGAGGTGCCCCCATGGAACCGGTAAGGCTTTGGGCCGCAGTGGAGTTCACTGCACGCAGCGGCAACACCGAGGCCCTGCTCACCGCTGCCGCCCGGGCCGGGCTGCATCTCTACGGCGTGACGGCTCTGCCCGGGGGCTTCTGCGGCCACTGTGCCGCCCGGCAGTATCCGCGCCTTGCTGCTCTGGCCCGCAGATACCGGGTACGGCTGCGGGTACGCAAAAAGCAGGGGCTGTACTTCCGGGTGCGCCCGTTGCTGCGCCGGGCCGGGCTCTGGGCCGGGCTGGCGGTGTTCCTGCCGCTTTTGCTCTGGACGCAGCAGTTCGTCTGGTTTGCTGACGTCTCCACCCTCACCGCCGGACAGGCGGCGCGGGCATCTGCCGTTCTGCGACAGGTGGGCCTGCAGCCCGGCTCTGCCGTGACCGAAGCAAAGCTCGCCGCCGGGGAATACGCCCTGCTGCACAGCGGTGAGTTCTCATGGGCCAGCCTGAATTTTGCCAAAGGACGGCTGGAAGTAGAAGCTGCCGCCGCAAAGCCCAAGCCCGACATTGCTGCCGGAACGCTGCACGGCATCCGGGCCCGATGCAGCGGCACTGTGGTGCGCACGAACCTTGTCAGCGGCACCATGCTGGTGGTGCCCGGGCAGCAGGTAGAAGCCGGACAGGGCCTCATTGGCACGGCGCGCAGTGAGCGCGACGGTACGCTGATCTTTGCTCCCGCCGCCGGGACGGTGCTTGCCCAGTTTGAATGGAACGACACCCGCACCGTGCCGCTGGAAGAGAATGTCTTTCAATACACCGGAGGCTGTACCCGCAGCATAGAGCTTTTGGTGTTCGGGCAGGCATTTGCCCTGCCTGCCGCGTCTGCGCCGGAAAACGCCGTTCTCACCGCCCGGCATTACCAGCCGGAGCTGCCTTTGCTTGGCCTTGCGCTCCCCTGCTCCATCCGGGAGACCTGCCGGTACGAGCAGCAGCCGGAAACGCTCTGCCGCACCGAGGAGCAGGCGGCGGCACTGGCCCGGCTGCAGAGCCTGCAGGCTTTGTACGCCGCATGGCCGGATGCGGAGCGCATTGCCCGCAAAGAGGACTGCACTGTGAACGACGGCAGGCTGAATTACACCGTGACATACACGATCGTTGCGGATATTTGCGGGTGAGATGCAAAAGGGCCTTCCCATTTCCGGGAAAGCCCTTTTGCATTTTGCGTCTTATTTGTTTTCCGCTGCCTGCGCGTCATACTCCGCGAGCAGGTCGTTCAGGTCGTACTGGTACTTGCTGTGACAGAAGTGGCACACCACCTCACAGTTCGGGTCCTCGTCACGCATTTTCACCAGCTCCTTGCGGCCAAGGCTGAACAGCATTTCCTTCGTACGTTCCGCACTGCAGTCGCACTGGTAGTGCACATCGCGCTCGTCCAGCACGTTGGGTTCAAAACCCGCCAGCGCCAGCTGCATCATGTCCTCGGGGGTCTTGCCCTCGTGCAGCATGGTGGTGACGGAAGGCATGGCTGCGATATTTTTTTCCAGCTGATCGATCTCTGCATCGGTGGCACCGGGCAGCAGCTGCACCATAAAGCCGCCGGCACAGAGGATGGACAGGTCCTTGTCCACCAGTACGCCCAGTGCCATGACGGTGGGCACCTGCTCGCTGTAGGCGTAGTAGGCGGTCAGATCCTCGGCGATCTCGCCGGAGACCAGCGGTACCTGACCCACGGTAGGCTCCTTTTGCAGGCTGTTGTCCCGGATGACAGTGAGCACACCGTCTTTGCCCACAGCGCCGCCCACATCCAGATGGCCGTTCGGCTTTGCAGGCAGCTCCACCAGCGGGTTATCGATGCAGCCTTTCACGTTGCCGGTACCGTCGGTGCAGGCAATGACCACGCCGGCGGGGCCGCCGCCGGACACACGCAGGGTGATCTTGTCGCGGTCGTCCTTGAGCATGGAGCCCATCAGGGCTGCGCCGGTGAGCAGACGGCCCAGTGCCGCGCTGCAGGTGGCGCTGGTGGTGTGCAACTTTTCGGCCTTGCGGACGATCTGGGTGGAGTCCACGCCGCAGAACACGACGCCGCCGTTCTCCGACAGGCCGCGGATCAGATTTGCCATAGGTTATTCCTCCAATTGTGTATACTGCTTGACTGCGCAGAAGAAATAGCGCTGGCTGTCCTCGGTCAGCGGGCCGAAGGTCTCGCCGTCGCAGACGCTTTCCAGCGCAAAGCCGTGCTTTTCCAGCGCGGTGCGGATGGTGTCAAGGTCGTAGGTGTACTCATAGAACTGCTCGTGGAAGTGCTCGCCGGTCTCGTGGTAGTCGATGTCCACGGTGATCTCCACACGGCGGTTCACGGCATCGTAGTGGTTGCGCCACACGCAGGCGGCATCCTCTTCCTCAAAGGTGAATTCGTTGTCGCCCAGCACGTTCCGGTGCTTGTAGGGCGTGTTCATATCAAAGAGGAACACGCCGCCCTTCTCCATAAAGAAGCCTGCGTTGGCAATGGCTGTGTCCAGATCTGGGATGTGGTTGAAGGTGTCAAAGGTTGACACTGCGCCCCGGATGGTGCCGTACAGATCCAGCTTGAGCAGATCCTGCCGCAAAAGCAGCAGCCTGCCGGAAAGGCCCAGCTGTTCGGCCTTGTCCCGCACAACGCAGAGCATTTCCTCTGACTGGTCAATGCCGATCATATCATAGCCCGCCTGCGTGAGCATCAGGGTCAGCTCACCGGTGCCGCAGCCAAGGTCGGCAAGGATGCCGTCCTGGATGCCGTGCTCCTTGAGCTTTGCATGGATGTGGGCATACAGGGCATCATAATCGGCCTCGCCGTTGAATTCATCGTAGAAATAGGCAAATTCGTTGTAGGCCATGGTTTACTCCGCTTCCTGTTCCTCGGCCACAGCGGCATTGAGCACCGCCTGCAGCTCCGGGATGCCGTAGCCATTCTCGCCGCTGGTCAGCACCACCTTCTGGCAGCCATAGGGGCGGCAGAGGTTTTCAAAGTCCTCCTGCGTCTTGGCCAGCTGGCTCTTTTTGAGCTTATCAGCCTTGGTCAGGGCCACCACATAGGGAATCTGGTGATAGTGCAGGTAGCGCAGCATCTGCTCATCGTCAGCGCTGGGTGCATGGCGGCAGTCCAACAGCTGCACCAGCAGGGTGTGGTGGCGCGGGGCCTCAAAATAGCTGTTGATGAGGTCGTCCCAGCGCTCACGGTCGGCGTTGCTCACCTTGGCATAGCCGTAGCCGGGCAGATCCACAAAATAGCAGTCGTCCACCGAATAGAAATTGATGGTGGCCGTTTTGCCCGGTGTACTGGACACGCGGGCGAGGTTTTTGCGGCTGCACAGCTTATTGATCAGGCTGGATTTGCCCACATTGGACCGCCCCGAAAAGCTCAGTTCCGGGCGGTCGCTCTCGGGCAGCTGGCTGGAAATGCCGTAGCTGGCAATGAAATCAGCTTTGTTGTAATTCATGGAGCTTTCCTTTCTGTTCTGCGTTCAAGGGACTGTGTGTCGGCAGCCCCGGTCAGATGCAGCTTGTCCGGCGGGACGGCAGATAGTTTCTCCAGCGAATGTCCTGGGGGTGGGGCCCCGGCGCGCAAGCGTTGGGGCGGGACTGGAGTCCCGGGCTGTTCGCGGAGAAATCCATCTGCCGGCCTGCCCTATTCTCAGCACACCGCGCCGGACTGGGGCTTTTCTGCAGTGGGCGGCACAATGGCGGCGTCTGCCGCCTTTTTCTTTGCATGGGTGCGGCTGGGAGCCTTGGCCTTCTTTGCGTTCTGGGGCTTGAGCAGGGCTGCGTTCAGCACCTGCGTCAGGCTCTGCATGGGCAGGAAGGTAAGGCTCTTCTTCACCTCATCGTCCACATCGTAGAGGTCGGGCTCGTTGTCCTTGGGAATGAGCACCGTTTTCATGCCCTCACGGTAGGCTGCCATGCTCTTTTCCCGCAGGCCGCCGATGGGCAGCACATTGCCGTGCAGGGTGATCTCGCCGGTCATGGCAACATCGCCGCGCACCGGGATGCCGGACAGGCAGGATACCAGTGCCGTGGTCAGGGTGACGCCTGCACTGGGGCCATCCTTGGGCACTGCGCCCTCGGGGGCGTGGATGTGCAGGTCGCACTTCTTGAGCTTTTCCGGGTCGATGCCGTACTCGGCGGCGTGCACCCGCACCCATGTAATGGCCAGCTGGGCGCTCTCCTTCATCACGTCGCCCAGCGAACCGGTGACGGTGATCTTGCCGCTGCCCTCCGGAATGACCTGCACCTCAATGGGCAGGGTCTCGCCGCCCACGCTGGTCCATGCCAGACCGTTGGCAACGCCCACCATGTTGGTACGGTTGAGGAAATCGGGCTTGACAAAGCGGGGGCCCAGCAGATCTTCCAGCATGGTGCCGGTGACAGACACGCTTTCCACCTCACCGGAGGCGATCTTACGGGCACACTTGCGCAGCACACTGGTGATGGTGCGTTCCAGATTGCGCACACCAGCCTCGCGGGTGTAGCCGTCAATGATGCCGTAGAGCGCGCTCTGGCTCAGAGTGACCTTGCCGGTCAGGCCGCAGGCCTTGAGCTGCTTGGGCAGCAGATGCTTGCGGGCAATGTTATATTTCTCCACACGGGTATAGCTGGGCAGTTCGATGACGTCCATGCGGTCACGCAGGGGGCCGGGGATGCTGCCCAGATCGTTGGCCGTGGTAATGAAGAATACATGGCTCAGATCAAACGGGATATCGATAAAATGGTCGTTGAAGGTGCTGTTCTGCTCCGGGTCCAGCGCTTCCAGCAGGGCTGCGGCCGGGTCTCCCCGGAAGTCGCCTGCCAGCTTGTCGATCTCGTCCAGCAGCATCAGAGGGTTCGCGCTCTTGGCGGTGATCATGGCATTGATGATCTTGCCGGGCATGGCACCGATGTAGGTGCGGCGGTGGCCGCGGATCTCAGCTTCATCCCGCACGCCGCCCAGACTGATGCGCACATACTTGCGGCCAAGGCTTTCGGCGATGGAGCGTGCAATACTGGTTTTGCCGACGCCCGGAGGGCCCACCAGACAGATGATCTGGGCTTTGACGTCCGGTGCCAGCTTGCGCACGGCCAGCGTTTCCAGAATGCGGTCCTTCACCTTTTTCAGGCCATAGTGGTCGCGGTCCAAAATCTGTTGCGCACGGCCGATATCAAGGTCATCCACCGTGAAAGTGTTCCACGGCAGGTCCAGACAGGTGTCCAGATAGGTGCGGATGACCGTTGCCTCCTGATTGGAGCCCTGCATCTTGGAAAGACGGTCTACCTCCTTGAGCAGCTTCTTCTCGCTGTCCTCCGCAAGGTGCAGTTCCGTGATCCTGCGGCGGTACTCGTCCGCCTCAGCGTGGGTGTCGTCGCCCTCGCCCAGTTCATCGCTGATGATGTGCAGCTGTTCGTGCAGGTAATAATCGCGCTGGTTCTTGTCCATGGACTCGTTGACCTTTTCCGCGATCTCCTTTTCAATTTTCATCACCTGACACTCGCGGCGCAGCATCTCGACCAGCTTTTTCAGCCGCCCGTTCAGGGTGCCCTCATCCATGACAGCCTGCTTGTCCTCGTAGCGGAACAGCAGGTTCGCGGGCATATACTCGCTGAGGAAGGCAGGGTCGTCGCTGGAAACGATGGCAAACACCACATCCTTGCCAAGGCGCGGGTTCATGCCGAGATACTCGTCAAACCCGGTCTTGAGGGCGCGCAGCAGCGCTTCGGTCTCCACGGCTTCCTCGGGCTTGCCAGGGCGCACCGGGGCCGGGCGCACTTCCGAAAGCAGGAAATCACCGCTGGCATCCAGCTCGGTGAGCTTTGCGCGGTACTTACCCTCCACCAGAACCTTTACAAGGTCCTCGGAGACCCGCAGCACCTGCTTCACCTCGGCCACTACGCCGTAGGTGAACAGGTCGGCCTGAGCGGGGTCCGTGGTATCCATGGACTTCTGCGCCACCAGAAAAACGTTGGAATTATTTGCCATTGCCCACTCCACGGCGGCAATGCTTTTTTCGCGGCCCACCTCAAAGTGGACAAGATTGTTGGGGAACACCACCAGACCCCGCAGGGCGATGGTGGGCAGATGCAGCGTTTTGCGCTCCACCTTGATGGTAACTTTTTCACTCATTGTGCAAACACCTCCCGGCTGCCGCGTACTTTCCCACGGCGGCAGCGCCGTATGCAAGAGTTCCTATCTATAAAGTATGTTGTTTCCTTATTATACTGATTTCCGGCCAAAATGCAACCATGCCGGGCCGGGCGTTGGTTTTTTCGTCAGCGTCCTTGCCCTCTCAGTCTCACTCCGTTCGCCAGATTCCCCTTTTTGTCGCTTGCGCGACATCTTCCCCCGGCCGGGGGAAGTCTTTCCTCAAAGGGGGAGCCTTTGGCAAAACCGGAAAGTTTACCGTACTGCCAAGGCCTCTCACTTTGGGAGAGGTGGCACGGCGTAAGCCGTAACGGAGAGGGCGAGGCCGTTATAAAACAGATAATTATTTACTCCTCTCCCCGTTTTTCCTGTGTACTGAAGCCCATTTTGCCCAGAGCGGGCAGCAGGGCCCTGAGGGTGATGGAGGTCAGTGCGCCCATCACAAGGCCCAGCACCAGCATGACCGGCGCATAGTAGAAGGACAGCGAGGACGAAATGATCACACCTGCACCCAGCAGCTGGCCGATGTTGTGGGCCAGTGCGCCGCATACGGACAAGATGAACCAGGTGGGCCGCACCGGCAGCAGATAGTAGAGCACCCACATCACCAGCAGGGACAAAAGGCCGCCGCACAGCGAGAGGAGGCCCGCCGTGAAGCCGGACACCAGAAACACGAACAGCGCCTTGAGCACATCCAGCACCAGTGCCTGCTTTGGCCCCATGAAAAACAGCGCGTACATCACTACGATGTTGGCAAGGCCCAGCTTCATGCCCGGCAGCAGGCCCGGGATGGTGAGTGTGCCCTCAATAAAGGACAGCGCCATGGCCAGCGCAAACAGCAGGCCGGAAAGCGCAATATGCCGTGTTTTTTCATAGCTGCGTCGATTCCTTGGCATTCTGTCCCCTCCTTTATTCTTCGGTCTGGCTCTGCTCGTAGCTTTCCTGCTCTTCCATGGCAGCTTCCCATGCGGCAAACAGCTCCTCCTGATGGAAGCGCAGGTCGCTCAGCTCGTCGCTCTTCTGGCGCAGCAGGTCGGGGTCGTTGTACACCTCGGGGGAATTGATTTCGTTGTCCAGTTCCACCTCGCGGGCACCGCAGGCCTCCATCTCATCCTCACAGGCTTTGATCTTGGCCCGCAGCTCGGCGCGGCGGCGGCGCTGTTCCTTGCCATAACCGATCTTAGCGGGCTCGGCGGCCTTCTGCACGGCAGGGGCCGGGGCGCTGCGGCCCATCAGGGCGTCGTAGCTGGGGTAGATGGTGGCCTTGCCGTCCTCAAGGTAAAGGATGGGACAGGCCAGACTGTTCATCAGATGGCGGTCATGGGTGACCAGCAGCAGCGTGCCGGTGTAGGCCATGAGGGCCTCGGTAAGATTTTCGCGGGTGTAAATGTCCAGATGGTTGGTGGGCTCGTCCAGAAACAGCAGATTGGGCCGTTCCAGCACGATCTCCGCAAAGCGCAGGCGTGCCAGCTCGCCGCCGGAAAGCGCCTCGCAGGGCTTGAACACCGTCTCCCCCCGGAAGCCCAGCTTTGCCAGATGGCTGCGCACTTCCAGCTCGGTCATGCAGGGATACTTATTCCAGATGACATCGATGACCCGGCCCTGTCCCAGACGGTTCTGCTGCTGGGCAAAAATGCTGGGCCGTGCACCGGTGCCCAGCCGCACCATGCCGCCGGAAGGGCGGCGCTTACCGTCCAGCACCTGCATCAGGGTGGATTTGCCTGCGCCGTTGGGACCTGCGATCACCAGTCTCTGGCCGCGGCACACCGTGTAGGTGAAGGGCTCCAGCAGGGTGCGCTCCCCGATCCGGATGGTCAGGTTCTTGAGCAGCACCAGCTCATTCCACGGTTCTACGTCATATTCAAACCGGAACTTGAGCTGGTTGGTCTCGTCCTTGGGGGCTTCGGTGATCTCCAGCTTTTCCAGCTGCTTGCGGCGGCTCTGGGCCATTTTGGTGGTGGAGGCGCGCACAAGGTTGCGGTCCACGTAGTCCTGCAGCTTTTCGGCCAGCGCCACGTCCGCATCGTGCTGCTTCTGGCGCAGGGCATCGGCAGCTTCCTTCTGGGGCAGGTAGGTCGAGAAATTGCCCTTGTAGGTGGTCATGGTCTGGAAGGAGACTTCCCAGATCTTTGTACACACGTTATCCAGAAAATAGCGGTCATGGCTGACCACCAGCACCGCACCGGAATAGCCCTTGAGGTAGTTTTCCAGCCATTCCATGGTAGCAAAGTCCAAATGGTTGGTGGGCTCGTCCAGAATGAGCACATCCGGCTTTTTCAAAAGCAGCTTGGCCAGCCGCAGTCTCGTCAGCTCGCCGCCGGAGAGCACCGCAATGTTCTTCTGCCATGTCTCCTGCGGAAAGCCCATGCCGGACAGCACCTTTTTGATGTTCACATCCATGTTGTAGCCGTCGGCGGCATCCACGATGTTCTGCAGCTGGTCATGCTGGGCCAGCAGGGATGCGTCCTCCGGGTTTGCAGCCATCCGGCGTTCCAGCACCTGCATCTGGGCCATGGCGTCCAGCACCGGCGCAAAGGTGGAGCGCATTTCGCCGTAGATATCCAGCGTGGCATCCAGCTTTGCGTTCTGTTCCAGATAGCCCAGCATCACGCCGTGGGTCACGCTGAATTCCCCGTCGTAGTCCTGATATTCGCCGGTAAGGATCTTGAGCAGGGTGGTCTTGCCCGCGCCGTTCTGGCCCACGATGCCAATGCGGTCCTCCCGCTCGACGCTGGCGGTCACATCATGCAGGACGATCTTTTCGCCAAAGCTTTTGCCTAGTTTTTCCAAATGTATCAGCATAGTTTTATAATCCGTTCTCTATCCACTTGTTGGCTCAGCACTGGTGGCGGCGGTTTTTCAGGCCCACATTGGCCAGCTCTTCCTGCTCCATCACCAGAGGATACAGCTCCTTCAGGTCTGCGATCTCGTAGGTGGGCACCACCTTGCCGGGATTCTCAGCGTGATTGGGATTATACCAGCAGGTGTCCAGACCTGCATTCGCGCCGCCCTGAATGTCGCTGCTCAGGCCGTCGCCCACCATCAGCACATGCTCCCGGTTCTCCACGCCAAGGGCGCGCAGGGCTGCGTCAAAGATCTTCCGGTTGGGTTTTTCGGCGTCCATCTTCTCGGAAACGAATACATCCTCCATAAAGTTCAGGATGCCGCTTTCTGCCAGACGGCGGGTCTGCACCTTCTGGAAGCCGTTGGTCACAACGGCCAGCGTCGCCACCTCGGAGAGCTCCCGCAGCACATCCAGCACTTCCGGCCCCATCAGGTCCGGGTGGGTGGAGAGCTGCTCCAGATAGAAGCGGTTCATCTCCACGCCGTCACCGGCGGCATCAACGGCCTTGAGGAAGCGGGTGAACCGCTCTGCCATGAGCTTTTCCCGCTTGATCTGGCCCTTTTCCAGCTGACGCCACAGCTCCTCGTTGATGGTGCGGTAGGTCTGCACGGTCTCAGCGTCCGGCTCAATGCCGTAGTTCACCAGCGTTTCGGCCAGTGCCTTGCTTTCTGCTGCGTCAAAATTCAGCAGCGTGTTATCTGCATCGAACAGGATGCAATAGTATTTTGCCATATGTCTTCCCTCTTTTCCTTCTGCCATGGCCGCAAATGCCATGCGCTCAACAACAGGGAGAAGCCAGCCCTGCCCCCGCAGAGCTGGCTTCCGGAAGCTGCTTTCATCGTCAGGCGCTCTGCACTGGCTGCAAAAACAGCTTCATATTATTCTGAGATCATTTCGTACATCGGTGCATCGGTTTGCTCCGGGTCGTTATCCGGGCAGGTGGTTTTTGCATCGCAGGGGGTGGCGGCGCACTTTGCCATTTCCTCTTCCAGCACGCCGTTGTCCACATTCTCCCAATCGGTGCCGTAATCGTCCACACTGCCGTCGGTCACGTTCTCTTCGCCCGGCAGAGCCGGGGTGCGGGGCTCCTCGTAGTACATCAAAACGCCTCCCTTCCTGCCAGCCTATGCGGCACGGCAGGAAGGGGTGACAGCCTCAGGACGCAGAGTCCGTGGGTGCTGCCTGCTCGTTGGTAGTTTCCTTGCTGGCATTTGCTTCCGAAGGCTCTGTGTGAGAACCGCTTTCCGTCGCGGAACTGCTGCCTGTGTGAGAGCCGTTCCCTGCCGCAGAACTGCTATGGGAAGACGAGGTGCTCTCGCTGGAAGAAACGCTGCTGCCCGTACTATGAGAAGAGCCGGAAGAGTTGCTGCTGCTCGTACTGTGGGAGGAGCTGGATTCACCGTTGGAGCTGGACGTGCTTGCCGAGGGAGCCGTGCTCTCGCTGCTGGAAGTGCCGTGCGAGGTGCTGTCGGAAGCGGATGTAGATCCGGAGGAAGCTCCGGACGAAGCAGCGGAAGAGCTGCCAGAACTGCTGGTGCTGCCGCTGGAAGAGCTGGACGTGCTGCCGGAAGAGCTGGCAGAGCCAGCGCTCACGCCGCTGACCGTCACGTTCAGGGTGTTGCTGGCAACGGTGCAGCCGTTGTAGCTTGCCACTGCATAGACCTTGAAGGTCGCATTGAGCATGGAAGGATCGATCTCCACCTTCACAGCGGTCTTGCCCGCAGCCTGCGGCACTTCCACACCATTGGCGTACCAGCGGATGCTGTCGGCAGTGAGATGCTTACCGCCCAGCTTTGCGGTAAAGGTGTAGTAATCGCCCAAAACCGCCTTGCCGGTGCTGCTGATGCTGATGGATGCCTGTGCAAACATGGCGGTCACATCCACATTCTGCTTGAAATTGGTGTCTGTGCGGGTCTTCTGGGTGACGCCGTCGCTCCAGCGGACGAACACATGACCCTCCTGCGGTACGGCAGTCACGCTGACAGACTGAGCTGTGCTGGTCACATCATAGGTCAGTGCCGTCTTGCCGCTGTCGCTGCCGCTGGACAGGGTACCGCCGCCGTTCTTATCCACACGATAGGCGGCCTGATACAGCACGCTCTGCCCTTCGGAAGAGCTTGCAGCCTCCGAGCTGCTGGGTGCTGCCACCGCAGAACTGGGATTTGCCGTGTATTCCGCGCGTTTGGGAATGTTGGCGGTGTCCGGACGGCGGTCGTCGGTCTGGTAAGCATGGGTGCGCAGGTAGCTCAGCAATGCCTTGAGGCCGGCGGGCTTCAGGTGGATGTCCCCGCTCTGATAGTAGTCCTCACGGCCATAGCCGTTGGCATCCTTCAGCACCTCGGCCGTATTGAGGAACTTCAGGCCCATCTGCTCACACATGGACAGCAGCGCCATGTTGAAGTCGTCGATCTTGGTCTGATCCATATTGGGATAGTTAGAGTGGTTTGCAGGCACCGGCGGCACCGTGTTCACGATGATATCGGTATAGGGGTAGCTTTCCTGAATGGCCTGCACCAGCGCGGTGTAATTATTGATGAACTCCTCCACCGCCATGCCGTTGTCGTTGGTGCCCAGCATGATGACCACGCGGCGGGGCTTCATTTTGGCCACTGCCTGCGCGATGGTGTAGGTGCTGCTGTCCTTTTTAAAGGTAACGATGCCCTCGTTCAGGGCGGCATGGGTGCCAATGCCCTCCTTGGCGCAGAACTGCTGCAGGCTGACAAGGCCGTTTGCATACAGGCGCACCGTGTTGGAATCACCGATGAACAGGGTCTCTTTCTGATAGTCCTCGCCCGCATCGGCGGTCTCCGGCAGCAGGGCGCTGGAGGTCTCGTTGATCTGATAGTGATCCGAGATATCCTCTTCACCCGGCACCAGCACCTCGCTGGAGGGCTGCTCCACCGGGGCGGAGGGGTTCTTGCCGCGCTTGAGCAGGGTCAGCGTGATGCCGATGGTCAAAACAGCGGCCAGCGCGCACACCGCGCACACCAGCACCGCCTGCTTCTGCATGGGGGTAAGTGATTGCTTTTCCGGTTGTGTTTTTTTCATATCTCTCACCATTCACCTGAAAACCGTTTTTCCGGAGCATCGTACCGTTTATGCGGTTCCTTCTGCTCCCGGAGCGGCTTCTTATTTTCCGGCGTAAACACTGGGTCTATGCGTTTCCACTTCAGTCCAGGATCTGCGCTGCAAGGTCGGCACAGCTTTCTGCCAGCAGCACGGGGTGGAAGGGGGCCAGCTCCTCCCTGCTGCCGTAACCGTACAGCGCACCGGCAGCGTCCAGACCACAGTCTGCTGCGCCGCGCATATCATCGTTGCGGTCGCCCACCATCAGCACCCGCTTGCCCTGCATCATGGGCTGGGCAAGCACATAGCGCACCACATCGGTCTTGGTATCGCGGCTCTCGTCCATGGACGCGCCGCCGATAAAATCAAAATAATCTGCAAGACCCTTTTCTTTCAGGATCGGCGTAACGACCTGCGTAGGCTTGGAGGTAGCCGTGCACAGAATCAGGCCCGCAGCCTTCAGGTGCTGCAGCATCTCTGCTGCGCCCGGATAGGCGGCACACTCGTGGCTGCCCTTGACGGCGTAGCTGTCACGGTAAAGGTTCGTGGCCTTTTCAATGAGGGCCGGGTCCGTGAAATGTTCGCCAAAGCTTTTGCGCAGCGGCGGCCCGAGATAGCGGCGCAGGTTGACGTGCGTAGTGTCCACGCCCATCTTATCAAAGACTTCTTTTAATGTATTTATAATACCCGGGGCAGAATCGATCAGGGTTCCGTCCACATCGAACAGGATCGCATCGTAATTCAGCAATGTTCAACTTTCCTCACTTTCATGGTGATACATCCTATAGTATAGCACAGAATCCCGTTATCAGCAATTCCAACAAATGGTTTTTACAAAAATTATGCATTCAAGCAGAGAAAAGGCCCGCCCGGCATCCGGACAGGCCTTTCAGCATCTTCTTACTTCGCTGCGGCATCCGCAGGCGGATAGTACAGGTTGTTGGAGACGAACTCCAGCTTATCCTTGAGCACCAGTTCCAGATTTGCCACGGCGTGCACCATGTTGGTGGCCGAATCGTTTACTTCCAGCAGCTTGCACAGATCCAGACCGTCCAGTTTCATGGCGGCGTCCATCTTCCGGCTTTCGGCACAGAGGATGTGGCTCAGGGCATTTTCCTGCAGCGCGATGCTCTCTACCAGATCAACGACCGCCTGCTCCAGCGTCACCTTGGGCAGGCAGGGGCAGGGGCAGCGGGTGGTATCGATACAGTTTTCAGCAGACATGATAAAACCTTCCTTTCGTTCATCAGGTCAGGGGCGGTGTACGCCCCATTCTATGTCTGCCGAGTGTGCCGGTGTTACTCCTGCTTTTGTGGATTCTGGGTGCCGCGCACCTTTTCAATGGTCGCGCGGTAGCCGCCGGAGCCGTACTGGATGCAGCGGTTGATGCGGCTGATGGGTGGCCGGAAACATTTA
>OCAI01000520.1_pt1 | contig 34433 bp, 30 predicted proteins | sample 1538271 | NCBI WGS metagenome assembly OCAI01 (sample SAMEA2580269, study PRJEB22360) | human gut metagenome | biome: human gut; feature: human-associated habitat; material: faeces | place: Denmark | collected 2008/2010 | reverse complement strand
CTCACGTACGGTTCTTAGGGGAGAAGGGGGCAGTAATGCCCTTGACTTACCCGATGTGCAGAAGCAGGGGGACTTCTTTGTGGAATCCCCGATTGTCCTGTTTACGGCGATAATATGGTTTTTGAAAATCTATGAAGGCGGCAAGTATTGTACGTTCCCCCATGCCATAGAATTACTTAATAAAAGATATGAAGACGTCTTTACTATCCTGACAAGTTATCCTGATTTGGAAAACTATCTTAGTCCGTTTATTGACGCATGGAAAGGTGGAGCAAGCGAACAGCTCCAGGGCCAGATCGCAAGTGCTAAAATCCCGTTATCCAGACTGATAAGTCCGCAACTCTATTGGGTGATGTCCGGCAGTGATTTTACACTGGATATTAATAATCCGAAAGAACCTAAAGTTCTTTGTGTAGGTAACAATCCCGATAGAATTTCCATTTATGGTGCGGCGTTAGGACTTTATAACTCCCGTATTGTAAAGCTGATAAACAAGAAGAAACAACTGAAAAGTTGTGTGATTATTGACGAGCTACCGACCATCTTCTTTAAAGGGCTGGATAATCTGATTGCCACGGCACGAAGCAACAAAGTGGCGGTTGTGTTAGGTTTTCAGGATTTCAGCCAGTTAAAGCGCGATTACGGAGACAAGGAGGCCGCTGTCGTGCGCCCATAAGGGCATACAATAATTATCTCTGTGGCAGGAGATTAGGTAAGTGTTCTTTGAAAAACCTATCACCGCTGACTTATCTGAAAGGGAAACCGGACAGGGAGTGTAGCATGTCAGAATAGCCGAAAGTCAGTGAAGTTACCAAACTGCGACTGAACGGTGGGTGAAATAGACAGATACGAGGATAAAATCCATACTGATTGAATGATAGTCCGAGTGGTTAGTGCTCTAAACTGTGACGTAAGGTAACTAAAATCGTCATACTGCAACACTCATTTCCAAATGACTTGGGGAAATGTAGCAGGAACTTGTTGTAGCACATCGCAATAAGCGAGTAAAGGACGGAAGTCATATCCGACAATCTGCCAAGCCATATATTATTGTATGTTTTAATGGGGATTGCCTAAATCGGAATGCCAGTTGTAAGGCTATGAGGTACAGACCTCTGAATATCCGACATGGCAACGGAGCCGCCGTAGTAGTCCGAGCAAGGGAAAACCTTGTACACGTAGGTTACAATGTAATCTGCAATGGCGAAGGGTGGCAGCTAACTTATTTGATACAATTAATGGAAAATGTGAGAGACATTATGAGACATCCAAAGAAAGTATTAAACAATCTGACGAAACACAGCAACCAATCGGACTACAAGTACGAAAGGCTGTACAGGATTTTGTTCAATGAGGAAATGTTCTATGTTGCCTATCAAAAATTGTCAAAGAAACAAGGCAACTCAACTAAAGGTTCGGACGGAAAGAATATCGACGGAACGAGCCTGAAACGCATTGAAAGGCTGATTAAAGAGTTGAAAGACGAATCATATCAGCCGCAACCGTCACGAAGAACGTATATCCCGAAGAAAAATGGGAAGATGCGTCCTTTGGGAATACCTGCATTCAGAGATAAATTGGTGCAAGAAGTGATGCGAATGGTACTGGAATCCCTATACGAGGGACAATTCAGTTATCAGTCCCACGGTTTCAGACCGGGGAAAAGTTGCCATACAGCACTGATATATCTGCAAAACAACTTTATCGGAACCAAATGGTTTATTGAAGGCGATATAAAAGGTTTTTTTGACAACATCAACCATGATGTGCTGATAAAAATCCTACAAGAACGTATCAAAGATGATAGATTTATCAGGCTAATCCGCAAGTTTTTGAACGCAGGCTATTTGGAAGACTGGATATTACACCGTACTTACAGCGGCACAGTACAGGGAGGAATCATTAGTCCGATACTGGCTAACATCTACCTGGACAAGCTGGATAAGTACATGGAGGAATATATTCAGAACTTCGACAAGGGAAACAGACGGTTACGGAATCCCGAAGCCCGAGTGCTTGAAGGACGAAAGATGACTGTAACCAAAAATTTGAAGAAGGAAAAGGATGAAACAAAAAGAACTGCACTGCAAAAGGAAATCAGAGAAATAGAGAAGAAGCGTGTCCTTATCCCCTATGGGGTGGAAATGGACGACACATACAAAAGACTAAAATACGTGAGATACGCGGACGACTTTCTCATCGGGGTTATCGGTTCAAAAGAGGATTGCAAAGAAATTAAAGAAAACATCAAACAATTCCTTGCAGAGAAACTCAAACTTGAACTGTCCGATGAAAAAACCTTGATTACTCATGGAACCAAACCCGCAAAATTCTTAGGTTTTGATGTCTATGTACGTGATACCAATCTGCCCAAAAGGGATAAATCGGGAAAACTAAAACGAGTATTCGGCAAAAAGGTGGTGTTGAAAGTAACAACAGAAACCATGAGGAAACGCCTGCTCTCATACGATGCCCTTAAAATCAAAACGAATATAAAGGGTAAAGAATGGTGGAAAGGTAGCCCACGAGGGTATCTGGCTAACAATGACGACCTTGAAATACTGGATAAGTTCAATTCCGAAATAAGGGGGTTCTATAACTATTACTCGATAGCCAATAACAGTACAGTCCTAAATCAGTTCTACCGCATAATGAAAGAGAGCATGTTGAAAACATTCGGACATAAATACCGAACTACCCGTAAACATCTGATGAAGAAATACAGGGTTGGAAAAGAATTTGGCGTGCGCTTCAAAGACAAATACGGAAAAGAGAAAGTGAGATTGTTTTATCATGACGGCTTCAAACGAAAGGTGGAAGCCAAAGTTGCTTGTTTTGATAACATACCACGCTCGAAATACAACCTTGCCCGTACAAGCCTAATAGACCGATTAAAGGCAAGGAAGTGCGAGTATTGTGGAGCTACGGATAACTTGGAAATGCACCACGTGCGTAAACTCAAAGACTTGAAAGGAAAAGCCACTTGGGAAAAACACATGATTGCAAGACAAAGAAAAACGATAGCAGTATGTTTTAATTGCCATAGAACTATGCACAATGGTAAATTTTAGATTGATTAAGTTAGTGGAGAGCCGGATACATCGAGAGGTGTACGTCCGGTTTGGGGGCGAGTATCCGAAAATCCGTCATAGAAATATGAAAATGGACGTCGGGTGCTTAGCCTACATCATGTCAACTGTGGGCAATGTATTCAGCGGTCAGGTAGTGGGTGAAACGGCCAAAACATTGTCGGAAAGGTTCGGGAAAATCCTGCAAAAACGGGAGTCTGTGAGCATCAACCGCAGCGACACTTCCACTTCCATCAGCACACAACTGGACAGCCTGATACCTGCCAGCAAAATCAGTACACTCTCACAAGGTATGTTTGTAGGTGCCGTAGCGGACAATTTCGGAGAAACAATAGACCAGAAAATTTTCCATGCGCAGATAGTTGTTGACAATGAAGCCGTACAGAAAGAGACGGCGGCCTACCAGCCCATACCCGAAATCAGCAGCTTTCTGGACGAGAACGGCAATGATACAATGGAGCAGCAGATACAAACGAACTACCGGCAAATCAAACAGGATATTGTAGCACTGGTAGAGAACGAACTAATCCGCATAGAGAATGACCCGGCACTCAAACATCTATTGGGCGATAATGAAGGTGAATAATAAAGTAAGTGGTCATAGCAGTTTTGCTCTAAAATAGCTTTTTACGGCAATTTTGGAATTTAAGTAAATTAAACTTTTGATCTTGCCGTAAAAAGACTGTTTTGTGAAAAATGGCATTTACTATTTTCAAAAGTAAGCATCCGATAAAGTACACATTGTAGACCTAAAAACTCTTCTATTACTTTGCGTTCAAAAACGTAGTTATGAAACGATCAATGAGTAAAGAAGAGTTTTTAGCGCTATATCAGCGCCAACAGTCCAGCGGACTAACCATAAAGGATTTCTGTGATAATGAATCGTATCCTGCTTCCTGTTTTCATTATTGGAAGAAGAAATATGGATTGAGTCACCCATATACCAAACACACCGAACCTACAGGTGATTCGTTTATCCCTCTTAATATTAATCATACTCCTGCCATTCCCACTTCATCATGTGGTGACAGGCATGTAACCATAGAACTTCCATCCGGCATAAAGATCCACCTCAACATCCTAAGTAATCCGGAGATTATTTATGGCCTGATCAGTAAATTATGTAGCCATGTTCTGCCTGAATGATACGATGCGCTACTTCCTGTGTCCCGGGAAGACAGATATGCGCAAAGGAATAAATTCCCTTTGTGGGCTTGTTCATGATAAAATGGGATATGACGTTCGACTTGGCGATGTGTTTATCTTTGTCAACCGAAGCAGAACAACCATGAAACTTCTGCATGCCGAAGACGGAGGTATGGTTTTATACATAAAACGCCTTGAGGAAGGTACCTTCAGACTTCCTTCCTATGATAGTGAAAGCCGTTCCTATCCCATGGAATGGCGTGATTTAGTACTGATGGTGGAAGGCATAACCGATAATCCGAGTGATAGACTCAAACGTCTTAAAGCCGGTCGAAAAGAAGGATTTTATTGATTAAAAAGAGCTTCCTAAACTTGTATAGCTGTACGATTTTCAGTATCTTTACATTATAATAAGATACTAAAAAGAATGATTCATACAGATACGATGGAACTAATAATCAAGAATCAACAGGAGCAAATAAAAGGGCTTCTGGAGACAAATCGTACCCTTGTAGAATCAAATCAGAAACTTATGGAACAGACGGGAGAACTGCAGCAAAAAGTACAGGAACTCCTGTCGCAAGTAGCCTGGTTAAACAGACAGCTTTTCGGCAGAAAGAGTGAAAAGCTGGCATCCTTGGATCCCAACCAGCTTGCCTTGTTTGATACCTTGGCTAATCCCAGGCAAGAGGAAACGGATCTTGTGGAGACTGGCGTAGGCACTAGGACATGTAAACCGGACGGAAAGAAAAAAGAATCCCGCCGTAATCGGGAACTGTTAGAGGGGCTGCCCGTTGTGGAAGTCATTGTCGAACCTGATAATGTGGATCTGAATCGATATCGTCGTATAGGTGAAGAGCGCACACGTACGCTTGAATTTGAACCGGGAAAGCTATATGTCAAAGAGACAGTACGTCCCAAATACGGACTCAAAAATAATTTAAGTCTTCCCAAAGAGGGTGAAAGCGGTGTCATAATAGCACCGCTTCCACCTTCCCCTATATACAAATGTCTGGCAGGACCTTCCTTGCTAGCCGAAATACTTCTGCAGAAATATGAATATCATGTTCCCTTTTACCGTCAGGTAAAGGAATACAGACATTTGGGTGTACGACTGCCGGAAAGTACTTTAAGCGGGTGGTTTAAGCCGGTATGTGAGTTATTAAGTCCTCTTTATTCGGAATTAGTAAAGCTCGTAACGGGCAGCGGATATGTTCAGGTCGACGAAACCACAGTACGGGTCATCAACAAAGGAAAGGGAAAAACCGATAAGGAGTATTTATGGATGGTCAGGGCAGTTATGGAAAAACAGGTCATCTTCCATTATGATGACGGTTCCCGATCCGGACAGACAATCAGAAATTTATTAAAGGACTTCAAAGAATATCTTCAAAGTGACGGATACAGTGCCTACAATGCGTTTGATGGCACTAAGGACGTGTGCCTTATTGCCTGTCTGGCCCATATCAGAAGACATATGGAGCTGGCACTGGATGAAAATAGATCACTTGCTGAATATGCTCTTAAACAAATACAGGAACTATATCATATTGAGCAGATAGCAGATGCCCGGAAACTCGATGCGCAGGGACGATGTGCACTCCGCCAGCGTTTGGCAACTCCCATACTTGACTCCTTTGAAAAATGGATGGAACAGACTTATGGCAAAGTACCACCAAGAAGTCGCATGGGACAAGCTATTACCTATACTTATCCTCTTTGGCCAAGAATGAAGAATTACCTGAAAGATGGAAATCTGAAAATCGATAATAATCTGGCGGAAAATGCGATTAGACCACTTACTTTGTCCAGAAAGAACTTCCTCTTTTGTGGTAACCACGAGGCTGCTGAAAATACAGCAATCATATGCTCACTATTAGCTACCTGTAAAGCACAGGAAATTAACCCAAGGGAATGGCTGAATGATGTCATAGCCAAACTTCCATACTATCTGGAAAAGGACTCCGGGAAAAATGTTCGTGAACTTCTTCCGGATGTTTGGAAGTTAGAGAAATCCAACACGAATCCAATTGGAGTTTAAATAGTAAGCCCCCGATAAAGTACCCGTTGTCTTTGTATCTTTAAGTCTCGATCTTTGCCAGAAAAAAGACTATGCAAAAAATGAGTAAAGAAGAATTCATTGAAATCCTGTCTCGTCAACAGCGTAGCGGTTTGACGATAAAAGACTTCTGTATAAATGAAGCCTATACCGAATCAAGCTTTTACTATTGGAAAGGAAAGTTTGGCCTATCGAGGCGTTATCATATGGATAGGCATTCTTCCTCTTTAGAGGAGTTTGCACCGGTTAGCCTCACCTCTTCACCTGCTTCCCACTCTGCCTGTGATAGTGGCGCTATACAAACGGGTGAGATCCGGATAGAGTTCCCCGGTGGTATTATCGCCCACTTCAGTGGTATGGCTGAATCCCAGGCGGCCATGCAATTGCTCACTCAACTCTGCAATCGCCATGTTTTGCCTGAATGACACGATGCGCTACTTTCTCTGTCCGGGTAAGACAGATATGCGTAAAGGTATGAACTCATTATGCGGGGTTGTTCATGATAAAATGGGATATGATGTCCGTTTAGGTGATGTGTTTATCTTTATCAACCGCCAGCGCACTACAATGAAACTGCTACACGCGGAAGATGGCGGACTGGTTTTGTACATAAAACGACTTGAAGAAGGCACTTTCCGCCTTCCCTCTTATGACAAAGAAAGCAAGTCGTACCCTATGCAGTGGCGTGACCTGGTTCTGATGGTAGAGGGAATCAACGACGAACCTTCCAAAAGGCTCAAACGTCTGAAAGCGTTACGAAAAAGTGACATGCAGTACTGAAAAACAGCAGGTGAAACCTTGATTATACGGTTGCTTTTCTGTATTTTTGTATTGTTCAAAACAGGTATGACGAATGACTCAGACAGAAACATTAGAACTTTTGGTGGCCACACTCCAGCAGGCTAATAGCTCCCAGTCTGAGTCAATCGAGCGTCTGACCCGGCAGAACGAACAGCTGCAAAATAAGCTTCAGGAACTGCTGGCTCAGGTAGCCTGGTTAAATCGTCAGTTATTCGGCCGTAAGAGCGAGAAATTACCCCATCTGGATCCGAACCAGCTATCACTGTTCGATCCACCTGTTCAGCCGTTGGAACACGAAATACCGGAAGAAGCCGCAGCCCAAGAACCTGTCTGCTCGACGACTCCCAAAAAGAAAGTGCGTCAGAACCGCAACATGTTGGATGGCCTTCCTGTAGTGGAGATTGTCATAGAACCCGAAGGAGTCGATCCGGATAAATACAAGCGCATAGGCGAGGAACGCACACGTACACTTGAATTTGAACCGGGCAAATTATACGTAAAAGAGATCATACGTCCCAAGTATGGCCTGAAAGACAATATAAGTTTGCCTCAGGGGCATCAGGGCAGTGTTATTATAGCCCCTCTTCCGCTATTGCCTATCTACAAGGGACTTCCCGGTGCCAGCCTGCTCACTGAAATCCTCTTGCAAAAATATGAATATCATGTACCATTCTATCGTCAGGTGCGTGAGTTTCACCATTTAGGCCTGAAGATCTCGGAAAACACGCTTCAGGGGTGGTTCAAACCTGCCTGTGAATTACTTAAACCTCTCTATGAAGAGTTGAAGAAACAGGTATTGAAGGCCGACTATATCCAGGTGGACGAAACGACATTACCGGTTATCAACAAACAGAATCATAAAGCGGTTAAGGAATACTTGTGGATAGTCAGGGCGGTTATGGATGGATTGGTCTTCTTTCATTATGATGACGGTTCCCGCTCACAGGAAACAGCCTGGAAATTATTACAAACCTTCAAAGGATATCTTCAAAGTGACGGCTATGCGGCCTACAACATCTTTGAGGGTAAGAAAGAGGTGTGCCTTGTCGGATGCCTTGCCCACATAAGGCGACATTACGAGGTTGCCAAAGAAGAGAATGAATCCCTGGCCGGATATGTTCTGGCTCAAATACAGCAACTCTATCGGATCGAACAGATTGCCGACCAGGAGGAACTCACTTATGAGCAACGCATGCTTAGAAGACAGGAACAGGCACTTCCCATACTTGAGCAACTGGAAAAATGGATGGAAACAGCCTATCCGAAAGTGCTTCCTAAAAGCCGGATGGGGCAAGCTATCGCTTACGCGTATCAACTTTGGCCACGTATGAGGAATTATCTGAAAGACGGCAGGCTTAAAATAGATAATAATCTGGCCGAAAATGCGATTCGTCCGATAGCCTTATCAAGAAAAAACTTCTTATTTTGTGGAAACCATGAAGCCGCGCAGAACACTGCCATAATCTGTTCGCTCTTGGCATCATGCAAAGCCTCCAACATTAACCCCCGGGAATGGCTCACGGAGGTGATTGCACTATTGCCGTATTATGCAGCCAACAAGGAGAAAGACCTAAAAGAGCTGCTACCCCATTGCTGGGAATCGGGAAACTCCAAAGAACTCTAATAATACTCTAACGAAAAACAAGAATATAAATACAGAATCACTATAGCTTTGTTCGATTTGCTATAGCGATTCTTTTTTATACGGGTACTTTATCGGGGGCTTACTTTAAATATTTATGTTGAAGAATAAAAAAAACTCGATATTAGCTTTTGACTAAAGTTGATATCGAGTTTTCTATTTTATGAAAATACAATGTGTACTTTATCGGATGCTTACTTTCAAAAAGGTAAAGAATCAATATGAAGTTTTTCTGCAATACCATTCACATATTTATTACAAATTTCTATTAGGTTTTTTATTACAATTGCATCAACCTTTATTTTGTCACCTTGTTTGTTATATCCGCTTCTATGTATAAGATGATTTCTTGTATTTTTAAAATGTTCTACCAGTTTATCATCTTTTGGTATTTCTATATCAAAAGCAGACTTATATAATACTCTCACCTTGTGCTCTAAATCACTATAAGGGATACTATTTATTAAAGTTTTAGTTATTTCAATTTTCTCTTGCTTACTTTTGTTTAGATATGCTTCTTGCTTGAAAAGAGGGTGATTATTTATTATTTTCTCAATAAATAAAGGGTTTTCTTTTGTTAGATTGACTACGGTTAACCATAAAAATGTTTCAAAATATGATATTACACTGATATAGATTTGCCTATGAAAAATTTCTAACAGCGAAGAATTATCTATTTGGGCAGATAATAAAATCATAACTTTAGATATAGAATCTTTATAATATATATGACTATTATACGTAGAGGACCCTAATTCATACTTGTATTCATCATAATCCTCTGAATCTGAATTATCTAAATCCCATAGATCAATCCAAACTTGATTATTGGAATCTAATCCTTTTATTTTGCACAATATATCTTTGGACGAATTGCTGTTGAATTTAACAATATAACCATAAAGAGTACCATCATGACCTTCATCATCATATATGTCATAATTTAGATTTGACAATTCATCAATAGTTATGCCCAACAAAGAAGCTAATTTTAATTCTTGTTGTTCATTCTGTCTTTCTATTATATATTCATCAACTGCACTCATGGATTATTTTCCTATATAAAAACCGTTTCTGCCAACTTCACCTTTACCCACAAATTTTATAATGTGAATATTATTCATATATTCTTCATTTTCCGGAATCTTATTGTCAAACATTATAAATTGATAATTCCAAGTTTTTTCATTACAGTATCGAAAGAAAGCATTTAATATACTATTGTCAAGTAGGTCTTCTTTGCTTATTTCTTGATGCTTGTCATAATGAGCTGTTAATGGGGAGTCGATAACAAGCAGACGAGAAAAAGGAATGCTTTTCCCATAACAATAATCTAATAAAGCAATCATTATTGCAGTAAATGAAACCGCTCGTTTACCTTTGCCATATAGCTGTCTTCCCTTACCACTAAGTACAAAATCAAAAGTAGGGTGATATTCAAATGATATGGTTTCTGTATCTGGAAATTTCCAATCAAATAATATTTGTTTTACAATATCCATATAATCGGATGCAATATCAGTTCTATTTTCTGTTGGATGTATAGCTTTAGTATTTGCTAAGTTGTCTTTTAATTGGCTCAACTGAACTGACAATGCTTGCACATCATTCTGCAAGTTATTTAATGTTGTCTTCTTTTCTATAATTATTTCAGCTTGTTCTAAACTTCCCTTCAACAAGGATAAGTCGGGTTCTACTTTATTTATCTTACCTGTTAGATTAGATAATTCATCTTTTATTTCTAACATTCTACTTTGAAGTATTTTTATTTCATTCTCTTTTTCTATTATAAGATTATCAATATCACTATATTTCGATTTTATGGAAATATATTCATTTTGAATTGCCTTAAGAAAATTAGAAGATTCAATATCTTCCACTATTTCTTTTGATATAACCTCTCCACATAGAGGGCATTTCACAAAACTTAGCTCTTTGTATAAATTTCTCCCTTCATTTATAAACTCAAGTCTTTCTAAATCAATCTTATAATGTTCTTTCAACAACTTCATTCTTTCCAAAAATTCATTGTTGAACATAAATTCTGAAGACAAATCTTCTAAGTTTGAACTTATTTCTTTTTTTTGTTTATATAATTGTGATAATGCAAATGAGGCTTTTTCTATTTCCATTTTATAATATTCCAATATTCTTGAATCTTTAAAGTTTACATATGAAACATCGCCTATTTCTACAATTCTATTATTTTTCTTTTCTATTTCTTCTGTTACATAGTCTATTTTCCCTTGAATTCTTGATTTCCTGATTTTTAAATCTTCTTCAGGCATATATGAAGAGTCGTCACGACCTGTCATCAGATATGACACGATATTACGACATTTAGAATACAAAGCAGGATTTGTTTCCGTATAAAAAGGAGATTTTTCATTAAGTATCCTTGTTTCATCAATAAAAATTAAATGTCTTATTGTTGAGAAAGTTAATTTGTGAAGTTTGCTTGGATTAATCTTTATTTTTATATCAGAAATATCCAGCAATGATAACAAAAATGAAGAATAACTATTTGATGACTGACTATTAATTTTGTATTCATCACATTTAATATTATTATCATAATATTCTGCAATTGAACATGGCTTTACTTTTACCGAGGTTCCATTCAGTTTTCTGTATATAGTGTAAATTTCTTCTCCATATGTATGAATCTCCATTAAAAAATCTGTATAACCTTTTCCTTCCAATGGTATTTTAGGATTGCTGGATTTGCCCAATAAGAATTCTATAACAGAATAAAGAGAGGTTTTACCTGTATCAGAAGGTCCATAAATTACATTACAACCTTTAACAAAATCAACTTGAGTGTCTTGAACCTGTTCTCCTTTTACCACAACACTCTTTATATAGAAACCTTTATTTGCCATCTTTATTGCATTAAAATTGATTCTTTAGTAAATTCATTTCCCCACTTGCCAATATTACTTTCAATATATAGATTCAGATCTCTATCAGAAAAATTTTCGAAATAATTACAAACCCAACGAGCTATATTATTAAGTTTATTATAATATTCACTTGTCATATATTGCACGAATATTTCCCCAGCTTTTGTTATTTGATATTCAAAATTATCATTCTCAACATTCAATAAAATCAGTTCTTTTGATAGTAATATATTTAAAGCATCAGATATATTTTGATGATTACTAATATAAATACTTGCCCTATATGGAATATCTGGATGAATGCTGGAAGGGGCATGCTCTATGTCTCCAGAGTGAATGACAAAATATTCATAAGCTACTAACCTATCTCTTTCCATTGCTTTTTTATAAACATTCATGATAACCAATAACCGTAATGCGATTTCAAGATTACTATTAAGCAATTTTATTGTTTTATTTTCCATATCAATTTATCCTCGTTTGAAAGTTGAAAACATACACCACGCAATTCATTACTTCCGATTTTAGGTGCCAACAAATTCTGTTTAACTTGAAAATGTGACGCTTCTTTAGTAACAGCCTTAACTCTTTCATATCCAGAATTATAATCTTCCTCATAAGTATCTCCAACATGATTTAACACATCATCTTTTAGTTTCTCGAACTCGTCATCTGTCGCTGGAGATATTTCCTTACTTATCATTGCCACAGACTCTGCCTTGTAAAAAGATTCTCTTGATCGAGAAAAGTGCCTATTATATACAGAATCAGTAATATTATCAACAGTTATATTGGTGGAAGAGTCTTCTGTGTAAGCATCTAATAAATGTTTAATATATGCAACTTCGTTTATAGCAACATCGTTAGGCATTAAAACATTATATGATGGTAGGCTATTAATTCCACCACCAAAATAAAAGAAATAATAGTGTCCTTCTTTTCTAAGATCATCTATAAAATAATCAGGGGATATACAGTCTACTATTCCAAAATCAAAATTATCAAAATACTCTAATAAATCTCCGATAAGAGGTATTGATTTTTTTTCTATTATCCTATTATGAATCTTGGTAGCCCAATCATTCTTTAATTTAGCTTTCAGTAGCTTGCCTTTATCTTTTATTAAATCAAGAAGACTTGGTGATACTCCTAAAGGAGCTACCAAATAGTATTTCAATGGTACAGATATTGCTTTACTAAAGGAATAATATATAAGTTTACCAAATTCGATATTAATATCAGAATAAGTCAATGCATTCTTGTAATGTTTACATTGATATAAATCATATTTATCTTCGGATAAATCAATATATGCACAAACGTCTCTTCCTTTATCTCCAGCACCACCAATTCTATATACATCTTTATATTTAGGTTTTAAGCAAGCAAACGCCCATATAGCGACTAATTCCTCATAAGTATCTTCATCCATTAAAGCTAAACGTTCTTTAGGCGTAATATCATAACGCAACCTTTCCTCATTAGAAAGCATATGGAATCTTTCAGGTTCTACAACAATCTCTTTCTGTATTTGGCTTTTGCTAATCATATGTCTCCAAATTATTGTTTACTAATTCTGTCACAATCAAAGGCTGATAATAAGTAATATATAATTTCATTCTTTATCTCTGTCGTTATATAAACTACTGGGGATGTCCTTTTTATATGTTTTTGTTGTTCCATGACTTTCAGTAATATAGTATTAAACATTATAGGTTAACTCGGACTTACAACTTATATTATTGCAGTGTTAACCTTATTTTCCCCAAAAATACAAAGGAAAGATGATATAATCGTACTTTGAACTAATAAATTGGCACATAACATACAATCCCAGTAGCCAACCTGTTGTAAAACATATAATACTCTTAGTTTATAAAGAGATTTTGCAAATCTTTTTGGTCTGCAATGACTTCTTCTTTCGCCAATTCTCGCCAATTGCCGCCATTCATTTCCGCTGGTATCAAAAACATAATATTTTGTAATTTAATGTTCTACATTCGCACCGACGGGCTAAGGTTTACCCGGTATTGATTAATTATTGTATCACTTAAATTATTGATTTTATGGCTAAGAAAAAGCAAGAGCAACAAGAACAGAGTCAGGACGAGCATGTAATGGCCATCCTCGACAAGCGAACGAACAAGACCGCAGTCGTTTCCAAAATGAACGAGCAGGACGGCAGTCTCGAAATTGTACCCCCCGACAAGAAGAACAATGGCAGCTTCCTCAAACTGGACCGTACCACACCTCTGGAACTGTTCTTCACGAATTTCAAGAACCAGTACGAAAATCCCACGAGTTTCAGTTTCTTCCTTGTACCTCTCGTCCTTTTGGAAAAGACACTGAATGCCGTAGTCCAGATCCGAAAAGGGGAAGACCCCGGAGCGGAAGGTAAAAAACTGGTGGAGAACAGCGAACTCAACGATGAAGGCCGCATTGCCAAACTTGCCCGTCGGTATAAGTTCGATGAACACCAGCTTCCGTGGAAAGAACTCTCTGCGCTGGGGATTGACAAGCAATTGCTCTTTGACAACCATTGCATGGGCGAAATGCTCAAAGGAAGAATTACCTCAAAGGCATTTCCCATTACCAAGGAGATTAACGGTGAAAAGAAGGATATGGGAGAAGCATGTTTCCTCTGTGTCAAAGGGGAAGACGGCAAGGTGCAACTGAAAACCCTAAGCAGGCTTGACAAACCGCAGTACGACCTGCCCGCCTATAAAGGAGTATTCACGGACGAGGAAAAGCAGACGCTTAAAGACACCGGAACGTTGGGGGCAATCAAGGAAATGAAAGACACCCATACGGGAACCGTCTGCAACTGTTATGTATCTTTCCATGAACCGAGCAACCGTATCATTACCATGCCGGTGGATGCCATCAAGATACCCGATTATATCTACGGGAAAAGGCTGGATGACAAACAGAAGCAAATACTCGTTTCAGGAGGCCGGCTTCCCATCAACGACATACAGCGTAAAAACGACACGCTGCTTTCCGGAGTTGCTTTCGTCGATCCGAGAATAATGGACATCGCTTTCAAACAGTCCGGAGAACAGCTGAAAGTCAACGACACTATCATGGGAGCCAAAATCACACCTGAACAAAAAAAGATGCTCCAGAACCATGAAATGGTGTTCATTGAGAATATGCGCTACAATGGCAGAGTCTTTTCCGATGATGTACGTTTCAGCAACAAGAGCAACCAACTGCTGATAGGACGTAACGCCCGTGAATACAAGCCTGCCATTGACAGTAAGAAGAACGACAAGAAAAAGGAGGTGAAACAGCAGGCACCTCACCATGTGGCGTCTGTAAAGGCCCGGTCAAAAAAGAGCCTTTCAGTGTAACAGGCGGATTATTCATGTTTACATCAGATATATACCCGGTTCTCTTTTATGGCAGCCGGGTTATATATCTAATATCCGATTAACATTTTAAAGTGAAAACAAATGACTATACAAGATAAAAATACCGCAACCGGAGAATTGTCCTATTTTGAGACGGCTCTCCTTTTTTATTTGAAAGAAAGTCACCCGCACATGGCTGGTAACAAGGCTTTCATCCGGGAGCGTGCGGACAGTGCCGCAGAGGCTTACGAACATGCCATACGTGAGGGCTTATCCGTTGCGCAGGCTTTGGAACTGGCTGACACGGTTCTCTATCAGGACTTGCGCTTTTCCCGGTTCGATACTGTTTTCGAGGCCGTGTCGGAGTGGTTTCCCGAAATACAGCCTGAAGAACGGACGGATTTCTGCCTGAAGGTATTGCCGCCCGCAGAAGCGGTATTCAACAAATACCCCATAGACGACAGGTTTGAATCATCCCCGTCCTATCATACACTTACCGTTGAACTTGCAGGTTTCATACAATCCTATATAGAACGATATGGCATATAACAGACGACAACATCTGGCGGACAACATAGCCGCACTTGAGCTGATACTCATGCGTCCGGAGTTCTGTCTTACGGAACAGGGACGCAAGGTCTTGAACGGTTATTCGGGTTTCGGAGGGTTGAAGTGCATCTTGAATCCGGCGGAGAAAGACACGGACATAGAAAAATGAAGGACAGACAGGGAGCTGTTTCCCCAGGTCCGGCTGCTGCATGAACTTCTGCGTGAGTATTCCAAAGACGAAAAAGAGTACAAGGCATACGTCCAAAGCCTTAAAAGTTCCGTCCTCACAGCCTTTTACACACCCGAGCCGGTGGTAACGGCCATGCAGGAAGCACTGCTGGTACCGGAAATCCGTCCGGAACGTTTTCTTGACCCTTCCGCCGGAACGGGCATGTTCATCAGCACTCTGAAGGATGTTCCCGAAATCCATTGCTTCGAGAAGGACAGGCTGACGGGAAGGATACTCTCATCCCTCTATCCGGAAAGCAGGGTGACCATAGACGGTTTCCAGTCCATACAGCCCTATTATAACAACTACTTCGACGTGGTCTCATCCAATATCCCGTTTGGAAATACCAGAATTTATGACCGGGATTTTGACCGGAGTGAAGACGCCGTGCGTAAATTCTCACTTGCCGCCGTACACAACTATTTCTTTCTCAAAGGCATGGATACGCTGCGTGAAGGCGGGATACTGGCCTACATCACGACTTCGGGTGTCATGGACTCGCCACAGAACCGCCCCGTCAGGGAATGGCTGGTAAACCATGCCAACCTGGTTTCTGCCATCCGCCTGCCGGACAATCTGTTTACCGATGCGGGTACGGAAGTGGGCAGCGACCTGATTGTGTTGCAGAAGAACACCCGAAAATCGGAACTGACCGAAAAGGAGCGGAACTTTATCGAGACCCGCATCATATCCGGCGGTATTCATATCAACAACAGCTATGCCGATTTAGACCATATCGTCCATACTTCCATATCCATGGGCAAGAACATGTACGGACAACCGGCCATGAATTTTATTCATGAAGAAGGTGTCGGCGCCATTTCCGAACATCTCAGGCAGTTATTGGCGCAAGATGTGGAGGACCATCTTGACCGGAAACTTTATGATGACAATCTATCCCGCTCAAACAATTCCACCATCCTCAAAACGGAGTTTGAGACACTATTGGAAACAGCAGGAGAAGCAGAATGGCAGGAGGTACAGGAAGAAAGTCCCGCACAGCCCCATGAACCCATGCTCAACCTGTTTACCGCCTATGCGGATGAAGAGCAAGCGGAGGTGCAAATGGTAGAAAGCAGACCTTCGCCAGGCCGGGCACCGTCGGCATCCCGCAAAAAGAAAGGGGATGAACCGGAAATGTTCAATCTCTTCTCCCAAGAGAACATGTACGATGAAGCCGCCACGCAGGAAGACATGACCGGGAAACGGGCGGCAGCGGAAGCCAGATGGCAGGAGCGCAGACAAAAAATCGAGGAAGAGCGGAAGAAGGAAATGGAGCCACGTCCGTTTACCGGAGAGATACGTCCCGAATACAAGAACGGCTCTCTCGTGAAAGCCGGTGAGCAATACGGGTATTTGCAGGGAGTGGGCACTCCCGAAGTACAGTTCCATCCGCTCAGGCTGACTGTCACCCAGCAATACCGGGCCGCCTACTACATCCCCCTTCGGGAAGCCTACCACAATCTCTACAATGCGGAAGCCGAAACGGAAACCGAACAGCCGGAACTAAGGGAGGAACTGAACCGGCAGTATGACCGTTTCCACCGCATGTTCAGGGAGCTGAACGGAAAGGACAACGCCAAGTTCCTGCTGATGGATGCAGGAGGACGGGAAATGCTCTCATTGGAACGTTCCGTCAACGGGAAGATACAGAAGGCGGACATATTCACCGTGCCCGTATCGTTCAACGCCAACGAGGTGACGCATGTGGATACTCCGCAGGAAGCCCTTGCGGCATCCCTGAACAAGTTCGGCGAGGTCAATCTGGAATATATGGAGAATCTCTGCGACATCGGCAGGCAGGAACTGCTCGAACAGCTGGAAGAGCGCATCTTCTACAATCCCATGATGAAGAACCATGAAATCAAGGACCGCTTCATTGCGGGCAATGTAATAGCCAAAGCCGAATGGATAGAGAACTACCTGAAAGACCATCCCGATGATGATGCAGGCAAAAAATCATTGGAGGCCCTGCGGAAAGCCATACCGGAGCCTATAAGTTTTGAACAGCTTGACTTCAACCTGGGGGAACGGTGGATACCTATGTCCGTATATGAAGAGTTCGCCGGATACCTCTTCGAGACAAAGGCCCGTATCCATTATACGGAATCCATCGACGAGTTCAGCGTGAGCTTCGAGAGCAGCAACGCGAACATCACCGACAGATATTACGTGAAAGGGGAAAAGAGAGGCTATTACGGCAATGATCTGCTGAAACATGCACTGCACAACACCGTCCCCGACATAACCAAGACCGTTCAGGACAAGGAGGGCAATGACATAAAGGTACGTGACGCGGAGGCCATCCAGCTTGCCGACACCAAAATCAACGAGATACGCTCCGCCTTCACCGGCTGGCTGAACGAGCAGCTACCCGAGTTCAAGCAGAACCTTGCGGACATGTACAACCGCAAGTTCAACTGCTATGTACGTCCCGATTACGACGGCTCCCTACAGAGTTTCCCGTTCCTTGACCTGAAAGGGCTGGGCATACCGTCCTTGTACGACAGCCAGAAGAACGCCGTCTGGATGCTGAAGATGAACGGCGGCGGGATAATCGACCATCAGGTAGGTACGGGCAAGACCCTCATCATGTGCGTGGCCGCCTTTGAGATGAAGCGTCTCGGACTGGCGAACAAGCCGATGATTATCGGACTCAAGAGCAATGTGCATGACATAGCCGACACGTTCAGGAGGGCCTATCCGAATGCCAGGGTACTGTATCCGGGCAGGGAGGACTTCACGCCAGAGAAACGCGTCGGAATATTCCATGACATCAAGAACAACAACTGGGACTGCATCATCCTGACGCACGACCAGTTCGGAAAAATACCCCAGTCCCCCGAAATACAGCAGGAGATATATACGCAGGAAATTGAGAGTATCGAAGAGAACCTCGCCGTATTCGAGCAGCAGGGCAATGAAGTGACCGGCTGGATAAAGAAAGGGCTGGAAAGAAGGAAGGAGAACCTTGAAGCCAAACTTGAAAAGCTGGAACAGGATATAAAAGACCGGACGGACGACGTGACCGATTTCAGGCAAATGGGCATCGACCACCTCTTCGTTGACGAGAGCCATTATCAGAACTTTTTTATTATACCATTTTTGTGTTTGATGTTACTAAAAATCAGCAAATTAATATCATGATAAGTTCTGATTATTTTTGTATATTACCCGTGTCACTAATATTAATGTGTTATGGATATACTGCATTTAAAAGAAAAAGTTATTGGTCTTGTTGCCTATATGAAGGAAGTTGGTTACACTTCCCAATATATATGGTACATCAACCACTTAACCAAGTGGATTGTAAGCAACTCCATGTGTTACGAATGGCAAAATTATGCTGATATAGAGCATACGTTAGCGAAGTTATGGCACAACAAACATACTTTTGCCAATAAAAGCCGTTTGCTCCGTATCATTCAGCGTTATGATGAGGAAGCTTCTTTACCCGATGGACACAAACACTATCACAAGCCATCCAACTACAATCAGCTATGTGAAGAGTTTATGAAAGTCGTGGACATAGCATGTAAATTCATTGGAAAGGACACAAAAATGGTTCCAACCATTAAAGTAGCCATGAGTTCGTTCTTTTTAACTTTACAGAAATATGGAATAAACTCCTTGGATGCTATAGATGAGAAAGCCGTTCAAATGGTGTTTTCTCCAAATGATATACCGATAAGAAGTCATTCATTTAAATATAGTGTGGAATATGGATTGAAAAAATGTGTCTCTTACTACAATGATGGCATTATAGAACATATAATGTCATACCTGCCCACCATACCGAATAGTAGAAAGAACATACAGTACCTTACTGAAGCTGAGATCGAGGCAATAAAGCATGTGTTGGAACATGATAAGACCATATCTCTACAGGACAAAGCTATTGCGACCATTGCATTGTACACAGGACTGCGTAGCTGCGATATATCGGCATTGACTATGAAAGATTTTGATTGGGAAGGAGACCTGATCATTATTACCCAATCGAAAACAGGAACGGCATTAACACTACCGCTTAGAGCTGTTGTTGGCAATGCTATCTATGATTATCTGGTAGAGGAACGCCCTAAGTGCTATGAACCATACGTATTCCTTACTGTGAATTCTCCATATAGAAAGCTCCATACATCCAATCTTAATGCAATATGTGTAAAAATCATGCATAAGGCCGGTATAAGACTCAAAGTTTCTGACAGGAAGGGATTACACCTCTTCCGTCATTATGTGGCAACATCGTTGCTCCAAGCCGGAGTTCAACAACCTGTAATAAGCTCCACGCTGGGACATGCCTCCCCAAAGTCTCTTAATCCTTATCTTAATGCCGAGTTTAAAAGCCTCAAAGAATGTGCCCTAAGCATAGAAAATTACCCAGTGAGAAAGGAGGTGTTTTATCAATGAAGTTACAATCATTTCTTGCCAATTCCATCGAAGGATATATCAGATACCGTAAGATATCAGGGCGTACAAGCTACAGTTATGTGAAAAACGTGGTATTATTCGATCATTTTTGTGCCAGAGAATATCCCGGACATACGGAACTGACTCAAGAAATAGCAGATAGATGGTGCAAACAGCGGGAAACCGAGAGCACAAACTCATGTGTATCCAGGATTTATCCCGTGCTTGACTTGTTCAAATACCTAAAAAAACGAGGAAAGACCCATATAACTCTTCCGCCAGTACCGAAGTCATCACCAAAAACTTATATACCTCACGCCTTCACGCATGAAGAACTGATTATATTTTTCACTGCCTGTGACAATATAAAACCAAGAAAAGGTATCCTGTCGACAATACAGAGGATAACGCTTCCGGTTTTTTTCCGCTTACTGTATAGTTCAGGGATGAGGACAACTGAGGCCATAAGACTTAAACGCGATGATGTAAACCTTGAAAGTGGAGTCGTGTCAATAAAGTCAGGAAAAGGATATGACCAGCATTTTGTCGTACTTCATGACACGATGCTTTTGCCAATGCATATTTACAATGACAGAATATCAGATATACTTCCAAATCGTGAGTACTTTTTCCCTACTCTGGATGACAAGGCACATTCTCCTGCCTGGGTAACATACCACTTTAGAGTTTTATGGAAAAGTTGCAATAGTTCCAAAGCCATACCCTATGAATTAAGACACAATTATGCTATCGAGAATATCAATAGTTGGAATCATCAGGGATTTACAGTTCATGACAAGTTACTGGCCTTGAGCAAAAGCATGGGACATAAGCAGGTGGAAAGTACAATGGCCTATTACTCCTTGACACCGGGAATCTCCGATATTATAGAATCTGCTGATGCAGAAATGTATGAATTTCTAATACCCAATACGCAATATGAAAAAGATTAATCCACAAGCATTGCTAATTGCAAAATACCTGAATGAATGGCTTGAATACCACGTGCCATCAATAAAGGCATGCAGTCCTCATACCAAAAGAAACTACGAAACTTCAGTGGCACTTTATGTGATGTTTTTGAGGAGTGTCAAGCAGATCTCTCCGAAGACATTGAGTGCCCAGTGCTTTTCTTTAGAAAACATGAATGAATGGATTCTATGGTTAAAAGAACATAGGTCTTGCAGCCCTGCAACATGTAATGTAAGGCTGTCGGCACTAAGAGCCTTCCTAAAATATATGGCTGATAAAGACATAGCGTTTATGACTTCCTATCTTCAGGCAGAGACAGTGCCTAATCAGAAAACACCCAAGAGAAAAGTCGTGGGGCTTAGCAAGATGGCCGTGAATGCCCTTTTCACAGTTCCCAACCAGAGGACGACTCGCGGTCTCAGAGACTATACCCTAATGCTGACCTTGTATTCTACGGCAGTCCGTATTAACGAACTCCTTTCTTTGAAAATTGGCAATATTTTTACAGATGGTCCGAAACCGCGAATTATCGTTATCGGAAAAGGCAGAAAAAAGCGTCCTATACCACTTTTGGCCAAACCAGTACAGTACATAAAACAATACCTTGCGGAATGCCATCCGAATCCCAATAATCCGGATGCCCTTTTGTTCTATTCCAAAAGCAGGGGGATTTACGTACCAATGTCTGCCGAGAATGTGAATAAACTATTGAAGCGGTATGCCGCAATAGCGAAAAAAATATGTAAAGAAGTACCCTTGAATCTGCATGCCCATCAGTTCCGACACGCCAAAGCCTCACATTGGCTCGAAAATGGCATGAATATAGCACAAATATCGTATCTACTCGGACATGAATGTATCCAAACGACAATGGTATATTTGGACATAACAACCGAACAGGAATCAAAAGCGTTAGAGACACTCGAAAATGAAGATCAAAGGAAGTTACAAAAAAAATGGAAAATGGCTAACAAAGGGGGACTTGAAGAATTTCTTGGATTACCTCTAATTGGGGCAGCCGACTGATTATTATACTTTTAAATATTCTTAGTTGGCATATTTCCCTAACCTATGAGGACACTTTGTCTGATATTCCAACTAAATTGTGCCAATCAGACAAAGAGTCCTTTCTTATGTCTGAAATTCTAAATATGTTAATGTGTTGGCACGAAATTTGCTATTTTTTTAATAAAATTAAAAACGATTCTTAATGGAAAATTCATTCAAAGATTTTTTATCGAACATCACGTTGACATCTGATCAACAAGAAGATGCACAGACAAAGTATACTGGTGTATGTGAAAAGCTTTACAAATTCTACTATGGAGAAGGAGCTTATGATAGTAGTAAAAAGTATCTATTTGGTTCATATAAAACCAAAACAAATGTACGGCCATTTACAGAAGAACAGGATATTGATGTCCTATTCAAGATACCTGAAGATACTTTTAAAAAATATGATGGCTATAAGAGTAACGGACAATGCGCTTTGCTTCAAGAAATAAAAGATGTGTTAAAAGAGAAATATACCACTACGGACAAAATCAAAGCCTGGGGTAAAGTAGTTCTCGTGCAATTCGCAGAAAACCATCATAATGTAGAGCTTCTTCCTGCTTTGGAAAAAGAAGATGGGACATTTCTTATTCCTAACTCAGAGAATGGTGGCTCGTGGGATTATTTTGATCCTAGAATGGAAATAGACAAGTTTAATGAATCCAATAAAGCAACTTCTGGTCTTACGCGTGATTTAGCCAAGATGCTTAAAGCGTGGGCGCACAATACTCCTTCAATGAGTTATAAATCTTGTGAGAGGATGGATGATATAATAGCATTTTTGGATGCCAACTATGCGTCTGGAGCAAATAATATAGGATACGATAAAATTGTATTCGACTTTTTTGATTATATGCGTTCAAGATGTAATGATTGTATTAAATCTTATATTGACAAAGCATTTAATCGTGCCCAAAAGGCTTTAGAATACAATGATAATGATAAGCCTATGGAGGCATCAGAAGAATGGATTAAAATTTTTGGAGAAGAGTTCCCTAAAACGAAAGAGAATTCAAAACGAGAAAATCAAGGAGTATATATTCAACAAAATCCAAGTCGTCCATGGTTCGGCTCAACGAAGAAGAACAGAATTGGCTAAGGGATAATTATCCAATGCTCACATATGATAAAGAAAAGTCCATAATACATGGACCTTTCTTTATTAATCATCGTTATGAAAGTAAACCTATTATTAAGGCAACTTTTGAAATAGAGGTACGACTGTGGCGAATGAAAAACAGGAATGAGTATCCTATAGTTTATAATCCTGATAACAAGATAAAGAAGATTGCCCAAAGGAAACAAATTTTTCATGGGGATTTGCATATCAATGTAGATGGAACTTTGTGTCTGGGGCTACCTGAAAAATTTTCAGAGTATTATCCACATGGATTTCAGTTACAAAGTTTTGTCTCAAATCTCAGTTCTTTCTTCTATTGGGTAGCCTACTATGAGAGGTATAATGAAGCACCATGGCCTGCCGAACGGCATGGTGATGATGCAAGAATAGAATATTACATTGAGATTGGTGACATAGAAAGTATCAGAAAAATGTATAAGTCAAAGTTGGGTATAGGAATTGCAAAGTCTAAGCTCCGAAACTATCTGAAGTCTGAGCCACTAAGACGAATGCTAATAAAAAGATTATTAAATCATGAATGAATCAACTCGTTTGTTATATAAATGTATAGAAGGACGTTATGTTAAAGTAACGTGGTCACACAAAATTCAAGAGATTCAAGGGGATATATATCTTGAAAAAGATCGATGCGTGAAAAATATTACATGCTGGTTGTCTGTCCTTACGACAGGTGGCGCTTTGAGTTCCATATTATCTTTTATCGAGCCTCAAATATCAGGATCAATTACAGCTTTCTTAGCAATACTTTTGTCTTATTTTACAGTGCGCTATAAAGATGGACAACTTGAAGAAAAGGCTAAATTAAACAACAATTTTGCAGCAAAATTACATGACCTAAGGAATAAGTACGAATCTCTAATGACAGATATTTTAGCCGGATTGTTGAATGATAATGAAATTGTAGATAAAAGAAATGAATTACGGGAGGAAGAAGATTTGCTGTATATTAAAGCACCTCATACTTTTCCTGCTGCTGTAAAACGAGCTGAGAAAGCGTTGAGAACAAACAAGGAATCAACAACAGAAGAAGATGAAATTGATGCAATTGTTCCAAAAGATCTAATCGTTCACTAAAAACAAATAGATTGAGATAATATTGCTGATTTCGTTTTTTTGTTAAGTTGTTTTCTTAACCTAAGGTCTTATTGATGATTGCTATTAATAGTTGGTGGAAAGAACTATTTATTCCTTCTATCAGCATAGTGTATGTTTTATGCTTTGGAATATGCAAGCATAAGTTGGGATTATTAAATTTGATATTGCATTTATCTTACCTTTGTCTTTTAGAGGAAATGCTTTTATGATTCAATAGATAAGTATTAAAGCCCCATTTTATAATAAAATTGTAAATCTCTGTACTTCCCAAAATAACAAATTAAATTTCTTCTGCAAACCTACTATAGATATTAATCAGAAAATATAATATTGTAACATGTTATATACTAACATCTTACCAACAAAAGCCGAATTTTCAAAAAAGTTCTGATAATGCGATAAATCCGGAATTTTGGATTTGTGCCACAATTTCAAGAACCTGATGTTCAATACACGCCATGCAAGAGTTTCCGGTCTGGGCAACCCCGAAGGAAGCATGAAGGCCATGAACATGCTTTTCGCCATCCGCACCATCCAGGAGCGTACAGGCAGGGACTTGGGGGCTACTTTCCTCTCCGGCACGACCATCTCCAACAGCCTGACCGAACTCTATCTCCTTTTCAAGTATCTCCGTCCGAAGGAAATGGAGCGGCAGGGGATTACCTGCTTTGACGGCTGGGCCGCAGTCTATGCGAAGAAAAGCACGGACTTTGAATTTTCAGTGACCAACCAGGTGGTGCAGAAAGAGCGTTTCCGCTATTTTATCAAGGTGCCGGAACTCGCCAATTTCTATGCGAAGATAACCGATTACAAGACCGCCGAAGACGTGGGGGTTGACAGGCCGGAACTCAACGAACAACTGTATCATATACCGCCTACTCCCCAGCAGGAGATTTTCATCCGGAAACTGATAAAGTTCGCCGAAACCGGGGATGCGACCTACATAGACAGGGAGCCTCTGTCCGAGGCGGAGGAGAAGGCACAGATGCTGATCGCCACCAACTACTCGAACAAGATGTCGCTTGACATGCGGCTGATAGACCCTGAATACGGTGACAGTCCGGGAAACAAAGCGTCCCATTGCGCGGCCAAGATTGCGGAGTATTACTACAAATATCTTGACCAGAAAGGCACACAGTTCGTATTCTCGGACCTGAGCACTTACAAGCCGGACCAGTGGAACATCTACAGTGAAATCAGACGCAAGCTCGTGGAAGACCATAATATCCCGGAGAAACAGATAAGGTTCATTCAGGAGGCGAACAGCGACAACGCACGCAAGGAACTGTTCAGGGACATGAACTCGGGCCGCATCCGTTTCCTTTTCGGTTCCACACAGAAACTGGGTACGGGTGTCAACGCGCAGGAACGTGCCGTGGCCATCCATCATCTGGACATACCCTGAAGACCGTCCGACCTGGAGCAGCGCAACGGACGTGCGGTGAGAAAAGGCAATATCATCGCCAAGCAGTACGCCGGCAACAAGGTGGACTGCTATATCTATGCGGTGGAGAAGTCACTGGACAGCTACAAGTTCAACCTGCTGCAAAACAAGCAGGTGTTCATCAACCAGCTCAAAAGCCGCAATCTGGCCGCCCGTACCATTGACGAGGGGGCGATTGACGAAAACGGAGGCGGCAGTTTCAGCGAATACGTGGCCATCCTTTCAGGCAACGACGACCTGCTGGAAAAGGCGAAGCTGGACAAGAAACTGGCGGTCCTCGAAAACGAGAGGCAGGCATTCCACCGTAACAAGGGAAACGCGAAAGGCAAGCTGAATGAAAGGACTTCGGGAATAGAAAAAAACAATGCCTTTATCGGGCGTTTCACCAGGGACTGGGAATATTTCAACAAGGTGGCCCCCGCAGATGCGAAAACCGGACTCCGTCCCAATCCCCTGAAACTGGACGGTGTGGACTCGGACAATATCGAGGTACTCGGCAACCGGCTTGCCACAATCAACCGGAATGCCCGGACGGAGGATGACTATATGAAAATCGGGACCCTGTTCGATTTCCGTATCCTTGTCCGTACCGAAAGGACCTGTGAAGGGGACATGCAGGCTTTGCAGAACAAGTTCATGGTCGAGGGGCTGGACGGCATCAAATATACCTACAACAACGGTTATATTGCCAAAGACCCGAAACTGGCCGTCACGAACTTCATCAATGCGCTGGAACGCATTCCCGCCATGATAGAGAAACGGGAGAAGGAGAATGCGGAGCTGTCGAAGGACATCCCGGTCCTTCGGGAGATTGTGGCGGCCTCATGGCCCAAGGATGCGGAAATCAAACGGCTGAATGAAGAGCTTGCCACGCTGAACCGGAAAATACAGCTTGCCATAAAGCCGGCAGGCGGGCATGAAGACGGAACGGAACAGTCACAGAAAGCAAGGCACGTCCCCCCAATGAAAATTGCCGCCCCGTCAAACGGGCTGAAAAAAATATCCTAAGTTTCCTGCGGCACATTGCGGCAACCCCGGAAGCTGTGCTTCCGCAGTCTGCCGCAAAGAGCCGCTTTTCAGGAAAGGACAAAGGTATGGCCGGCATCCGGATAAATCCGGCCTGCCGGCCATACCCTTGTCTGTAAAGGGAAGAAAGCCATTCCGTCATTCCTCTTCCTCAAAGGAAAGGCTCTCCACCTGTCTGTTAATAACCTTCCAGTCAATGGAATCCTTCAGATTGATTATATCCACAATCGAATAATGCCTGGTCCCGTTCTCCTCTTCCGCAAAACGCAGACGCCCGCTCAGACGCTGTTTCTCAATCTCTGCCGGGTCGAGGTTTATCAGCTCACAAACCTCATCGGGCAGCATGGAGAGCTCGACACTGTTGTCCTCGCAGATATGTTGCAGCACGGCCAGCATGTTGAGGGACTTCTTGTAACTTCTCACGAGTGCGGCGAACGAGCCGCTTTCAACCTTAATCATCTTTTTCATAACCTTTTATTTTTAGAGTGTTCTTCTTTTTCCAGCAGCATGGCACGCAGCACGTCCGAACGGCGGTAGTAAATCTTCCCCTTGTCACGGTGGAAAGGCAACGAACCGTCATTGCGGCGTCTAAGAAGTGTCCTGTCGGACATCTTGGTAAGCAGGCGCACGCCTTTTGAATCCAGTATCTCGCTGTCGGGCAAGTTATGTATGGCAGGAGCCAATAGCTTCTCAATGTTGGTTACTTTGGCGAGTATGGCACTGAGCATGTGGGTCATCTGCCCACCCGGTGCAGTTCTTCTGTTATTCATAATGACCTTATTTTTATTGTTACGGTGCAATATTACAGAGATATTATAAGGCCGTTGGTTACTCAACCGTTGAGCAACCGCCAAAAAAAGACAGGAAACGACAAGTCGGGACAAAAAAATAGCCGGGAGGCACTGTTCCCGGCTATTTTACGACAAGCAAGCATCAATAGGTACACGTTTTACCATTAACGCTTTAACAATCAGAATAATACAAAAAAAATAAACAAGAAAATATTTTGTTATATTCCAAATTTTGCCTATTTTTGTATGTGAGTTATTTGAAACTATGCAAAGCAGTGTAACCCGAAGCAGGACTTCCATATCCAAATCGTTACCTGCATCTTTTACACTCTCTATATTTATCTTATCTTCAGAGAGTTATATCGAAATATTTTGTTTTATCGGTAATAAACTTTAGTTTCTGCAGTTTGGAACTAAAGTTTCTTCAGCTTACAAATTATTAGATAATTCAGTTTCTTTCGAAGACGTGTCTTTTTCTATAAGGCATAAAATTGTTCCTACTGTTTGATAATTCTCGTATTGACCTTCAATCCGTTTTTATCTTTGGAGAAAGACGATATATAGTTACACTCCTTTAATAATGATAAAAGGCTTCGGTTCAGTTCTGTGTCGGGTATAATTGGGTGTTTTCCGTTCTCCTTCATCTTGCTGTAGGGTAATGGCAACAATGCCAATAGCTCATCAATCACATCATGGTTATCCTGGTTTTGTCTGATAGTATGATAAATGACTGTTATTGCTTTCTCTAATACGGATGCCTTGACAAGAACCTTTTTCAGCAGGTCATAATCTATTTCTGTTTCATAATCTGTTAATATTTCACAGATAATATTGGCGAGTTTCTGACTGACATCTATGGAAGTTGCTTTCAGTTGTTGGAGCACAACTGATTTTTCTTTGCCGGATAACTTGTAGCTACCAAGCAAACAGAGAGCCAGGTCTTTGTTATAAGCTATTTTATCTTTGTCCTTTAAAAACTCATTTTTATGATGCAACAGAAAATTGCCATAGAGTATATCACTATGACGGCTGAGGTATCGGATATTATCCTCCGTATACTCAATGCTATTCTGATCTATTAAATAGCTGATTCGCTCATCTTCCAAATTTAAAAGTTCCTCATTCAGATCCATTTTACACAGGAAGGCTGAGAATATCTGCTTGTAGGAATTAATACTAATCCGGTTACTACCCATAATATTATTAAATAGCGAATGCTTATGTGGCTCACTTCCTGCAAATCTTCTTGTTCCCAGTATTTCCGCATGTTTATCTAAATATGCCCATAAGACATCGTCTATATTACAGTCGTTTTGTACATAGTAATTGGTTATATTATCCCAGTTAGGTACTAGTAAATCCAGTCCAAATGCTAAACCTTTCATGTCATCTTTCACCTTAGATACATCATTGATAGGATTAATATGGGTCTTGAGATATTTCTGTTTAACCTCCATTTTAACCTCCTTGTTATTCAAAATCTCCAGCATGGATTCTTCATCTTCATCGCATATATTCTGGAAGACATTTTGAATGCATTCTTCCATATTTTCTTGTATCCTTTCAATGACGTCTTTCCGTCCGACTCTTTTGATGCGCGTTAGGGTGATATTGTTTTCATTTGCACCTGCTCTATCGCTGATATGATTCAGTAATAAGCTTATGTTGTGTCTCGTCAAAGTATAGCTGTCACCTTTAATAATAAGTTCCAACAAGGGTTTGGAAGTATTTGTCAATTCCTCATAACAGCATACACTGGCAATAAAGTTGATTTTCTTATCGTCAAAGCAATCGTATCTGTTTGCTAAGTAATCATAATTATCTTTCAACCATGTTTTTTGAAACTCACCTATATGGCTGTTCTCACAAAACTTTAACCATGCTTCGATCAGAATGTCTCTGTACTCACAGTTCAATACCGAAGTCCAGCTATCATTGACGTTCCAATTGATATAGTGATTAAACACATTATAATTTTGTTTTCCCTCTTTGTAATATTGGGCCAGAAAATCCATTTTAGCTACGGGTTGTTCCAATCGTGCCATGAATAGAAGGAACCGTTCTCGTTCGATGTTCGTATGTTTGCCCAAATAATCCAACAGATTAATATTAAGCACGCTATCACTGAGATAAGCATAGGTTGGTAATTGTGCAACAAAACTTTGTATCTTGTCTATCTTGGCATTATATTCGGGACTTTTGTCCAGCTTCATGGCTATAAGCAGAAGACGGTCATTCTGAGAAATCGTGTTCGGATAGAAATAAGAAATGTAGTCATAATAGTCTTCATCAATATAACCACGCCGGATAAAGAGATCCATCATTGGAGCCAATTTGATTTTCTGGAAAGCTTCACATTCATTCATCTTAAACTGCATAAACAGTTGCTTCAAAGAAAAACTGTTGATACGATATTCTTCCTTTTTCAGTTCCTCCTCTTCCCTGGCTAAATCTTTGTCTTTTGTTGTAATAGCGGCTAACCGTTGGGCATAAGATGTTTTTGGATCAATCTTTTTCTCTATTTCGCTAAAGCGGATGTTTGTATGGGATGTATAAATACTATATGAATTAAAATATTTGTATTCTATTCTCTCTTTTTGGATGAGCTCATTAAATAAATCCTCATCCTTCCATATAGCACTCGTTTCATAATAGTTATCATTAATCTTTATAGAAATTAGATTGCCGTTGATATGGGTAACATATCCGTTTACATAAATCATTCGCAATTCACCTGCCTTCAGGTGTCGGTTCCTTTCCTTTGTTTCGCGACGTTTGGCCATCTCCTCCTTCCGTTTGTTCAATATCTGGAGCGCAAACTTGGTGAGTTCCTGTTTGGTTTCATGACATACGCATTGATAAACCTTTCCACGTCTGTTGTGTAGTGCTGAGAAATCATCAGGATAATAGTTCTTATACACAATCATGGCCAGTAGTTTTGAGTGGCTTAATTCCGTACCGTTGACAAAAAGCCGCTTGTGGTATTGGTGATACTCGTTTGCAATATTCTTCAACAAGCGCATATCATCTATGAAAAAGGCTATATCTTCCAAATCATCAGCTTTGATCTCCTCCTTATGCCCTCTCTTTTCCAATTCTTCTTTCAGTTTGTCTTTCGAGTTGGAAGGGTTGATAACCGGAATGACAGTGGTTATATAATCAAAGAACTTTGTCCGGGAGGAATCCTTGAACATATCATCTTTCACTGCATAGATGAATTTTATCTTTCGTCCTACGACAGCCGAATTGTTTAGTAAGAAGTTGAGTTCCCTCAATTTCAGAAAGATATCGGGGGTATCAAAGCGATCTAGGTCCTCAATGACCACTACGTCATAATCAGTTGCCTGGAAGAAATACAGAATCTCGTCTAGATGGCGGTTGAAAATGGAGTTTTCGTCTTTAATCTCAATCTCGCCGTCTTTAAAGTTGAGCTTATTCAGTTTGGTACTGCCATATATCCGGATAACATATTGTGCTATTGTATATAAGACAAATAACAGATATAGCAGAGCCACAATATCCCCTATTAGGTTAAAAACAAATCCTTGACTGAAAACACGATAAAACGAGTCAATTCTCATCCAACTAGGTTCGAAAAGGATTGCAAATGCAAGAATCGTTCCGATAAAACCACATGCTAATTTCGATATATGTTTTGGGGTAATGTGTGTGATCCGTTTGAAGCGTGAATTGGGTAGAGTATCAATCGTTTCTCGGTAAATTAATTGCTGGAGAATGCTGTATTCTATTCTTCGGTTCAGTTTTTCTTTATAGTTTTCACTATCCCGGTCATCGAAGTTATCTTTACCTGTAGATTTTTCACTGGTTTGGTTATCCAGAAGTTCTTGTTGGTCTTCCGTTTCTTCATCCTTTGTTTTTTGATGTTTGTCGTCATCCAATGTTGCTAAGGATATGGGCAGATAGTTCCATTTTTCATCTTTCAAATACATCAGAGTGTGTAATACAGAACTTTTTCCTGACCCATAAGGACCGGTCAGGGCAATATTCAAAACATCCTCAGCCTTGAGTGCTTCCCGTAAATCACGGACAGACTCATAAGCGGAGTCATTCTCCTTCAGCAAGGTCGGAGTTAAGGATTCTTGAAATTGTGATACCTGCTCAATTTGCGCCGAAGGCACTTGAGTGGATTCTTGTGTATTCTCCATAATGTTTTCTCAATAAAAATTATATAATTCTATATAATTCAATACTTCGCCCATTTTGTTTTTATAAGTAAAGGCTGTCCATTTATTCCGTGTTAAAATCAGTTCTTTAATATAGATATTAATTCTTTATGCAAATATAAAGTTTAAAATAGTGACAAACAAATGAATCTGCTGAATATATCATCTGGATAACCACTTATTTAATAAAAGAATATTCTAATTTTCAATCATTTTAGTAACTTCATATAGTGATAATCATTATTGGTTCGTATTTTATTCGTTTGTTCAACTATTTGCGGACATGAAGATTTTGGATGTCTTAAGATTGATTTTGAGCAAACATAATCCTCATTTTTATCGTTATAGCCTATGAATTAAGTAGGTATAATATGAAAAGATTATTATTTGTTTTGACTTTTATGTCTCTCACTTTTCCTGTTATATGGGGACAAACTAAGATACAGAAGTATGCAGGGACGGCCATGCCCTATCCTAATAGGACAGACTCGTCCATTACTTTTCGGGATGGTATGACCCCATTTTATATAAATCATCTGGGAAGACATGGAGCCCGCTTCCCAACTTCAAGAAAAGCCCTAGACAAAGTGGAGAAGGTATTGGTATCAGCCCAACAAGAGAATGGACTGACCTCAGAAGGCATGGCTTTACTCTCTATGATACGACGTTTATCCAGATTATTTGACGGTCAATGGGGAAAATTGTCAAAGTTGGGCGAGACGGAACAAGAAGGAATTGCCGGACGTATGATAAGGAACTATCCTCAACTATTCAGCAATTCTGCCAAGATTGAAGCAATAGCAACCTATGTTCCCCGCAGCATAAATAGTATGGACGCTTTTCTTTCTTGCATGATAAGGCATAATCCAGCTTTACAGGTACAGCGAAGTGAAGGAAAACAATATAATCATATCCTTCGTTTTTTTGATCTGAATAAATCTTATGTCAATTATAAAGAGAAAGGTGACTGGCTTCCTATATACAAAGCTTTTGTACACAAGAAGATATCTCCAGTTCCTATAATGAAGAAGTTTCTTCTTAATCCGGAACAATATCTGGATAAAGAGGCAGAGGAATTTGTCATGGCTTTATTTTCTGTTGCGGCTATTCTTCCTGATACAAGCATCCCATTAAATTTGGAAGACCTTTTTACACTTGATGAATGGCATCGTTATTGGCAAACCCAGAATTTGCGACAATATATGAGTAAGAGCTCTGCACCTGTCGGTAAGATGTTACCGGTTGCAATCGCTTGGCCTTTGCTTTCTGAATTCATTCGTTCTGCTCAAGAGGTGATAAGTGGGAAATCCGATTATCAGGCTAACTTTCGTTTTGCTCATGCAGAAACAGTTATACCTTTTGTGTCGTTGATGGGCATAGAAAAAACTGATGTACAGGTTTGCCGGCCCGATTCCGTTTCAGTCTATTGGAAGGATTATGAAATATCTCCAATGGCCGCTAATGTACAGTGGCTTTTCTATCGTGACAGAGACCAAAGAATTTGGGTTAAGATTCTGTTAAATGAGGAAGCAGCAGCGCTTCCTATATCAACCGCTTGTTTCCCATATTACTCTTGGGAAAAAACTCGTATATTCTTTAATCAGCGAATCGAAATGGCTAAAAAAACACTTTCAGTTTTCAATGAATAGAATAAGCCATTTTTTAGTTTTGATTATATTTGAAAAAAACATTTTTTCTATTTACCAATGAATGACAGATACATAGATAGTGGTGGTTACAGTTAAATAAGGTTGCCTAGGTGAGGTATAAATTGATGTAAGAATGAGGTTAAAGCTAAAAATAAGTATTATACTTACCCTAATATGTACCATAAGCCAATTTTATAACGCCTATCTTTAAATACAATAATCGAATCACATAAAATTCTCTTAAGGTTTCAACGGTAAGCGGTGAGGCAGACGGATGTGTTATCTTATGTTTGTGTAGTAAGTCAATCTGTTCCCATCACTTCTTCCCAAACTGAAAATGTAGTAAATGACCATTTTAATATAACTTGTGGATGAAATAGTGTATTCTTCTAAAACACAAGGACAATAATAATTTCATGATTGTAGAATATCTTCCAACTTGTAAAAGTAATAACAGTACATTGTTGAGTTGTCATAGGGGTGAGTGTTTCACTTTTGTATATCACTCTGATGACAATTTGGAATACCTGAGCTATCACTCCGAACAGCACCACCAACTCCATTTCTGACATCCATACATTACCCTTCGGGATATTCACTCTGCCGTTTTCTCTGATTGTTATAATTGTTCGTTCCATGAGTAATATAGCCACTGAGATTTCAGTAGATGACTGGTTAAGTCTGTTGCCAAACGTTGTCAAATCCAGGTCTATTTTTCAGATGGTTATCATAACATACTTCTATGCAGTGATAATTTCGTATGCCGCAATACTCGGCTTATACTCTCAACGAGAATACACCTACTGGGAGTAAGGGTCGCAAATCCATGACGTGCGCAATAAGTAATATTTAGAAATGCAATAAAAAACAGAATGACGATAATTAAACGTAAAA
>OCAI01000475.1_pt1 | contig 37529 bp, 34 predicted proteins | sample 1538271 | NCBI WGS metagenome assembly OCAI01 (sample SAMEA2580269, study PRJEB22360) | human gut metagenome | biome: human gut; feature: human-associated habitat; material: faeces | place: Denmark | collected 2008/2010 | reverse complement strand
AGGAAGCCGGCGCCCAGAGGCGGCTCTTCCCCTCCCCCTTCCAGCCGATGCCGGTGGGCTGGCGCAGAAAGACCTTTTGCACCAGCAGCACCGCCAGCAGCGGGCAGAGCATGGTGGCAACCAGCGCCAGCTGATACAGCACGGCATTCTGCTTTTGCAGCAGCGCCATGCAGCCACCGACCTGACACAGCCATGCCAGACCAAACGCTAACAGGAAATAAAGGCCGAAGCCCTGCTTTTCTTTTGTGGTCATACGAACTTCACCGCCGTTCCATAAGCAATGACCTCTGCCGCGCCCTGCATGACGCTGGCGGAAGCATAGCGCATCCCTACAACTGCATCCGCTCCAAGGGCCTCTGCATCCTTGACCATGCGTCCTGTGGCGATCTGCCGGGCTTCGGTGAGCATATCCGCGTAGTCGGTCACTTCACCGCCCACCAGCGTGCGGAACCCCGCCATCAGATCGTGGCCCAGATTGCGGCTCTGCACCGTGCTGCCGCGCACCACGCCCAGCGCTTCCAGCTTTTTGCCGGGTACTTCGTTAATAGTTACGATAAGCATCTTCTTCTCCCTTTCCGATCTCTTCAATGCGTTCCAGCAGCACCTTCAGCGTGCCCACAATGCACCCCACCGGGATGCCGAACAATACGATGAGCAGCGGCAGCGGCGGCGCTTCCTGCGGGTCACTGTAAAAGGCCCACGCCATCGTTGCGATCACAAAAGCCATCAGCGCCACAAAAAGGGCCGCGCCGATGCAGGCGCCACGGATGCGCTCGCCTTTTCGGTCTGTGCGTTCAATGTTCACAAAGGTCACCCCCTGTTCTTCCCGTGCAGCAAGACGCGCAAGCGTCTGCTCCACATCCAGTTCTTCAAGGTTTCCGGAAGCCTTTTCCAATACAGTGCAGAAGCCGATGGCTTCGTCCAGATCCTTGCGGCGGGCGTTCAGCCGTTCCAGCTGCTGACCCATTCCCTCGGACAGCGTCTTTCGCCCTTCCAGCATTTCCCGGATCTCGGCCAACGGAACATCCAGTTTGCGCAGCAGCTTGATGCGGCGCAGGCGCTCCACATCTGCCTGCGAGTAGCTGCGGTAACCGTTGCCCGGTTCGCGACCGGGGGTAATAAGCCCCTCCTCCTCGTAAAAGCGGATGTTCTTTTTGGTCACGCCTACAGCGGCTTCCACCTCGTTGATCTTCATGGCTCCGGTGCCTCCTTACGTGCCTATGTTACACCTTCCAGAAAGGGGAAGGTCAAGTCTTTTTTACAAAAAGAACTCCCTTCGTCTCGCATTCGCTCGACACCTCCCTCAGAGAGGGAGGCTTACCGTACGGGCAGGCTCCCTCCTTGAGGGGGCTGTCTGCGGAGCAGACTGGGGGAGTTTCTTCCTTTAAAAATAACACTTGATCTGGAACCGATCAGCGTTGTCCTTTTTTTCCTCCACCACGATGTGCTCATGGTTGAAGTCAAAATGCACCGGGGTGCACAGGTCGGTATTGCGGGTCAGGCGCAGCAGCTCCTGCACCCGCTTTTTCTCCTCCGGCACATAGAACAGGTAGCTCACGCCTTCCTTTTTGGCACGACCGGTGCGGCCGATCCGGTGGGTGTAATGTTCGTTTTCGCTGGGCACATCGTAGTTGATGACGGCGTCCACGTCCGAAACATCGATGCCGCGGGCGGCAACGTCGGTGGCTACCAGAATGGCCAGCTTGCCGTCCCGGAAGTTCTGCATGATCTGGTTGCGCTCCTTCTGGGAGAGGTCGCCGTGCAGACAATCCACCGAGAAGCCCAGCCGTGCCAGCTGGTTGGCCAGAGTGGCCGTGTTGAACTTGGTATCGCAGAACACCATCACCCGCTTGTAGCTCTCACCAATGATGATCTGTGCAAGGTCGGAAAGCTTGTTGCGGCCGGAGGTCTCCAGCATATACTGGGTGATCTTGGGCTGGCTCTCCTCCCGGGGCTGGACGGTGATTTCCTCAGCGTTGTGCTGGTACAGCCAGCCAATGTCCATCACCTCGCGGCTGATGGTGGCCGAGAACATGGAAAGGGACTTGCGGGCCTTCATCATTTCAATGATATGCCGCACATCCTTATAGAAGCCCATGTTCAGCATCTCGTCGGCCTCGTCCAGCACGATCTGGGTCACATGAGAGATGTCGATGGTGCGGTGCTTGTAGTGGTCCATCAGGCGGCCCGGCGTGGCTACCACGATCTGACAGCCCTCGGCAAGGCGCTTTGCCTGCTTTTCCATATTGGCACCGCCATATACGCAGGCCACCTGCACCTCCGGCATAAAGTAGGTGAGCTGGGTCAGCTCTTCTGCGATCTGCTGGGCCAGCTCCCGGGTGGGAGCCATGATGATAGCCTGCGGGTACTTGTTTTCCGGGAGGATATGTTCCGCCACCGGGATGCCGAAGGCACAGGTCTTGCCGGTGCCGGTGGGGGCTTTTGCGATCACGTCATGACCCGCCATCATGACGGGGATGGTCTTTTCCTGGATCTCGGTCATTTCGGCAAAGCCCATGCGTTCCACTGCCTGATGGATGGCCGGGCTGCACTGCAGTTCACTGTAAAGCATCTGAATCTCCGTTCCTTTGTCCTTTTATATTCTGCACTCAGTATAGCATGAAATGCCGCACTTGTCAGCAGAGAAACAAAAAGATGCCGTGCGCCGGGCACAGAGCGGGACGATTTAGAATGCCCTCCGCTTTGCTCTGGGCATTCCAAATCGTTCTCTCGCCCGCATATCCAGCAAACAAAAAGGACCGCACCCGGGGTCACGGGTACGGTCCTCAATGCACATCGATCAGGCGGTCTCTTCCACGTTCTTCTTGCCTGCTTCCAGCTTCTGCTTGAAGCGGCCGCTGGCCTTGAAGCCGGGGATGGAGGTGGACTCCAGACGGCTGGAAACCTTGGTCTTGGGGTTGGTGTAGGCCTTGGGCTTGCGGGGACGCATCTCAAAACGGCCAAAGCCTGCGATGGTCACCTTCTCGTCTGCGCGCAGGCAGTCGGCGATCTGGTCAAACATCGCATCCATCGTGGTCTCGACCTGAGCTTCGGTAAAGCCGGTCTTGCGTGCAACAGTCTCGATCATCTGGGAACGGGTCATGTATCTATATCCTCCTGGAATGTCCAAAAGTAACGGTCTTTTGGCAAATTTTGCGTTGTTGAGTATAACATAATTTGCGCACTGTTTGCGACAGATTGCGCACAAAACGTCATTTATTGCGCACGAACTTTTATATTCTCTGTCTGCCTTTCACAAATACAGCGCCCGCCGTTTTGGCGGGCGCTGTACAAAGTCTGTCTTTATCCGTTTCCGGAGGTAATTACAGCGGTAATTACTTGCGGTGATACAGGGTGGCAATATCCACCAGCGGGATATTTTCCAGACTGTGGTCGCTGCGCAGGCAGTCCACCAGAGCATTGGCGGTATCCACAGCGGTGATGCAGGGAATGCTCAGCTCCACGGCCTTGCGGCGCAGGCGGACGGAATCGCGCTTGGGGTCACGGCCCTTGGCGCTGGTGGAGAACACGTAGTCCACCAGACCGCTCTGCAGCAGGTCCACGATGTTGGGCGACTCGCCGGACATATTGCGCACCTCGTTGCAGGGCACCATGTGCTTGTTGAGCCATGCGCAGGTGCCGGAGGTGCCGTACAGCTTGTAGCCCATGCTCTTGAGCTTCCATGCAATGTCCACGAACTCCGGCTTGTCGCTGTCCTTCACGGTGAAGATGCAGCAGCTTGCAGGGCCGGGGGTCTTGAAGGTGTAGCCCGCGCCGATGAGGCCCTTGAGCAGGGCGTCGTGGTAGTTGGGGGCAATGCCCAGCACTTCGCCGGTAGACTTCATCTCGGGGCCGAACTGGGTGTCCACACCGTGCAGCTTTTCAAAGCTGAACACAGGCACCTTGACGGCCACATAGGGTGCGTTGGGGTGCAGGCCGGTGCCGTAGCCCATATCTGCCAGCTTTTCGCCCAGACAGCAGCGCACTGCCAGATCCACCATGGGCACGCCAGTGACCTTGGAAATATACGGCACAGTACGGGAGGAACGGGGGTTCACCTCAATGACGTACACTCTGCCGTTGGAGACAGCGTACTGCACATTCACCAGACCGGTGACATGCAGCTCGCGGGCAAAGCGACCGGTGTAGTCCACCATGGTATCGATCTCGGCCTGAGTCAGGTGCTGTGCCGGGTAGACGCAGATGGAGTCGCCGGAGTGCACACCGGTGCGCTCCACCTGCTCCATGATGCCGGGGATCAGGAAGTTCTCGCCGTCGCAGATGGCGTCCACTTCGCACTCGGTGCCCAGAATGTACTTATCCAGCAGCACAGGGTGATCCATATCCACATGCTCGGTGATGACGCCCATGTACTCAATGACGTCTGCCTTGGTGTAGGCCACGATCATGTTCTGACCGCCCAGCACGTAGGAGGGGCGCATCAGCACCGGCAGGCCGATCTCATCGGCAGCGGCCAGCGCCTCGTCCAGATTGAACACGGTGCGGCCCGGTGCGCGGGGGATCTTGCAGCGCTCCAGCAGCTCGTCGAAGCGCTCACGGTCCTCGGCTTCATCGATGGCATCTGCCGGGGTGCCCAGAATGGGCAGGCCGATCTCGTCCATGTGCTTTGCCAGCTTGATGGCGGTCTGGCCGCCGAACTGCACCACGCAGGCGTCCGGCTTTTCGGTGGCAATGATGTTGTCCACGCTCTCCGGGTTCAGCGGGTCAAAGTACAGACGGTCGCCGGTGTCAAAGTCGGTGGAGACGGTCTCGGGGTTGTTGTTGACCAGAATGGCTTCGCAGCCGTGCTTCTTCAGGGTCCACACACAGTGCACCGAGCAGTAGTCGAACTCGATGCCCTGACCGATGCGGATGGGGCCGGAGCCAAAGACCAGCACCTTCTTTTTCCTGGGTTCGCCCTTGGCGGATGCTTCGGCTTCCTTCTCGGCAATGAACTCAGCGGCTTCGTTGTCGCCGTCGTAGGTGGAGTAGAAGTAAGGGGTGTTGGCCGAGAACTCGGCAGCACAGGTATCCACCATCTTGAAACCGGCGCGGTAGTTCTCCACAGGCAGGGTGTCCACCTGTGCCAGACGCTTGATGGTCTTATCCTGGAAGCCGTACTTCTTGGCAGTCTTGTACTGCTCTTCGGTCAGCACGCCGTTGCACTTGGCAAGACCATTTTCCAGATTTGCCAGATGCTGCATCTTGTCCAGGAACCACCAGTCGATCTTGGTGATCTTGTAAATGGTCTCGTGGTCGATGCCGCGCTTGAGGGCCTCATACACGCAGAACACGCGCTCGGCATCCTGAACATGCATGTGGGCCACGATCTCGTCATCGGTCAGCTCCTCAAAGGGCTTATGGGTCAGTGTGTCCATGCCCAGCTCGATGGAGGAAACTGCCTTCATCATGGCAGCCTCGAAGCTGTTGCCAATGCTCATCACCTCGCCGGTGGCCATCATCTGGGTGCCCAGAGACTTGTCGGCGTAGACGAACTTATCAAAGGGCCACTTCGGGTACTTGACCACGATGTAGTCCAGCGCAGGCTCAAAGCAGGCGCAGGTCTTGCCGGTGACGTCGTTGGTGATCTCGTCCAGCGTGTAGCCGATGGCAATCTTGGTGGCCACCTTGGCAATGGGGTAGCCGGTGGCCTTGGAGGCCAGCGCGGAGGAGCGGGACACACGGGGGTTGACCTCGATGACCGCATAATCAAAGCTGTCCGGCTTCAGGGCGAACTGGCAGTTGCAGCCGCCCTCGATGCCCAGCTCGGTGATGATGTCCAGCGCAGCGGTGCGCAGCATCTGGTATTCGTGGTCGGTCAGGGTCTGGGAAGGAGCCACGACCACCGAGTCGCCGGTGTGGATGCCCACAGGGTCGAGGTTCTCCATGTTACACACGGTGATCACGTTGCCCTTGTGGTCGCGCATGACCTCGTACTCGATCTCTTTCCAGCCGGCGATGCACTTTTCCACAAGGATCTGATGGATGGGGGAAAGGCGGAGGCCGTTGGTGCCGATCTCAATGAGCTTTGCCTTGTTCTCGCAGATGCCGCCGCCGGTGCCGCCCATGGTAAAGGCCGGGCGCACGATGACCGGGTAGCCGATGCGGTCTGCACAGGCCAGCGCATCCTGCAACGTCTCCACGACCTCGGAGGGGATGATGGGCTGATGCAGCTTTTCCATCGTCTCCTTGAACAGCTCGCGGTCCTCGGCACGGTCGATGGTCTCGGGCTTGCAGGCCAGCAGACGGATGCCGGTGCGGTCCAGATAGCCGGAGCGGGCCAGCTCCATGGACAGGTTCAGGCCCATCTGGCCACCGAGGTTCGGCAGCACGGAGTCCGGCTTTTCGATGTCCAGAATGCGCTCCACGACTTCCAGCGTCATGGGCTCGATGTACACATGGTCGGCCACATCCGGGTCGGTCATGATGGTTGCGGGGTTGGAGTTCAGCAGAACGGTCTCGATGCCCTCTGCCTTCAGGGCGCGGCAGGCCTGCGTGCCGGAGTAGTCGAACTCCGCAGCCTGACCAATGATGATGGGGCCGGAGCCAATGACCAGCACCTTCTTGATTCTAGGGTCCTTCGGCATTTCAGCGTGCCTCCTTTTTTGCTGCTTTGACGTTGTTCAGGAAGCGGTCGAACAGAAACTCGGTATCCTTGGGGCCGCCGTTTGCTTCCGGGTGGAACTGCACGGTGAAGCAGTTCCACTTCTTGTACTTGATGCCCTCACAGGTGCCGTCGTTGGCGTTCACCTGTGCCACCTCGCCCATCTCGGCGGGCAGCTCGTCGCCCACCACAGCGTAGCCGTGGTTCTGGCTGGTGATGAAGGTGCGGCCGGACTCAAAGTCGGTCACAGGCTGGTTGGCACCGCGGTGGCCGTACTTCAGCTTCATGGTCTTGGCACCGGCTGCCAGTGCGGACAGCTGGTGGCCCAGACAGATGCCGAAGGTGGGGATGTTCAGTGCAAAGATCTGCTTGAGGTTCTCGATGACCTCCACCGGCTCGGCGGGGTCACCGGGGCCGTTGGACAGCATGATGCCGTCCGGGTTCAGAGCTTTGATCTGGTCTGCCGTTGCAAAGGCGGGCATGACTGTCACCTTGCAGCCGCGCTTGACAAGGCAGCGCACAATGTTCCGCTTGCAGCCGTAGTGCATCAGCACGATATGGGTCTCGCCCTGCGGGTTGAACACCTCGGGGGCAGCGCAGGTCACGTTCTTCACCGCATCGGTGACGGCATAGGCGCGGATCTGGGCCAGCAGGGCCTCGGTCTCGGCCTTGTTGGCCGGGTCGGCGGGGTCAAAGGTGGTCAGGATGGCGCCGTTCATCACGCCGCTTTCCCGGATGATGCGGGTCAGGTGGCGGGTATCGATGCCCTCGATGCCGATGGTGTTGTTCTTTTTCAAAAAGCTGTCCAGCGTCTCTTCACAGCGCCAGTTGGAGGGGGTGGTGCAGGCCTCGCGCACGATGTAGCCCTTTGCCCAGATGCGGTCGGACTCCATGTCGTCCTTATTCATGCCGTAGTTGCCGATCAGGGGGTAGGTCTGGGTGATGATCTGGCCGTAGTAGCTGGGGTCGGTCAGAGTCTCCTGAAAGCCCACCATACCGGTGGCAAAGACCACCTCGCCCACGGTGACGCCCTCGGCACCCACCGACTGGCCGGCAAAGACCATGCCATTTGCCAAAAGAAGATATGCGTTCATAGTTTTCCTCGTTTCAACACATTACAGGGTCTGCTTTGCTTCCTGCTTCATCTTGCGGCTGCCCAGATGCACCAGCGGCAGCTTGCCCTCCTTGCAGATGGGGCACTCTTCCGGTGCGTAGTTGGGCAGGTCCAGCTTGAGGGCGCTTGCCACGATGGGAATGGGAGACGGAGCCTCGGGCTTGGTGCGGTCCACCACGCAGGTGATGCCCACGCAGATGCCGCCGTTCTCTTCGATCACGCGCTTGGTCTCCAGAGAGGAGATGCCGGTGGTGACCACGTCCTCAGCGATGAGGCACTTCTCACCCGGATGGATGGCGAAGCGCTTCAGGGTCATCACATTGTCCACGCGCTCGGTGAAGATGGCGCGCTTACCGGTCTGGCGGGCCAGCTCGTAGGCATAGACGATGCCGCCCATGGCAGGTCCCACGATCACATCCACGTCCATTTCCTTGACCTTATCTGCCACGCTCTTCATGACCTCGGCGCAGCGGTCGGGGTACTGCTGCAGATAAGCCATCTGGCAGTATGCGCTGGAATGGCGGCCGGAGGACAGCAGGAAGTGGCCTTCCAGGAACGCGTCACAGCTCTTCAGGATCTCAAGTGCTTCACTCATTGTACTTCTCCCTCTCTTTTATAAAAATGTCTTTTGAACGGTATTGTACCACGCTTTTGCGTGATTTGCAAATTTATGCAGCAGCTTTGTTTTTATGCGTATAAATCAGGATTTATGCTGGTATATCAATTGGATTATTCAGCATTCCGGGCACATCCGCGGATCTCGTCCAGCGTTTTCACGCCGTTCTTGTCCATCCATGCGGCCATCTCGTCCGCAATGGTCTCCATGGCGCGGGGGTTGGCAAAGTTTGCGGCACCCACCTGCACCGCTGTGGCACCTGCCATGATGAACTCCAGTGCGTCATGGCCCGTGGCGATGCCGCCCAGACCCACCACCGGGATGTTCACAGCGCCCACAGCCTGCCACACCATGCGCAGGGCGATGGGGCGCACCGCCGGGCCGGACAGGCCCGCAAAGATGTTGTTGAACACCGGGCGGCGCTTTTCCAGATCGATGGCGCAGGCCTGGAAGGTGTTGGTCAGGCTGATGGCGTCCGCGCCGGCGGCTTCCACAGCCTTGCACATCTCGGGGATGTTCTCGGCCTGCGGGCTCAGCTTGACCATCAGGGGCTTTTTGCAGGCAGCGCGCACCATGCGCACCACCTCACCGGCAGCCTCGGCCTTGACGCCGTAGGCCATGCCGCCCACCTTGACGTTGGGGCAGGAGATGTTCAGCTCCACGATGTCCACGCCGCTCTCGCTCAGCATGGCTGCGCCCTCGACGTACTCTTCCTCACTGTGGCCGCCGAGGTTGGCAATGGCCACCGTGCCGTACTTCTGCTTGAGCTCCAGCATCTCGCCCAGCTCCACATCAATGAAGTGCTGGACGCCGGGGTTCTGCAGGCCGATGCTGTTGATGAGGCCCGAGGGCGTCTCCCACAGGCGCTCGCCCTTGTTGCCGTACTGGCCGTGCAGGGTCAGACCCTTGCCGGAGATGCCGCCGATCTTGGCAAAGTCTGCCAGCTCTTCGTACTCCACGCCGTAGCCCACGGTGCCGGATGCGCCGATGACCGGGCTGTTCATCACAAAGCCCAGCAGGTTGGTTTTCAGGTCAGCCATCAGAAGAACACCTCCGTTGCATCAAATACCGGGCCGTTCTTGCACACGCTCTTGCCCTCGCCGCCCCTGGTCTCGCAGGTGCAGCCAAGGCAGGCACCGATGCCGCAGGCCATCTTCTTTTCCATGCTCACAAAGCAGGGGGTGCCCTTTTCGGCACACAGGCGGGCGGCGTTCTTCATCATGACCGTGGGGCCGCACACCAGCACCACATCGTAGTCGGCGGGGTCGTACAGCTGGGTGACAAAGCCGTGGAAGCCCACCGCGCCGGTGTCGGTGGACACCTTGACGAGGTTTGCGATCTCGCGGTACTCCTCCATGCAGTAGGGGGCATCCCGGAAGCCGAAGAACACATCCGGCTTCACGCCTGCTGCAGCCAGCTCGCGGGTGAGCTGGAACATGGGCGCAGTGCCGATGCCGCCGCCCACCACAGCGATTTTTTTGTACTTGCTCAGGATGTCCGGCACATCAAAGCCGTTGCCCATAGGGCCGGTGAGCTGGAAGGTATCCTTCATTTTGAGCTGCGCGATCTTTTCAGTGCCCTCGCCCACCACCTGATACAGAAACTCGATGGTGCTGCTGTCCGGGTTCCAGCGGTGCACGCTGATGGGCCGGGACAGGAAGGGGGCTTCGTCTGCGCCCCATGCACGCAGGGTAAAGAACTGGCCTGCGTGGGGTGCGTGGTCGCGGTCCGGCCAGACCACCGTCAGCAGACGGATGTCCGGGGCAATGACCTCATTGCGCAGGACAGTGGCTTCACAGCAGGCTGCACGCATGAGCAATGGCCTCCTTCATGTTCACACATTCGTTGTAAGCGGCTTCGTCAAAGGCAGTGCCCGGCTGCTTTTTGTAGGCCAGCAGGATGCCGCGGCTGGAGTTGACCACGCCGCCGTTGCCCTTGGTAAGATACTGGGCAATGTCCTCGGCCTTGCCGCCCTGTGCGCCGTAGCCGGGGATCAGGAAGAAGCTGTCCTGGTACTTTGCACGGATCTCGGTGGCCTCCTCGATGTGGGTGCCGCCGATGACCAGACCGATGGAGGAGTAGCCGTGCTCGCCCATGTAGTCCTTGCCCAGAGCGTTCAGCTTGTCGCCCACCAGATCGTAGACGTGGCGGCCATCGGCCAGCTTCTCATACTCAAAGTCCTTGGCACCGCCGTTGGAGGTGCGGCAGAGCACGAACATGCCCTTGCCCTGCTTTTCGGCGTAGGGCAGGTAGGGGCTGATGGAATCCAGACCCATATAGGGTGCCAGCGTGACGAAATCGCTCTCGAAATCGCCGGTAAAGTGACCCATGGCGTACATCTCGGCGGTCTTGGCAATGTCGCCGCGCTTGATGTCGGCGATCACCGGCACACCTGCCTCGCGCACCGCCTTCAGGGTGTCGGCGTAGGCTTTCATGCCCTCAAGACCCAGAGACTCGTAGTAAGCGATCTGCACCTTATAGCAGCCTGCCACGGCCTTGGTGGCGTCAATGAGCTTCTTGTTGAAGCGCACGATGTTCTCGCCGCGGGACAGGGTGCTGTCCACAAAATCGGCGGGCAGGTAGCTGAAGTCGGTGTCCAGACCCACGCACACCGGGCCGCGGGCTTCCACAGCTTCGTACAGTTTGTCCATGTTCGTCATTTGGGTGTTCCTCCTGTTTGCTTTCTTTCTATATAGGTATGATCAATCAAATCTTGTCAGCGTCCTTGCCCTCTCCGTCATTGCTTACGCAATGCCACCTCTCCCAAAGTGAGAGGCTTTGGCAGTGCGGTAAAGTTCCCCGTTTTGCCAAGGGCTCTCCCTTTGGGAGAGCTGCCGAACGAAGTGAGGCTGAGAGGGCGAGCCTGCTGCCCGTAAACATTACTCCTCAGCCTGATAGGTCAGCTTGCCGCCCTTGATGGTGGCGCAGACCTTGCCAAACAGCTGGGCACCGTCGAACGGGGTGTTGTGAGATTTGGAGTGCAGCTTGTCCTTATCCACAGTATAAGGCGTATCCAGATCCACCAGCACAAAGTCCGCGTCGTAGCCCGGCTCCAGCTGACCCTTGGCAAGGCCCAGGATCTCGGCAGGGCGGGTGCTCATCAGGTGCACCAGCACTTCCAGCGGCAGGCCTTCCTGCTTGCAGAGCTTGGTGTAGCAGACGCCGAAAGCGGTCTCGCTGCCCACCATACCGGCCATGCCCTTCAGCTTGTCCTCTTCGGAGTGGGGCGCGTGGTCGGTGGCAATGGCGTCCACGATGCCGGTGCGGATGCCGTCCACCAGCGCCTGCACATCGTCGGCGGTGCGGATGGGCGGGTTCACACGGTAATCGCAGGTATCATTGGTGAACCACAGGTGGTGCGGGGTCACCTCGCAGGTGACGGGTGCACCCCGCAGCTTTGCCATCTGGATGGCATCCAGCGCACCGCGGGTGGACACGTGGCACATGTGCAGCTTGGTCTGGTAGTATTCGCTCAGCCAGCAGTTGCGCACCGTCTCGATGTCCTCAGCCAGACGGTAGTCCCACGGGCTGATCTCCATATCCTCGGCGTGGCTCATCACGGTGATGTCCTTCTGGGTGCAGATGGCGAAAGCCTTTGCCATGGTGGCATTGTCCTGCACGCCGTGGCCATCCTCGGTGATGAACTTCACACCGGCAGGCAGGGTCTTGAGGTGGTCGATGCTCACACCGTCAAAATTCTCGGTGATGGAGACGGTCTGGTTCACATCGCACAGGCCCACCTCGGCGGCTTTCTGCTCCACCATCATGGCCTGTGCCGCAGAAGAGCAGACCGGCTTTGTGTTGGGCATCAGGTTCACGAAGGTGTAACCGCCGGCGGCTGCGGCGCGGCTGCCGGTCTCAATGTCCTCCTTGTACTCAAAGCCCGGGGTACGCCAGTGGCAGTGCAGGTCCACAAAGGCGGGCAGCACGGTCAGCCCTCCGGCATCAATGACCGTTTCGTTCTCCCCGGCCAGTGCCTCCAGCTCCTGACCCACAGCAGCGATCCTGCTGTCCTTTACAAAAATCTCAAGCGGTCTTCCTTCGGTGTTCACAGCATTTACAAGCAGCATCGCAGTTCCCTCCTGATTTGCGTTTGTCTGGTTCGGCTTTCCGGCTTACGGGCAAAAAAAAACTTTTCCCCGCAAAGGGAAAAGCTCATTCTACAAAAAAAGGAAACAACGAACCCACGGCAAAACCGGATGCGAACTGCTTGTTCAGTTTGGTACACATCGCGCTTTTCTGCATGGTGCTGTCTCCTTTTATAAGTCTGTAATCTTTTCATAATATTTTAGCATAGAAGCGCGAAATGTGTCAATGCTTCCGCATATATTTTGTTGCAAAAAGGTTTGCCGCTTCCCTCCCGGAATTTTAGCTACTCTACCCAAAAGCAGTTTTTCCCCGCCAGATTCAAGGTTAGTTGCATCAATTCCTAGCATATTGCTGTACATTCCCGTCCGGGTGTGCTATTATAATATGGTCAAAAGAGTCAGAGGCTGTTTTCATGGCAGAGGCGTGATTTTTTCAGAGCAGCTTCATCGGAATCAGGAAAGAGAGGGTTTTCCCATGGGTTTGTTGGAGGACGCGCGGAACATCCAGCGCAAGGACCCCGCTGCACGCAACGTGCTGGAGGTCATTTTGCTGTATCCGGGCTTTCACATTCTGGTGTATCACCGCATTGCGCACTGGCTGTACCGGCATAAGCGCTTTTTCCTTGCCCGCTGGGTCAGCCAGCACGGACGCCGCCGCACCGGCATCGAGATCCATCCCGGTGCCACCATTGGCAGATGCCTGTTCATCGATCACGGCATGGGCATCGTGTTCGGTGAGACCTGTGAGATCGGGGACAACTGCACCATCTACCACGGTGTCACTCTGGGCGGCACCGGCAAGGACACCGGCAAGCGCCACCCCACTCTGGGCAACAACGTGCTGATCGGTGCAGGCACCAAGGTCCTTGGCCCGGTGTATATTGGGGACAACTCCCGCATCGGCGCAGGCAGCGTGGTGCTGCGCAATCTGCCCGCCAACTGCACCGCTGTGGGCGTGCCCGCCGAGGTGGTGCGCATCAACAACAAGGCCGTGATCCCGGCGGACGATCTGGACCAGCAGGATCTGCCGGATATCGTAGCCCAGCGCCTGACCGATCTGGACCGCCGCCTCGGCGCACTGGAAAACGCTGCGCAGGGCGATACCCCGCCCACGGCAGCGCAGATCGCCGCACGACAGAAGTCATAACGATTCAGAATGCCCTCCGCTTGCGCTCTGGGCATCTTCAGCGGAAGAATATTTTTATAATAGAGCAACAGCGGACAGCCTGCGGGCTGTCCGCTGTTGCATTTTCACGGAAAGGGTCCAAGAGGAATACTTGATCTGTCTGTGCTCGTTTCCCGCGGAAACAGCCGCACAGCCGGGAAACAGGCCACTTCTTCATTGCGCCCGCTCCGGTGAAAAAGCAAGTCGGAAAATCCCGCAGGATTTTCCGACTTGCAACTAAAAAATATAAATTTCTTGAATCATGCCCAGAGCGCAAGCGGAGGGCATTTTCAATAAGCCCTTTTTCCGCAGCCTTCCCCGGCGCAGAGGGCTTTCACCTTCTGCACCGCAGCGGCCACCAGATCGCTGATGGGCTGCTCCGGCACACCCACGATATAGTTTTCGCAATGGTTCACCGGGATGAGCACCCGCGTCGCACGGCTCTGGCACACGGCCGTGGCCATGGTAGGCGTGATCTCGCCCAGCAGTGCGTCCGCAATGACGATGCCGATGGGGCCTACGATGATATCCGCGCTGCGGCAGTTCACCGCCACTGCATTTTCGCCGGTGGCGGCACGCGGGGCACCGGCCTTGCGCATGGCGTTTGCCGCCAGACTGTTGGTGCCCACCGCAGTGAGCCGGATCTCCGGGCACTGCGTGCTCAGGGCCGCCACCAGCTGTTTGCCAAGGCCCCCGCCCTGCCCGTCGATGACGAGCACATTCATCGGCTGCATCAGAAGTCGATCTCCTCAAGGCGCAGCAGCGCGATGATATAGATCTTTACGGCTTCCAGCAGCTTGTCAATGGGTGCAGCTTCGTTTGCACCGTGCATCGGGCCGCCGAACTCCGGCAGCGGCAGGTCCACATGCTCGGGGCCGAAGCTGACAGCATAGGGGAAGTGGCGGGCATAGGTGCCGCCGCCCATGGTGAAGGGCTTGGCGTTCTCGCCGGTCACTTCGTTGTAGGTGTTGATGCAGGCCAGAATGGCGGGGCTGTCGGCTTCAATATAGAAGGGCTCGGCAGCGGTCACATCGCGCAGCTCAGCGCCGTCGCCCAGTGCGGCACGGATCTGCTCGGTCATCTTTTTGCCGTTGGTGCAGGTGGGGAAGCGGCTGTCCATGGTCTGGAAAATGCGGCCATCTTCCATGTAGATGCGGCCGCCGATCACGGTCAGCGGGCCAAAGGGGCCGTCGGCGCAGTTGATGCCCAGACCCTCACCGGCGGTGGAAGCGTGCAGCTTGCGCACAGCCTCCAGATAGGTGCGCTCGGTCTCATTGCACAGGCCGTTGTCCAGCAGGTAGTTCACCACCAGACCAATGGCGTTCACAGTGCCCTGCGGCATGGCTGCGTGGCCGGACTTGCCCCAGCCGCGGATGCGCACGCCGTCGCCTTCCGGTTCCAGCGTGATGTTGGGGGCATTCTTCAGCTTGGAGATATCGGTCTTGACCAGTGCGCTTGCACGGTCGGGCACGGCATTGTTTGCCACGCCGCCCTCGATCTCCACAATGACGCCGTTGCACACCGGGCTGACGATCTTGGCACCGAACAGGCCCTTCTCGCCGTTGCACACCGGGAACTCGGCATCCGGAGTGAAGCAGAAGGCCGGGGCCGGGTAGTTTTTGAGGTAGTAGTCCACATCCTGCATGTGGGTCTCCTCGTTGGTGCCTGCCAGTGCGCGGATGGGGTAGCGCAGCTCATAGCCCTGCTCCTTGAGGAACTTCAGGGCATACAGGGTAGCCACCATGGGGCCCTTATCGTCGGCAACGCCGCGGCCCAGCAGCCAGCCGTCCTGAATGCGCATGGTGAAGGGGTCGGCCGTCCAGCCGTTGCCCACGGGCACCACGTCCACATGGCAGATGGTCGCCAGATACTTTTCAGGGTCCTTGCCGGCCAGCTCTGCATAGCCGATGTAGTTCTCGCAGTTGCGGGTGGCAAGGCCCATGCCTGCAGCCAGCTCCAGCGTCTTGTCCAGCGCTGCACGGGGGCCTGCGCCATAGGGTGCGCCCTCCTCGGGAGTTCCCTCCACGCTGTTGACTGCCACCAGTGCGGCAATATCCTTCAGCAGCTGTTCCTTGTTTTGCGCAATATATGCGTCGATTTTCTGATTCAGTGCCTGATCCATGATCTTATCGTTCCTTTCCGTCCGGCAGCTTTGCGCCGCCGGTTCCAAAACACTTTTTTATTTTAGCATACTCGGCGGCAAAATGCCATTGTCAATTGTTGTTCTTTGCCGGGACACAGTCTTTTTTTCTCAGCCCACTGAGAACAGGGTGCTCAGCGCACCCAGCAGGCCCGCGCTGGCCAGACCCATGATGATGCCCGCCAGCAGCACGCCGCCCATGCAGGCCTTGACCACGTCCTTGAACTTCATATCCAGGATCGAGCCTGCCAGCGTCCCGGTCCACGCGCCGGTGCCCGGCAGCGGGATGCCCACGAACAGCAGCAGCGCCACCTCAAGGCCGCGGCCCGCCTTGGCTTCCAGTGCGCGGCCGCCTTTTTCGCCTTTGACGATGCAGAACTTGCAGATGGGCCCGATGAGGGGCTTATGGTAGCCCCAGATCAGGAATTTGCGTGCAAACAGATAGATGAACGGCACCGGGATCATGTTGCCCACCACGCACACCAGATAGGTGGGCAGGATGGGCAGGCCCATGCCAAGCCCGATGGGGATGGCACCGCGCAGTTCAATGAGCGGCACCATGGAAACGAAAAATACCAGCAGATAGCTTTTGAGCATAGAGTCTCCTTTTCCCTGCTCTTTTCGGGAGAGCAGGCGTTTTTTACAGGTTACAGGTCAATGTCCAGCTCCACCGGGCAGTGGTCCGAGCCGAAGATCTCGTTGTGGATCTCTGCCGCCCGGATCCTGTCGGCGATGCGGCGGGATACGATAAAGTAGTCGATGCGCCAGCCCGCGTTCTTTTCCCGGGCATGGAAGCGGTAGCTCCACCAGCTGTACTTCACCTCGTCCGGGTGCAGCACACGGAAGCTGTCGGCAAAGCCGGCATCCAGCAGCTCGGTCATTTTTCCGCGTTCCTGATCGGTAAAGCCTGCGCTCATGCGGTTGGTCTTTGCATTTTTGATGTCGATCTCCGTATGGGCCACGTTCAGGTCCCCGCACAGGATCACCGGCTTTTTCGCGTCCAGCGCCAGCAGGTAGGCGCGGAAGGCGTTCTCCCATTCCATGCGGTAGTCCAGACGCTTCAGCCCGTCCTGACTGTTGGGGGTGTAGCAGTTCACCAGCCAGAACGCCGGGTATTCCAGCGTCAGCACCCGGCCCTCGTGGTCGTGCTCCTCGATGCCGATGCCGGTGGTCACGGCCAGCGGTTGCTCACGGCACCAGCAGGCCGTGCCGGAGTAGCCCTTTTTCTCTGCGGAATAGGTGTACTCCGTGTAGCCCTCCGGGGCAAAATCTGCCTGTCCCGGCTGCATCTTGGTCTCCTGCACCGAAAAGATATCGGCATCCAGCTGCGCAAAGCTCTCGGCAAAGCCGTGGGTCAGGCAGGCGCGCAGACCGTTGACATTCCAGCTGATCAGTTTCATGCTGTACTCCTTTATGTTATGCGTGATATTTGTTCTTCCATACACCGCTGCGGAAGCGGATGACAAAGCAGGTGACACGGCACATCCAGTCGATGATCATGGCGATCCATACGCCCACAGCACCCCAGCCCATCCGCACGCAGAGCAGATAGCTGAAGCCAAGCCGCCACACGGCCATGCTCAGAATGGACACGAGCATGGTGAATTTCACATCATTGGCGGCGCGCAGTGCGTTGGGCAGCACAAAGGACAGGGTCCACAGCAGGATGGCAAAGCCCGCGTGGATGCGCACCAGCGTCTCGGAAAGCACCATCGTCTCACCGGACAGCGCATAGATGCCGATGAGCTTATGCAAAAACAGCAGGATGGCACCGTTGGAAAGGCCCATTGCAATGTAGGACCACAGGGAGAGCTTGCGGGTGTAGTAGACTGCCTGCTCGCTGTCTCCTGCGCCCACACAGCGGCCCACCACCGTGATCATGGCAAGGCTGAGGGCCTTGCCGGGGATGACGCCCATGCCGTCCAGATTGTTTGCCACCGCGTTGGCCGCGATCTGCACCGTGCCGAAGGTGGAGATCATGCTCACCACCAGAATGCGTCCTGCCTCGAACAGGCTGTTCTCGAATGCAGAGGGGATGCCGATGCCCAGAATGCGCCGGGTCATCCTTGCGTCCAGACGGGTGGTCTTGGGCACCGTGAGGGCGTTGCCCTTCTGGTAGCATCTGCGCAGGATGAGGAACGCTGCCACCACGCGGGACACCACGCTGGGCCATGCAACGCCGTCCACACCCATTTTCAGGCCGAAGATGCACACTGCATTGCCCACGATATTGATGACATTCATTAAAAAGCTGATCTGCATGGAGATCTTGGAGTTGCCCATGCTGCGGAACAGTGCCGCGCCGCCGTTATACAGTGCCAGAAACGGATAGCTGATGGCGATGATGCGCAGGTACAGCACGCTGGCGTCCAGCACATCGGCATCAATGGCACCGTAAAACAGCCGGATCATGGGCCGGGCCAGAACGAAGCAGAATGCGCCCACCAGCAGCCCGAACAGACCGCTGAGCAGGATCAGCTGGCCGGAGCTCTCGTTGGCGCTCTTCTGCTCCCGTGCGCCCAGAAACTGGCTCACCACCACCGCGCCGCCGGTGGCCAGCGCCGCAAACAGCACGATGATAAGGTTGTTGATCATGTCCACAAGGCTGACGCCCGAAATAGCCGCCTCGCCGCAGCGGGACACCATCATGGTATCGGCCATGCCGACGGTCACTTCCAGCAGCTGCTCCACCAGCAGCGGGCCGGTCAGCAGCAGCAGTTCCTTTTGTGTGAACAGCGGCTTCCGCCCTCCGAAGAGCGGCTTTTTTGTTCCGCTCACCGTCTGATTTTCCATTGATATGCTCCTTTCCCCCGTGCCGGGCCTCTTTTCCCCAGCACGCCGTCTGCCGCACACAAGGCAGACTCCCCATTGAATGTATCCATCATAACACACAGGCCGACGCTTGTAAAGAACTGTCGTATCCTGTGTGTTTTTTACGCGGCATCCGGGGTGTTTCTGCTGCTTTTTGGGCTTGTTCGTCAGTTTGCCGGGAACTTTTCGTCAAATTTGTGCGTTCCTCCAAAAATGAGTTTTTTCGGACGTCTTTTGGTGAAAAATCAAAAAAAGGGCTTGTAATTTTATTTGAAAAGTGGTATGTTGTATCCAACAAAGCTGCAGTGTTGGATACATGAACTTCTCAGAGCGGTTTTTCGCTCATTATCGCGCTTTGTTCCTTATTTTTGCTATTTTCTTCATTTACCTTCTTATCATTTACCCTGCCTGCCCCGCAAGGGGCAAGAAAAGCGATGACTCAACCTGCACGAGTCACCGCTTTTTCTTTTTGTCTGTGCTATCGCAGGCCTAACCATTTAAATGCCCTCCGTTTCACTCTGGGCATTTTCAGCGGAAAAATATTTTTTTATTGCAAACAAGCCAGCCCTGCGGAGCTGGCTTGTTTGCTTTTTCACAGAAAAAGTTGCTTCTTGTGCAGAGAGCGGTCGCGTGGGACAGGCTTCATAGCTTTTATAAAAATCATCGCCGCCGGTGACGCTCCGCTGGGCCAGAGGGAGGGAGGGGTGTTTCGAGTCCCCCCTCCCTCCCTCTGGACTCCACCCACCCCGCAACGAGAAAGGGGCTGCTCGCCCCTTTCAGACCCCAAAGCTGTTGGGCTCCATACAAAAAATCCAAGTCGCTCCGCTAAAGGATTTTTTGTGTTCCGCCAATTTTGAGTCGCTTGCGCGACAAAACGTAAGGGCAACAGCATATTTTCATGCTGACGCGAATGCTCCCGCAGGGAGCCAGCGTCAGCAAATACCGTTTGCCATTACGACCTTTTCCGTGAAAAAGCAAATCAGGAAGATCCGCAGATCTTCCGGAGTTGCAAATATTAAAAATAATTTTTCCGCTGATGATGGCGCAGCGCACGCGGAGCCATTTTAAATCTTCAGCCCTTCACAAGTTCCGCAAAAGCTTTCCGCACATCGCCGGAGAAATACAGCGTGCCCAGTGCGCACACCGGGCCTTTACCGCCCAGCTCCACCGCCCGGGCCACGCCCGCTTCGATGGAGTCGGCCGCTTCTGCCCTGCAGCCATAGGCCCGGATGTGTTCTGCCAGCGTTTCGGCAGGCATGGCGCGCGGCGTGTGCGCTGCCACCGTGACGAACCGCACGGCCAGCGGAGCCAGCAGGCTGAGCATCTGGTCCACATCCTTGTCTGCCATGATGCTGACCAGAAAAACAAACTTCTGCCCGGGGAAGCGGTCTCTCAGGCTCTGCACCGTGGCACGCATTCCGTGGGCGTTGTGGCTGCCGTCCAGCAGGAAGGCGGGCGCGTGCCGCAGCAGCTCGAACCGGCCCGGCCAGCTGACCGTTTCCAGACCTGTGCGGATGGCGTTTTCCGGAATGTTCCAGCCATGGGCGCGCATCACCCGCAGAGCCGTGACCGCCAGCGCCGCATTCCGGGGCTGGTAGCTGCCAATCAGGGGCAGGTGCACGTCGGTCAGGCCGTCAAAGTCGAACTCCACGGCGTCAAGGCTGCCGCCCTCGTATTTCAGCCTGCTGAAATCCACCTCGGTCAGCTCAGCGTGCTTTTCCGCTGCCACGCGGCGGATCACGGCGTCCGCTTCCGGCGCACCGCCATAGCTCACCACCGGACAGCCTTCCTTGACGATCCCCGCCTTGGCGGCAGCGATGTCCCCAAGGGTAGGGCCAAGCTCCTTCACATGATCCATGCCCAGTGCCGTGATGACTGCGCACTCCGGGGCATCAATGACGTTGGTGGAATCCAGCGTGCCGCCAAGGCCCACCTCCAGCACCACGATCTCACAGTTCTGCTGGGCAAAATAGAGCATTCCCAGCGCTGTGATGATCTCAAACTCGGTGGGTACATCCTCCATGGTGTCGGCGGCAGGCTTTACCTGCTCCACCAGTCTCACCAGCTCTTCATCCGGGATCTGCACCCCGTTGACCTGAATGCGCTCGTTGAAGCGGTTGATAAAGGGCGAGGTGTACAGACCCACCCGATAGCCTGCGGCCTGCAGGCAGGACGCCATCATGGCGGCGGTGCTGCCCTTGCCGTTGGTGCCTGCAACATGCACAAATCTGAGCTGTTTGTGCGGGTTGCCCAGTGCGGCCAGCAGGGTGCGGGTACGTGTCAGGCCGGGCTTGTGGCCGGCCCACTGGACGGCGTGGATGTATTCCATTGCCTGTTCGTAGTTCATTGTAATGCCTCTTTTTGAGATCACTATTTTAGACGAATTTCTATTTTTGCGGATACGGAAAGCCTTTATTTCTTCACCATCTTCATCAGGGCACGGTTTTCCAGCAGGATGCGCAGCAGCACGGTGTTCACTGCAGCCAGGATCAGTGCATTGGGGATGCGCACGGCCAGCGTTGCCCACGGGTAGCCGTAGAAGATGCGCAGTGCCAGCGAGGTGATGACCACGGAACCCACAAAGTGTCCCAGCAGCACACTGATCTGCAGCCGCAGGCCGGTGCGCAGCCCGGGCAGCTTCTGCCATGCAAGCCCCGCCACCAGACCAATGGCACCTGCACCCAGCGTGATGAGCGGGTTGATGGCGTAGCCTGCCAGCACGCCGCCGATCATATCGGCCACAGCGCCCACGGCAAAGCCTGCTCCCGGGCCGAACAGCAGCGCTGCCAGCAGCACCGGCAGGCTGCCCAGATTGAACCGCACAAAGCCGGTGGAGATGCTCAGCACCCGGCTGAACACGATGCTCATTGCCACCAGCAGGGCCAGCATGGTGAGCGTACGGACGGAATTTTTCGAGTTGTTCATATCAACTGTCCTCCTTGCAAAAGGAATACCGGGTAGGCGGTCTGCACAAACAAAAACGCCCTCCCTGTGACAAACCGCACAAAGGAGGGCGTGAATCCAACAACTTTCACTTCCGGGCGGGACGCAAGCCGTCTCGCCTGCACCCAAGTCCATGCAGCAGCGGGATGCAGACCATGCACCGCGGGTACACCTTCGTCCACAGCACAACTCCCCGTTGATGCGGCACTTAACGCACATGGTCTTACTCTGTTGATGGCTTTATTATAGTCTTTTTTCTGCGGCCTTGCAACCATATCAATGGATAACTTTGCTAAAACGCAGCACCAATTTTTAGCAGTTGTGCATAGCATCTGCCGGGTTTTGGCCTGTATCCTCTTTTCATTTGCCGCATAACGTGGTAAGATGAGTTTAACCTTAAATATGGAGTTTTCTCCCGGAAAGGAATGTTTCCCGATGAAATTCAACGAAATGACCTATACCCGCCCGGACATCGATGCCCTGCTGGCCCGGTGCAGGGAGCTGGCCGCAAAGGCCGCTGCCGCACCGGACGGCGATGCCCTTGTCCGGCTCTACTATGAGCAGAGCGAAGCCTTTGCAGAGTACAACACCGCCGCGAACCTTGCCAACATCCACTACACCTGCGACACCCGCGACGCTTACTGGAAGGCCGAGCAGGACTTCTTTGATGCCAACGGCCCCGCCGTGACCAACGCCAGCGTGGAGATCAGCCGGGCATTTCTGGCAAATCCCCATGTGGACGCCCTGACCGAGAAATTCGGCACCACCTGCGTGGCCGGCATGAAGAACGCTGTCCTCAGCATGGACGACCGCACCGTGGAGCTGCAGCAGCAGTTCAATGCTCTGGTGAGCCGCTACCAGCAGATCTACGGCGGCGCACTGGTGGAGCTGGACGGCAAACAGCTCACCATCCCCCAGCTGGGCCCCTACAAAGAAGATCTGGACCCCGCTGTGCGCCGTGCCGCCTACGAAGCCGAGGCCGGTTACTTTGACGCCCACCGTGCCGAGCTGGACGAGCTGTACGGTCAGATCGTCCAGAACCTGAATGCACAGGCCCGGGTGATGGGCTATCACGACTACAGCGAGCTCTCCTACGTCCGCATGAACCGCATCGGCTACGGCCCGGAGGAGATCCGGAAATTCCGCGATCAGGTCGCAAACGATGTGGTGCCTCAGCTGCAGAAGGTGATGGCCCTGCGCGCAAAGCGCACCGGCATCGCCCATCCTGCCTTTACCGACCTGCCCATTCTGTTCCGGGACGGCAACCCCAAGCCCATCCCCGGCTACAAGGCCCGCATGGATGCCGCCCGCACCATGTACCACGAGCTGAGCCCCGAGACCGCCGAGTTCATCGACTTCATGCAGGACAACGAGCTGTTCGATGTGGAGAGCCGCCCCGGCAAGATGTCCGGCGGCTATATGACCAGCCTGCCCAGCTACAAGGCCCCCTTCATCTTTGCCAACTGGAACGATACCTCCGGCGATGTGGACGTGCTGACCCACGAATGCGGCCATGCCTTTGAGGGCTATGTAGCCGAGCGTGACCCCGCCATCCCCGCCGATCTGGAATGCCCCGGCATGGAGAGTGCAGAGATCCACTCCATGGCCATGGAGTTCCTCACTGCGCCGTGGCATCATCTGCTCTTCGGCCGTGATACCGACAAATACGCCCTGCTGCACGCCGAGGACAGCTTCGTGTTCCTTGCCTACGGCTGCGAGGTGGACGAGTTCCAGCACATCATGTACCAGAATCCGGACCTGACCCCCGATGAACGCAATGCCGAGTGGCTCAAGCTGGAAAAGAAATACCGCCCGTGGATCGATTTTGACAATCTGCCCTTCTATGGCCGGGGCGCAGGCTGGCAGCGCCAGCTGCACATTTATGAGTGCCCCTTCTATTATATCGACTACTGCCTGTCCACCATGGCCGCGCTGCAGTTCTTCCTGCTGAGCCTGACCGACCACAAGGATGCATGGGAGCGCTATCTGCGCCTTGTGCGCCGCGCCGGTACGGCCAGCTACACCGAGCTGCTGGAGACTGCCGGGCTGAAAGTCCCCTTTGAGGAGGGCAGCATCAAGGGCATCGCCCAGCAGATGACCGACTGGCTGGAAAACCATCAGGTATAAGAAGCCGTTTTCATCCGCACTACACACCATCTGAATGGTCGTTTTGATGCATCTGAAGGGCGATTCATGCCGTTTTGCTGTCAGAGGCCGTAAAATCTGGTATGCTCTGGACAGAGAAAAAGCATTTCTGTGAAGCGAAAGGAGATCCTTATGAAACTGACCGGACTGTTCAAGCGCGGTGCCGCCTGCCTGTGCACCGCCGCCATCCTGATGGGCGGCGTCTCCGCCTTTGCCCTGAGCCCTGCCCTTCCGGACGAGCCTGCCCCGGCAGAGCTTTCTGTGACCAATGCGGTGTCGGAGGCGCAGCTGCGCTCTGCCCTGTCCAAGTTCACTGTCACCTATGACAGCGAGGCCGAGGGCTGGCAGATCGACTCTCCCTACGAGGAGGCCAGCATGGAAAAGACCTCCTGCGGTCTGTACCCCTACCTGTTCGTTACCAACGATGATCCCACCGTGTATCTCAGTCTGGGCATGACCTACTTCGGCAATAAAAAGCTGGACATGAAGTCTGTTCGGGTAGAGACCGAGGATAACTACTACGACTTCACCTGCGACGACCAGTTCGACGGCGGTTACGACAACGACCTCAAGGCATGGTTCGACTATGAGCTGTTCGATATGGACGACAGCACCAGCTGGCTGAACGAGTGGCTTGCTGCCAAGAGCGTCACCGCCACCTTTACCGGCAGGGACGGCTCCACCAAGACCTACACCCTGACCAAGGACAACCTGCAGGCCATCCGGGACGTCCTGAACGTCTACGACACCCTGCTCGGTTCCGATGTTTCCACTGCGCGTATCGTGCTGCGCAGCCTTGTAAAGTAACGCTTTTCTGTTTACGCAAAAGCCCCCGGAACGGTGATCCGTTCCGGGGGCTTTCTATTGCCTTATTCCGTTCAGGCAGAGCTTCTTACAGGTTGAAGTAGCGCTTTGCGTTGTCGAAGCAGATGCCCTTGACGATCTTCTCCAGAGACTTCTCGTCGTTGGGATACTCGCCATCCTCGACCCACTGGCCGATGATGTTGCACAGGATGCGGCGGAAGTAGTCATGACGGGTGTAGCTCAGGAAGCTGCGGCTGTCGGTCAGCATACCGACGAAGTTGCCCAGCAGGCCGAGGCTGGCCAGACGGGACATCTGCTCTTCCATGCCGATCTTGTGGTCGTTGAACCACCATGCGGAGCCGTGCTGGATCTTGCCCGGGATCTCGCTGTTCTGGAAGCAGCCGAGGATGGTGCCGATCTGAGCATCATCGCCGGGGTTCAGGCTGTAGATGATGGTCTTGGGGCACTCGTCGGTGTCGTTCAGGGCGCTCAGCAGGGCTGCGATCTGGCCGCCGCAGGTAGCGGTGTTGATCATGTCAAAGCCGGTGTCGGGTCCCAGCAGGGTGTTCATCTTGCGGTTGACGCCGCGCAGGCAGTTGTAGTGGATCTGCATGGCGATGCCGAGGCGGTGATACTGCTTGCCCAGATGGATGAGGATGTAGGTCTGATACTTCTCGGCCTCTTCCGGAGTGCAGGTCTCGCCGGCCATGACCTTCTGGTAGATGGCGTTGACCTCTTCCGTGGTGGCCTCACGGTAGGGGATGTAGTCCAGACCGTGGTCGGAAGCGCGGCAGCCCATCTTGGCAAAGAACTCGATGCGGTCGGTCAGAGCGCTGGTGACGCAGTTGATGCAGGCCAGCTTCTCCTTGCCGACAGCAGCGGCCAGCTTGCCCATGTACTCAGCAAAGCCGGGCTTGTTGATGTTGAGGACCTTGTCGGGGCGGAAGGAAGGAGCCACGGTGAACTTGATGGTGGGGTCTTCCTTGATCTTCTTGTGCCACTCGAGGCTGTCGATGGGGTCATCGGTGGTGCCGATGAAGGCCACGTTGCTCTGCTCGATGAGGCCGCGGACGGTCAGCTTGGGGTCGTGCTGGAGCTTGTCGTTGCACAGGTTCCAGACTTCCTCAGCGGTGTCGCCGTTCAGCACGCCGTCGTAGCCGAAGAAGGTGTGCAGCTCCAGGTTGGTCCAGTGGTACATCGGGTTGCCGATGGCCATGGGCAGAGCCTCTGCAAACTTCTGGAAGCGCTCGCGGTCGGGCTTATCACCGGTGATGTACTCCTCGGGCACACCGTTGGAACGCATCACACGCCACTTGTAGTGGTCGCCGAAGTAGCTGCCGTCCGGGTTGCGGCCGCCCAGCCAGACCTGAGCGATGTTGTCGAAGCGGCGGTTCTCGTAGATCTCACGGGGAGGAATGTGGCAGTGATAGTCACAGATGGGCATATCCTCAGCGTAAGCGTGGTACAGGTGCTGTGCGGTGGGCGACTGGAGCATGAACTCCTTATCCATAAATGCTTTCATGGTCAGAACTCCTTTTTTCAATGGTCATGACAGTTTGAAACATTCTTATAGTAGGGGAGCGGCCTGTTCCGTGCAAACAGGCCATTCCTGCCTTTAGTATACCGGAAAATGCCGATGTATACAACTGAAAAACTGCCCAAAAATCTCGTGCGGACTTGTACAATTCGCTGGTTTTTATAAAAACGACCCCGTTTCCGGCAAAAAACTGTTGAGAAGCACTTGACTTATTTGTATACAACAGCATAAAATAGAGGCAGAGAAGGGCGCGGCTCAGGCTGCCCCCCGTGAAAGGCAAAGCAATCTGATAAAAGGAGACACTCAAATGGAAACTTTGAATTACAAGGTCCTGGAAAGCACCGGCTACAACGGTTATATCCTCAAGGACGCACCCGTCAAGGTGATGCAGTTCGGCGAGGGCAACTTCCTGCGCGCATTCGTGGATTACTTCTTTGATATTGCCAACGAGAAGGCTGGCTACAACGGCAAGGTCAAGCTGGTCCAGCCCATCGCAAACTTCCCCCAGATGGCGGACTGGATCAACGAGCAGGAGGGTCTGTACACCCTGTACCTGCGCGGCAGCGAGAAGGGCCAGAAGGTCGATGCAAAGCGGGTCATCTCCTGTGTGCATGACTGCGTCTGCCCCTACTCCGAGGGCAAGTGGGACGAAGTGCTGGCTCTGGCCCGCTCTGAGGACCTGGAGATCGTCGTCTCCAACACCACTGAGGCCGGCATCGCCTACACGCAGGGCGACAGCCAGTTCGACCAGGTCCCTCCCAACAGCTTCCCTGCAAAGCTGACCCGCGTGCTCTACGAGCGCTACACCGCCTTCAAGGGCGCTGCGGACAAGGGTCTGGTCATCCTCTCCTGCGAGCTCATCGACAACAACGGCAAGGAGCTGCAGAAGTGCTGCAACAACTACGCGAAGGACTGGGACCTCGACGCTGCCTTCATCGACTGGATGAACAACGCCAACACCTTCTGCTCCACTCTGGTGGACCGCATCGTCCCGGGCCGCATCCGTGACCCGAAGGAGATGGCTGCTCTGGAAGAGGCCAACGGCTACACCGATAAGGCTCTGGATGTCGGCGAAGTCTTCGGCGTCTGGGTCATCGAAGGCCCCGATGGTCTGGAGGACAAGCTGCCGTTCAAGAAGGCCGGCGTCAACGTCATGGTCGTCCCCGATGTCACCCCCTACAAGAAGCGCAAGGTCCGCATCCTGAACGGTGCCCACACCGGTTTCGTTCTGGGCGCATATCTGGCCGGCTTCGACATCGTGCGTGACTGCATGCACAACGACACCATCCGCGGCTTCATGAACAAGATGCTGCACGAGGAAGTCATCCCCACCCTGCCTCTGGACAAGAAGGACCTCGAGGAGTTCGCTTCTGCTGTGCAGGACCGCTTCAACAACCCGTTCATCAACCACGAGCTGATGAGCATCTCCCTGAACTCCACCTCCAAGTGGAAGGCCCGCAACATGCCTTCCTTCCTGGCTTATATCGAGGAGCAGAAGAAGCTGCCCAAGTGCCTGACCATGTCTCTGGCCGCTTACATCGCTTTCTACTCCAACGACATTCAGGAGCGCACTGCTGACGGCCTCATCTGCAAGCGCCCGGCGGGCAACACCTACAAGATCCAGGATGACGCATGGGCTCTGGACTTCTACTATGCACACAAGGACGACACCGCTGCTCAGCTGGTGAACGCCGTTCTGACCAACACCCAGATGTGGGATCAGGACCTGACCAAGATCGAGGGCCTCGAGGCCGCTGTTCTGGCAGACCTGGAGCTCATCCGCACCGAGGGCGCCGAGGCTGCTTACAAGAGCTGCCTGTAAGCTGAAAATTTGCACAAAAGGGCTGCTGCTTTGGGCAGCAGCCCTTTTGTCTTATGAGAAAGTAGGAGAAAAACTATGCCGCAGGCGATCCATATCAGCCCCATCGACAACGTCGTTGTCGCTCTGCATCCCATTGCCAAGGGTACCCTCGTCGAGGTGGACGGCCTTGCCGTCACAGCTTTGGAGGACATCCCTCAGGGCCACAAGATGGCTGTCAAGCCCATCAAGAACGGCGAGAACGTCATCAAGTACGGCTTCCCCATCGGCCACGCCACCGCCGACGCCGAGCCGGGCACCTGGATGCACACCCACAATGTCCACACCAACCTCTCCGGTGAGGTGGAATACAGCTATAACCCCTCCCCCGATCTGGCCCCGCTGCCCAAGGTGGAGCCGGAGACCTTCATGGGCTTCCGCCGCAAGGATGGCCGCGCCGCCATCCGCAACGAGATCTGGATCATCCCCACCGTCGGCTGTGTCAACGACATCGCCAAGAAGATGGTGGCCGACAATCAGGACCTCGTCACCGGCACCATCGAGGGCCTCTACACCTTCACCCACCCCTTCGGCTGCAGCCAGACCGGTCATGACCATGCGCAGACCCGCAAGCTGCTGGCCGCTCTGGTCCGCCACCCCAATGCCGCTGCCGTTCTGGTGCTGCATCTGGGCTGCGAGAACCTGCAGCACGACCAGTTCGTGGAAGAGCTGGGCGAGTATGACCACGACCGCGTGAAGTTCCTGACCTGCCAGGACGTGGACGACGAGTTCACCGCCGCCCGCGACATCCTGAAGGAGCTGGCCGCTTACGCCGGCCAGTTCAAGCGTGAGCCCATCCCCGTGAGTGAGCTGGTGGTCGGCATGAAGTGCGGCGGCTCTGACGGCCTGTCCGGCATCACTGCCAACCCCACCATCGGCCGCTTCTCCGATATGATGGGCCAGCGGGGCGGCTCCACCGTCCTGACCGAGGTGCCGGAGATGTTCGGCGCCGAGGGCTTCCTGATGGACCGCTGCATCGACCGCGATGTCTTCGTCAAGGCCGAGCAGATGATCAACGGCTTCAAGGAGTACTTCATCAGCCACAATGAGGTCGTCTACGACAACCCCTCTCCGGGCAACAAGCAGGGCGGCATCACCACGCTGGAAGACAAGAGCTGCGGCTGCGTCCAGAAGGGCGGCACGGCCCCCATCATGGACGTCATCGGCTACGGCGACCCCGTCGTCACCAAGGGCCTGAATATGCTCTACGGCCCCGGCAATGACCTCGTGTCCGCCACTGCCATGACCGCCGCAGGCGCACACCTCATCCTCTTTTCCACTGGCCGCGGCACCCCGTTCTCCGCTCCGGCTCCCACCCTGAAGATCTCTACCAACACCCCGCTGGCAGAGAAGAAGGCGGGCTGGATCGACTTCAACACCGGCGTCATCGCAGATGGCGAAAAGACCATCGACGAGGCCGCAAAGGACCTGCTGGACCTGGTCATCCGCGTTGCCGGCGGTGAGCAGACCAAGGCCGAGAAGCACGGCTTCCGCGAGATCTCCATCTTCAAGGACGGCGTCGTGCTCTAACTGCGATTCGCGTATTTTTAATACGTTGGCAACAGCCGCGAATCGCGTGTCACAAAACAGCCGCCTTTGAAAGGGTCTGGAGTGTATCTTTGTGACCAAAATAAAGGCTGCTGTACGCACTTTTTGCGATACGGCGGCCTTTTTGTGCATGAAAACGGAAAGGAAGTGTTTTATATGATGGGTGCAAATGGCGCAGTATTGTTTTCTCTGCTGATCTATGCAGCGCTGCTCTACGGTGCGGTGCGGCTGATCAAATATTTCATCCGCTACGGCATTGATTACTATTTTGAAAAACTGGTGGAATACCAGAAAAACCAGAAACATACGGAGGACTGAAATTTATGAACCAGATCACCACCCAGTACGTCACCGAGAACGGTGCATGCTATGAGCAGTACGTCATCACCGACCCTGCCGCAAAGACCAGCCTGACCATCACCCCCGAGCGCGGCGGCATGATCACCGGCTTCACCCTCGACGGCGACGAGTACATCTGGACCCGCCGCCCCAACTTCTCCGAGTGCAACCGCCCCCGCTTCGGTGTGCCGGTGCTCTTCCCCAGCTGCGGCAACCCCGACGGCGGCGTCCACAACTTTGACGGCAAGGCTTACCCCATGGAGACCCACGGCTTCGCGGACCTGTGCGCATGGGACGTGGAGAGCGTCGGCCCCGACGGCGTGACGCTGGCTCTGGAATCCACCCCGCTGACCAAGTTCCTCTATCCGTTCGACTTCACCCTGCTGGTGAACTACAACCTCGAGGGCAACAAGGCCGTCATCAGCCTGACCGTCATCAACGAGGGCGACAAGCCGATGCCCTTCAGCTTCGGCTACCACCCCTACTTCATGGCTTCCGCTCTGGAGAACGTGGACTTCGACATCAAGTGCGCCACCTGCTCCGAGAACGCCAAGGGCGAGCAGCCCGCCGCTCCCGAGAAGATCACCCTCACCCGCAAGGAGGGCGCAGACAACACCATCCGCCTGCTGACCGGTGTTCAGTTCCCCATGACCTTCACCGACAAGGGCAACGGCCACAAGGTCACTGTGGACGCTGACGAGACCTTCGACAAGGGCGTGCTCTGGCAGCAGGATGCCGAGAACTTCGTCTGCATGGAGCCCTGGAACGGCTGGGCCAACAGCGTCAACGAAGAGGGCAAGCACGAGGTGCTGGACGTCGATGAGGCCATGACCAGCGAGTGGAGCATCACCATCGAGAAGGTCTGAGCTTCTGAACCATAATGCATAACAAAACGCCGCGCAGCTTTTGGCTGTGCGGCGTTTTTGTGTTGTGCCAGATTCAGATGTGGTAATCCACCGGGCGGACCGTCCCCTCCGTGAAATACTCCGGGTGGCGCTGGCGGGCCTGCTCCACCGAGAGCTTATAGCGGTTGAGGTGGTCGCTGAGGGCGCGGCTGAGGTCTTCTTCGGAGCCGCGCAGAACGGCTTCGAGGATGCGGGTGTGGGCCGCGCAGACGGATTTGTTCTCCTCGGTCTGCAGGCTGAACTTGCGCAGCCGCTCGATGTGCTGGAAGGTGGAGAGCATATGGTCGAAGTGCTCCTCCATGCCGCAGAGCTCGAAGGCCCGGCGGTGGAAGGCATTGTCGAGGTCAAGCATCCGGGTCTCCCGGTTTTCGGCGTCGGGGTCGCGCTCCAGCTGGCGGTAGCTCTCGAGGTTGAGCCGGTAAGCGGCTTCCTGCTCGGCAGTCAGACGGCCCCGGATGCGGTTCAGGATCTCTTTTTCCAGCGTGAAGCGGGCGAACTGCTCCATCTCCATCAGCTTGAGGTCGATGGGGGCCACATGGGTGCCGCTCTGGGGCTTGATGACCACCATGTGGGCAATGTTCAGCATGATGAGGGCTTCCCGCATGGGGGTGCGGCTGATGCCCAGCTCCTGGGCCAGCTCCCGGTCGTTCAGCTCGTCGCCGGGCTTGAGCTCCATGGTGATGATGCGGCTGCGGATGGTCTCATAGGCGACCTCCCGTGCGCTTCGTGATGCCATTGCAGTCACGCTCCTTCTGAAACGGGCAATGCCCGGAAATGTGATATATCAGCTACCACCATTGTACCCGCGGGCATCTGCGCCGTCAAGAGCAGCGGCAACAAAAAACTGTATATTTTACCAAAAGGTTCAACGCTTCCGGGGGCGGAGATAGAGCACCGGCACCCAGATGAATGCCACGGCCAGCCCGCAGAAGACGTCGATGATGGAGTGCTGCTTGGTAAAGACGGTGGACGCGCAGATGAGCGCCGCCCAGCCGAAGGCCAGCACTTTGAGCCACGGGCGGTCCTTCGCCAGTGTGCTGCCCGAGAAGGCGATGGCCATGCAGGCCGAGCTCTGGCAGTGGATGGAGGGGCAGACGTTCACCGAAGCGTCGGCTTTCCAGATGAGCTGCATCAGGGTCATGGCGATGTTGCTGCGGCCCACTTCTTCCACCGTGGGGCGGATGTCGAGGCCGTTGGGCAGCACCATATAGAGGATGAGGCAGAAGGTCATGCCGGAGAACATCATGAGACACAGCTTATCATAGCTGGCGGTGTCGAACCACCAGAGCAGTGCCGTGACGCCCGCCAGCAGGAAGAACCAGCTGCCGTAGGGAAAGATGAACCACTCGTTGAAGGGGATGAAATCGTCCAGCGGGCTGTGGATGATATAGTTCGGGTCGGTGACGGTGAGGTCCAGCCAGAAGAACCAGATGAGGTAGAGCACCCAGTACAGCTGATACCACAGGTGGGGCCGTGCGCGAAAAAGAGAAGTTTTCATGGAGATCTCCTTGTTTTTTATCATACGATGATACATTTTACCATACTTGGCCGACTTGCGCAAATCCATTTGATGTTATAAAATAAAGACAGCCTGTCCCGCTGGGGCAGAAAACGTGTACTTACAAGCGCAAAGGAGCTTTCATGTCTACTTCATCTCACCCCATCCTTCTTGCGGCCCTCGATCTGGACGGCACCCTGCTCAACAGCAACGGCGAAGTCTCGCCCTGCACGCAGAAGGTGCTGTCCGAGGCGTCCGACCGGGGCGTCGTGGTCATCCCGGCTACAGGCCGCCCGCTGGCCAGCCTGCCGCCGGTGGTGGCGAAACAGCCCTGGGTGCATTATGCCCTCACCTCCAACGGCGCGGCGGTCTGGGATCTCGGCGGCGACCCGCTGGGCTGTGTCTACAGCCGGTATGCCAACGCCGCAGAGCATGAGACGAGCCAGCCGGAGTGCATCGTCCGGCGGTGCTTCCCGGTGGAAAAGGCCCGGGAGGTCTACGAGGCGTTCCACGGCCTGCCCGGCGGGCTGAACCTCTTCAGCGACGGGCGCGCTCTCCGCGACACGGCGCAGCAGCGCTTTTTCGACGAGCGGTTCGCCCGTCTGGCGGCGGTGAAGGGGACAGAGGCCATCCAGCCCAACGATGGCCGCTTCACCATCCTGCGGGACCAGAGCGAGTGGATGAGCCGCCACGCCCACGAGGTGGAGAAGTTCTGCATGTTCTTCCACTCGGCGAAAGAGGCGCAGCAGTATCTGCCCCGCTTTACGGCCATCGAGGGCGTCGAGGTGGTGCAGGGGGCGCCCGACAACATCGAAGTCACCGCCGCCGGAGTAAACAAGGGCGAGAGTCTGCTGGCGCTGGCCGACCATCTGGGCATCCCCCGCGAGGCCACGCTGGCTGTGGGCGACAGCGAGAATGACCGTGCCATGCTGGAAAAGGCAGGCGTCGCCGCCGTGATGGCAAACGGCATGGAGCAGATCCGAAAATTGGCCGACATCGTCAGCGAAAACGACAACGACCACGACGGTGTGGCCGAGATCTTTGCCCGTCTGGGGCTCTGAGAAGCACAGCTTCGGCGTTTTTGTGCAATGTATACAAGCTCTTATGCAAAACATTGTGCTTGTTGAGCATTACCAAACGGCCCGCTCTCGTTTATACTAAAGATACGAATGTGCGGTGGGGAAGGTATGCCCATCGGGGCCCTCAGCCGCAGGAGTTCATGCAAATGTTAAAAAGGAGAAATGCGTTATGAATCCCATCGTAGAAAAGGTCTATCAGATCGGCATTATCCCTGTTATTGCTTTTAACAGCGTAGACGAGGCCCTGCCCCTGTGCAAGGCTCTGACTGAGGGCGGTCTGCCCGCAGCTGAGGTCACCTTCCGCACCGCATGTGCTGAGGAGTGCATCCGCAAGATCCACGAGGAGATGCCCGAGATGCTGCTGGGCGCAGGCACTGTCCTGACCACCGAGCAGGCTGACCGTGCAATGGCAGCAGGCGCATCCTTCATCGTTGCTCCCGGCTTTGACCCCGAGGTCTGCAAGCACGTCATCGACAAGGGCGGCATCATGATGCCCGGCACCGCTTCCGCAGGCGAGATGCAGCAGGCTATGAACATGGGCTGCGAGGCTCTGAAGTTCTTCCCCGCTGAGGCAAACGGCGGTGTTGGGATGCTGAAGAACATCGGCGCTGCCCTGAAGGGCGCTCGCTGGATGTGCACCGGCGGTGTCAACGCCAAGAACGTCAACGACTACCTGGGCTATGACCAGATCTTCGCTGTCGGCGGCACCTGGATGTGCAAGAGCGACGTCATCAAGGCCGGCGACTGGGCAAAGATCACCGCTCAGAGCAAGGAAGCTGTTGACACCATGCTGGGCCTGCACCTCATCCACGTCGGCATCAACACCGGCAACGAGGAAGAGGCTGCCAAGATCGCAGGTCTCATCTCCACCATGCTGAACATGAAGGTCACTCCGGGCAACTCCAGCATCTTCGTGGGCAACAAGGAGTTCGAGATCATGAAGAAGCCGGGCCGCGGCACCAACGGCCACATCGCCATCGGCTGCAACAACGTCGATCGCGCCATCTATCACCTGTCTCAGCGCGGCGTGAAGTTCGACCTCGACAGCAAGAATGTCAAGAACGGCAAGACCGTCGCCTGCTACATGGAGGGCGAGATCGCCGGCTTCGCATTCCACCTGGTTCAGGCCTGAGCCTGAACTTTCCGTCAAGACCCGCTGAGGCGGGATGATCCGATGATACAAACATAAAGGAGAAACACTATGAAAGTCGTTACCTTTGGCGAGCTGATGGTTCGTCTGCAGCCCTTCAACTACGAGCGCTTCGTTCAGGCCAACAGCCTGGAGTTCACCTTCGGCGGCGGCGAGGCTAACGTCGCTGTCTCTCTGGCCAACTACGGCCTGGACGCAGCTTTCGTCACTAAGCTCCCCGCACACGCGATCGGCCAGGCCGCTGTCAACAGCCTGCGCCGCTACGGCGTCGATACCAGCATGATCACCCGCGGCGGTGACCGTGTCGGCATCTACTACAACGAGAAGGGCGCTTCTCAGCGCGGCTCTGTCTGCATCTACGACCGTGCCAACAGCGCGATCCAGCTGGCTCAGCCTTCCGATTTCGACTGGGATAAGATCTTCGAGGGTGTCGATTGGTTCCACTTCACCGGCATCACCCCGGCTCTGGGCGCAAATGTCGTCGAGATCTGCCTGGAGGCCTGCAAGGCTGCTAAGGCTCACGGCGTGAAGATCAGCTGCGACCTGAACTACCGCGGCAAGCTGTGGACCCGTGCCGAGGCTCGTGAGGCTATGACCAAGCTGTGCGAGTACGTTGACGTCTGCATCTCCAACGAGGAGGACGCGAAGGACGTGTTCGGCATCGAGGCCGAGGCTACCGACATCTACGGCGGCAAGCTGAACGCTGAGGGCTACAAGAGCGTCGCCAAGCAGCTGGCTGACAAGTTCCACTTCGAGAAGGTCGCTATCACCCTGCGTGAGAGCCACAACGCTTCCGAGAACGGCTGGAGCGCTATGCTGTACGATGTCGCTTCCAACGAGTACTGCTTCTCCAAGAAGTACGAGCTGAAGATCATCGACCGCGTTGGCGGCGGTGACTCCTTCGGCGGCGGCCTGATCTACGCTCTGCTGAACGGCAAGAGCACTCAGGATGCTGTTGAGTTCGCTGTTGCTGCTTCTGCTCTGAAGCACACCATCGAGGGCGACTACAACATGATGACTGTCTCCGAGGTCGAGAAGCTGGCTGGCGGCGACGGTTCCGGCCGTATCCAGCGCTAAGCAGGAAAGGAGATCCGCTATGGATATCCGTTATTCCTGCAACCAGAAAGACTTCAAGCGCTATACCACCGAGGAAATGCGCGATGAGATGCTCATCACCGGCCTGTACAAGGCAGATGAAGTCGTGGCCGTCTACAGCCATGTGGACCGCATGGTCACGCTGGGCTGTATGCCTGTCCACGAGACGGTCTCCATCGACAAGGGCATCGACGTCTGGGCCAACTTTGGCACCCACTATTTCCTCGAGCGCCGCGAGATCGGTATCTTCAACATCGGCAAGGACTCCACGGGCATCGTGGTGGCCGACGGTGTGAAGTACGAGCTGGGCTATAAGGACTGCCTGTATATCACCCAGGGTACCAAGGAAGTTACGTTTGCTTCCGCAGACCCCGAGCATCCGGCAAAGTTCTATATGGTCTCCGCTCCGGCACATTGCTCTTACGAGACCCGCCTCATCAAGATGGCTGATGCAAATCACCGTCCTCTGGGCAGCGTCGAGACCTGCAATAAGCGCACCATCAATCAGTTCATCCACCCCGACGTGCTCAAGACCTGCCAGCTGAGTATGGGCATGACCGAGCTGGAGCCCGGCTCCAACTGGAACACCATGCCCAGCCACACGCATGAGCGCCGGATGGAGATCTACACCTACTTTGAACTGCCCGAGGGGCAGGTGGTGTTCCACATGTGCGGCGAGCCCACGCAGACCCGCCACATCGTGATGCACAACGAGGACGCTGTCATCAGCCCCTCCTGGAGCATCCACAGCGGCGTAGGCACTTCCAATTACACCTTTATCTGGGCAATGGGCGGCGAGAACATGGAGTTTGACGACATGGACAACATCGCTACCACCGACCTGCGCTAAACAAGTACACCATACAACGCCCCGCATCGGGAGACCGATGCGGGGCGTTTTGCTAAATATTTAACTTTGCCCTCTCAGTCTCGCTTTGCTCGCCAGCTCTCCCAAAGGGAGAGCCATTGGCAGGCCGGGCAGGTCTGAGCTGGACGAGAAAAGCACAATATCACGTTAGGGCGATGGCCCTGCGATCAAACTCAACAGGAGGAATACAATGGATCTATCGGCTTTCGATTTGAAGGGCAAGGTCGCCCTCATCACCGGCGGTGCGCACGGCATCGGCTTCTCCATCGCAGAGGGTATGGCCAAGTGCGGTGCCACCATCTGCTTCAACTGCTCTTCCGAGGCCAGCCTTGAGAAGGGCATGGCCGCTTATAAAGCCGCCGGCATTGACGCTCACGGCTATGCCGCAGACGTCTCCGACGAGGACGCTGTCAACGCGATGGTGGCGAAGATCAAGGCCGAGGTCGGCCCGGTGGACATCCTGGTCAACAACGCCGGCCTGATGAAGCGGGTGCCGATGGTCGAGATGAGCCACGCCGACTTCATGCGGGTCATCGACGTCCATGTGGGCGGCGCGTTCAACTGCTCCAAGGCTGTCCTGCCTGATATGATGGAAAAGCACGAGGGCAAGATCATCAACATCTGCTCCATGATGAGCGAGCTGGGCCGCGAGACCGTCTCCGCCTACGCCGCCGCAAAGGGTGCCCTCAAGATGCTGACCAAGAACATCGCCTCCGAGTACGGTGAGTACAACATCCAGTGCAACGGCATGGGCCCGGGCTATATCGCCACCGCCCAGACCGCCCCGCTGCGTGAGGTCCAGCCCGACGGAAGCCGTCACCCCTTCGACCAGTTCATCACCGCCAAGACCCCGGCGGGCCGCTGGGGCGACCCGGAAGATATGGTCGGCCCCTGCGTCTTCCTGGCCTCCCACGCCTCCGATTTCGTGAACGGCCAGATTTTGTACGCCGACGGCGGCATTCTCGCCTACATCGGCCGTCAGCCCAGGTAAATCAGACAACAGAAAAGCCCTGCGGGATGCCGCAGGGCTTTTCTTATGGTCGGAGTGGCGAGACTCGAACTCGCGGCCTCCTGCTCCCAAAGCAGGCGCGCTACCAACTGCGCAACACCCCGGCGGTGATACTCAAATAGTATACCTTTTTTTGGACGCGGAGTCAATCCCGGGGCAGAAAAATCAGGACTTGGTGCCGCAGCAGCCGCAGCCCTCTTTGACGGCGGGCAG